>Ga0070731_10002039_pt1 | contig 19903 bp, 17 predicted proteins | sample Coa_R1_2_FD_66448 | JGI IMG/M metagenome (GOLD analysis project Ga0070731, IMG submission 66448) | Surface soil microbial communities from Centralia Pennsylvania, which are recovering from an underground coalmine fire - Coalmine... | ecosystem: Environmental > Terrestrial > Soil > Unclassified ... | reverse complement strand
ATCAAAGACATCGAAAAGGTAGAGATGGTGTTTAAGGACGGTGTCGGATACGACTCCCCCAAACTAATCGAATCCATTCAAGGGCTCGTCGGCCTCAACTGATGAACGCGCGCTGCCGTGCCTTCTGCGGCGCTATCCCACAGGCGGGTACCCGATCCCGCCACGCCACTTTCTTCCACATTCGCGCTATCGCAAAATATCGCGGTGGTATTCTGTTGTGTCATGCGGGTTTTGATATCTGGTGCGGGAATTGCCGGTTCCACCCTCGCATACTGGTTGGCCCACCATGGAATGCAGCCCACCCTCGTCGAGAAGGCTCCCCGGTTACGCACCGGCGGTTACGTGATTGATTTCTGGGGTGCAGGTTTCGAAATCGCGGATCGCATGGGGCTGTTGCCTGAGATTACAGCCAAAGGATACAGGGTCCAGGAGCTGCGAATTGTAGACCGGGCCGGGAAGAAGATATCCGGATTTCCAGTCGATGCATTTGACCGCATGACTGACGGCCGCTTTATTACGCTTCCCCGCAGCGAGTTGGCCGCCTCGATTTTCGGACGGCTGGAAGGCAATGTCGAGACGATCTTTGGTGACAGCGTGGCCCGAATCGATCAATCCGGCAAAAGCGTTCACGTCGATTTCGAAAGTGAAGCCGAACGCGACTTTGATCTCGTCGTCGGAGCGGACGGACTTCACTCGCGAGTCCGTGAAATCGTTTTCGGCGCGGAAAAGCGCTTCGAGAAGTATTTGGGCTGTAAAGTGGCGGCTTTAGAAGTCGCTGGATATAGGCCGCGAGACGAATTCGTTTACGTGCTGCACACAGAGGTGGGCCAGCAGGTAGGACGCTTTACAATGCGCGGCGATCGTACCCTGTTCCTGTTTACGTTTGCCGATAAAAATGCCGCCGGCCCCACTGACCTTTCATCTCAAAAGGCGATGTTGCGTAGACGCTTCGGAAAGAGCGGATGGGAATGCCCGCAGATTCTCGACGCTCTTGACGCCGCCAACGATCTCTATTTCGATCGCGTTAGCCAGATACGCATGGATGAGCAAGAAGGATTGTGGACGCGCGGACGCGTGAGCCTAGTCGGGGATGCGGCTTCCTGCGTGTCGCTCCTCGCAGGGCAAGGTACCGCGCTCGCCATGGTGGCCGCCTATATCCTGGCAGGGGAACTTCACCGCGCGAGCGGGAACTATGCCGAGGCGTTTGCGCGCTACCAGAGCCTATTCGGACCATTTGTTCGCGGAAAGCAAAAAGCGGCGCTGCGCTTTGCTGGTTTCTTCGCGCCCAAATCTAAATTTTCTCTATTTCTCCGCAATCAGGTGATAAAGCTGCTCGACCTCCCGTGGATTGCCGATCTTACCGTTGGACGTGACATCGCCGACAGAATTCCGCTCCCCGAATACTGAGCGGCTCCTCCCACCCGCATACGAAAGTCCACAAACGAAAGTCCACAGACTCTCACCCTTGCGCCCTACCTCTCGTGTATTAAGATGGATGCGATGAAAACTTCTGTCGGACACGACCGACCGTTCGAAGGTCTCGCGAAGATCATCTCCTTGCGAGAACCATCGCCGCACGTCCGCGCGCCGTTCCGTGGTGCGCGTCCGCGAGAATCTGATCGACGTACCGGACGAGTAGAAAGCCTCCTAAGTTGTTGCAAACAAAAGGAAGGCGTCGCGTCTACCCGTCACAATATTGGGGAGGCTTTTGCAGCCCCTTGGAGGACTATTTCGTGGCTCAGACCGACCCAGGGAAGCTAACGCAAGAAACTCTAGGAAGCCCCGCGGGGCCCTGCGCAATGGTCATTTTTGGCGCCGGCGGCGACCTCACCAAGCGGATGCTCATCCCCGCCATGTACAACCTTTGCCGAGGAAAATTGCTCCCCGAGGAATTTGCCATCGTCGGAGTCTCCATCGAACCCTTCTCGGTGGACGAGTTCCGCGAGCGGGCTAGCAAAGACATTCGAGAGTTCGCCGTCGGTGGCGTGGATATGAAAGGGTGGGACTGGTTCGTCAAGCGCCTCTACTACGTGTCCGGGGATTTTCACGACCCCAAAATGTATGGAAAGCTAAAAGAGATTTTGGATCAGGTTAAAAAGGAACAATCTACTGCGGGTAATGTCCTCTTTTACTTGGCGACGAGCCCCGAATTTTTTCCTGTCGTCGTGCAGCAACTGGGCGCTGCGGAGCTGACGAAACAAGATGCCCAAACATGGAAACGCGTAGTAATTGAAAAGCCGTTCGGCCATGATTTGCCGTCCGCCATAGCCCTGAACCATGCCGTCGGCGAAGTGCTCGACGAAAAACAGGTCTACCGAATCGATCATTACCTTGGAAAAGAAACCGTTCAAAACATCCTGGCCTTCCGGTTCGCCAACGGAATCTTCGAGCCAGTGTGGAATCGCCGCTACGTCGATCATGTCCAAGTCACCGTCGCGGAAGAGCTGGGCGTCGAACTGCGCGGAGGATATTACGAGACGGCGGGCGCTCTGCGGGACATGGTCCCCAATCATATTTTTCAGCTGATAACCCTCTGTTCGATGGAGCCACCGATTTCGTTCGATGCCGATGCGGTCCACGACGAGCAAACTAAAATTTTGCGAGCCCTTCAGCCCTTCAGCCCCGAAAAAGTGCTCGATCATGCCGTGCGCGGCCAATACGGTGAAGGCTTGATCGATGGCAAGCGCGTGCCCGCCTATCGCAATGAACCGCACGTGGCTCCCGATTCGCAGACTCCCACATTTGTGGCCATGGCTCTGCACATCGATAATTGGCGCTGGGCTGGAGTTCCCTTCTATCTCCGCACCGGAAAACGCATGGCCGCGCGCGCCACGCAGATTGTGATTCGTTTCCGCAGGCCCCCTCTGGTTCTCTTCCGCAAAACTTCGATCGATCGGATCACGCCAAATGAACTGGTAATCAATATCCAGCCCGAGGAGGGTATCTCGCTGAGCTTCGAGGCCAAGATTCCGGGTCCGGTCGTGCGCTTGGGCGCGGTGAATATGGATTTTCAATACTCAGACTATTTCGGCACCACGCCTTCCACCGGGTACGAAACGCTCATTTACGATTGTATGATGGGCGATCCCACATTATTTCAGCGTGCTGATATGGTGGAGGCCGCCTGGGCGGTCGTGCAGCCAGTCCTCGACGTGTGGAAAGCTCTTCCCCCGCGCGATTTTCCCAACTATGCTGCGGGCGCCTGGGGGCCCGCCCAAGCGGATGAACTACTGCGGCGCGAAGGGCGCGAGTGGAGAGATCCAACTCACGTCAACAGCCTGCATCAACGGACCGCAACGAATGCGCCGGAGGCGGCTGTCACCGGCAAATCCTGAGACGCAGCGGCTCACTGCAGATGTTGAAAAGGGCTGTGCCGAACTGGCGTTTGAAACGTCCAGGCAGGTTCGTTGGTGAGAATCTACTTGTTCAGGCGCGCGATCTCGAGCTGGTCTCCTATTTTGGTCCCGGTGCGATAAATCGTATGCGCCGGAAGCTCGAGGATGCTGGCAGTTTTTAGCGAGACTGCCGAGATTCGGAACGGCCGCACATGCTCTTCCACGTGAACGACCTGCTTTTCCTTGCTAAGAAAGATCAAATCGATCGGGAAAAGCATACCAATCGTATGGACGCCGCGGGAAGGCACGATCCAGAGGCCGCGGCCAGGCTGAGCCCATCGCTTAGTTCTTCCGAGAAGACCGACTAGCCGCGGAAAATAACTGTCGGCGACCGTAGCTTCCGTGGCCACAAACGTCTCCTGCGTTTTGTTGTAAACGTACACGGCATGGTTATGACCGTTGCTAGACATACCTCACCGAGCCCCTGCCCTCCCGAGGGTGGTTATCCCTCAGTCTGATGAACCTGATTACTCGACAATCTTCCGCTTGCGGCGCCAAATGATGACAAAAAGAACCACCACCGCTAACACCCCTGCCACTACTCGAATCAGTGTGACGTTGTCCATTTCCTCAGCTCCTTTCTGTTCAATCCCAAGCCGCTTACGAGTCGGGCTTAACCGCCGAAAAATGCCGTTCCTTCCATCATTTCAATATCGGCGAGAGTTGCCGGATAATAGCGATAACCGCAGGACCCAGTATTACAACCATTAGGGCGGGAAATATGAAAAATACGAGCGGTGGAACCATCTTCACCGTTGTTTTGGCGCTCATTTCTTCCGCCCGTTGCCGCCGTTTGATCCTCAAATCGTCAGAGTGAACTCGCAATGACTGAGCAACGCTTGTGCCAAAGCGCTCAGTCTGAATCAGCATGGCCACCAAAGCCTTGATGTCTTCCAAGCCGGTCCTTCGAGCAAGCTCTCTCAAGGCGTCTAACCGTGTTTTCCCTACCCTCATTTCAAGATTCACAAGCGCGATTTCGTCGCTGAGTTCAGGGTGTGTAATCCGCAACTCTTCCGCCACACGCATCAGAGATTGATCCAGGCCAAGTCCCGCCTCGACGCAGATAACGAGCAAATCCATAGCGTCGGGCAGCGCTAAGCGTAGGCGGTGCTGGCGTGCGTGAACGCGCCAGGTGAGCCAGAGTTCCGGAAGCAAATATCCGAGCACGAGCGCGCCCAAAACAGAGATCCATGGATTCCAGCGATACAATCCGCTGGCCACAACAACCACAAGGAGGCCCACAGGTAATAAGATCTTCGCTCCACGCATCGCCATGATGGCATTTGAGCTGCGGTAGCCAGCTCGGAGCATTATTAGTTGCGCGCTGGATCGCGTTCCAGAAGCAGCAGGCACCAGTTTCCCGACAGACGCGAGGGTGTCGCGCACCTTCTCCTTCTGCCTTTTCGGAAACGCCGCGTCCGAAGCGGGCGGAGAAACGTTTAGTAGCCGCGAAAGTCGCCCAGCAGTATTCATTTCAGCCGGCAGAAAAGCGTAGACTAACGCGCCAATCACGGCGACGGTGGCCAAGAATGTTATCGCGGTTGCGGCCCACAGCATCTTTCTTCCACCTCAGACTTCGATATGAATGATCTTCCAAAGCATGACGGACCCGACAACCTGCAGCGTTCCGGCGATGGCCAAAGCTATCGGCCCTTTCGGGTCGGTGAACAACACCCCGACGTATTGCGGATTTACGATTTCCAACATCAGCATCATGACTGGAGGGAGTGCAATAAGAATTGCGGCAGTTAGCCTCCCCTGTGCGGTCTTTACCCTAACCTCACGGTATATGCGGAACCGATCGCGAATTACGCGGGCTAACGCGTCCAGAATCTCTGCCAAATTGCCGCCCGTCTCCTTTTGAATGAGCAGTGCCGTCACGAAAAAGCGGACGTCAATCAACGGAACTCGTTCCGTCATGTTTAACAAGGCATCCCGGAGCGGGAGACCGAAGTTCTGTTCATCAAATGTGATTCGAAACTCGCCGGCGATCGGCTCCGCCATTTCTTTCGAAATCATTTCGAGACCGGTGGTGAAGGCATGGCCCGCTCGGACAGCCCGACCCAGTAAATCGAGGGCTTCAGGAAAGTGTTCTTCAAACGTCCGAAAGCGCCGCTGACGCTTCCAGGCGACTGAGGCGAATGGAATTGCACCTGCCGCCAACCCCACGAGAAGCGCGAAAAGGAAACCATGAAAAAAGTGTACGGCGATCAAATACGACACTACCGCGACTACGCAGCTCAACATCACGAGGGCGGCGGGCCTCATTTTCAATCCCGCCTGGCTTATAAGCTCGCGAAGGCGAGTCGACCACGACCACTGCAGCATTAAGCGGTGGAGAAAGGGAACACCGCTCAGCATTTCGTCGCGCAGGAGACCAACTCCAAGGGACACGTCGCCGCCTCGTCGCTCGGCTTTGCGAACCGCTTCCATCCGCCGCCGGACCACCTCTTGACCCTTTGAGGTTCCGGCAAAAAGCCAGATGAAAACGAACGCCCCTGTAACGACCAAGAACGTTAAGATGGAAATAAGCAGCGGCATATTAGATTCCTTGCGCCTCGTCGAGCAAGATCATAGGCGAACCTAGGTCAGCTCTGCTTTTTCGAACATGGACATCGGTAGCTGAATGCCCGTAACGATCAGGCGCTCTGAGAACTTCGGGCGAATACCCGTGGGAACAAACTCGCCAATTACCTCGCCGTTTTCGCGGATACCGCGTTTGCGAAACGCGAAAACATCCTGCATCGTGACCACTTCTCCTTCCATGCCAGTGATTTCAGAGACGTTCACAATCTTGCGCGTACCATCGCTCAAGCGGCTCACCTGAACCACCACGTCAATTGCCGCGGAAATCTGGCGCCGAATGGCACCTTCAGGAATATTGAGATTAGCCATCGCGACCATGGTTTCCAAGCGGCTCAGAGCATCACGCGGTGTATTCGCGTGAATTGTGGTCAGGGAGCCGTCGTGGCCCGTATTCATCGCTTGAAGCATATCCAGAGCCTCTTCACCACGAACCTCACCCACGATGATCCGGTCGGGACGCATACGCAAAGAATTGATCACCAACTGACGCTGCTGGACGGCTCCGCGGCCCTCGATATTCGGAGGCCGGGTTTCCAGCCGCACCACATGGTCCTGGTGGAGTTGCAATTCCGCCGCGTCCTCAATCGTGACGATGCGCTCGCGATTCGAGATATAGGAGGAAAGAACGTTGAGGAAGGTCGTCTTGCCGGCGCCCGTTCCTCCAGAGATCAGAATGTTCAGTCGCGCTTTGACGCATCCCTGCAAGAGTTCGAGCATCCGGGGAGTGAGAGACTTGTTAGCGATTAAATCGTCGGCAGTCAAGGGATCCCGCCCAAAACGCCGGATGGAGAGACACGGCCCATCTACGGCCAGGGGAGGAATGATGGCGTTGACGCGCGAACCGTCGGCGAGCCGGGCATCCACCATCGGGGAAGACTCGTCCACGCGCCGCCCAATCGCAGAAACAATTCGGTCAATAATGCCCATCAAATGAGCGTCGTTGCGGAACTGTACGGCCGTTTGCTCGAGCACTCCCTTCCGCTCGATGTATACCCGCTTATGCGTATTCACTAAAATATCCGAAATCGTCGGGTCGGCCAGAAGCGGTTCGAGAGGCCCGAGACCGAATACTTCGTCGAGGACTTCTTGCGCCAGCCGCTCGCGCTCCTGGAGGTTCATCGGCGTGGACTCGCCGACGACGAGAGCCTCCAGAATCAGTCCCACTTCGCGCCGGACTTCGTCGCGATTAACCTCATTCAGACGGTCCAGATTCAATTTTTGAATCAGCTTGCGGTGAATCGCAGCCTTTACTGCCCCAAAATCCGTTCGCGCGGAAGTGATTGGAACTGGTGCCATCTTCATTTACCTCTTTGTCGGAAATGAGAAAAAACCCTTTTTCGGTGCAAATGTGGCATCCATACCGGCCAACTGGGCGGCGATCTGCCGGTATCGATTGCTCAGCAAGTTATTGTGATTCTGGAGCAGCGGCGTCCCGAGATTTACCGCCTCGCTGGCCTTGCGGAAGTCGTTGGGGATGCAGGCGAAGATAGGACGGTTGACACTCTTCTCGATGCTTTTCAGAACTTCCTCGTCCCCTTTATGCCAGCGATTGATAATGATTCGCGCGCGGTCCGGCTCCATCCCAAAACCACTGAGCGCTAGCAGCCGACGGTCAAGGGTCCAGAGAGCGGGGACGTTCGCCTCGGCCACGATCATGACCATCCGAGACATGCGCAATATCGGGCTCCATTCCGACGAAAATTGCGAGCCCATATCGAGCAGCACAACATCGAAATTGTTTTGCGCCACGTTGACGACGCGCTCCAACAAGGGAACGTGAATCGCTTGCCACTCTTCTGGTTGCGCCGTCCCACCAAGAATCTCCAATTTCGTTTTGTGTTGGGTGAGAAGTCCGCTGAAGAAGTGGCTATCGAGACGGTTCAGGTTTTCAACGGCGTCACGCACTCCGAAGCGAGGATGGAGGTCCAGCAGCAAATGAACATTCCCAAGCGGCCGGGCGAAGTCCAAAATCACCACTCGCTTGTGGGCAAAGGTAGCCAATTGCACGCCCAAATTGACGGCTACGGTGGTGGTCCCGACGCCGCCCTTCGAACCCATTACGACTATTAGCTTGTTCGAGGACGGAAGATCCGTGGCATCGAGATCCCCAGAGAACCGCGCAAGTATCTCCTTCAGAGCCTCGACGCCGATCGGCTTGGCCATGAAATCCTGAACCCCGCTGCGCATCGCTTCTAGTAAAAGCTGGTGGCTTGGCGGCGAAGTGGCGGAACAGGCAATGAGTTTTGTTGCTGGATGAGCGCGGCGAAGGAGCGAAGCGAAGGCGAAATAGGCATCCGTGTCGCGCGCTAGATCCAAAAAGACGACGTCCGGCATGGCGTCGTCCGGAATTCGATCGGCAGGGATCGCCCACTGCCGGATCGACTTCACCATTCCGGTCTGTTCCAGCGTCGCCATCAGTTGCGCTGCGCTGGTCAGGTCACCGCTGGCTATGGCTACCGTTAGCATTGTCGAGAGTCCCTAAGCCTCGTTTTGCACCATCCTACCATTCATTTGGACCCTGCCGGATTCTGTGCCGGCGGAGTTGTCGGTGGTAGAAACGTTGCGGGAAACACAGGCCCCTGGGGGCCCTGGCCCACAGGATATGGCTGAATGACACGCGGAGTCACGACGATGATAAGTTCATTGTTGGACTTAGTGAGCGCTTCGCTTTGAAAGAGCTTGCCCAAGATTGGTATGTCTCCAATGCCAGGCATCTTCGAGAGCTGCTTGGTAACGCGGTTGTCGAGGAGACCGGCAATCGCGAAGCTCTGGCCGTCTCTTAAATCCATTTCGGACTCGACGCGGTCCGTCGCCAGGGCTGGAATCAAAAATCCTTGCAGGGTGAGAGCATTCGAGAAATCCAGCGAGCTGACTTCGGGCACCACCTTCAGATGAATGAGGCCGCCCTGAGTAATCGTGGGAGTGAAATTGAGACGAATGCCGAACTCTTTGAATTGAATAGTGATCGCCGGCGCCGTTCCATTGCCTACGCTCTGCACAACCGGATACGGGAATTCTCCGCCTGCCAGGAAACTGGCTGGTTTCCCTGACTGAGTGATCAAGTTCGGTTCCGCAAGGATTTGGAGCAGATCCTTCGTTTGCAGCGCCTGGATTGTCGCTCCCAGATCGATATCAGGGCGGAAAATAAAGACATTGAGCAGGTTGCTGAGCTGGAAGCTATTTTGCCCAGAAGTTGAAGTTGTGGTGGTAGACCCGCTCGTGCTAGTGGTGGTGAGACTCCCAAGTGTGGGGGGCGAAAATTGCTGCGTTGAAGTTGACATCGGCATATTCGAGCCAAAAGTCCGAAACAGGTTCGCACCATATTGGCTGATAGCCTGCCGGCTTACTTCTGCGAATTTCACCTGCAACGAGATTTCCCCACTGGGAACGGCGGGGACTTCGAGGAAGCTCGTTACCTTGGGTGCAACGTTCTTCACAACATCCAAGATTTTGTCTGCTACTTCCGGTGACGACACTTTACCAGACAACATCACTACAGGCCCGGAGGTTGCGATTTGTACGGGCTCCGAAGGGAATACTTCATGGATTTTCTGGCTCAGGCCCATCACGTCTATGTCGACAGAAACCTCAAAAGCCTGGCTTTGCCCGGATTCGTCCCAGATGATGAGAGAGACGCCTCCGGGAGCCTTACCATTCAGGAGAACTTGAGTCGGACTCACGACAATGGCCTCGGCAATCGTCGGATCGGCCAGGGAAATTCTCTTAATGCGGGTTGCTGAGGTAATTACAAGGGAACGCCCCACCAGCACGTGCAGTGTTTGCGCCGATTCGGATGCAGACGCCTGCCCGGCTTGCACCTGCGTGGTCGCTGTCTGGGCCTGTGCCGATGGAGAGACCGCCTTCATCTCTGCCTGTTGAGGCTGGGGAAAGGCGACGGGTGAAATCAGCAGGAGAGCCGTAAGGAGGACCAAGGCCGGAAAAGCTCTATCAGCCGCGGTAGTGTGTTGTTCGAGCATTCGCTTCCTCTGTGTTTTTCTCATTGGTTTTCAAAGGTCTTCGTTGCACGTTTGTCGCCTGTGATCACTTCAACAGCGTACGGTGGGGGTGGGGCAGGCGCCTTTCGCACGACTTTGTGGCCGGTTTGCGGCGGAGTTCCACCTGCAAACAAGACCGCCTGTAGAACAGGGGCCGGATTTACGTCCTTCGCATCCACTGTATTGCGGAGTGCCAGTTGAATTTTTCCTTCTGTACTGGCCATCGTCAGCTTGGCCGCATCTTCGGGAGAGACCAGCAGAGTAATTACTGGTACGGTTTGCGGTTTTCCTTCTCGGTCTTGCTCGACCTTTTGGCCAGCGGCGAGCACGCGAACATTCTCAAGAATGGTCCGGGTGACATTGTCGCTACCGCTACCGGACCCGACTTGCCCCGTCACGAGCACATCCACCATCGTCCCTGGAATTACGAAGCCCGCAACACCAACCACGTCGTTCACGGCAACGGAAAGAGCACGCATTCCTTCGGGAATCGTCGCGGGGAGGCCGGCGCCCGCCGCCACCGGAGCAAGTTTTGCGTCCAGAATGGGCTCGTTCTCCACTACGGGTGTGATCAGAGCTCGGTTAGTGCAATCCTCGATCCGCGTGAACATTCCCGCCACTGGTTCGCCGCCTGGCCAAGAAATCAATTTGAGGTTCGATGAATCGACCCGCGCTCCGACTTGCAGAGGAACGGCCGCCACGACGATTTGCCGCGTGGTAACGGGACGAACAACTGCGGCGTTTTTCAGCTGCCGGTATACGAAAATACTCAGGAAAAACGCGATCACTATAGCGGCCGCCAATCCAATCATCAGCCGTGTCCGGTTCATATTTCCAGTCTCCTAACTGCGAAACTTACAGGCCCCACTGGGCTGCGCAGATGCATATCAACGTGCCCCCTGCCACAGCTACTGCGAATGGCAGTTTCATCAGCTCTGGGTTATCCAATGAAATATCGGGGTGAATCCGCAAGCCAAAGGTAAAGAAGCCTTGCACAAGCACGGCGAGGTTGCGAAATGTTTCGATTACTCTGCGCGTGCGAATCATCTGCACGACCGCCATCGCTCCCGCGACGAAAATGCTGCCCACCAGAACAAATGGAAAAAGAATAGGCCCCAGGAACGCGCCTACCGCGCCCATTAGCTTCCAGTCTCCCGCTCCTAGCGCACGAAGCAGCACCAGCGGTAACATCACCAACAAGGCCAGCCCGGCCCCTTCGAGCGACGTTTTGGCGCCGTGCCATCCTCTAAAGTAAGAATTCAAGGCGATCCCTGCAAAAACACCCGGGACCGTGAGCCAGTTCGGGATTTTGCGATCACGTAAGTCCGTCCACGCGGCTACCAGCGTAAGAGCTAGGGTGGAATACCAGATCGTATGTGCTGCATTCATGCGATTTGAGTGGTTATATAAGTCATAGAACCCGTAGGTTCAAAGCAAAAAAAAATCGACGGCCGTAGGTTGGGGCAGTCCGGGCCGCTGGCAAGCCTCGCAGAAGACCAGCGGCCTCAGAGCCCTTCGCCGTTCGCGCTTCCGACAACAACTTAGAAGTTCAGGACGGCGTTGCTGAAAACGTCGCTGATTCCTTGACCGAGAGACTTCATCGCTAGCACTGCAACCAAGGAGATCAAGACCAGCAGAAGAGCATATTCCGTCAGATCCTGCCCTTCCTCTTCCTTCCAAAGCCTCATCAGAAAATTCTTCATGTTTGTTCCTCTCAAGATGGTGAAGTGTGGACCGAGCCGAAGCCCGCTACTGCACTCTCTAAGGCACTCTAGACGCCAATCTCAGGGCGCGCCTCTAAACCGGCTATGTATCTTGTTTTGTTATGGATAAAGAACCTAGATTGGGGGTGGCTTCCGGCAGCCGCTCTCCGGGTCCAAAATCGTTACCCTTTGAGGACATCGTCTTACCGCCTTCCTCTCAATTGGTTACACCCGCGGCCTAGCTAGAATCGAGTCTAGGTTTAAGAAATAGGTCCAGCGGGGCCGCTTCAACGCAGAATGCCGCGGATCCCAGTTCGACGCGTCAAAGGCGACTACCCCCAATGATCCTCGACAGAATGGGATATTCAGCTCTGCACTGCTTCGATCGAGATCGGCCTTGAAGATCCTCTGGCACCCAGGGCGGGCTCCGCAACCACTTTCCATCGGCTCGCAAGCCACAGCGCGACCGCTTGAATGAGAAACAGCCAACCCATACTACGTGCTGCGAACAGCACAAGGTAAAGAGGGGTTAGAAAAAGGAGAAGCACGAGACTTACGACCAAGGATGCCCGGGTTCTCGACCCGATCTCCGAAGCGGACATGGTCGACCCGCAAATCAATATGGGCAGGATCATCAGGCTAAAGTCGTGAATGTAAGAGTGAAAGCTCAGCAATAGCGTTGTGGCCACAGCGATAGCAAAAGCCATGTCGAACGATGCCGTTGCTCTTGCACCGCGCATCTTTTTGGCCGCCCATACCAGCCCCAAAACCGTTACCAAGAGCAAAAGGAATCCTTCCGCTCCCGCAGGAACCCATCTCGGCAGACACAACCAGAGGAAACCGCGCCAGGTAGCCATCAAACCCGGTTCTACATTCCAGTGGTGCGCAAGCACAGTCGCGGACTTTTGTGTTCCCTGCGACACTAGTATCCGTCCGTAGTCGGCCATTCCGTTCACGCCAACCACCCAGGCCGACAAAGCGACCACCAGCGCAGCCCCAGGTATGAAACCGCGAACGAACCTCCATTCCCCCGCCAAGAGAGCAACAAGAGCAAATGGAAGGACCAGTTGAGGCCGGAACAGGCCGAGTGCTAGCACGAAGCCAGCCATGCCGTCCTTCCCTCGCTTCCACAGCCAGAAACATATAGCAAACAGAAGCAATAGTAGGATCGAGTCTTGCCCACCTATCAGGCAGTACCACTCAGGGCAAAAAGCGAGAATCACCAGGAAAGTCAGAGAAAAGCTCCGTCTACCGTAAAGTTTCTGGATCAACGACGCAACAACTGCGAGCATCGCCAGATTCAGAATCGTCCAGAACACATAGGCAGTGATGAACCGAAAATGTATGAGAGGAAGAAACAGAAGCAGCTCGTACGGCAGGTGATTGTTGGGAGGCGCGGGAGGCCGAGGTGTATCCGCAACTCTGCGATTGAAACTATTTTCAACTTGGAAATCGTAGAGACTCGAAGCTTTTCCCTCATGCACCATCTGCGCGTTCGAATAAAAAATAGGAAAATCGTTCCTCCCTGCCGCGATGTCGCTCCGATTGATCCAGAGGAACGCCACGTTCAGGCACAGCATGACAGTCAGGAGAAAGATGAGGACTGGTCTGTCGATGCGGATTGGGGCCGACATGTGAGCTATTTCTCTCTCCAAACACTCGCTGTGTGCTGGGCGTCGGCACTCGACGCGTTTGTAGGTCCCTCGGGGCTGGATGTAGCCGAGACTGTCCCGTTTGCTTTCGGCACGTAGATATAGAAGCGGTCGCGAACTCCCTCTTTCAAAGGGGTCGGCATCTCCAAATTCTTATCGATCTCGTAACCGGTTTCGATCGTGCGCAGGATGGCTGGTGTGTAGAACTTCTGCAAGTACGGGTCGCGCTCGTGGCTGACATCAAAGGGTAGAACGATGACGGCGAAATGTCGGTTCTGAATCTGAGTGACGAGATCGTGATCAGAGACGATTCCCCGACGGCACAGTTGCGCCAGTTGAAAAAGACCGGAGAACGGTGTCTCGAGGCCCGCTTGCAACAGGTCTCCCGGACCGATGCTAAGGGAAGCTGCGCGCGCCGGAAAGCGTTCGCGAAGGAACGATTGCATCGCATCATACTTTGCTATGTCAGACCGCTGCGGAGGGCGCCTGGTTAGCCACTGTCCCGCGAAAAGCATGACGCCCAGGAGCAGAACAAGATCAAGCGGACACACAGGAGCCACGCGCCGCTTCGCCAACAGAGCCGGGACCAGAACACTCACAATGAGAACGGATTCAAAGAAGTAGTGAATCCCGCCAGCCTGCTTACAGTAGGTTAGCAATCCGAGAACTACGGCCACTAATAGATAGCAACTGATCAACCTGTTTGGCTCTTCGCGCAAGTACGCGACCGCGAGAATAAGCGGCAGCAATAGAACAATAACCAACGCGAATAGAGCCTTCCACACCATGTCCCAAGCCAATAGTGCCGTTTGGTACAGCAACAAGTGCTGCCAAAAGGCCTGTCCGGCGAAAACAATCCACTGGAACAACGCGAACCCGCCCAGCCCGCAAACAGCCAAGAGCCCAGCGAATTCAATCGCGTGCCGGTATCGTTTCTCAAGAACCAGAAACAGCAATACCGCTAAAGATCCCGCAACGTACTGAGGCTTGTAGTAAAAGCCCAGAACCATAAGGGGCGCCGCGAATAATATGGCTCGGCTATTCCTAAAACGGTAGGCAACCAGAAAACCGGCGAAGGATAAGAAAAGAGCTACGCTGTCAGAGAGAGCCGCGACCCCGTGGTCTGACGCCATCCCGTACGAAAGAAAAACGATGGGACTCAGACAGGCAGCTAGCCGGCTTCGTGTTAGCCAGAAGGCAAGAAGACCGCAGCCAGCCGCGCAACCCAAAATAGCGACCGCGGAGAGAAGGCGGAGTGGTAAGTAGGAAGGATTCGCCGGGTTGACTAGAAGCTGGCCAGACAAATAGTAAAGGGGTCCGTATGTCGCTGCATCGAAGCCCTCTTTTGCATCTCCGGCATAGATTGGAATCCCCTCCCGGAGATGAATCATTTCCGCAAGAGCCACTCCTTCGTAGCTTTCATCGTCGGGATAGGTGATTCTGGCCGGCCACGAGGAAAGATTTCGCACAGCGAAGAGTCCCGCCAGCAGAAATGCGCAGATACTGCAGAGAACCGAAGCGCGGAATATGCCGCCTGAATCCGTGGTCATCCGTTCAGGCCTTCTGGCCCCACATCACGATGTTCCATGCCAGCCATCGAAGAAGAGGAATCTGGGTCAACGCTGTGTCCGCGGCGCGAAGCGGCCTCCACCACCAGAGATCCTCCTGCTTCTCTTTCAAGATTTTCTTCCAATAACGCTCCTCGTTGGGTTGCACTCGATCCTTCAGATAATATTTTCCAAAAAGCAACAGCGCGGAAATCCAGAACTCTCTGTGCCCAACGTGGTGAAAGTATTTTCGCGCAAGCTTCAAGTCCGCTGTCGTGAGAGGAGATTCATCGGGCGTCCGAACCTCGGTTGCCATGCTTCGGTAGATATTGATGACCGGGTTGTAAGCCAGAGGATCATAGGAGAAGAACCGTCCGCCGGGCTTGAGCACCCGCCGCATCTCTTCGAAGAGGCGAGCACGATCTTGCACGTGGTGAATCGTGTTGGCGATGTAGATTAAATCGTACGATCCGGCTGGTACCCCGAGATTTTCCGCGCCCGCAACGATGCCCTTGAGCTCGACGCCATACTTTCTTCCCAACGCGAGCGCCGTCTCGACCATCCCCGGCGAGACATCCAGAGTAGTTACCTGAGCACCTTTCAGAGCCAAATACACCGAGGATTCGCCGAGGCCTGCCCCGATGTCGAGCAATTTCTTGCCTTGAAGCGACCCCATCCGGTTCAAGATGAACTGGTTTTCCATCGCCGTGGGCGCTTCGAAGCACTCGCGCACGAGCACGTCTTCAATGCGAGTGCTGCTCGCCCACTTGTTGTGAAAATCCGCTTCGCGCTGCTGGGCAATGAGATCAGTCGGCATGGTTAGCTCTTGAACGCCGCAAGGGGCTTCTGCCGCCGTTCCGGATTCCCGCCCTCGCGTGCCTTAAAGCCGATTCTTTCCCGCAAAACATAGAGGGGCCGCCGCTTCGATTCACCGTAGGTCCGCCCCACGTATTCGCCGATGATTCCCATGCAGATCAACTGCACACCCCCAAGGAATAGGACGGCAATCAGAATGCTCGTCCAGCCTTTTACAAGGCCGTGCACTCCGAAGAGCCGCTCGATCACAGCGACGATGATGCCAAGAATCGCCATCCCGGATGCTGCGAATCCTGTCCAGGTCGCAATTCTCAAGGGAAGCACCGAGAATGAAAAAATACCGTCCATCGCGAATCGCAGCATCTTGAAAAACGAAAATTTTGTAACGCCCGCAGTTCGCGCCTCGCGACGATACGAAACTCCCACTTGAGAAAATCCCAGCCAGCTCACCATCCCTCGCACAAACCGGTCCCGCTCGGGCATTGCCAAAAGAGCATTTGCAACTCGGCGATCCATCAACCGAAAATCTCCGGTATCAAGCGGTATCCGAGTGTCCGAGAGCCGCGCGATGCAACGATAAAACGCCTTCGCTGTCCACAGCTTGAACGCCGTCTCGCCTTCCCTCTCGGCGCGCACTCCGTAAACCACATCGTAGCCGTCCATCCACTTCTGAATGAATTCCAGGATCACTTCAGGTGGGTCTTGCAGATCGGCATCGATCACCACCACAGCATCTCCCGACGCGTGCTCCAACCCCGCCGTGATCGCCATTTGATGTCCGAAATTGCGCGAGAATCGAACCACGCGAATATGCTCGTCGCCTTCCTGCAATTGACGCAGCAATTCCGGCGTGGAATCCGAGCTCCCGTCGTCCACGTAGATGATTTCGAAATCGACGGGCGACTTCTCCAGCGCGGCCTCGAGCCGGCGGTTCGCATCGCGGATGCTCTCTTCTTCGTTGAAGCACGGCACCACTACGGACACAAGAAGGCGCCCGTCGGTCCCGCCACTCCGCTCGTTCGGAGAGCTTCTTCGGGATTCTATTGGGAGCTCTCGGTTCATATTTACTCCCCGGGCGCGCTGGCATTCATCGGCGTTGCGCGGGAAATCGAAATCGCCTGCGCCTTCCGCCGAACGAACAACACGGTGGTGTTATCCCAATACACTTTCTGCCAATCCGGCAGATTCGAAAGAACGGTCGCTAGCGGCGTCTCGCGCTCGATCAGGCATGACTGGATGCCATAATTCCCCAGCAACGTGAGCGCACCGGGCCGGACCTCCATAATGTGAAAGTAGTCGGCGAGCACTCCCGCCTCCTCATACACCTCGCTGCGGCCATCAATAAACACTTTGTGCTCTGTGCCGAACGACCAGATCAGGTACCCGCCGAAACCGTAGTTATTGAAGGTCGGACCCGGAACGGGATGTTGGCGCATGTATTCCACGGCCTTTGTGGGAAAGTTTTCAGCCACCTTCTCATCAAGGAAAGTCCTTGAGGGGAAGTAGTGCATCATCGCCGCGATTACGCCTGCCATCAAGACGGCATTCACGACGTACTTGTCCCGCGCCCGATCATAGTGCGGTAGCCAGCGTGCCGCAACTGTAGCCAAGAGCGGCGCAAAAAATGGCACGAATAGCAGGATGAATCGAACATGCAGGCACGCCATGGCGGCGCCGCCGAGGAAGAGCGTCACCTCCTCAAGGCGCCATGTCAGATTGAGAGCCATTTGCAAAATGAAAAAACCTAGCACCATGGCCAGGAACATTTTCCCGCCCACCAAAGTGAACGGCATGGGCTGCCATTCCTGGATATGAGCCATACTGACCGGGAGAGAGGATGCTACCTGAAAAGGAAACACAGCGAGTCTCGTTCCATACGGCGTGACCGGCAGCACAGCCAGGCACAGAAGAAACACCAACTCCAGGCGAACCCGCTCCCTCGCGGTCCAACTCTTGGCTTCGATTCCACCTAGATGAAACTCTTTTAGCCCGCATACCAGGTAAATCAAAATCACTCCCAGTCCGATAATGAACGAGCCATGCGTGTTCACCCACGCCAGCATCAGCGGTGGGAGAAGCCATATCAGCCGTCGATTCCCCTGACGAAATAGCTCCAGCACGATCAGTGTGACCACCAAGAAGAGGTAACCCAGCATCTGCGAACGCATGCTGAACGGCGGATTCGCCAAGAAGAAGAGAGCTCCGGCGGCCAAGAATCCCGCTTTCGAATTCCCTGACCGAATCGTTGCAAAAGCGTATAAAGCGAGCATTACCGCCGCACTCAGGACAATCAGCAGCGCGTCCAAACCGCGTACTCCCCCGATACGCGCCACTGCGCCGATCAGCACGTCTCCCAGCCATTCAAAAGCTATCCAAGGCTGCCCATGCACGGTAAAGGAATACGGGTCAACTGTGGGCCAGTGGTGCGTGGCAAGGATGGTTTGTCCCAACTTGATGTGCCACCACATGTCGGGGTCGACCCCGAACGCTCGCCCCGTCCAAAACGCCGCTCCGACAAGGAACGCTCCTAACATGGCGGGAAACGAGATGAGCCACTTCAAACCTTCCAGAAGGTGAGTGGTGGTCGACACCGCGGTCAGTGTACCCGCCGTCGCTGTATCGAACGCGGGAGCTTCGGTCGTGTCAGCGAGGTGAATCTCTTCACGACCCACTCCCGGCATCACTGTGTACCGTTCGCTCATTCCTATTCCTGATGGGTTCCTTCGTTCGCGTCTTGCCGCCGAACGAAAAGCGCGCTCGTCGAATCCGAATATGACTCGCGCCATTCAGCCGACACTTTCAGAAGAGTCTCTAGCGGCGCGCCGCGCTCGATAAGGCATGACTGGATGCCGTAATTTCGCAGTACGGCCAGGGCCGCTGGTTTGAGCCGCACAACTTGAAGATAATCGGAGAGCACTCCACCGTGCTCGTAAAGATCGCCGCGTCCGTCAATGAAGACCTTTTGACCCGTCCAAATGAGATAGTCGCCAAACGTGTAGTCGTTGAACATCGGTCCGGCAACGGGATGTTGTTGCATATATTCTACGGCTCTTACTGGGTACTTTTCCGCGACCTTCTCTTCGAGAGAGGCCCGCGACGGGAAGTAGTGCACCATGGCTGCAATCACACCGGCGATGAGGACAACATTGAGAATGTACTTGTCCTTTCTCGCGTCGTAGCGCGGTAGCCAGCGCGCCACAATTGTTGCCAGGAGCGGCGTAAAGAACGGCACAAATAGCAGGACAAACCTCAGGTGCACGCAGGTCATCGCCACGCCACCGAGAAAAAGTGTCAACTCCTCCAGACGGAATTTGAGCCTGAGAGCCATTTGCGCTGCGAAGAAGCCAAGCACGAGGGCCAGAAAAATCTTTCCGCCTTGCGCGTTGAATGGCATCGGCTGCCACTCCAAAATATTTGCCACGTTGATCGGCTGGGCAAACGCCATATCGAACGGATACACTGCCAGTCTCGTTCCGTACGGCGTAATTGGAAGTACCGCCAGGCACAGTAGAAACACCAATTCCAGGCGGACCCGCTGCTTCGGCGTCCATTTCTTGGCTTCGATCCCGCCCACACGGAACTCTTTCAGGCCGCAGACCAGGTAAACCAGAATCACTCCCAGCCCGATGATGAATGAACCGTGCGTGTTCACCCACACCAAAAGCAGCGGCGGCAGGACCCAGATCGCCCACTTTTTTCCTTGCCGGAAAAGCTCCAGCGCGATCAGGGTCAGCACCAGAAACAGGTAACCCAACATCTGCGGGCGCATGGTGAATGACGGAGTTGCCAGTGAGGCCAGAACTGCGGCGGCTGCGAATCCCGCTTTCGAGCTTCCCGAACGGATGGTTCCGAATGCGTACAGCGCGATCATCACGGCGCCGCCCAATGCGATCAGCAGGGCGTCTAGCCCGCGCAATCCCCCGATCCTCGCCGCTATCCCCATCACCGCCTCTCCCAGCCACTCGTACGCGATCCACGGCTGGCCATGCACTGTAAAGGAGTACGCGTCTACAGTGGGCCAGTGCCACGTGGCTAGGATCATCTGACCTGTCTTAACGTGCCACCAGATGTCAGGGTCCACCCCGAACGAACGTCCGTCATAAAAAGCTGCGCCAACCAGGAACGTCCCTAGCATTACGGGAAAAGAAAAGATCAATTTCGCGATTTCCAGTGCACGCGAAGCCAACGAGGCCCGTCGTGCGCCCAGGA
>Ga0070731_10002038_pt1 | contig 19913 bp, 19 predicted proteins | sample Coa_R1_2_FD_66448 | JGI IMG/M metagenome (GOLD analysis project Ga0070731, IMG submission 66448) | Surface soil microbial communities from Centralia Pennsylvania, which are recovering from an underground coalmine fire - Coalmine... | ecosystem: Environmental > Terrestrial > Soil > Unclassified ... | reverse complement strand
CGACGTCGACGCCCTCGTCGGGCCGGCGACCCCCCACTTCGCCTACCAGCTGCGCGCCCGCGTGCGCGAGCTCGTGCAGGACCTCGACGAGGACCACCCCGTCCGCCGTTACGCCGAGGAGAAGATCGACCTGCTCGACCGGCTCGGGCATGCGTCCTCGAAAGCGGAGGAAGGCGGGCGCGAGCCGCGCTCCCGGCTCGGCTGGAGCGAGCTGCCGAGCTCCGCACCGGCGGACGCGCCGCTGCCGCGACGATGAGCCTCAGGGGATCCTCGGTCCTCGTGACCGGGGGCACGCGGGGGATCGGGCTCGCGATCGCGCACCGACTCGTCCGCGACGGTGCGGGCCGCACGGTGCTCGGTTACCTGCGCAACGACGACGCCGCCGAGGCGGCGGCGGCCGAGATCCGCGGCGCCGGCGCCGAGGTGGAGATCGTGCGCGGAAACGTCGCCTCCGAGTCGACGGTCGCGAAGTTGGCGGCCGCGGGGCCGTACCGCGTCGTCGTGCACAACGCCGCGACGGGCGTCATCCGCCCGGCGCTCGAGACGGACGACAAGCACTGGGACTGGACGGTGAACGCAAACGCACGCTCGCTCCTCGCGCTCGCACGCGCGACGGTGCCGACGATGGAGGCCGGCTCGGCGATCGTCGCCATCTCGAGCCTCGGCTCTCAGCGTGTGCTCGACAACTACGTCCTCGTCGGGACGTCGAAGGCGGCGCTCGAGTCCGTCGTGCGCTATCTCGGCGTGGAGCTCGCACCGCGGGGCGTACGGGTGAACGCGGTCTCGGCGGGCGTCGTCGACACGGAGGCGCTCGACTGGTTCCCGAACAAGGAGGAGATGCTCGCCACTGTCGGGCGCACGCCGGCAGGCCGGCTCGTCGAGCCGGCCGACGTCGCCGCGGCAGTCTCGTTCCTCTGTTCCGAGGACGCCACCATGGTGTGCGGCCAGACGCTCGTCGTCGACGGCGGCTTCTCCCTGCCGGCATGACACGATCTGTCTCTCGGTGGGCTCACCTCGCCTGTCACCAGGAGCCGTAGGCTTGGAGCCCACCGACATCAATCGGCGGATGTTCGACGAGACGCACAGCCGCCGCGGCGAGGGACGGGCCGTACTGCCGCCGATCGTGAAGCAGACGCTGCGCGACCTCGCGGGCAAGAGCGTCCTCCACCTGCACGCGGGCTCGGGCGAAGGGAGCGCCGGGCTCGCGGAGATGGGCGCGACCGTGACCGCGATCGACCCGAACGAGGCGCTCGTCGACGTCGCCCGCGAGCGCTGGCCTTCGATCCTCTGGATCGCTGCCGACGCGCAGGCGCTCCCCTCGAATCTCCGCCGCGCACGCTTCGACCTCGTCTACTCGCCCGAGGGCGTTCTCGGCCGCCTGACCGACGTCGACGCATGGGCGACTGGTCTTGCATCCTCTCTCCGCAGCCACGGCGAGCTGCTCGTCTTCGACGATCATCCGGTCTCGCTCTGCCTCGACGGCCTGCTCCGGTGGCACACCGACTACTTCGACGACGGCATCGTCCGGATCGGCCGGCTCGTCAGCGCGCTCGTGCACGCCGGCTTCCGCATCGAGGCATTGGAGGAGTATCCGGTCGACGCCGCCGGACGGCGACATGACCGCCGCGTCCCCGCGTCCTTCCTCCTCTACGGCGTCAAAACCTGAGCGCGCGGCCGATCGTCGCGCGCGCGATCGTCGTCGCCATCGCGGGGTTCTCCTGTAGCCGTCGCAGGGAGTAGGCGTACCACTGCTCGCCGAAGGGCACGTAGACGCGAAGCCTGTGCCCGGCGGCGACGAGCTCGCAGGCCCGGTCTTCCCGCACGCCGAGGAGCATCTGGAACTCGGGCACGTCGCGCGCGAGCGCCTCGCGGATCAGGGCCTCGTCGTGCGTCGCGGCGGCGACGTACGCGCCCGTTGCGAGCAGCGCGTCCAGGCACTGCACGAAGCTCGCCCGGATCGAGTCGGCGTCGGTGTAGGCAAGCGACGGCGGCTCGACGTAGATGCCTTTGCACAGGCGGACGTTCGGCTCGAGGTCGGCGAGCGCGTGAACGTCGTCGACCGAGCGGCGGAGATACGCCTGGAGCACGATACCGACGCCGTCGTGCCCCTCGAGTCGCAGCTCGCGATACAGACGTAGCGTGTCGTCGGTCGTCGTCGCGTCCTCCATGTCGATGCGGACGAAGCGTCCGCGTGCGAGCACGGTGAGGACGTTTTCCTTGCACAGGTCGTACGAGAGCTTCAGTCCCAGCGCGGTGAGCTTGACGCTGACGTTCGCGTCGAGGCGTTCGCGCTCGACCGTCTCGAAGACGTCGAGGTACGTGCGGGCGATTGCCCGGGCCTCGTCGGCATGGGCGATCTCCTCGCCGAGGACGTCGATCGTCGCGGCCATCCCTTCGGCGTTGAGCTTTCGCACGACCCGGACGGCGTCGTCGAGCGTCGGTCCGGCGATGTAACGGGAGGAGAAGAGCTGGACGACCGGCTTCGGCACCGCCGGCAACACTCGAACGAGAGCTCGGTCGAGTAGCAAGCTGTTTAGTGGCGTTCGCGCATGAACCCCTGGCGCGCCGCGCTCACGAGCGCGACCGCTTCGGGGAAGAGCACGCGCATCGCGTCGCGGAGCGCGATTGCCTGCTCGTCGACGCCGCCCTGTGCCTGCACCTGTGCGAGCGCTGCAGCGGTCAGCTCGACCGCGGTGTTGAGAGTGAGCGTTGCGAACTGCTCGCGCTGCGCTTCCTGGACGTGCTCCGCCTGCGCTTCCGCGAACTCGCGGAGGCTGCGCATGAGGTCCTCGGGATCTCCGCCGAAGGGAAAGCCGCCTTCCATATAGGTCACTTTAGGCGAGGGGATTCAGGTGCCGCGCCACCACCTGCGCGGCGAGCGCCTCCACGGCGCGAAACGCGTTCTCGACCGCAGCCCCGAAGGGCGACGGCCCGTGGATACCGGCCGCGCGCTCCGCCCGCCGGGCTGCATCGCCGAGTAGGTCGAGGTATGCATCGGACGCGAGCCGTGGCGGCGGGACGATCGCGGAAGGATCCCCGACGACGTCTTCGGCGACCTCGCAGAGCGCGGACAGCGACGCCGCCGTGTGCACCAGCTCTCGGCTCGCCACGGGCTGCTCGTCGTCCCGCAGAGCGAGCCAGTCCCCGGACTCGTAGGCGCAAAGGTAGACACGCGAGCCGTCGACGAGCTCGACCGGGAGAACACCGGTCAGGCGCCCGCGCGCGCTCGCCGCCCGCGCGATCCGAGCCAGGTCGTCGGCCAATGCCATGATGCGCGCATAGTGGCCGAAGTCACTGCGCGCGAGCTCTTTGCACCACTCGGGCCGACGTACGACCGGTACGCGCGCCTGCTCTCCTTCGGCCAGGATCCGCGCTGGCGGCGCTTCCTCGTCTCGCGCGTGCCTCCGGCCGCGGCACGCGTCCTCGACGTGGCCACCGGCACCGCCGCGGTCGCGATCGAGCTCGCGCGTGTCGCCCCTGCCCGCACCGTCGTCGGCGTCGACCAGAGCCCGGAGATGCTCGCCGCCGGACGCGAGCGGATCGAGCGCGCGGGCCTCGCCTCGAGGATCGAGCTGCGCGATGGACGCGCCGAGTCGCTGCCGTTCGCGGACGGCGAGTTCGACGCACTGACGTTCACGTATCTCCTGCGATACGTCGACGACCCGCTCGCGACGATGCGTGAGCTGGCGCGGGTCGTGCGGCCGGGTGGCATCGTCGCGATGCTCGAATTCGGAGTGCCGCGGGGCGCATGGCGGCCGTTGTGGGAGCTGTACGTCCGCGTGGGTCTTCCGGCGGCGGGTGCGATCGTCTCGCCCGGATGGCACGAGGTCGGCCGCTTCCTCGGGCCGAGCATCCGCGGCTTCCACGCCCGCGTGGACCTCGAGCTGGTCTGGCGCGACGCCGGGCTCGCCGATGTCCGCGCACGCCGCCTGAGCCTCGGCGGCGGGGTCGTGCTCTGGGCGGTCAAGCCGTGAGCTCTGACGTCCGCCCGGCGTTCTACGCGCTCAGGTCGGGCGGGTGGCGCGACTACGTCACGCTGCTCCATCCGCCGTACACGGTCTGGCACCTGTCGTACGCGGCGATGGGCGCCGCGGTGGCGCCGCACCTGAGATGGTGGCTGCTCGGCTGGACCATCCTCGCCTTCTTCCTCGCGATGGGAATCGGCGCGCACGCGCTCGACGAGCTGCAGGGACGGCCCCTGCGGACCCGCATCTCGAATCGCGTGCTGCGCCGGCTGGCCGTCTGGTCGATTGCCGGCGCCTGCGTGGTCGGCGTGCACGCGGCGCTCGTGACGACGCTCTGGCTGCTCGTCTTCGTCGGCTTCGGGGCGTTCATCGTCGTCGCCTACAACCTCGAACTGTTCGGCGGCCGGATGCACACGCCGCTCTGGTTCGCCGGAGCGTGGGGTGCATTTCCAGCGCTGACCGCGTATTTCGCGTCCGCGCAGACGATCCGGCCCGACGCCGTTCTCGTCGCCGGCTTCGCGCTCGTGACGAGCCTTGCGCAGCGGCGGCTGTCCACGGATGTCCGCTTCGCGCGACGCTCGGCCGGCGACGCGGTGCAGGCACGCACGGCCGAGGCCGCGCTTCAGCTGCTCGCGCTGGCGATGCCGCTCCTGGCCGGAGGAATGCTCGTTGCCCGCTGGCATTACTAGGATGGGCGTGTGTCCCTGACGACCGGCTTCGACGTCGGATTCGCCGTCGCGGCCGGCGTCGCGTCGGTCGCAATCGGCGGAGCGGCGCTGCGCATGGTCCCGCGCCGGGCGCTGATCGCCCTCTCCCTTCTCGTCCTCGGCGGGGCGGTAGCAGGCTGGGCGGCGTTCGCCCTGGAGCGTCCACACCGGAGTCAGCTCGCGCTCGCAGCCGGCGGCCTGACTGCATCCGCAGTCATCTGCTTCGCATCCCTCATCGTCGACTGGGCGCTCGCGCGCGCCGCAGATACGGAGCGACACATTGCCGACGCTCAGGCGCGGCTGCAGGAGCGCATCGAGCGGGAAGCCGCCGAGCGCGCGGCGGAGCTCGACCGCACTCTCGCGCGTGCGCGCGCCGACTCGATCTCGCTTCTCGCGGAAGAGGAGCGCCGCATCGCCGAAGAGCGCCGGGTCACGTTCGGCGATCGCGAACGCGACCTCATCGCATCCCTGACGGGGGCGCTCACCGAGACCCAGTCCCAGGTATCGCAACGCCTCGCCGACTGGAAGCGCGATCTCGACCGTGCCGCCGAATCGACGAAGGAGCGCCTCTCGGAGCTCGCGGAGCGTCAGCGGCAGCTGCTCGACGACGCGGGCGCGCGCATCGAGGCGGACTCGCAGCGCCTCGCTGCCGAAAGCGACGAGCAGCGCGACGCACTCGCCCGGCTCCGCGCCGACTTCGAGAAGGCGCTCGAAGAGGTGCTGGCGAATGCACGGACGGAGGTGGAGAGCGAGTCGGGCGATCGCCGCCGCACGCTCCACGAGCTCGAAGACCGGCTGCGCCGGCGTGAGAAGGAGCTGATGGAGCTGATCGAGCGCGAAGAGGGCGATGCCGCGCAGCGCATCCATTCCGGCTTCGAGGACCTGCAGCGCCGCGTGATCGAGCAGGTGACGAGAGCCGTCGAACGGTCGACAGCGACATACTCGGACGAGGCGACGCAGCAGTTCGCCGCTCTCGTGAAGTCGAGCCGGGAAGACGCGGCGCGACGGCTTGCGCGTGAGCTCGACCGCGCGGTGGAGACGTTCGCCCGCGAAGGCGAATCGGTCCTAGCCGAGCGGCTGGCGCACGTCGGGGACGCGGGAGCGCAGCGACTCGAGCGACGGCTCGCGGACGCCGCCGCCTCGCTCGAGCGGCAGCACGACGAGCGCATGCTTGCCCTCGACTCCCGCATCGCCGAGCTCGAGCACGACGTCCGGCGCCGCCTGGAGGAGCTCAGCGCCGACGCCGACGCCGAACGGGCGGTCATCGAGGCCCGCCTGCAGGAGCTGCTCAGGCGCATCGACGCTGCCGCCCTTCACAGTCCGTAAAGAGGCCGTTAATCCTGCCGAGTGGTGGCCAACAAACGCCGGCAGGGTTCGTCGTAGGCAGCACGAACCTAGCGTGTCATGAGCGAGTCGACCGAGATACTCGAGCCTGAGACAAGCGAGCGCTCCAAGGTGGAGAGCTGGCGGCTCCACGTGCTCATCGAAGCCGGCTACCCGCTTCACGTCGCCGAGCGCCTCGCGGTGAGCGAAGCCGACCTCCACGTGGCGGTCGAGCTCGTCAAGAGCGGCTGCGCGCACGCCACCGCAGCCGAGATCTTGCTGTAACACTCGCGGCGATACGCTGCGGGCGTGGCCAAAGTCGAGGCCTTGCCCTATGACGACCGGACCGTGTATTCGGTCGCCGCGTTCAACCGCGGCGTTGCGCAGTGGCTCGGCCGGCTGCCGACCGTCTGGGTCGAGGGCGAGGTCACCGAGCTCCGCCGGCACGACCGGTGGGCGAGCGTCTTCCTGACCCTGAAGGACCCCGCCGACGGATCGTGCCTCGCGGTGACGATGCCGCGCGGGCAGTTCGACGGCCTGCGGCTCGACCTCCAGGACGGCGAGCGCGTGCACGTCTACGGGCGGCCGGAGCTGTTCGAGAAGCGGGGAGACCTGCGGCTGCGCGCGCTGACGATCGAGCGTTTCGGTATCGGTGCGCATCTCGCCGCACTCGAGCGGCTGAAGGCGAAGCTGGCGGCGGAGGGGCTGTTCGCCCCCGAGCGCAAGCGCCCGCTGCCGTTCCTCCCGCGCTGCATCGGCCTCGTCACCGGCAACGACGCCGCGGCGAAGCGCGACGTGCTCGCGACGATCCAAGTCCGGTTCCCGCCCGCGCACGTGCTCGTCGCGGAGACGTACGTGCAAGGTCCACGCGCGGCGCTCGGCATCGTCGACGCGCTGGACGCACTCTGCTCACGCGACGATGTCGACGTCGTCATCCTCGCGCGCGGAGGCGGAAGCTTCGAGGATCTGCTCCCGTTCAGCGACGAGAGGCTCGTACGCGCGGTCGCCGCGTGCCGAGTCCCCGTGGTATCGGCGGTGGGTCACGAGCAGGACACGCCGCTGTGCGACTTCGCCGCCGACGTGCGCGCGTCGACCCCGACGGCGGCGGGCAAGCTCGTCGTCCCCGACCTTGCCGATCTGCTGCGGCATCTCGAGCGTGCGCGCATCGGGCTCGCGCGGGGCGTCAGGCGCACGCTCGAGCGCGATGTGCAGTCGCTCGAGCGGATGCGCGAGCGTCTCCACCGGGCGCCCTCGCTCCTCGTCGAGCGAAAGCAGGCGCGTCTCGACGCGGCGAAGGGAAAGCTGGCGGCGCTGTCGCCCAAGGCGACGCTTCGGCGCGGGTACGCGATCGTGCGCAGGGACGGCCGTGTCGTCGCTCGAGTCGCCGTCGGCGAACGCGTCGACGTCGAGCTCGCGGAGGGCGGATTCGGCGCCCGCGTCGAGGACACCCGTGACTGAGAAGACCTTCGAAGACGCGCAGGCGGAGCTGGAGCAGATCGTCTCGCGCCTCGAGAAGGGCGACGCGTCCCTCGACGAGGCGCTCTCGCTGTGGGAGAAGGGCGAGGAGCTGTACGCCTACTGCCGCGCGAAGCTCGACGCCGCCGAGGGCAAAGTAGAGGAGCTAGCCCGCCGCGTCGAGCAGGCGCGACCCTAGCTCCTCGAGGTCCGAGGCAGCCCGCCCGGGATCGCCGGAAAGCGCCACCACCTCTGCGCCGAGCAGGCTGTCGCAGTCGACGACTCCGCCGAAGACGACGCACCGGACGCCCGCGGCACGGCAGCGGCGAGCGACCTCGAAGGGGACCTTTCCCTCCCGCGTGGTCGCGTCGACGCGTCCTTCGCCGGTGACGACGAGGTCGTAGCGCGCCGGGTCGAAGCCCAGGAGGTCGAGCACGGTCGCCGCTCCGGGGCAGAGCTCCGCTCCGAGCGACGCCAGCGCGGCACCGAGCCCGCCGGCAGCGCCCGACCCCGGGATGTCGGCGTACGGGCGCAGGCGCTCGTTCGCGCGGAAGCGCGCCTCCAGCTCGGCGACCTGCTCCGGCGTCGCCCCCTTCTGCGGGCCGAAGACGCGCGGGGCGTCGTACAGCGTCGTCGCCACGTCGCAGAGCACGGTGGTCGGCGGCAGCGCGTCGAGCACCTCGAGGAGCCCCTCCCCCGCGTCCATGTTCGCTGTGCCGCCGAGGCCGACGAGCAGCGGGCCGGAGGGCTGACGTGCGAGCAGCTCGCCGAACGGCCGGCTCGACGTGAACGGATCGAGCCGATCCGGGTCGAACGGGATCGCCGACGCCGCCTCGACGACGCCCGGGAGCACGTCGGCCGTCCCCTCTCCTCCGTCCGCGAGCGGCAGCTCGTCGCAGCCGCCCAGCCCGCGGGCGAGCGCGGCCGCCGCCTCGCGTGAGGAGAGGACGCCCTTGAGGCTAGCCGGACACGCGAGCGCGCGCACGCTCGGCATCGGCTTCGGCCTCCCTGTCGTTCTCGGGCAGCTCCATCTGCGCCGCCGACGGCATGACGCGCAGCATCGCGACCGACAGTCCCTCGCGCGCCAGGAAGATGAGCCCGACGCCGATCCCGACCGACGCCTCGATCGCCTGCAGCCCGAAGCCGTAGGCGACGCCGGTCGCGGATCTCACGCCGTAGCTCGCGCGCAGCGGCGCTGCGATTGCGAGCTGTACCGCCCCGACATTCCCGGGCCAGAACGGGAAGATCGTGACGACGTTCATCACGAGGAGCACGACGCCCGCGGCGGGGAGGGGCGCATGGATGTCGAACGCGCGCATCGCCGTCCACACGGCGAAGAGCTGGCAGACCCAACCCGAGATCTGGAACGAGATCGCGAGCGCCATCGCGAGCGGAGAGCGCATGACGCCGAGGCCGACACGCGCCATCTCGACAACGCGCCGCAGCGCGCCGACGCCGTCGAGCCGTGTGCCGTGGGGCGTGCGTGCGCTCACGACCGCGAACGCGAACAATCCCACTCCGGCGCCGACGACGGCGAGGAGGATCGAGATCGCCCAGGCGGGCACCTTGGCGGTGACGATCACGAAGAGGATGAGCAGCAGCACCGGGACGATGTCGAAGACGCGGTGCGCGAGCACCGTCCCGACGAGCGTCGCCCACAGACCTTTCCGGCGAGGCAGTTTCCGGACAAGGACCGCGACGCGGGCGAGCTCGCCGATCCGCCCCGGAAGCACCGCGTTCGCGAACAGGCCGACGGAGAACGCGGAGAACACCGTGAGGGGCTTCGGATAAGGCGGGGCCATCGCCTGCCGGATCACGGTCGTCCACGCGAGCGCTCGAACGACGACCGAGAGCAGGTTGATCGCGATCGAGACGGCGACCCACTGCCATACCACCGCGTTGAACGCGTGCCCGAGCGCGCGGAAGCTCGGTCCGCGCCACCAGAAGAGCGCGGCGACCGCGCTCATGAGCACGAGCGCGAGCGCGATCCGCCCGGCGAGCGATCGCGGCGGTCGAATCCACTTCACGCGGCGGCGGCCTCGTAGATCTCGACGAGCCGAGCGGCGATCGAGTCCCACTCGTACCGGGACTGCGCGAGGTCCCGACCCGCGGCGCCCATGCGCTCCCGCCTCGGCTCGTCGGCGAGCAGCGAGACGACCGCGTCCGCGAGTGCCCGCTCGTCGCCGGGAGGGAACGCGACCGACGTCTCCGGAGTCATCACGTCACGGTATCCGGTGATGTCGGATGCGACCACCGGCATCGCGCACGCGAGCGCACGCGTCAGCACCATCCCGAAGCTCTCGGCGCCGAGGGACGGCGCGACGAGCGCCTTGGCCGCGAGCAGCTCGGCGGTGAACGTCTCCTGGTCGAGGAAGCCGAGAACGACGACTCCCTCTTCGGAGACGCCGAGGCGACGCATGAGCAGCCGCACGCGCAGCGGATCGGCCCCGATCACTCGCAGCTCGACCCCGCTCCGGCGGCGAATCTCGGGCCAGGCGCGGAGCAGCACGTGCAGCCCCTTGCGCTGCTCGTGCCGACCGGCGAAGACGATGCGGTTCGCGCGTCCGCTCGGATCCGCTGACGGCGGGATGAGGACGCCGTTGGGGACGATCTCGTAGTCGCCCGGGAGCCACTGCTGCGCGGACGTGGCCGCCATCTTCGAGACGGCGATCCGCCGGTCGAGGCGGTCGGCGAGGAAGCCCCACGTCTTCGCGGCGATGCTGAGCCAGCGCAGGTCGCCGCTCGCGTGGAACGTCCCCACCATCGGCCCCGTGTACGTCGCGAGCGCGGCCACGCACGGCACCGGCGTCATCGGCTCCTGCAGGTGGAGGAGGTCGAAGCGCTCGCGCTCGAGCACCTCCCGGATGCGGAAGAACGAGCGCGGGCTGAGGATGATGTTCGGCAGCGAGCCGTTCGCCGGGACGATGACGGAACGGCCGATCGGGATCACGTCCGGCGGCGGCGGACCGTCGCGCCCGTGCCGTGGGTGCAGCGCGCGCGTGAACTGACCGGGCGGGTCGTTGCCCATCATCGTCTTCACCTCTATCCCGCGACGGCGCAGCGCATCCGCCTGTAGCTCCGCGTGCTCGACGACGGCGCCCCAGAATGACCACGAGTACGGCACGACGATGCCCACCTTCATCGCGGCCCATTATCGTCGGCGCGTGGCACGGCTCCGCTCACATCACGACCGTGAGATCCTCCGGCTCGCATTGCCCGCGCTCGGGGCCCTCGCCGCCGAGCCCTTGTACGTGCTCGCCGACACCGCGATCGTCGGCCATCTCGGGCGTCCGCAGATCGCGGCGCTCGGGCTCGCAGGAACCGTGCTCGCGAGCGCGTTCACCATCTTCAACTTCCTCACCTACGGGACGACGGCGGTGGTCGCACGCGCGAGCGGCGCCGGCCAGGATGAGCGCGCCGGGCGTCTCGCCGCGCAGGCGCTGTGGCTCTCGCTCGGGATCGGGCTCGCGCTCGTCGTCGTGCTCGAGGCGGTCGGCGCGCCGCTCCTGCGCGGGCTCGGAGGCCACGGGCGCTCGGGGCACCTCGCGCTCCTCTACTACCGCATCGCGGCGGTCGGGCTGCCGGCCGCCCTCGTCGCGCTCGGCGGACAGGGTTACCTCCGGGGCGTCTCGAATCTGCGCCGCCCGCTCGAGATCGTCGTCGTCGCGAACGTCGCGAACCTCGTACTCGAGGTGCTCTTCGTCTACGGCTTTCACTGGGGAATAGCCGGCTCGGCGGCAGGCACTGCGATCGCGCAGGCGGGCATGGGAATCGCATTCGCGCGGGAGCTGCTTCATCCCCGCGCGGCGTCGCGTCGGCCGAGCCTCGACGAGATGCGGCCGATGATGCGTGTCGGTCGCCAGATCTTCGTGCGCACTGCCGCCCTCATGGCCTCGTTCCTCGCCGCGGCATCCGTCTGCGCGCGCATGGGCGACCCGCAGATCGGCGCGCACCAGATCGCCTACCAGCTGTTCATCTTTCTGGCGCTCGTTCTCGACGCGGTCGCCATCGCCGGTCAGGTGATCGTCGGACGGATGCTCGGCGCCGGCGACGCCGACGGCGCGCACGCAGCCGCCGTGCGGATGATCGGCTGGTCGGTCGTCGTCGGCGCGCTGTTCGCCGTCGTCCTCCTACCGCTGTCGCACGTTGTCCCGCGTGCGTTCACAGGCGATCCGTCGGTGCTCGCGCAGGCGGCGAAGCTATGGCCGTTCTTCGCCCTCATGCAGCCGCTCGGCGCCGCTGTCTTCGCGCTCGACGGGATCCTCATCGGTGCGAGCGACACCGCCTATCTCATGTGGTCGATGCTCGTGGCGAGTGCGGTCTTCCTCGCGATCGCGGCGCTCTCGCTCACGCTCGACTGGGGAATCGTAGGCGTCTGGGTCGGCCTCGACATCCTCATTGCCGCCCGGCTCGCCCTGCTCGGCGCCCGCTTCGCCGGCCGCCGCTGGGCGGTGGTGGGCTATGCCTAGAATCGACTGATGGACGGCCTCGCCGAGCTGCACACGCACTTGGGCGGCTCGGTCTCGTCGGACATCCTCTGGACGCTCGCACACGAGCAGGGGATCGCGCTCCCGGTGAAGGACTACTGGGACTTCGACCGGCTCGTGACGGTGAGCGATCCGCGCGGCGTCCCCAACCTCGACGCGCTCGACCAGATCTATCACTGGACGGAGCTCATCCAGTCGAGCCCGCTCGCGGTCGAGATGTCGGTGCACGCGGCGATCGGCGGCGCCTACCGGTCGCAGGGCATCACGACGCTCGAGCTGCGGTTCAACCCGATGAAGCGCAACCGCGGCGGCGAGCGCGATCTCGATCACATCATCCTCGCCGCTATCCGTGGTCTCGACCGCGCGAGCCTCGAATATCCGCAGGTCCGCGCCGGCCTCATCCTGATGATGGATCGGACCTTCACGCCGCGGCAGAACGAGATCATCGTCGAGAAGGCGATCGTGTGGTCGTCGCGCGGGATCGTCGGCGTCGACATCGCCGGCCCACGCCCGGGGCACACGCGGTACGACTACCGCACCGCGCAACCGATGATCGAGGAGGCGCGGGCGGCCGGGCTCGGCGTGACGATCCACGTCGGCGAGGAGGGCGGCGACTTCGGGCGGGAGGAGATAGGCGAGGTGCTCGAGGTCCTGCGGCCGGATCGAATCGGTCACGGCATCCTCGCCGCCGGCGACGCAGAGCTGATGCGCGAGCTGCGCGACGCCGAGGTCGTCCTCGAGATCTGCCCCACGTCGAACCTCCTGACGAAGGCGCTTCCGGACGAGGATGCGGTGCGCTCGGTGTTCCGGACGTTCGTCGACAACGGTGTTCGGTTCACGATTGCGACCGACGGCCCGGAGATGATGCGGACGCATTTACGTGACGAGTTGGACCTCCTGTTGCGCATCGGTGCGCTCACGCAGGAGGAGCTCGACGAGGCCAATGCGCGCGGGCACGAGGCGAGCTTCGTGCGCGGCGGATTCCGGGCAGCGCAGGTCTAGCGCGTCGTAATACTCCCATCGACCGATACCCGCCGCGCCCGGCCGGGCATAGCCTGCGCCGCCATGAGCACGGCTCCTTCCTTGACCGAGCGGCAGCTGCAGGTGGTCTCGCTGATCGCGCTTGGATGCTCGAACGAGGAGGTCGGGCGCCGGCTCGGGATCTCGCCGCGGACGGCCAAGGCGCACTGTGACGCGCTGCGACAGAAGCTCGGAGTTCCGCGGCGGCGACAGATCCCGGCGGCGTTCAGGACGCTCACGGGTCAGGACCCCCTCGCCCGTGAGCTCGCGTCGGCTCCGGCCGGCGTCGGGGGCTAACGGCGACCGCGCCCGGCCTTCGTCCCGGGCGCGGGCCCCTGTTCAGGCGGCGCCGAGTCGTCCAGAATCGCAGCGAGGAGGAAGAGCCAGGGACCAGCCCGGGCGTGCGGCAGCGAGGCAGGCGGAATGCAGGAAACCACGGTCATCGCTCGGCCGCGGACGCAGCTCATCATCGAGCGGCCGCGGCTTATCAGGCTCCTGGACGACGCGGGGGCGAGGGTCATCCTGCTCCTCGCGCCGGCCGGGTACGGGAAGACGACGCTGGCCCAACAGTGGACACGCCGGCGAGAACGGGTCGGCTGGTACCTCGGCGGCCGCGGGATGATCGACGTCGCCGGCCTGTCGGTGGGGATCGCCGAGGTGCTTGCGCGCATGGGCGAGCCCGCGCGCCTGGACATGCTCGAGCGGGTACGGATCCTCGCCTCGCGCGGGCACGACGCGCGCGGATTGGCGAAGGCCGTGAGCGGCGCAGCGCCGGGCGCCGACTGGCTCCTCGTCGTCGACGACTACCACTACGCCCACGGGTCGGAGGACGCGGAGGCGTTCTTCGAGGAGCTCCTGTCGCTGACCCAGTTCCGGCTGCTGCTCACGAGCCGGGAGCGGCCGAGCTGGCTGCCGGCGAGGCGCGTCGTCTACGGCGAGGCGGCAGCGATCGAGATGGATGCGCTCGCGTTCACGGACGACGAGGCGCTGGAGGTGCTCGGGCGAGAGGGCGAGGGCATCGTCGCGGAGGCCCGCGGCTGGCCGGCGGTGATCGGGCTCGCCGCGATGCGCGGTAGCTCGGAGGTGACAGCCGGCCTCGCGCCGGAGGAGCTGTACCGCTTCTTCGCCGAGGATTTGTTCTCCAGCGCATCGCCTGAGCTGCGCGAGGCGATGTTCCTCCTGGCCTTGGCGGGAGTAGGCGGCGCGCGTGCGCTGCTCGGCGTGTCGCACGTGCAGCGGGTTGCCGAGGCGGCCGAGCGCGGCTTCCTCACTGGAGAAGGCGACGTCGTCCATCCGCTCCTGCGCGGCTTCCTGCTGACGAAGATCGCGGAGCTCGACGACGCGGCGATCCGCGCACTCGTAGAGCGGGCAGTGGCCTACCTTGCCGACGAGCACCGTTGGGACGACTGCCTCTTCGTACTCGAGCAGTTCCCTCAGGACGACCTGATCCTTTCGACCTTGGAACGCGGGCTCGCCGAGATCCTCGATAGTGGCCGAGTTGTGAGTGTGAGCTCTTGGGTCATCCTCACCGGGTCGCGGCAAATTGACGATCCGCTCGTGGCCCTGGCAGAGGCCGAAATCGCGCTGCGCCAGGGCGCAAATCAACGCGCGCAGGCGCTCGGTGAGCACGCTGCCGCCGGTCTCACGGCCGATCCTGCAGCCCGCGCTTACCTCGTAGCAGCGCGGAGCGCGCACCTAAGCGATGACGCTGTCACGACACGACGACTTTGTGATCTCGTCATCTCGCGGGCCCAGGCGAAGTCGTTGGTACTGGACGCACTTTGGCTTGCCTTTTCAAACGCGTTAGAGCAGGTGGACTCCGACACGGAGGGGCTCCTGCAGCGACTCCGGGCCGTTCCGGACTCCTCCGCGACTCACAGGCTTCGGCTACTTGTTGCGGAGGCCTTATTGATGTGCCAAGGGGGCCGAGTTGGCGAGTCGCTCGTGAAGCTTGAGAAGGGGCGGGAGCTACTGCCCCGTAACCGTGACCCGTTCTCGAGAACGAACCTTCTTCATCACCTAGCGTACTGTTACGTGCTTGCGGCCCGGTATGACGACGCGCATGTCGCTGCCGCAGCTGCGATCGCGGAGGGGCGCGACACCGGACTCCAATTCGTAGTCGATTACGGGCTCCTCCGCCAAGCTGCCGCAGAGGTTGGTAGGCGTCGCTTCGGTCAAGCGCAGGCAAACCTCAATGCGCTTCAACGACGAGCCGCCACCGCATCCGACTTCGTACTGACGAACCTTCTCCTGCTGCACGCGAAACTAGCGATCGCGATCGGAGACCTCGAACGTGCCGAGACGCTCCTTTCGGCGCCTGGAGCTACAAGCGCGAGGCCGGCATTCCGCGGGGAGGTGAGAGGTTATCGGGCGATCATTGCGGCAGCTCTGGGCAAGAAGTCGCGCATGCTCCGGCTGCTTAACGAAGAGGCAGAGTGTTTCCGGTTCGTGGAACCTGATGCTCTCCGTCGCACGAGTCTCGCGATCGCCGCAATCCAGGGCTGCGACGTGGGTGTCGATCCGCACGCGACACTTGAAGATCTCTTGTCGGGCGGCGTGGTCGATGCGTTGGCGACCGGCTATCGGGCCTATCCCGACCTGGCGAAGTTCGCGCTCGAAGGAGATCTCCACCAGAAAATGACTGGACTTCTAATTCAGTCGCACGACTTTGACTTGGCTCGCTCCTTGGGTCTTAAGATCGCGCGCGAGTCGCGGCCGCGAGGACAGCTCTCCAATCGAGAGCGGGACGTCTACGACCTTCTTATCCAAGGTCGAACGAACCCCGAGATTGCACAAGCACTGTTCATAAGCAAGTCGACGACTAAGGTGCACATCCGACACATCTTCGAGAAGCTCGGCGTGCATTCGCGTGCGGAAGCGGCACACTTAGCCGCGCGAGACGAGCTTGCCTAGCCGACTGCTTCGCGAAGCAGTACAGGCGCGAACTCGACCTGAGTCGCGGCCGTCTCGACTGCGGGTTCACCCCTGTGAAGATCGAATTCCTCGCCTTGTCCAACCCGATAAGACTCGGGCGCCATGGCAAGAAGCGCCTCAAACGCGGCCACAACGGTGGTATCGAACTGACTCTCGACTGCCTGTGCGAGACGAAGACGAGCGACCCGACTTGGCATAGCATCGCGGTATGGGCGATCGGAAGTCATCGCGTTGTACGCGTCCGCAACGGCGATGATCCGAGCAAGTATCGGAATTTCCTCGCCACTCAGTCTGTCCGGATAGCCAGTGCCATCGACACGTTCGTGGTGGCTTCGGACAACCTCCGCTATCTCACCGTAGTCATCCACGTTGCGGAGAATCTCCTCGCCGATGACGGAGTGCCGCTCCATCTCTCTGCGCTCATCGAGAGTGAGCGCCCCGGGCTTTTCCAGAAGCCCCGCAGGAAGGCCGATCTTCCCGACGTCATGGACGAGGCCACAGACATGGGCAAGTTCCTGTTCGCTTTCTGAGAGCCCCATCCGCCGCGCAATGTCGCGTGCGTAGATCGCCACAGCAGTTGAGTGACCCGCGGTGTACCGATCCCTCGCGTCGAGAGTGGCGACCAGCGCCGTGGCGAAGGACAGGTTTGCGCTCTCAAGGCGCGCGTTTGCAGACGCCAAAGCCTCACTGGCCTCACGCTGTTGCCGGTACAGGAGAAGCAACCTCTGGGCGGCCAGGGCCGGCAGAGCGAACAGCGCGACGCTCCATGGCGAGATCGTTATGTAGGCGTAGGCGAGCACCGAGGCCATTGGCACGTGAAGCGGGACGCTGACGAGGTCGCTCGGTACCACGACCCGAAGCGTGCCTCGGATCGAACTGCTCCCGCGAATAGCGGGCGCGACGACAGCGAGAAGGTCGCCGACGATGGCCTCCACAATGAATGCCGCAGTGAGAGCGGCAAAGAGACCAAGAAATCCACGCCCCGCGCTATGGATGATCACCGCAGCAACTAAGCCAGCAGCGAGGGTCGCAAGGACACGCTTCGAGGTCCACGTCGCCCACCGCAAGATGGGCTGATCCGTGTCACGACGTGGCAGGTCGCGCAGTAGCCCAGCGGCGGCTACCACAGCTCCGGAAAGCGGTCCCACGACGACTGCCGCGAAGACGCAGACGAACGAAGCGACAGTGACCTCGAGGGAGGGGCTCAACCGAATGCTCCCGTAATCGGCGGCGAAGGCCAAGCCCGCCAGAACTGCGACCGCTGCCGGTTGGTGGATTCGAAAACCGGCAGCCACGAGGCCGCCGCAGGCCCCCCCTGCAGCAAGGGTGAGCGTGAATACCCAAAGCTCAAGAAGCCTTTCCCGGGCCAGCCTCGGAAAGGCGACTAGCCGGACTGAGAACGCCGCAAATTCTCTTGAAGTCTCACCCATAAGGGGTATAAGCTCCAGGTTGCCGTTAGTCCCTAGACTTAGGAGTTCATTGTGCGCAAGCGCATCGCCGCCGTAGTCGCCCGCGCCGCAGTCGCTGGCGACGCCAAGGCCTGGTAGTTCCGAGTCGACGCATCGTCCGTTTTCCACAGGACGTTGACATCCCCCGCGAGAGGGATATCGGCGTTCGGTGGACCGGCTAATCCGGTCTAGTCACGGGCGCGTCGGGCCTGAGGGCCCTGCTCCGCGTTGCTTTTTTAGGCAATTTGCAGGCACATCAGCCTCAGCGTGTCCACAGACACCGACCCGAGGCTGTCCACAGCCTGTGGCCGAAAAGAGCTAGCCGATGAGGCCGCGGCGGAAACCAACCGCCACAGCATGGGCACGCGAGCGCGCCTGGAGCTTCGCCAGCAGATGGCGGACGTGCGACTTCACCGTCTCCTCCGAGAGGTAGAGCCGCTGCCCGATCTCCCGGTTCACGAGCCCGTCGGAGATGAGCTGGAGCACCTCGATCTCGCGGCCGGTCGGCTCCTGCTCGATCTCGGCGCGGTTGCCCTGGAACGGGATGACCGAAGCCGTCGCCGGGGTCACCGAGCGCCGGCGGGCGGCCACCTCCTCGAAGCGGCGCGAGTGGTTCAGATAGCGGTCGAGGATCTGCTGACGTTCGGCTGCGTCCACCTGCCGAGTATCGGCCGCCATGCAGGCCCTCTTTAGAGGTACCTGCCCCCTATCCAGGGATTCCTGATCGGCGCCGCTCCATCGCTTCCGCGAGGGACTCCTCGTCGTAGAGGTGGCACTCGACCTCGACGGTGCCGGACGGGAGGAGGCGTGGCGCGATCGGGTCGTGCCAGTCGATCTCGAGCTCCCCGTTCGCGTCGGCGATCCGGCGGACGCCCGTCCAGAAGGGCTCCTCCGGATCGGCCGCCCGCGCCTTGTCCAGGAGGGACCGCAGATCGCTACCCCGGGCGCCCCCGTGGGCGGACAGCCGCACGTGCGTCGAGGGGACGTCCAGCGCCTCGACCGGCCCGACCGCCGCCCGCTCCGCCTCGAACCCCTCCTCGTCGAGTCCTGCCCAGCGGCGCTCGAGCAGCTCCTTCAGGTCTCGCGACTCCCAGCCGCAAACCTCGAAGGCCCGCGGGCACCGCGGGTGGAACGAGCAGCCGAGCGGCGGCCGCGACGCGTCCGGCACCTCGCCCCGCGGCAGGTCGCGCGGCACGGTCCGTCGAGGGTCCGGCTCGGGGATCGCCCGCAGCAGGGCCTGCGTGTACGGATGCTTCGGGTCCTCGTAGATCGACTCCGACGGCCCGATCTCGACGATCCGCCCCAGGTACATGATCGCGATCCGATCGCAGAAGAACTTCGCGGTCGCCAGGTCGTGGGTGATGTACAGGTACGTCAGGTCGAAGTCGGCCTTCAGGGCCAGCATCAGCTCGAGGATCTTCGCCCGGACGCTCATGTCGAGCATCGAGACGGGCTCGTCCGCGACGAGCAGCACGGGGTTGAGGATGATCGCCCGCGCGATCACCGCCCGCTGCTTCTGACCGCCGGATAGATCGGACGGGTACTTGTCCATGAACTGCTCGGCCGGAACGAGACCCACACGCTCGAGGACGTCGGCGACTCGTGCCCGCACCTCCTCGCGGCCGCTGGCGATGCCGTGGATCTCGAGCGGATGGCCGACCGCCTGCGCGATCGTCATCGCGGGATTGAGCGAGGCGTGGGGATCCTGGAAGACGATCTGCATCCGACGCCGAAGCTCACGCCGGTCGTGCTCGCTCAGCCTCGTGATCTCACGGCCCTCGAACTCGACGCTTCCCTCGGTGGCCGGGACGAGACCGAGAAGGGTGCGGCCCAGCGTCGTCTTGCCGCTGCCCGACTCGCCCACGAGCCCGAGCACCTCGCCTTTGCGCAGCTCGAGCGAGATGTCGTCGACGGCGCGCACTGCGGCGCCCGTCCGGCCGACGAGCCGGTCGAGGAAGCTGCCGCGGATCGAGTAGTACGTCTTCAGCCCACGGACGGAAACGAGAACCTCGTCGCTCACGCCTCCTCCGCGACCGCGATCTCTTCTCGCTCGAGCGGGACCGTCCCGCCGGGGGGAATGTCGTCCTCGGGTCCGTGCAGCCAGCAGAGGACGCGCCGGTCCGGGTCCGGGCGCGTCTCGATCGGGTCGCGCGCCGGGCACACGCGCATCACGTCGGGGCAGCGAGGATGGAAGCGGCAGCCGCTCGGCGGCGAGATGAGGTTTGGAGGCGCGCCCGGGATCGAGTGCAGCTCCTCCGTGTCGAGCGAGATGGTCGAGCGCAGCAGCTCGCGCGTGTACGGATGCTTCGGCTCGGCGAATACGTCTCGCGCCGGCCCCTCCTCCACGATCTGCCCGGCGTACATGACCGCGACGCGGTCGCACGACTCGGCGACGATGCCGAGGTTGTGCGTGATGAGGAGGAGCGCGGTGTCGAAGTTCTCGCGCAGATCCGCGAGGATCCGCAGGATCTGCGCCTCGACGATGACGTCGAGCGAGGTCGTCGGCTCGTCGGCGACGAGCAGCGACGGGTGCAGCACGAGAGCGAGCGCGATCATGATCCGCTGCCGCATCCC
>Ga0070731_10002037_pt1 | contig 19934 bp, 23 predicted proteins | sample Coa_R1_2_FD_66448 | JGI IMG/M metagenome (GOLD analysis project Ga0070731, IMG submission 66448) | Surface soil microbial communities from Centralia Pennsylvania, which are recovering from an underground coalmine fire - Coalmine... | ecosystem: Environmental > Terrestrial > Soil > Unclassified ... | reverse complement strand
GTCGATCTCGTAGTCGAGCTCGATCCGGCGGGTCTCCCACTCCGCCGAGCGGCGCGCGACCTCGTCGACCGACTCGAGTCGCTCGACGTAGGGGTTCGTCCGGAAGCCGTGCTCGCGGCGGCCGGCTCGCTCCGCCAGAAAGATTCTTCGATCACCGCTTCCCGGCCGCTCGCGGTCTGGGTCTACGGCGTCGGCGCCTCCGAGGGGCTCGAGCTCACGACGCACTGGGACACGCTCGCCTGGCTCCGCGAGCACGGCTTCCGGACGAACCCCTACGTCGAGCGACTCGAGTCGGTCGACGAGGTCGCGCGCCGCTCGGCGGAGTGGGAGACCCGCCGGATCGAGCTCGACTACGAGATCGACGGGATCGTGATCAAGGTCGACTCGCTCGACCAGCAGCGACGCCTCGGCGCGCTGCACGAGCGGCCGCGCTGGGCCCGGGCCTACAAGTGGGCGCCGATGACCGCGCAGACGAAGCTCGTCAGGATCCACATCCGCGTCGGGCGGACGGGAGCGCTCAATCCCTGGGCGCAGCTCGAGCCGGTCGAGGTCGGCGGCGTCACGGTCTCGACGGCGACGCTTCACAACGAGGAGGACATCAACCGCAAGGACATCCGTGAGGGCGATACCGTGATCGTCCAGCGCGCCGGCGACGTGATCCCGCAGGTGGTCGGGCCCGTCCTGCCGCACGCGAAGCGGACGAAGCCGTTCCGGATGCCCGACCGCTGCCCGCTCTGCGGCACGCCGATCGTGAAGCCGGAAGGCGAGGCGATGCACCGCTGCCCGAATCGTGCCTGCCCCTCGCGCGGGCTCGAGACACTTATCCACTGGGTGCAGGCGGCGATGGACATCGAGGGGGTCGGCGAGCAGTTCGTGCGCCGGCTCTGGGCGGAGGGGCTGCTGCGGTCGATGCCGGACCTCTACCGGCTGACGCCCGAGCAGCTGATGGAGCTCGACGGCTACGGGGAGATCTCGGCGCGGAACGCGGTCGAGGCGATCGCGCGGTCGAAGGAGCAACCGTTCTCGCGCGTGCTGTTCGGGCTCAACATCCCGCGGATCGGCTGGGTGCTCGCCCGCAACCTCGCGCAGCACTTCGGCGACGTCGACCGGCTCGAGTCCGCGACGCAAGAGGAGATTCAGGCGGTCGAGGGCATCGGCCCCGATCGCGCCGAGGGGATCGCCGAGTGGTTCGCCGACGAGCAGAACCGTGCGCTCGTGGCGGAGTTGCGCGAGCTCGGCCTGCAGTTCCGGCTCCGGGAGGACGAGCGCGCGCAGGTCGGCCCCTTGACCGGCAGGCATTACGTGATCACGGGCACGCTCGAGTCGCTCACACGCGAGCAGGCCAAGGCCGCGCTCGAGGAGCGCGGCGCGAAGGTCTCGGACAGCGTCTCGAAGAGGACGACCGGGCTCGTGGTCGGCGAGGAGCCCGGTGCCTCGAAGCTCAAGAAGGCGCAGACCGCCGGCGTGCCGCAGCTGACCGAGGCCGAGCTCGTCGCGCTGCTGTCCTAGTCGCGACGGCGGGGCTCAAGCGGTCGCCCGCGCGACGAGCGCGTCCACGAACCGGTCCTGCGCCTCGTGAGCCGCCGTCCAGTCGACCGGGTCGCCGTTCTGGATGACGACGAACGCGAACCGCGTCCCGACGTAGCCGGAGAGCGCCGAGGAGATGTCGGTCGTGCCGGTCTTCGCACGGACGAGGCTGCGCGCCGGCTCCTGCAGGAAGCGGTGGATGAGGGTGCCGTTCGTCCCGGGGGTTGCGAGCGACCGCGAGACGACCGCGCGGATCGACGGCTTCCGCCACATCGCGGTGAGCAGCGCTCCGAGCTCGCGCGGCGTCACGCGGTCGTCGTAGGAAAGCCCCGACCCATCGACGACGCGGACGCCGGCGAGCGGGATTCCGGCGGCGGCGAGGACCCGCGTCACGACGGCTGCGCCGGCGGCAGAGGTGCCTGCGCCGAGCTTCTCGGCACCGAGCTCCTTGAGGACGAGCTCGGCGGTGAAGTTGTCGCTCTCCCGGTCCATCACCTGAAGCACCCGCCAGAGCTGACGCGAGTACGTCGTCGCGAGCGTGACAGGGCGACCACGGGCGGCCCGCGCCACGGCGCCGCGGGTGACGATCCCGCGGGACGTCAGCGCGCGGTAGAACGCGGCTGCGGCGGCGAGCGGGGGATTCGCGACGATCTTGTCGTTACGCTGCGCGCGATCGACGACGAGCGCCGACAGCGGCGGCGACTCGACACCGTAGAACGAGCTCCGCCAGCCCTCGACCCCGGTCTCGTCGTCGAACCAGGAGGCGTCGCCGACGACGTGACCGGTGATCCGGCGGATGCCGTCCTGCCAGAGGTCGTCTGCAAGCAGCGCGAGTCGGGCCGACGTGAGCGTCGGGTCGCCGAACCCCTTGAGAACGACGTTGCCGTCCCAGACGTCCCCTTCCTGCCTGCCCTCGCCGAGGACCTCGGTGCGGAAGCGGTACGCAGGTCCGAGCTCGGTCAGCGCGGCAAAGGTGATCGCGAGCTTCTCGTTCGACGCCGGCTCGAGCGAGGCATCGGCGTTGCGGGCGAAGACCGTCGCGCCGCTCGAGAGGTCGACGACGAGCCCGGCCGACGTCCACGGGGTCGCACTGTGCGTCGCGAGCGCGCGCTGGAGCTGCCCGGCGAGGCTCGGCGCAGCGCCGCCGGTCGCGACCGGCGAGAGCAGAAGAAGACAGACCGCGACGACCGCCAGACGCCCTCTCGAACCCACGCGGCCATTGTGCACAGGCCTCCCGACGGCAGCAATGGGTCGCCTCGGGGCCGAAGATGGGCCGCACGGCCCATTCCGGTCCCGTTGCCCCCGGCGCATACTCGTCGAGGTGGTCGAGCACCAGACCGTCATCGACGAGATCAATGCTGTTCTCACCGACAGCCTCCGTGACCGTGCCCGGATGGAGCGCACCTTGACGGACGGGTACGCCCACGCGCTCTCGCTCGAGGCCGAGCGCTCGCGGGTGCAGAAGGAGCTGCGCGCTCTCGCTGTGACGAGCGAGGAAGGCGATCTCGAGCAGCGAACGAGAGAGATGTCCGAGCTCGCCCGCCGCATCGAGCTGCAGGAAGACGAGCTCAGCCGGCTTCGCGAGCTGCTCGTGCGACTGCGTGCGCAGTACCGGCGCGCCGACGCGAGTCGCTGAAGCTCAGACGAGACCTGAGCGGACGGCGTACACGGCCGCCTGGATGCGGTTCTCGATCTGCAGCTTCATCAGGATGTTCGAGATGTGGTTCTTGACCGTCTTCGGGCTGATATGCAGGTCAGCGGCGATCTGGGCGTTGTCCTTCCCGTTCGCGATCAGCCGGAGCACCTGCACCTCGCGATCCGAGAGCTCCGACCGGATCAGCTCCGCCTCGTGCTGCGAGGACCCGGTCGCCCGCAGCCGCTGGAGCATCTTCGTGGCGATCGAGGGCGAGACGAGCGATTCGCCTGCGGCCGCGGCCCGGATCCCGGTGATCAGCTCCTGGATCGAGGAGTCTTTGAGCAGGTAGCCGCAGGCGCCGGCCAGGATCGCGTCCATTACGTCGGCGTCCTCGTCCGAGATCGTGAGCACGAGGACGCGCGTCAGTGGGGCGATCATGGCGATCTGACGGGTCGCCTCCACGCCGCTGATCCCTGGCATGTTGAGGTCCATCACGACGACCTCGGGCGCGAGCTCGCGCATCTTCTTCAGCGCCTCGGTTCCCGTGTCGGCCTCTCCGACGATGTGCATCCCCTGCTCTTCGAGCAGGTTGCGGAGGCCCGTGCGGAACAGGGCGTGGTCGTCGACGAGCAGAACGCGTGGGGAGCTGCCGTCCTCGGGCATGTCGGATGATCCGCTCACTCGGCGGTTCGCAGAACGCCGAAGTCTAGTGGAGGGCGATCGTGACGGTCCGCAGGCCCCAGCTTTCCGCTTCCGCGGCGGAGGGGAACCAGAGGTCGATGCGGTCGCCGACGATCGCCCCGCCGACGTCGGCCGCGACCGCGTCGCCGTAGCCGGGAATCCAGAGGTGGGTGCCGAGGGGGATCACCCGCGGGTCGACTGCGGCGACGCCCCAGCCGACCGGCAGGCCGGTCGCCGTGCGCCCCGGGAGCGAGTAGCCGGTGACCGTGACGGCGAGGGTCTGGCTGCCGCTGAACGAGCCTCGCAAGCTCGTCGGAACCGTGGTGGCGACCGTCGCCGCCGGTGTGGCCTGGACGAGCTGCCGGGCGCGGACCTGCGCCGCGCGGGCCTGCGCCTCGAGCTCCCGGATCTGCGCCCCGTTCAGGTCTCGCTGCGTCGTCAGCCGGACGATGAAGACCCGGCGGTCCGCGAGCGTCTGGACGAGCGACGCCTCGATCGCCGCGGCCGCCCGGGCCTGCTCCTCGACCTGGAGCGTTCGCAGCGTGAGCGTGCGTGTCGCCGTGACCGTGTGCGAGCGCGCGACGCGGAGCTGGGCGAGCACGTCGTCGTTCATCCGGGTGACCCTGCTCATGTCGTCGAGCTGCGTGATCGCGTCGCTCAGCGAGCTCGCGCCGAAGACGACCTCCAACGGGCTCAGCTCGCCCTCGTCGTAGAGCTGACGGACGCGGAGTGCGAGTTGCTGCTGCGAGATCCGCTCGCCGAGCCGGGCGATCCGTAGCTCACGCCTGAGGACTCCGCGTTCCGCGCGCAGGCGCCCGAGCCGCGCGCGGAGTGTCGCGAGCCGGACCTCGGCTCCGGCAAGTCGCGCGTCGAGTGAGTAGAGGCCGAGCGAGGCCGAGCGCGCCTTGGCCTCGAGCCCGGCGTTCTGGGCGCGGAGCGAGGCTGCCGTGCCGAGCGGGTTCGACGAGGCGTATGCGGGCAGGACCACGACGAGCAGGGCTGCGCTCGCGATGCCGAGCAGCCGCGCGGCGTGCGTGTGTGCCCGCCCAGGCACCGCGAGACCCTAACACAGTGCTGGAGCCGAAAACGGGGTCAAACGACGCAGATTCCGGCAGCCTGCGGCAGGTTCCCCGGCAGGTTTGCGGTTGCCTTCGTCCGAACAGATTGCTAACGTCCCCGACTCGTGATGCACCGGGCCCCCGCGGTGCGCCTGTCCTCGACCGGTGTGGGCGTCGTCAGACGGCCCCTCGGATTGGCGCCGTTCGTGCTTCTCGGGATCCTCGCGGCTCTCGCGGTGGCGGCTCCCTCGCCGGCCCAGTCCCCGCTCTCGTCGAAGCGAGCTGAGGCGCAGCGCGTCTTCGCCGAGGTGCAGCAACTCGACACGAACCTGGGCGTCGCCGACGAGCGCGTCAACCTCGCGAACCTGCGGCTCGCGGCCGTTCAGCGCGACCTGGTCGTCAACAAGCACGAGCTCGTGGTCGCGAAGCAGAATCTGGTCAAGGGCCAGACCGCGATCGCGCAGCGCCTCGTCTCGCTCTACACCACGCCGCAGGACTCGACGCTCGAGGTGATTCTCGGCGCATCGAGCCTGAACGAGATCCTGACTCGGGTCGACAACGCGAATCGCATCTCGTCGCTCGACACGGAGGTCCTCGGCCAGGTGAACACGTTCAAGAGCGCCGTCAAGCGCCACGAGACCGCGCTCGTCAACGCCCGGGCCGCGGCCAAGCGGCTCGTCGCTGAGCGGGCGGCGGAGGAGCGGTCGATCGCGAGCCAGCTCGCCGAGCGGCGGCGGCTCCTCGCATCGATCCAGGACGAGATCGCCTCGCTCGTGGCGCAGCAGCAGGCGCTCGAGGCCCAGCTCGCCCGCGAGGCGAGCGCGCGTATGTTCGAGCAGCAGGCGGCCGCGCAGCAAAGCTATTCGAGCACCTTCACGAATCCGTTCTCGACATCCGCGGACGGCACCTCCGTGGTGCCCGCGTCGAGCTTCACCGGGGCGGTCGGCGTCGCGATGGAGTACGTCGGGACGCCCTATGTCTGGGGCGGCGCCTCGCCGGCCGGCTTCGACTGCTCGGGTCTCGTCATGTTCGCATACCAGGCCGTCGGCATCTCGCTCCCGCACTCGTCGTACGCGATGTGGAACGTCGGCGTGCCCGTGCCGGAGAACCAGCTCGAGCCCGGCGACCTTCTCTTCTTCGACGGGCTCGGCCATGTCGGCATGTACGTCGGCAACGGCGAGTTCATCCAGGCTCCGCACACGGGCACGGTCGTGCAGGTGACACCGCTCGCCGGCTCGTACGCCGCCTCGTACGACGGCGCCCGGCGGATCCTCTAGCCGGTCGGCGGCAGGAGCCGGCCGGGCCGGGGCGAATCCAGGCGGTCCTCTCTAGACTCTGAGTCGACGGTGCCAGGCTGAAGTCTGGCACCTTGCAGAAGGAAACCAATGCGCACTACCTGGAACGGCTCGATCAGCTTCGGCCTCGTCAACATCCCCGTCGGCCTGGCACCGGCGACGGCGTCGTCCGCACGGCAGTCGGACGTCTCCTTCCGCCTCCTGCACCGGGAGTGCCTGAGCCCGATCCAGCAGAAGCGCTGGTGCCCCGTCCACGACGTCGAGGTCGGGCCGGACGAGCTCGTTCGCGGCTGGGAGGTCGCCAAGGGCCGGTTCGTCGCGATCGAGGACGGGGAGCTCGAGGCGATCGAGCAGCGGGACACGTCCAGGACGATCGCGATCACGCGGTTCGTCAAGGTCGACGAGGTCGACCCCGTGTACTTCGACCGCACCTACTTCCTCGTGCCCGCGGGCGCGGAGGCGCAGCGGCGCCCGTACGTGCTCCTCCTCGAGGCGATGAAGGAGTCCGAGGTCGCCGCCCTCGGCTCGTTCGTGCTCGCCGGCAAGGAGAAGCTCTGCCTGATCAGGCCGAAGGGCGAGGCGCTCGCGCTCGAGACGATGTTCGTGGCGGAGGACGTGAAGAGCCAGGAAGAGATCGAAGAGGCAGTCGCCTCGTCGGAGGTGCGCGCGCCGGAGCTCGAGCTCGCACGGCAGATCATCACGAGCCTCGAGGCCCCGTTCGAGCCGGACGAGCTTCGCTCCGACTACCGGTCGAAGCTGCGCGAGCTCTTGCAGGCGAAGCTCGAAGGCCAGGAGTTCGAGGCGCCGGCCCCGGTCGCCGAAGACGCCCCGGTGGTCGACCTCATGGAGGCGCTGCGCGCGTCGGTCGCGGCGGCCGCGTCGAAGGAGACGACGCCGGCAGCGAAGAAGCCGGCCGCCTCGCGCAAGCGGGCCGCGGCGGGCCGCAAGTAGCGGTTAGCAGCGCGTCAGTGCTTCGTCGGCACGGCGCCGAGCGCCGTCAGCTGCGCCTGAAACAGAGTCTTGTCGATCTTGCCCTGGTAGATGGGCACGTGCTCCTCGAGGCAGATCCGGATGACCTCGTCGCGTTCGATGCCGACTTCCTTCGAGAGCTCCTCCGGGGTCAGATGGTTCGCCATTCCTCCTCCTCTCGTCGCACGAAAAAGCCCGCCGCGCTCGCTGCGCTGACGGGCCTAGGTCGCTAGCTCCGTTCCGCTGTGGGGGCGATACCTCACTCGCCGCCCCTGTCGGCTTGCCTGCTCATAGCCTCGGAAACGATAGTCGACCGCCGGGACGGATGCAAAACGCAGCCTCGGCCACGCCCAGGGAGCTGGGCGGGGGAAACCGGCCGTTTCCCCCGCGCCGATCGGGGTGCCCAGATTTGAACTGGGGGCCTCTCCGACCCGAACGGAGCGCGCTACCAGGCTGCGCCACACCCCGGGATGCAGAATCGTAGCGTGCTGCGGGCGGTCGTCTTCGACGTCGACTTCACGCTGGCGCGTCCGGGCCCGGACCTGGGCCCGGACGGCTATCGGTCGCTCGGCGCGCGCCACGGGCTGACGCTCGACCCGTCGCTCTACGACTCGGCACGGGCGGCGGCCGTCGCAGAGCTCAAGCGTCACCCCGAGCTCGACCACGACGAGGAGATCTGGATCCGCTTCACCGAGCGGGTGATCATCGGCATGGGCGGGCGCGGCGACACGTACGCCGCGGCGGTCGAGATGGAGCAGAGGTGGGTGCACTCGGCGCACTTCGAGCTCTACGACGAAGCGCTGCCCGTGCTCGACTTCCTGCGCGAGCGCGGGTTGCTGATCGGGCTGCTCTCGAACTCGTCGCGTGACCTCGACGAGTTCGTCGTCCACCACGGGCTCGTCGTCGACGCGGCGTTGACGTCGCAGACGCACGGCAAGACGAAGCCGCACGAGGCGATCTTCCGTGCGGTGCTCGGTGCGCTCGGCGTCGAGGCAGGCGAGTCGGCGATGGTCGGCGACGACCTCGAGGCGGACGTCGCCGGTGCGCAGGCGGTCGGCATGCGCGCGCTGCTGCTCGACCGCGAAGGGCGCTTTCCCGAGGTCGACGGGCGGCTCGACGACCTGCGCGAGCTGCCGGCCGCGCTGGGGCTCGTCTAGGGTCTTCGCGATGCGCCGGGTCAACCTGTTCGCGCTCGACCTGGTTGCCGGCTTCGACCGTGACGGGTATCGGTGGCGGCGCGCGCGAGTCGGGGACCAGCTCGGCGCGGCGCGCATCGGCGGCACGGTCTACGAGCTGCCGGACGGCGAGCGGACGTTTCCGTACCACTTCCACCACGGGATGGAGGAATGGGCGATCGTGCTCGACGGAACGCCGACGTTGCGAGGCCCGGACGGCGAGCGGGAGTTACGGCGCGGCGACGTCGTCTGCTTCCCGATCGGGCCGGAGGGCGCGCATCAGCTCGCCGGCCCCGGAACCGTGCTCATGCTCTCGGCGAACCGCGAGCCCGAGGTGCTCGAGTATCCCGACAGCGGCAAGGTCGCGGCGCGGCCGCCGGGCGCCTTCTTTCGCGTGGGCGAGGCAGTCGACTACTGGGAGGGCGAGTGAACCTGTACGACGTCGAGACGGCGGGTGACCCGGACGATCCGCCCGGCTACCGGACGCCGACGGCGCGGATCGGGCCGCTGATCGGCGCGTCGGCGCTCGGGCTTACCGTCTACGACCTCGCGCATGGCCAGAGCGTGTGCCCGTACCACTACGAGTACGGGCGGGAGGAGTGGCTGCTGGTGCTGACGGGGCGGCCCACACTCCGGGATCCCGACGGTGAGCACGAGCTCGAGCCGGGCGACCTCGTCCTTTTCCCGGAAGGCGAGGAGGGCGCGCACAAGGTCACGAACCGCGGCGAGGGCGTGGCGCGGATCGCAGTGCTCTCCAACACCGACGATCCGTCGGTCGGGATCTACCCGGACAGCAACAAAATCGGCGTCTGGCCGCCCGGCAAGCTCTTCCGCCTCGCCGACGAGGCCGGCTACTGGGAGGGCGAGATCTGACTGGTCTCCGCGGGCCGTGAGTGTCAGACACCGGACACGTCCCTTCGCTCCGATGACGCGGGCTCGGCGCGAGGCTACGGTCGATCGGTGGGTCGGGTCCTTCGCAGCGAGCTTCCGTCGCCGGCGATCTACCACCTAACGGCTCGCGGTGTCGCCCGCGGCGAGATCTACCGAGACGACTACGACCGGACGCTCTTCGTCAGGCTGCTTCGCCGAGTCACACAGCGTTGGGACTGGCTCTGCCACGCCTATACGTTGATGCCGAACCACTACCACCTGCTGATCGAGTGCGAGATCCGAGCCGTCTCGCTTGGAATGCGCACCCTGAACGGCGTCTACGCTCGCGGCTTCAACGAACGTCACGACCGAATCGGGCATCTCTTCCAGGGACGGTACGACGCCCGGGTGCTGCACGACGACGAACACCTGGCGAACGCCTGTGCCTACCTCTGGGCGAACCCGGTGCGCGCCGGCCTCTGCGAAACCGCGGACGACTGGCCGTGGAGCGGGAGTGTCTGACACCGGACATGTCCGGTGTCTGACACTACGAAGGGGCCCTAGCCGCGCGCGTGCACGGGCGCGAGCGCCGGTGCCCAGGAGCACAGCGGTGAGACCTCGGCGCCGCGGCCGTTCAGCTCCCGGTAGCCGAGCGCGTGCTCGGCCTGCATCAACTTGTGGATCTGCGTCGTCCCCTCGTAGATGATCGGCGCACGCGCGTTTCGGAAGTAGCGCTCGATCCCGACCTCCGACGCGTAGCCGTACGAGCCGAAGACCTGCACCGCCTGGTGCGCCGCCGCGAATGCCGACTCGGTCGCGTGCCACTTCGCGAGCGACGTCTCCCGCGTCGAGCGCCGGCCCTCGTTCTTCATCCACGCCGCCTGCATCACGAGCAGCTTCGACGTCTCGTACCCGAGCACCATCGACGCGATCATGTCCTGCACGAACTGGTAGCGCCCGATCTCCTGGCCGAACGTCCGCCGCTCGCGCGCGTACTCGACCGACCGCTCGAGGCACGCGCGAATCACTCCGCACGCCCCGGCGGCGACCGTGAACCGGCCCTGGTCGAGGCCGTACATCGCGATCTCGAAGCCCTGGCCTTCCTCGCCCACGAGGTTCTCCGCCGGCACCTCGACGTCCTCGAAGAACAGCTCGCCGGTCGAGCCGGCCCAGACGCCGAGCTTGTGCTCGGTCTCGCGCGACGACAAGCCGCGCATCCCCTTCTCGAGCACGAACGCGCTGATCCCCTTGTGCGCCGCAGCCGGGTCGGTCTTCGCGAACACGAGCGCGTGGTCGGCCACGGTCGCGTACGAGATCCAGTTCTTCTGCCCGTTGAGTACATAGACGTCGCCCTCGCGGCGCGCCGTCGTACGGATCGCCGCTGCATCCGAGCCCGCGCCCGGCTCGGTCAAGCCGAAGCACGCCAGTTTCTCGCCCCGTGCCTGCGGGACGAGCCAGCGCCGCTTCTGCTCCTCGGTCCCGTAGCGGAGCAGCGAGAGAGAGTTCAGCCCGACGTGAACAGAGATCAGCGTCCGAAAGGCCGCCTCGCCACGCTCCACCTCCTCGCACGCGAGCGCCTCGGCGACGAAGTCGAGGCCGGCGCCGCCGTAGGCTTCCGGAATCACGATCCCGAGGATGCCGAGCTCGGCGAGGCCGGCGATCAACTCCAGGTCGAGCCTGTGCTCGAGGTCGTTCTGCACCGCGACCGGCAAGACGCGCTCGTCGACGAACGCCCGCACGGTCTCTTGCGTGAGACGCTGCTCGTCGGTGAGCTCGAAGTCCACTACAACGCCGGCAGGCCGTCGATCGAGACCGCGTTCCGCTCCCGAACGTAGTCGCGGACGCCGTCCGGCCCCTTGTGTGCGAGCCAGAGCTCGCGCTGCGGCCGCGGTCCGACGAGCTCCATCAGCGGCACCCCGTAGCCGCAGGAATCGGAGATCCTGTCGAGGTGGACTCGCACCATGCCGCGGACGCCGTCGCCGCCGGGGTCGTCGCTCTCGACCCACTCGCCGTGGCCGTGGAGCCGCAGGATGCGCGGCGGCCCGGAGAAGGCGCACAGCATCACGCAGACGCGCCCGTTCTCACGGATGTGCGCGATCGTCTCCGCGCCGCTGCCGACGTGATCGTCGTACTCGACGGTGTGACCGTCGACGATCCGCAGCGATTCGATGGGCCCCTTGGGAGAGACGTTCACGTGCCCGCCCGCAAGCGGCGCTGTTCCGACGAAGAAGAGCGACTGAGAACGAATCCAGTCTGCGAGGCCGTCGTCGATGCGCTCGAACAGCTTTCCCATGGCTGGTCCGAAGCCTACCGCCGGTACGATTGAATCCCTTGGCTACGCCTGGCTCGACGACGGCTGGTCAGCTTCGCCGCCGCGCCGGCACGCGTGTCCGCTGGGGCAGGCTCGGGCTCGCGGGAGCCGTGCTGCTCGTCGGGACGATCTCGGTCGGGCTCGGGTTCGCGGGCTCCGGGTCAAAGCTCGCAGGCGGCACCAAGATCGCGGGCGTCGACGTCGGCGGCATGACGCCCGCGCAGGCCCGGGCTGTACTCTCGGCCCGCGCGGCATCGCTCGCGAAGGTCCCCGTCACGTTCGTCGCCGCGGGCCGCAGCTTCCGGCTCAGCCCGTACGAGCTCGGCGTGAAAGCCGACTGGCGCGGAGCGGTCGCCGCCGCGAGCCGGAAAGGCAACGGCTTCGCAGTCGTGCGCGGCTACCGGCGGCTCTCCCTTCGCTTCTCGCCGGTGAGCCTGACGCCACGCGCGACCGCCTATGACGCGGCCGTCGAGTACGAGGTCGGCGTCCTCGCCGATGCGATCGACCGGCCGGCGCAGGACGCCCGGCTCGTCCGACACGGCCTTCGTGTCTCCGTCGACCCGGGTCGTGCCGGTACCGCCCTCGACCGCGATGCCGCAGCGGCCACGATCGTGCAGGCGCTCGCAGGCTTCGACCGCTCGCCCGTCTCGCTCCCGGTGCGCACCTCGCAGCCGCGGCTGACCCTGGCAGGCCAGGCGGCGACGCAAGCGCTTGCACAGCGTCTCCTGTCGGCGCCGGTGACGCTCGTGCACGGCGCGCGGCACTGGCGGCTGACGCGGTGGCAGCTCGCGTCGATGCTCCTGCTCCAAGACACGAGCCAACCACTACAGCTCGGCGGGCCGCGCGCGAACGCGTACTTCGGACACCTCTTCCGGCTCGTCAGCCAGCCCGCCCGTCCGGCGGGATTCGCGGTCGCCGGCTCGGCGGTCAGTGTCGTGCCGGCGCTACCCGGGCTCGGGCTCGACGTGCCGCGGACGATCGACGCGGTGCTCGCGGCGGCCGAGCGCCCGGGGACGCGCACCGCGCAGCTCGTGATCGCGAAGATCCAGCCGACTCGGACGACGGCCCAGGCGCAGGCGATGGGGATCACGGGTCTCGTCGGCTCGTACGAGACGCTCTACGGCGGCATCGCGAATCGCATCCACAACGTCGAGCTCGTCGCGCACCTGATCGACGGCAAGCTCGTCGCCCCCGGGGCGACGTTCTCATTCAACCGCGCGACCGGCGAGCGGACGGCGGCCAAGGGCTTCCTCGAGGCGCCGGTGATCATCAACGGCGAGCTCCAGACTGCGCTCGGCGGCGGCGTCTGCCAGGTCTCGACGACCGTGTTCAATGCCGCCTACGAAGCGGGACTGCCGATCACCGCAAGGACGAACCATGCGCTCTACATCTCGCACTACCCGCTCGGGCGCGACGCGACCGTCGACTACCCGGACATCGACCTCAAGTTCGTGAACGACACCAAGCACTGGCTGTTGCTCCGGACCTTCGTCGGCTCGTCGTCGCTCGTCGTCTCGCTCTACGGCGCCCCGCAGCACAGGCGTGTCGTCAGCGAGACGGCGCCGCTGACGGTCGTCGCACCGCCGCCGATACAGCGCACGGTCGACAAGAGCCTGAAGCCGGGACAGGTCGTGGTCGACGACCCCGGCGTTCCGGCGCAGTCGACGTCCGTGCGGCGGCAGGTCTACGCGCCGAACGGGAAGCTCCTCTACGACAACACGTGGTACTCGAACTACCGCGCGGAGCCCAAGATCCTGCTCGTCGGCCCGAAGCCGAAGCCGAAGAAGAAGCCCGCGACGCCGACCGCGCCTACCGAGCCGATGAGGGCGCTGCCGTAGCAATCGCGTCCACCAGCCACGCGGGCAGGCGTGTCGGACGGAGCGTCGTCGCGTCGACCGCGCCGTGCGAACTCCAGCCGTCGGCGAGCGCGGCCCCATCGCGCTCGACGACGTAGTCGAACCGGAAGCGGGCGCCGCGGGCGGCGTGACAGCGTGCGTGCACGAGCAGCCGGTCGTCGAAGAACGCCGGCTGACGGAAGCGCGCGTGCGATTCGAGGACGAGCGACTCGATCCCCTCGTCGCGCAGGCGCTGGTAGCCGCCGGCGTACCGCTCGAGGAACTCGACGCGTGCGACCTCGAACCAGATGAAGTAGTTCGAGTTGTGCGCGACGCCCTGGGCGTCGGTGTCTGCGAAACGGACACGGATCTGCGCCGCGAACTCGAAGCCGTCCACGCGCCAGAACCTAGACCAGCTCGAGCTGTGCGTGCTCTGCGAGGCCCGAGAGGCCGACCCCGACGAGGCGAAGCGGCCCCGGCCGCTCGGTCAGCGCGCGGTCGAGCAACCCGCAAGCGAGCTCGCCGATGCGTGCTCCGTCATCCGTGCCGGCGGGGAGCGACGAGGAGCGAGTGCGGATGGCGAAGTCCGGGTAGCGCACCTTGGTCGTGACCGTACGCGCCGTCTGGCCCCGGGCGCGGAGGTGGTCGGCAAGCCGCTCCGCCATCCGTCGTAGCTCGTCGTGCAGCCGGTCGCGGTCGGCGACGTCGCGTTCGAAAGTCTCCTCGTGCGAGATCGAGATGCGCTCCGTCGAGACCTCGAGCTCGCGCGGGTCGATGCCGCGCGCTCGATCGCGGAGGAGCCGCCCGACCTTTCCCGCGAGGAGCGAGTCGCCGTCGCCGAGAGCGGCGAGGTCGCCGAGCGTCTCGACTCGGGCTGCGCGCAGGCGCTGCTCGGCGCGCGGACCGAGCCCCGGCAGGACGCGGAACGGCAGCGGCGCCAGGAACGCCGCCTCCGTGCCGGGGCGCACAGCCGTCAAGCCGGCCGGCTTGCGCCGGTCGGAGGCGACCTTGGCGACGACTTTCGACGTCGCGATGCCGAGTGAGCAGGAGAGCCGCGTCCGTGCGCGGACGACGGCCTGCACCGCCTCCGCGAGCGCGCGTGCGTCGTCGAAGGACGACGCGACCTCGCCCAGGTCGAGGTAGCCCTCGTCGATGCCCGTTTGCTCGACGGTCGGGACGACCTCGCGGACGAGACTCCAGACCTCGCGCGAGTACTCGCGGTAGAGCGACATGCGGGGGCGGACGAAGACGGCCTGCGGGCAGCGCCGAAGCGCCTCGGCGCACGGCATCGCCGAGGCGATTCCGAAGCGCCGGGCGGCATAGCTGGCCGTCGACACGACGCCGCGGCCTCGCGGGTCGCCGCCGACGACGAGCGGGACGCCGTGGAGCTCCGGGTTCTCGAGCTCCTCGACGGCCGCGAAGAAGGCGTCGAGGTCGAGGTGGGCGACGACGGTCGGCACTCGCGTATCGTTACGCGCGCGGCCGGACGGGGAAAGGAGGACGGAATGGCACGACGCACGGTTATCTCGCAGCTCGCGTCGGCGGGCGAGGAGGCATTCGGACAGCTGGTGCAGAACCCGGTGACACGCAAGGCACTGGAGGGTGCGGTGCAAGTCAAGGAGCGCGTCGAGAAACTCGTCACCGGTCTCGCCGACATCGACGGCAGAGTCGCGCGCCTCGAGAAGCGTGTCGCCGCGCTCGAGAAGGGAACAGGCGGTAGCGCGACCACTGCCTCGAAGAGCACGACCGCCAAGCGCTCGACGGCGGCGAAGCGCTCGGCCGCGAAGTCGAGCACGGCGAAGTCGAGCGCGGCGAAGTCGAGCTAGCCGCCGGCCGAGGCCTGGCGTGGGACGCGGACGCGGAGCGCGCCGGGAACGACGTCGAAGCGTGCCGGCGTCGTGCCGACCGGCTCGCCCTCGACCTCGATCGGCAGCGCGTCGGCCGCTTCGACCGAGACAGATGCGCTGCGCAGGACCTCGACCTTGGGATGGTGGACGTGCCCGCCGCTGTAGAGCTTCGGGGCTGTGGTGACGAAGTCGAGCTTGTTCACGTCGCCGATCAGCACGACGTCGAAGAGGCCGTCGGTCCACGACGCATCGGGCGCGAGCTTCATGCCGCCGCCGTGCCAACGGCCGTTCGCGACGATCACGTCGTGCATCCGGCCGCGCCGCTCGGTGTCGTCCAGCAAAACCGTGACGTCGGTGTTCCGCCAGGCGACGAACTCGCGCGCGAGCGCGTAGAAGAAGGTCGCCCGCCCACCAAGCGCCTTCGACATCCCGTTTGCACGTCGAGCAACGGCCCCGCTCATCCCGACCGAGCCGACGTTTGCGAACAGCCGGCTTCCGTCGGCGAAGGTCACCCGACCAAGATCGACCGTCCGGGTCTCGCCGTCCAGCACGACACGCACCGCGTCGTCGAACCGGGTCGGGATCCCATGCGTGCGGCCGAAGTCTTGCCCCGTGCCCGCCGGCAGCACGGCCACCTCGGCGCTCGTGCCCGCGGCACCGTTGACGACCTCATTCAGCGTCCCGTCACCGCCGACGACGACGAGCAGCGCGTCGTTCGTGTCGCGGGCGACCTCACTCAGGTGCCCGCGCCGCTGCGACACGACCGACTCGCCGCGCAATCCGAGCTCCGCCGCACGCCGCTCGAGCGTGGGCCAGCGCTTGCCGGTCGAGCCGTTCCCGCTCGCCGGGTTGACGAGAAAGAGAACGCGGGCGCTAATCGGAGACCGCGACGTCGAGTGCGAGTCGGGTCATCCGGTCGACGGCCGCCTTCAGCTCCTCGTCGCTGATCCGGGTGAACACGCCCTCGACGACGATGTCGCTGACGCAGAGGAGGCACGCTGACTCGACCCCCCGGAGTGCGCCAACGGTGAAGAGCGCGGCTGCCTCCATCTCGACGGCCAGCACGCCACGCTTCGACCAGCGCTCGTACTGACCCTCGTTCGGGTTGTAGAAGAGGTCGCTCGAGACGATCGGGCCGACGTGCAGGTGCTGGTCGCGCTCCTTCGCGAGGTGCACCGCCTCGTGGATGAGCGACCACGACGCGGTCGGGCAGTGCGGTTCGTTGCCGACCAGGTGCATCGCGGTCGAGTCGGCGGGAACGGCCGCGAGCGCCACGATCAGGTCACCGAGCGCGTGCTGCGGTTGCAGGCCGCCGCACGTGCCGACCCGGATCAGGCGCTTGCAGCCGAGCTGGATCAGCTCCTCGAAGACGATCGTCGCGCCTGGACAACCCATGCCCGTGCCCTGCACGGACACGGGTTTGCCGCCATACACGCCCGTGTAGCCGAGGAGGCCGCGCTCGCCGTTCCGCTGCTTCGGCGCGTCGAGGTAGGTCTCGGCGATGTACTTCGCCCGGAGCGGGTCGCCCGGCAGGAGCACCGCCTCCGCGTAGTCGCCCGGCTCGGCGCGGATGTGGATCGGCATGGCGGGCGGACTCTAATCGGCGAGGATTGGCGGCGTGCCGAAAGTGTTCGAGCCGCGGCTCGCGCAGGTGCTCGAGTTCTGCGCCCGCGATCCCGTCGAACGGGTCTTCCTCGAGGACGTCGCGCGCCGCGGGCTCGGCCGGCTGATGGCCCTACGCGACGGCGGCGGCCTCGCTGCCGTATGCCACATCGGCGCCAACGTCGTCCCGTCGGGGGCCGGCTGCGCGGCGTTCGCCGACGCGGCCGCGCGCGGCCACGCGCGCATGATCATCGGTGACGAGCGAGCGGTGTCCGATCTCTGGGCGGTACTGTCGCGCCGGCTTCGCCCGCCCCGGGAGGATCGCCCCGGCCAGCCGGTGTATGCACTCAGCGGGCCGCCACCGGCCGGTAATAGCGGACTGAGGCCGGCGACGAAGGATGACCTCGAGCTGCTCCTGCCGGCCTGCGCGACCGCCCACGAGGAGGAGTTGGGGGTCGATCCGCTCGCGCGCGACGCCGAGGGCTTTCGCTGGCGAACCCGCGACCTGGTCGATGAGGGGCGCTCGTGGATCTGGACCGAGGACGACGTGATCCTCTTCAAGGCGGAGGCGTCGGCGTGGACGCCAAGCGCCGTGCAGCTCCAGCAGGTGTGGGTCGACCCGGCCGTCCGGCGCCGCGGCTACGCGAGCCGCGGCCTCCGCGATCTCTGCCGGCTCCTGCTCGAGACGACGCCGGTGGTGACGCTCTTCGTCCGGACGGACAACGCGCCCGCGATCGCCCTCTACGAGGCAATCGGCATGACGCAGGTCGGCTCGTACCGATCGGTGCTGTTCTAGTTTCGTCACGGTTCTGTGACAAACGAGCTCATTGCACATGGGTACACATGCGCCATCGGAACGATTGTGTGCCTGAGGTCCGGGGCGTCGACCGTAGGCTGAGGGGGTGGAGACGGCGATCCTCGTACGGCACGCCGAGAGCGAGTATTCGGCTCGGGCCTTGATGAACGGGGACGTTGGCGTCGACGTCCGGCTCACGGAGCGGGGGCGTGAGCAGGCACGAGAGCTGGGAGACGGGCTCCGCCAGACGCGCCTCGACCTGTGCGCGACGAGCGCGCTCGTTCGGGCGCTCGAGACGGCAGACCTGGCGCTGGCCGGAAGCGACGTGCCCCGGCTCGTCCTACCCGACCTCAACGATCCTCTCTACGGGCGGTTCGAGGCGGCCCCGCTCGACGACTACCGCGCGTGGGCTGCTGCGTCGCCAGCATCGGCAGCTCCGGAAGGCGGCGGCGAGAGCCGCGTCGCGATCGTCGTGCGCTACGCGCGCGCCTTCCGGACGCTGCTCGCACGTACCGACGAGACGATCCTCGTCGTCTGTCATTCGCTTCCGATCGCGTACGCCCTCGCCGCTCGCGACGGAACACCGCCAAGCGCGCGGGAGCCGCTGGCGGAGTACGTCCGCCCGTACCCGTTCACGGCGGCCCAGCTCGAGCGGGCGGCGGCGGTGCTCGAGGCGTGGGCCGGCGCCCCGAACTGGTGACTGCAACACTGTGCGCCTGGAAGTCCTGTCGCGCATCGAAGAGCACATCCGCCGGCACGGGCTGATCGAGCCGGGCGGCGAGGTGTTGTGTCTGGTCAGCGGCGGCGCCGACTCGACATGTCTCTGGAATGCGCTGCGCGAGCTCGGCCATCGCGTCTCGGCGCTGCACGTCGATTACGGCCTACGCGGCGCCGAGTCGGACGCCGACGCACGGCTATGCGCGGTGCAGCTCGGCGCGGAGGTCGTCCGCGTCACACCGAGACGCGGGACCGAAGACGAGCTCCGCGAGTTGCGCTACTCGCTCGCAACCGATCGCCTGCGCGCGACCGGTCACACGGCGAGCGACCAGGTCGAGACGATCCTCTATCGCCTCGTCGCGAGCGGCACGACAACCGGCATCAAGCCGCGGCGCGAGGACTGCGTGGTCCGGCCACTCCTTCCCCTCTGGCGGGAGGAGACGGAGGCGTATTGCCGCACGCGCGGGCTCGCCTTCCGCACCGACTCGACGAACGCGGCGACGAAGCGCGGCCTGATCCGTGACCAGCTGCTGCCTCTGCTCGAGCGCCTCCATCCGGGCGCGCGCGCCAACATCCTGCGGGCGCTCGACGAGCGTCGCATCCTGCCGCCCGCCTTCGCGGGGCTGCTCGAAGCGCCGGCCGGCTCGAGGCGCGTCGACCTCGGGGGCGGCATCCAGGCGGTGCGCGAGTACGACCGTGTCTGGCTCGAGCGCGGGCCGGTCGAGTTGAGCGGCGAGGTGCGCTGGGGCGCCTGGCGCATCACTGCGGACGTGCGAGGCCTTAGGGTACGCGGGTGGCGACCTGGCGACCGGCTCGCGGGCCGCTCGAAGAAGATCCAGGACGTGTTCGTCGACGCCAAGATCCCGCGCTCCGACCGCGAAGGCTGGCCGCTCGTCGTGCGCGGTGACGAGGTGGTTGCCGTGCCGGGGATCGTCGCCTGCGACGGGGTGACCGCAGTTCGTGACTAGCACCGAGCTCGAACGGGGCGTCGGCGATGTCCTGATCACGGCGGACGAGCTGCAGGCGCGGATCCGCGAGCTGGGCCGCGAGATCACCGACGACTACGCGGGGCGCGACCTGCTCCTCGTCGGCGTGCTCAAAGGCGCCGTCTTCTTCATGGCCGATCTGATGCGGAACCTCAGGGTTCCGTGCGAGATCGACTTCATGGCTATCTCGAGCTACGGCGCCTCGACGGACTCCTCGGGCGTCGTCCGGATCCTCAAGGACCTCGACATCAACATCGAGGGCCGTCACGTCCTCGTGGTCGAGGACATCATCGACTCGGGCCTCACCCTCTCGTACCTCGTCCGGAACCTCGAGTCGCGCGAGCCGGCGAGCCTGGAGGTCTGCGCCCTCCTGACGAAGACGGCCCGCCGCGAGATCGAGGTGGACGTCCGCTACGTCGGCTTCGAGATCCCGAACAGGTTCGTGATCGGCTACGGCCTCGACTTCGCCGAGCGCTACCGGAATCTCCCCTACGTCGGGGTGCTGCACGACGACCTGATGCCCGAAGGGGCGTAGTGGAAGCGACGGCGCACGCGATCTCGGCCGGGCGCACGGGCGAGGCCCGTACGCCCTTCAGCGGCGCCGCAGGCGGCGCCTTGGCGACGACCTG
>Ga0070731_10002036_pt1 | contig 19944 bp, 16 predicted proteins | sample Coa_R1_2_FD_66448 | JGI IMG/M metagenome (GOLD analysis project Ga0070731, IMG submission 66448) | Surface soil microbial communities from Centralia Pennsylvania, which are recovering from an underground coalmine fire - Coalmine... | ecosystem: Environmental > Terrestrial > Soil > Unclassified ... | reverse complement strand
TGGCGATAGTCTGTTATTTTTGGATTGATATTTCTTTTCTTTAGCGCATTCTCATCAACTTTCAATTTGTATAAGAATTTGAGATCACCTTCCTGCCTTACTTCACTTACCTGCCCGTTATCACCGGCAATTTTTGTTTCTTTTAAACTGCTTTGATAATTGGTGAGCGGAAAGGCATAAGCAGAATCTTTTGTGATGGCGAAAGTGAACATCGTATCAGGCTCTGATTTTTTCTGCGCGGCCAATACGGAATCCAGTTCCTGGCGATCGGGATTGCGTAAGACATCGTCACCGATTTTATAAACCGTATCAATGCCAGCTCTTTGTGTTGTGAAGAAACCTGCGTAGCGATTATTGATTCCGTTTTCATCGCTGATAAAAGTGAAGTGAAAATTGTTATACTGGGTTGGATAACGCGCGTCTCCGTATTTTAAATGGGTGAGCTGAGAGATTTGTTTAAACTCAGACCTGTTCCAGTTATCCACCAGAAAAATATTGTAATGGTGATCTGACGGCAGAATGCTGTCGCCCGTAGATGCATTTGCAGAAGGACGATTGGAGGAATAGATAATCCCTGTTTTACCGGGAAATGAAACAAAGGAAGCGTCAAGATCATCATAAATATCATTGGTGATCTGTTCCACGCTCTGGTCATCTATCTTATAAACAAAAATATCCGACTGGCCTTTTTTTACAGCGCTTAATAATAGCGTATTGTCATTAAGCATGTATTTCATATCCTGAATCTGGTCAAACATAGGCAGTTCCTGTTCAATGGGCTTGTACCGCTTCACCAAATCGTATACAAACAATTTTATTTTTCCGCGGGTCCAGTAAATTACGGCAAGCCTTGTTCCTTTTCCATCCCAGGCGATCAACGGGTAATGAGGATTGAGTACATTATCATTGGTGCGAACGCCGCTTTTCAATAAAACTTTTCTGTTAATAAAGTTTTCGTGCAACACAACATTGTACTGTCCATGTTTGAATTCAACAACGGCGTAGGTCTGGCTGCGCGGGGCAGGGTTCGGCGAAAAATAAAAGAAATCCTTGCCGGCGTTGACTTCTTCCACCACAGAAACGGATCCCTTTGGAAAATTGCGTCTGCCGCGAATGTCTTTTTCATATTTATCCGATTCTTCATTCATAAAATCTTTCAGCACTTCCTTGAACTTTTTCTTGCAGATGCGCTGGGATGCGTTGTTGAGGCTTCTGTACACTCTTGCCAAATAAAGAAAATAGGTGACGTTTTCTTTTTTATACCGGTCCGCAATATATTTCCAGAATGCATGACCGGCGAGATCAGGTTTTTCAAATGCCAGCTGGTAAAAATTATTGTACCTGCCGGAGAGGAGCGCGGATTTCAACTGATCATCCAAATCTGTATTCCACGGCTCCCCGATGTATTCAATATAACCGTCAGTGAGCCATTGAGGCAGATCGAGCAAAGCCTGGTTGGCCGCATATTCACCCAGATCGTCTCCAAACAAAACATTTTCTACTAAAATCCTTGCTAAGCCCTCCCGAACCTGGATGCGCATTTTATTGTAATCATCCGTATAATACAATACCACTTTATTGTTAACCAATTTGGTAATGCCGCCGGTAGTTTGCCAGTCGAGACTTAAACCAATATTGGATTGCTCCATTTCATTAAAACTGTTGTAAACGACCAGGTTCGCGCGCCTTTGCAGACCATATTCGGCCTGCTGCTCAATCCCCGGCAATTCTTTTTCGGCAAGTTGGGCAACATATTTGGCTATCGGCTGACCATTTTCGTAGAAGTATGTGTTGAAATTTGTAGTTTGATAAAATTGCCATTTGAATTTTTTGAACTGCAACCTGTTTTTCCCGAACTCAACAGCATTAACCTGCGCCGAAGTCTGAAAAAAGAAACAAACCAGACCGGTAAGGATTAAAAAAAAATGCCTTTGTTGTAACTTATTCTTATAAACTTGCATATCCATTCTTTGAAATTTTAAAGTTAGAACAATCCATATAATCGGTGAAATTCATTTTGATTAGAAAACCATGAAGTATGATTAACATTCAGAGCTTTACATTCAATCCTGTCCAGGAAAATACATACGTCTTATATACTGATAAGGATGCCTGCTGCATCATAGATCCCGGATGTTATTTTGGCAATGAACGGCACAGCTTGCAGCAATTCATTGGAGAACGGAATTTGGTCCCGCGGCTTCTGTTAAATACGCATTGTCATCTCGATCACGTTTTTGGAAATAAATTCATTCACGATAACTATGATCTGATTTTGCATATCCACGAAAAAGAAAAACCGGTTTTGGATTTTGCGCCGGCAAGCGGAATGACCTGGGGAATGCCCTTTGAAAACTATCGAGGCGAATTGATCTATTTGAAGGAAGACGATGTGGTTAACGTGGATGGCAATGAATTGAAAGTACTATTTACACCGGGACACTCGCCGGGCAGCATTAGTTTTTATTGTGCAGCGCAAAAATTTGTGATTGGCGGGGATGTACTGTTTCGGCAAAGCATAGGAAGGACTGACTTGCCCGGCGGAGATTTTGATACCTTGATCAGCAGCATCCGCAATAAGTTATTTGTGTTGGATGATGATGTGATCGTTTATTCCGGTCACGGCGAACCAACCACAATTGGATTTGAAAAACTGAATAATCCCTTTTTGAAATGACAAACATGGAGTAAGAAAGAAGCTTTACAAATTACTCATATCCATTTACCCACGTAGGGCAGTTTCTGAAATTCTTTTTTTTCAATTCTTAAAATAAATAATCCGTAAGATGCCGTAAATACAGTAGCCAGCCCGATGCTAAACCAATAGTTTTTCCAGATTCCGATGATGAAATGATGAAGAAAATATAACAATGCAACGATCACCAGGTAAGCAACAAGTTTTTTTGTTGCATACGGAATGCGATAGGCTTTTTGCCCCCAGAAATAGGAGATCACCATCATGCTTCCGTAACATAAAAATGTTGCCCACGCGCAAGCCATATAACTGTATCGGGGAATAAAAACATAATTGATAACCAGGGTGATCGCTGCGCCGATCAAGGTAATCACAGCACCGGGAGTGGTTTTTCGCGAAAGACGATACCAGATGGAAAGATTAATATAAATGCCAAGAAATATGTTTGCGAAAAGCAAAATGGGGACGACTTTTAACCCCACCCACATTTTTTCATTTCTGATAAACTCTTTCCAAACATCCAAATACAGGGCCACCACTAAAAACATAAGGGTAATGGTTATGACAAAAAACTTCATCACCCTTGCATAGGTTTTTTGCGCATTGTCCTGAACCGATTGTTTAAAGAAAAATGGTTCTGCGCCCATCCGAAACGCCTGTATAAATAAAGAGATTAAAATGGATAATTTATAGCATGCACCATAGATTCCGACCTGGGAGCGGACCACTGCTTCGGACGCAGACGGATACCACCAACCCAGCATAATGCGATCAAAGGTTTCATTGATGACTCCTGCAAAGCCGGCGATGGTCAGTGGCAAGGAATAAACCATGATCTCCTTCCACAAAACAAAATTAAAATTCCATTTGTGCCTAAAAAATTCTCTGTGTAAAACTGCCAGCTGGAAGAAAGACTGCACCACATTGGCAACTAAAATATAACCCACGCCAAAATTCTTGTCATAAATAAGCAACACCACGCTGTTGGGATTTTTTTTAACGAGCGAAGGACAAAGTGAAAGGAAAAAATAAACGACAGCGATATTCAAAACAATGCCGGTAATTCTGATAAATGCAAATTTGCGCGGACGTCCTTCCTGGCGCAATTTGGCAAATGGCAAAGCAGAGAATGCATCAAAAGCAATAATTAAAGCGCTAATTATTATATACTCGGGATGTTCTTTTATAGAAATTATTGCTGCAAGCTGCTTATTGAATACGATCATCAGGAAGGAAAACAAAATAGTAGTGGACAGGATGGAAATAAATGCGGTGCTGTAGATATCGGTTTTATGTTCGTCCTTCTGGACATACCGGAAATAAGCAGTCTCCATTCCATATAAAAAAACGGTATTTAAGAATGGAATGGCGGCATATACCAAAGTCATCTCTCCATATACAGACTCGGACAATTTATAGGTTAAATAAGGGGTAAGGAGGTAATTCAGGAATCGCGAAAAAATAGTACTTGCGCCGTACCAAACCGTTTGACCCGCTAATTTTTTTATGCTGCTCAAGAAATAGATTTAATCACAAAAATAAACTTCATCTTTATATATTTGCTGTCCGGATCAACAACAATAGTAATTAAACTGTTTAAATAAATATTCATTTACCCAAACTTATTTGCTATGAAACCAATTTTACTGGCTGTATGTATTCTTTTTGCAGCAGGTTTTAGCGTTAAAGCCCAGCAGGCTTATGACAGCAGGTTGGATTATCAGAAATCAAGTATTGTTGTTGCCAGCATCGAACTGGCATATTCGCCGGATATCGTGGAAGATGCGATCAAAGACTACATGAATAAGCATGGATATAAAAACGCCAATACAAAGGGGTTTTCGGTTTATCGCGGAGCGAAATTGGACAGTGCCGACTCCAATACGCGCGATTTGTATTTTAAGGTTGACAAAAAGAAAAAAGAAAAAGATATTTCTGTTATTTCTTTGTTCTCCACGCAACTCAATGCAGATATTCTTGCCAAGGATTCTGTTGACAACGGGCAAACGGATAAAGCAAAATCGTTTTTAAATAATCTCACTCCTTTTATCGGTGCGCACAATCTGGAAGTGCAAATTACCTCCCAGCAGGATGTTTTAAAAAAAGCACAGAAGAAGCAGAATAATTTAAAGAATGAGCAGGGTGACCTTGAAAAGAAATTAAGAAAAATTCAGGATGAACTGGCTCAAAATAAAATTGACCAGGCTGCTCAAACGCAGGCGATGCAGAATACGGTAAATCAGGATGCCGATGCCACTAAAAAAGCCAATAAAAAAATGAGCAAGCTCCTGGATGACCAAAGCAGCCTGGAAAAAAAACAAAGGAATACCCAGCAGGACCTGGATGACAATAAAAAAGATCAGGACGCACAAATGAAAGAGGTGGAAAAACAACAGCAAGTGCTTGATGCGCTGATCGCCAAAAGAAAATAATCAAGTGATAATTTTTTCCTTCCGCGGATGACCTCGCAAACAATGAGCGGTACGGGCGCGTCGGAAGTGTTTGTTTACAACCTGCCATGGTTTTCTATGGGACTTTTAACCAATCCACTTTTTTTCTGGCAACCTTAATCTCACTATTCTTTTTTTTAGATTCTATTCTTTTTTCCTTTGAACCTTTGGTAGGTTTTGTAGCAAGGCGTTTTTTTTCTTTTTTTAGCGCATGGTCTATGAGCGAATTTATTTTTTTTATTACTTCTTTTTTATTTTCCAGTTGAGAACGATGAACCTGCGACCTGGTATGCAAAAAACCCTCTGCATTTATTTTGTTGGCGAGTTTTACCTGCAATAATGTCTTTTGTTCCCTATTCAATACCGGCGAACCATCGATATGGAAATAACCTTCAACCATTGACTCGACTTTATTTACGTTTTGTCCGCCTTTGCCACCGCTGCGCGCAGTTTTAAAAATAATTTCTGGAAAGACATCTATCTTCATGGGCTAAAATTACAAATTAAATTTTGGTAAGAAATGCGCGTAGTCATTCAGCGGGTAAGCAAAGCCGGCGTCGTGATTGATGGCTATATCAAATCATCAATCCAAAAAGGATTATTGATTTTTCTGGGTATTGAAGACGCGGACAACGCCCAGGATATTGAATGGTTGAGTTCAAAAATTATCAATTTGAGAATTTTTGACGACGAAAAAGGGGTGATGAATATATCGGTTAAAGATATTTGCGGAGATATTTTGGTAGTGAGTCAATTTACTTTACATGCATCTACAAAAAAAGGGAACCGCCCATCGTATAGTCGGGCAGGCAAACCGGATATGGCTGTTCCGCTTTATGAAAAATTCATAACGCAGCTGGAAAAGGATTTTGACCGGAAAATTTTCACCGGCGAATTCGGAGCCGATATGAAAGTAGAGTTATTGAATGACGGGCCGGTGACAATCATCATCGATACGAAAAACAGGGAATGATTTTCATGGTAAGGAAAAAGACCAGGCAGGGATTTTAGCGAATGGCATGCATGAAAAACCAGCGTAGGACTAAAATTCATTTCAACAAGGAGCCGAATAGAAATGCCTGAGGGCCTGAATTTAAGAAATGATGAAACCATGTCCCAGCGATTAAAGAATGACCAATTGGAAGAGATTTTTTTAAAGGATACGGCTTTGGGGTTTTTGAGTTTGCAGGCAGTTGCTTTAGAAAGTGAATATTCCTGGTCTTTTGCAGATAATTTTGCCCGCGTCAAAATTATTGATCTCCTCACACCTGGCTTAGGACCACCGGCATTGCCGGCAAGCATACAAAAAGGTTCTTGCCTTTCCTGAAGGATGATAGGATGACTTGAATAAATCCTGTTATGAAATTGAATATATACGTAGTCAACGCTTTTGCAGAAACGGCTTTTGGAGGCAATCCCGCAGCGGTTGTGCTTTTGGAACAATGGCTGAATGATGAACTAATGCTGCAGATTGCGGCCCAGCACAATCTGGCTGAAACGGCATTTGTTATTCCTCAGGGTGAGGATTTCGCCATCCGGTGGATGACTCCTGCGGTCGAAGTTAAATTGTGCGGGCATGCCACCCTGGCATCCGCGCACATTTATTTCAACCATCTTAATTATGAAAAAGAAAAAATTACGTTTCACTCTACAAGCGGACCCTTGCATGTAACAAAACTCAATGATCAAAAATTAACGCTCGATTTCCCGGCCGATAAGCTCAAAGAAATAAAAGACACTGCGGAAATGGAAAAGGCTTTGAACATAAAACCCCTCGCAGTGTACAAATCTTCCTTCGATTACATGGTTATTGCAAACAATCAATCGGAGATAGAAAATCTTGCTCCTGATTTAAGTATCCTCAGAAAATTTCCATCCCGCGGGACAATAGTGACCGCAAAGGGGGAGGAAGCCGATTTTGTATCGCGTTTTTTTTCGCCGCAGTCAGGCATTGATGAAGATCCGGTAACAGGATCGGCGCATACCGCCATGACTCCGTATTGGGCGGGCAAATTGGGAAAAACAAGACTATCTGCGATTCAATTATCAAAAAGAAGAGGATATTTGGATTGCGCGCTGGCTGAAGACAGGGTTTTAATTGGCGGTTCTGCAATCACTTATCTGGAGGGAGATATCTTTATTTGACACACCAATGATAAAACAGCAGCGAATGCCCATGAAGACTGAGCCATGAATTTAAGCGCGGTCAGTTCATGGTAATTGATGCATTTCACGTTTTAAAATCAGCGTAATAAAAAAACGATCAAAATGAGTGACAAAGAAATTTCAATCAGAAGCGCTCAACAGTCGGTTGACGCCTGGATAAAAACGACCGGTGTTCGTTATTACAGCGAATTGACGAATATGGCCATATTAGCGGAAGAAGTAGGCGAAGTAGCCCGATTGATGAGTCGAATTTATGGAGAACAATCTTTTAAGGAATCGGACCATCAAAAAAACCTGGCAGACGAACTGGCGGACGTATTATGGGTTTTATTGTGCATCGCCAATCAAACCGACGTTGACCTTTCCGATGCGCTGGTAAAGAATTTTGAAAAGAAAAACATACGCGATATACATCGTCATCAGCAAAATAAAAAACTGCGTTAAGCATTATCCAGCGGCGAAATCAAGTTTGCACACGGCTGCGGCTGCATGTAATCTTCCTGCCTTAATATGCCCTATTAACTGCGTTAATCTTGCCTGGTACAAATGATAAACACCTCCATAAGCTTCTTTGATGCTGTCTTTCTCAAAATGCGAAATTTTTCCATCAAACGAAATGGCAATCGTAAAAAGATCAAGCAGAAAATTTTTTTCTTTTTCATTTACTTTTTTCAAAGTCTCTAAAAATAAATCCCAGTCATCATAACGGTCATCAGTGTCTATATCCAGTAAATCCTGAAAGCGCAATAATAAAATGATCATGTTCGGATGATAATTTCGTGCCATCACCAAAGCATTGCCAATCGCCCGGATGCAACCGGTTTTGGCTTCGGGCGATAATTGTTCAATCAAATGCTGATGTAATAAATTATCGGCTATGTGATTACTCAATGCAAATCCGAACAGGCGCAATCTCGCTTCGCGTACCACGCGGTAAATCACCATTCCGTTCCAGAAACATTCGACCGGCAAGGCAACATAATTAATGGATACACCGGCGATTGTTTGGCCAAAACCTTTCCTTAATAAAAATTTAGAAATGAAATTCGTCAGGAATATTCTCAGTTTATACAACAACCCGAGTATCAATAAATTTCTTTTTGATATTTGTTCGAAGGGGTCGATGCCCAAAATTTTCATTTCGGGATCAGGCAACTCCAGCGCGGCGCGGGCAAGAATATTGGTTACATTAAAAGGCCCGGAGGCTAAAAAGTCTTTTTTATGCGCATGAATATTTAGCAGTTCACTAACCTCGTGGACGGCTTTGATGGCAATGATAAACAGCAGGTAAAATTCAATGGCGATTGACACTACCGTAACGCCCGATGTCCATGCATAATGGACTTTCCAGGGCTCGTGCTGTTTGAGCAGATCAACATACACAGTTGGCCAAACACACGCCAAGCCAGTGGCGGCCGAAAAAAGTATGCCTTTACGGGAAATTCTTTTGATTTTGTAGCTAAGCTCTTCATCGGTAAAATCAAAAACATGATGAGTTAATTCACGCTTGCCCAGCAGATTCAGGTAATAAGTACCAAATCTCTCCATCAGCGGAATTTTTTTTTCTTTGAATTGAACGATGTCTGCCATAAGGTTTCGAAGTAGGTTCAACAAATGTAGATGATGTAATTCTTTTCTTTGTTTGCACCTCTCCACATTTCCACATTTTTTTTATTTCTATGGACGATCTTCTGTGTGATGTCTTCTAACTACTCGTTATCTTTGCGCCCACTATGGCAAACGAAAGCAACAGGTTTCAGGCAATTATTTCTCATTGTAAAGAATACGGTTTTATTTTTCCTTCCAGCGAAATTTATGATGGACTCAGCGCGGTATATGATTATGGTCAGTGGGGAAGTGAATTGAAAAAGAATATCAAAGACCATTGGTGGAAAAGCATGACCCAGATGCATGAAAATATTGTCGGCATTGACGCGGCTATTTTTATGCACCCGACGACCTGGAAAGCGAGCGGCCATGTCGACCATTTCAGTGACCCGATGATTGACAATAAGGACAGCAAAAAAAGATACCGGGTTGATCATCTGATTGAAAAATATGCCGACGAGCTAAAGACACAAGGCTCAGGCGACAAGGCACGCGAGTTGCTGGATGATATGGATGCCTTGCTGGCAAAAGATGATTTTTCGGGATTGAAAAACCTGATTGAGAAAAATAACATCAAATGTGACATCAGCGGTTCAAACAACTGGACTGACGTTCGACAGTTCAATTTAATATTCTCCACAGAATTCGGCTCCACGAATTCGGCTGATGATGAGAACAATAGAATTTATCTTCGTCCTGAGACAGCGCAGGGTATCTTTGTAAACTTTCTGAACGTACAAAAAACCGGGAGAATGAAAATCCCTTTCGGTATTGCACAAATCGGTAAAGCATTCCGAAATGAAATTGTTGCCCGGCAATTTATTTTTCGAATGAGAGAATTTGAACAAATGGAAATGCAATTCTTTATTCGCCCGGGTTCACAGAAAGAGTGGTATGAATTCTGGAAAGAGGAGAGGATGAAATGGCATTTGAATTTGGGAATTTCAAAAGAAAGATATCGCTTCCATGACCATATAAAACTCGCCCATTATGCCGATGCTGCCTGTGATATTGAATATGATTTCCCCATCGGATTCAAAGAAGTGGAAGGCATTCATTCCAGAACAGATTTCGATTTGCGCAATCACCAGGAATACAGTAAAAAGAAAATGCAATATTTCGATAATGATCTCGATGCAAACGGAAAACCATTCGGAAATTATATTCCCTTCGTCATTGAAACATCCATCGGTTTGGACAGAACAGTGTTAATGATTTTGAGTGAAGCATATAACGAAGAAGACCTGGGCACCGAAGAAAAAAAAGACAACCGTGTTGTGTTGAAATTTCCACCCAAACTTTCTCCGATTAAGCTGGCGATTCTCCCATTGGTAAAAAAGGATGGTTTGCCGGAGATAGCGCGGGAAATAATGAACACGTGCAAAAATTCTTTCCGTTGTTTTTATGAAGAAAAGGATACCATCGGAAAACGTTATCGCCGTATGGATGCGATCGGCACGCCATTTTGCATAACGATCGATCATCAGACAAAAGAAGATAATACCGTTACCATTCGCTACCGGGATTCCATGCAACAGGAACGCATACATATTCACAATATAAAAGCTCTTGTGGAAAAACTAATTTCCTGACGACTTCTTCAAACTGCTACCTTAGTTTGCAGGTGTTTTATTATTGATTTCTTACAAAAGATTTCTTCTTATCCTCTTTCCTGTTGAAAAATTTTTGGATGTTGTAAGGGTGCCATGTTTTACTAACCTAAATACTACTATTATGCTTACGTCAGACATTACTGCGAATGTATATGTATTCGCTGCCATTATATTTGCTTCAGCACTCGCAGGTTTTTTAATACGATCAGTCCAAATTGCCAGAAGCCGCGCACGCATTCTTTTGCTGGAGCAGGAAATAAGAAGCAATCATGCCGAGATACTAGAATTACAGAAAGATTTTATTGCACTCGAATTAAAAATGAATGTTGTTAAAGGTCCGGTGATTAAAATGAAAAATGTGTTAAAAGAAACGAACAACGAAAAATTACCTGATGTTTCGTTGAGAAGAAAATTATTTACAAAAGAAATCATCCAGGAAAAAAGCGAAACATTTTCTGTAGTTTATGATAAACTCTTAGGTAAAGAAGCCTAGAATCATTTTTGCAGGTGGAAATATTTTTCATCCGTATAATTCCTGGTGAATACTTTTTCTGTCATATCCAAGGGTCTGTATTTTTTGCTTGGCTTCGTCGATCATATTCTTCCATCCGCATAAAAAAAAGTATGCGGGTTTTACGATCCTTATATTTTCAACCACATCCAGTCGAACATTGTTATTGCAAATTTCTTCATAGACAGCATGTACATACCCTGTTCGGGTCAGCCTGTTAATGTCGTCGGGAATTTCGCGGGAAAAAGTGGGAACGTAATGAAAGCTGGTTACCTTTTTTTCTAATTCTTCCAGTTCAGATCTGTATAAACAATCGCTGAATTTTCTGCAGCCAAAAATCAAATAAATATTCTGATGAGAGATGTTATGATTCAAAATATGATGCGACATGGATCGAAATGGCGCAACACCGGTGCCGGTGCAAATAAAAAAAAGATCACGGTCAATATTTTCCGGTAAAGTGAAAACACCCTGTGCTCCCCTGAGCGTTAATTCACTGCCAACGGTAACATGATTGAATAAATAATTGGTGCCGGCTCCGCCTTCGAGTAAAACAATCACCAACTCAAAAACATTTGTGCCATCAGGCCAGGAAGCAATCGAATAACTGCGCCAGCGTTTATTTGGTTTTTCGTGAATAGGGAGATCAAGCGTAACGAATTGTCCAGGTTCAAAATCAAACGAATCAACGGCAGTAAGCTGAATCCAGAATCTTCGCGTGGTCGGCGTTTCGTTTTCGATTTTTATGACCTTGCCTGTTTGCCATGGTTGGGGCATGCTGTAAAATTTGAATTAAGATAATAATAAAAACAGAAGTAAAAAAAATGTTGCAACTGGTTGTTCATGAAACGGGCTGAAATAAAAAAGAGCGGATATCGTCATATCCGCCCTGTAAGTTTGCCAATAAATGGCAAGCAATCGAATGCTAATATAATTTTTTTATTTAAAGATTACAAATGAACGTTCTTTTTTTCATGATCCATGGACGACCTTACTGTCTTGCATATACGTAATATGCTGGTTTGTCACCGCTATCTGATCACTATCTTTTGTAAATAAGAACTGCCCCCCACAAAGACTTTTAGAAAATATACATCACCGCTCAGATAGCTAACATCGATCTGCTTGTCAAATATTCCCGAAAAACCCATGTAGCTTGATTCATACAATCGTTGCCCCAGGCTATTGGTTAGGGTCAGGTACACATCATTTGGAGTGGTGGTCACGAATTGCAACCGAAACCTTCCGTCGGGAGTAGGATTGGGAGAAACTTTTAGTTGAATAGCGCCTGCTCCGGTGCCTCCGCCATATTTGACCGGGTTGGAAATTTGTGTACATCCCAAACTGTCCGTTGCGGCTACGGTATAATTTCCGGATAAAATGGCCGAATCCGTCCTTTGGGTCTCACCCGGTAAAGGCACACCGTTCAAATACCATTGGTAACTGAGCGCGGGCGTGCTGGTGAGAATATTGTTGTTTATGGTGATTACGGGCGCCGGGGACGACGGGTTTGCTGTCACTTCCGTTCTGGAACCAGCGCAATTGTTTAATTCCAGATTCATGTTGTAAAAGAAGTAATAGTATTGCTGATAAAGATTGGGTTGCGTGGTGCTCAGCGCACTGTTACCGGTAATCTCAAATGTATTGGGAATGCCAATGGGATATGGGTTAGCAGCAATTTGATTATTCCTGAAAATATTTGCGCCATTTTCGCAATCAATGATAATCGCGTGGTTGCCCGTTACCGGGACCTGCAGGTTCAAAAAATAAATTGCGCCGGTATCCAGGGGTGAATTTATGGAGGTGCCATTGGCAACCGGGTCCGGCGATGTCTGATAAACGTTTAATGTGGTGTTTGAATAAGGAAGGTATTCGAAGGAACCCGTTGCCGTATCTAAATTACTGATATCCGCAACTGTAAAAGTGATCGTACCGGCGTGCCCGATATACAGCCTTGCACTTTCAATGGTCAGTGGCACCGTGTTGGTGAACGTAACAAAATTTCCCGAAAATGCATTATAGCCTCCGTTGGGAAAAACCATCTTATTGGCAGGACCCACATAGAGCGGCGCATCATTATAACCAACATAATACTTATGGTCGGGCGTGATAATGGAAGAAGAAGTCTTGTTACCGATGGCAATCGGTTTTACTCCAGCAGCGCTGTCATACCAAAATGCCAGGTCATTTGTATCCTTTGGGGACGCGGTGAAAAACACACTATCGGTTCCACACAGTTCTGCTTTGCCGGTTGCGGTGTCTCCGGAAGTACTAATCGCGATTACAGCAATACTGGTATCATTGGAATTTAGCTGGTCCGAACTCAACGAGGTATAGCTGGTGAATGTATAGGTGTTTCCGGCAAGCGCATTAAAAGTCGGTTGATAGGTAAACACCACGCTGCCCGATGCCGGAATGGTGTCAGGACAGATCGTCGAGAAGGTCGCAACAGGCGTGGCGCCATTGGTGATGACCGTGGTCACGGGTATATTGGTTTGAGGCACGGTCCCATAATTTTTAATTGTTACTGCAACCAATTGCGCCTGGTTTGCGCAGGTAACTCCATTGGAACCTCCCGGCGACTGCAGGTCGGATACGCCCACATCATTGGAAGGCCCTACAATTTGTATGCGGTAATCTTCTGTTTCCCCTTTTCCATAGCTGCCGCATGGCAAAACAGTTGTGGGATCCGTGGTTTCTTCGGCGACTATTCTCATCGTGGTATAATTGCCGATTATTAAGTTGTTCGGTGTTACAATCGTATCGTTATAGGTTACATTTCCGCTAAGAACGGTACTCTGCGCTGCCAGTTCATTTGCATCAAAAATGCCATTGTTGTTATAGTCAATATAAACCTTAACGACCTTTGAAGCTGTCGTTGCATCGCAGCTGCTGAGCTTTATACTGATGGGTAATTTTTGGTTGGGTTGAATTTGAGCAGTAAGGTTTGTGTAATTGGTATAAGTCGTGCAACCCGCAGGATTTGCATTGTGAAGGTTGCTGAGATTTACACTGTCTATTCTAGTACCCGCACTGCTGGTGGGCGCCGAAGTGCAATAAGGTTGGCCGCCAATTCCGCTAACCAGCAATGAAAATGCCTGCTGGCCTCTTGCCAGGGTTCCCTTATGCGTTATGGTGATGGTATAAGCCTGCCCCGGTGTTACACTATCAACATTTATTTTCTCCACGTTATCCCGGAAGTTATCTCCCTGGGTCGCAGCGTTGGAAGGATTTGCAGGATCCAAAACCCATGGCGCAAAAGTCTGCGTGCCGCTTGTAATTCTCATATCCAGATCATTCACCAGCATAGAAGTCGTGTTGTGCAGGGCCTGAACAACCGGAACAGGCGTAGCCGGAGGATCAGTCCAGGACAGAGTAGCAACCAGGCCGCCTTTGCCGGATGCGACTGCAGTGAAGGTATAGCTATTGGTTGTTGCGTTTAAAGCACTTTCTATAATCGTGTCTGACTGATGATTGAAAGAGGAAGTAATGACATTTGCTCCTTTTAATACATCCAGTAAGCCCCAGCCAAATTCATAATCCGGTCCTTCTGAAGTTCCCGCCTCGTCGGCGGTGTGTATCGCCAGGCCTTTTAAAGTAGCAGAACGCATGAAGGAAGCAGGATGCAGGCGGTTGTAATATTCCTGTAACAAATAAAGTGAGCCCGTTACATTTGGCGTTGCCATGGAAGTGCCGCTTTGCGTGCTATAGGCAGTATTTGAAGTGCTCCAGGTCGATGTAACATTGACTCCGTCGGCAACGATATCGGGTTTAATGCGCCCGTCATTGGTCGGTCCCCATGCGCTGAAATCACTCATTACCACATCGGCGGGTGTCGTATAGCCTGAGGGAATACCATTTACAGCCCCAACCACAATAACATTTTTTGCGTCAGAAGTATTACAGACGCTTGTGTAGGTAGGATTATCCGCCAGGGTCGCCGTGCGCTTGAGGGATTTATTTCCATTGTACAAATAAGAATCTCCGACAGCGGGTCCGTTATATGCCCTCGGATTACCTGCAGCAACACTGATCAAATAAAATGGGGCATTGTATGCGATCGAATCATAGATCTGCGAGTTCTGATCATAATAACCAAATCCGTAGCCTTGCGATTTACTGATCGTGGTGTCGCCGTACCAGTCCCAGTTTGTTCCATCATAGCTCCAACCGGAACCCGCAAGAAAACCATAGGAGTGATTTGAAACAACAAGACCCGGCGCCTCGGCAGCCATGGTCGTAAGATCATTATCAAAATCGTAAGAGATTAATTGCTGCGTTTGAAAAGCCATACCCTTGGCAATCGGGTTGATTCCCGTAGCTATAAGTGTCCCGGTGGTATGGGTAGCGTGATCACTTAACCCCGAATTATCTTTAACCAATATTCTCCCGGTCAACTCCACATGGGTGGTCAATGCATGACCTCCGTCCCAAATTCCCATTTTGCCTTTTACCGATGGGGAAGATCCGGATAAATTTAATCCCGAACTACCCCCGGGCCACAATTGATTTGCCCGCGTAGTTGCCGCTGCTATAATATTGTCAAAAGTGCCAACATATTTCGGGTTCCCCAGCTCATCAACGCCAACCAGGGCAACTACTCCCCCCCGAAGTGTATTTTTTCTGACAAACCAGCCAAGCTGTTTGGCTGTTTTCAAGGCTCTGGCATACTCGTTGAATTGTTTAATTCTAAACTCATTGGTCATGCGGATAAGCTCAGTACTGTTAGTCTTTGTTTGAGCCAACAATCCGGTTACAGAAATTGCAGAAAATAAAAAGGCCAGCAGGTAGCGTAATTTTCCGGGCATAGACATTTATTAAGATCTATCTTTAATTTTTACTAAATTAGAAAAACTTTCAGTCTCAAAATGATGGAATGAATAAAATTCTTTTTTATGCATTAGGAGCTATGTTAATCGTCTTATCCTGTTCCAGTTCCAAAATAAATGATTCGACAAATAAAATCAGCCAGGGTATTGAAGGGCATGTCTATTTTATATCCGGAAATCAAATGCCATCGCCAAATAGAAAACCTGCCTCGCCTAAAGGAATAAAAACAACCTTGTATATCTACCAGCTCACAAATATAAATCAAGTTAATAGACAAGGGCAATCTGTTTTTTATGCTGCGATCAAAACAAAACTCATCACAAAAATCGAATCCGATACCACCGGGCAGTTTGCAGTTCAGCTCCAACCCGGCAGGTATTCTCTTTTTACAAAAAAAGGAGCATTGTTTTATGCCAGTATTTTTGACAAGGACAATAACATTGCGCCTGTAGCAGTGTTTACCGGCAAAATAACCAAAGCAGAAGTCAGAATTGATTATGACGCCACTTATTAATCTTTTCACAAATTCACCCTGTATGTATATACGATTTTTTATTTTGCGCGGTTGCTTATATCGAGCCACCGGCAATTACTTAGGGGTAACCACAAACTATATTATATTTGCATCTGGATGAATAGTGAGGTTTTATCAGATTTGTTTTTGACTTCTCCCCGCCTTTTTCAATTGGCGAACAGGCTTACTTTGACTTCTCCGCAAAAAATTTCCCTTTACGGTTTGCATGGAAGCTCGCCAGCGTTTGTTATCAGTTCGTTATTTCATCACTCCATTACGAGCCAGCTCAATCATGTCGTTGTTTGCGATGATGCCGAATCGGCAGCATACCTGCATAATACCATTGAAAGCCTCACGGGCGGATTGGATATATTTTATTTTCCGTCCTCTTTTAAAAACAAAAAAAATTATTCGCTCCTCAACAGCAGTCATATCATGCTGCGGACGGAAGCATTGACCAAATGGAGTTCGGGCGGAAATAAGAAAATAATGGTAACCTATCCCGAAGCGATCTTTGAAAAAGTAGTATTGCCGCAAACTTTATCCGGCAATATGATCTATATCAAGATCGGAGAAGCCATTGACCCGGAAGACCTGATGGAGAAATTTGTTCGGTTCGGATTTGAAAGAACCGATTTCGTATATGAACCGGGACAGTTTGCCTTGCGAGGCGGTATCCTGGATATTTATTCATTCGGAAATGAAAAACCTTACCGGGTTGAACTGTTTGGGAATGATGTGGATTCCATACGCATTTTTGATCCGCAAACACAGCTTAGTGAACGCAAACTGTTGCAAGTAAACATTATCCCGAATATAGAAACGCAATTTGATGAAAAGGAAAAAGTGAGCTTGTTTGATTTTGTGAATGATAACACCGTTTTGTGGATGCAGGACTGGGATTTTACAAAAAGAAGGCTATCCATTGAACAGGAAGATCTCGAAGACTACCTTGGAAGAAAAGAAGCGCAGCAAAAAACTTCAGTTGATGATTACGCGGATGAGCAAAAGGTTTCACTTGGAAGAAATGATTTTATTAACGCCAGTGCGGTCGACGATCAGATAAAAAAGTTTCACTTTATTGAATATGGGAAAACGCAAGGTAATTTACACGCGGATTTCGAGATTGAATTTAAAACAAGACAACAGCCCGTTTTTAACAGGCAGTTTGATCTGCTGATTAAAAACCTGAAAGACCTGGAATCAAAAAAGTATTCCATTTTTTTATTCGCAGAAAATCCGCGCCAGCTGGAAAGACTGCGTGTAATATTTGAGGACCTCCACGCCGCCATTCCATTTACTCCGGTAGCAAAATCCATACATGAAGGATTTATTGATGATGACCTGAAAGTTGTCTGTTATACGGATCACGAAATTTTCCAGCGTTACCACAAATACAAGGTAAAACAGGCCTACAATAAAAATAAAGCGCTCACTTTAAAAACGCTTCGCGAATTACAACCGGGCGATTATGTTACCCATATCGATCACGGTGTGGGAACATACAGTGGTTTACAAAAAATTGAAGTGAACGGCAAATTGCAGGAAGCCGTTCGCATCATTTATAAGGACAGCGATATTCTTTATGTCAATATTAATTCGCTCCACAAGATTTCCAAGTATAGCGGAAAAGAGGGCAACGTTCCCAAAATAAATAAGCTTGGCAGTGATGTTTGGCAAAAATTAAAGGACAAAACCAAAACCAAAGTCAAAGAAATCGCCTTTGACCTGATTAAACTTTATGCACAACGGAAGGCCGAGCGTGGATTTGCACATGCTCCGGATAATTACATGCAAACGGAACTGGAAGCATCTTTTATTTATGAAGACACACCCGATCAAAGCAAGGCAACTGCCGACGTAAAAAAAGATATGGAATCCCCTTCACCCATGGACAGGCTGGTTTGCGGCGATGTCGGGTTTGGCAAAACAGAAATTGCGATCCGCGCAGCTTTTAAAACCTGCTGCGATGGCAAACAGGCTGCCATATTGGTTCCCACAACAATTCTTGCTTACCAGCATTTCCAGACTTTCGGTGAACGCCTGAAAGATTTTCCGGTCACCATCGATTATATAAACCGGTTTAAGTCTGCCGCCCAAAAAAAAGAGACATTAAAAAAATTGTCAGAAGGAAAAATTGATATTATTATTGGAACCCATGCTTTGTTGGGCAAAGAGGTAAAATATAAGGACCTCGGATTGTTGGTTATTGATGAAGAGCAAAAATTCGGCGTTGCACATAAAGAAAAAATAAAAACTTTCCGCTCTACCGTGGATTGTTTGACGCTAACAGCTACACCCATCCCAAGAACATTGCAATTCAGTTTAATGGGAGCAAGGGACCTGAGTATTATCAATACGCCCCCGCCGAACAGGCAGCCCATACAAACCGAATTACACGGATACAATGAAGATTTTATCCGCGACGCCATTTATTATGAAACGGAACGCGGCGGACAGGTATTTTTTATTTTTAATCGCGTGCTGGGGTTGACAGAGATGACGGGCATTATCCAGGGGCTGTGTCCCGATCTAAGTATCGGCTATGCCCACGGACAAATGGAAGGTCATGAATTGGAAAAACACATTTTTGATTTCATCAACAAAAAATATGATGTCCTCGTTTGCACCAATATTGTTGAAAGCGGCGTGGACATTCCCAATGTAAATACCATTATTGTAAACAATGCGCATCAGTTCGGATTGAGCGATCTCCATCAGTTGCGCGGGCGTGTTGGAAGAAGCAACCGCAAAGCGTTTTGTTATTTGCTTGCCCCTTCGCTGGCCACATTGCCTTCCGATTCGCGCAAACGGTTGCAAACTCTGGAGCAGCACAGTGACCTGGGAAGCGGATTTCAGATCGCGATGCGTGATCTGGATATTCGCGGTTCGGGAAATCTGCTGGGTGGGGAGCAAAGCGGATTCATGGCTGAGATCGGTTTTGAAATGTATCAGAAAATTTTAGACGAAGCAATCAGGGAATTAAAAAGGAATGAATTCCGGGAGATGTTTGAAGAAGAAACGGCAAAACAGGATGATTATGTTCAGGATTGTACCATCGACACTGACCTGGAAATATTGATACCGGATAATTATGTTGAAAGCATCACCGAAAGATTGTCCTTGTACACCCGACTGGACAACTGTGATCATGAAGATGAGCTCGTGCAATTCTTTGGCGAATTGACCGACCGGTTCGGACCAGTTCCAGACCAGGTAAAAGACCTCTTCGATACGGTTCGTATTCGCAAGTTGTCAGTTCTTTTGGGTTTTGAAAAAATCATTGTAAAAAACAATACCGTAAAATGTTATTTCATCAATAAACCGGATTCTCCCTATTTCGAATCCGGTGTTTTCAGAAACATCATGGAATTTATTCAACAAAAGACCAATAAGGTAAAATTGCGCCAGGCGGGAAAACTATTCCTCCTGACGATCGAGAGCATTGAAACCATGCAGCAATTACTGGAGTTTCTTCAACGGATGGACAGATTTACCAAAGAAAAAATGTTGGCCAAGCAACCTGTCAGTTGAGGTTCGGCTCGACCAGGGACTTT
>Ga0070731_10002034_pt1 | contig 19953 bp, 17 predicted proteins | sample Coa_R1_2_FD_66448 | JGI IMG/M metagenome (GOLD analysis project Ga0070731, IMG submission 66448) | Surface soil microbial communities from Centralia Pennsylvania, which are recovering from an underground coalmine fire - Coalmine... | ecosystem: Environmental > Terrestrial > Soil > Unclassified ... | reverse complement strand
CCGGACCCAAATGTTCGGGTCAAACAAAAGACTTTATCGGTCAGGCGCGCCGGCATCCGGCTGTTCAGCGGCCGATGCTAAGCCGACATTCGCCCGCGCCGCAGACGAGGCCGAGCAAATGTCGCCGCTCCGTCAAAACGGCTTTTCTCCCAAGATCGTCAACCGGCGCATGAGACGACGTTCCGCCGCGCTAAAATCGGTCCGAGCATGCAGCGCGCACCGATTGTCCCACAGGAGAAGATCGTGGGGACGCCAAACATGCTCGTAAATGAATTGCGGCTGCTCTTGGTGCTCGAAGAGAGCATTCAGAATATCGTTGCCCTCCTGTTCCGACAGACCTTCGATGGCGACCGTCATCAGCCGATTGACGTAAAGCGCCTTTCTGCCGGTGGCTGGATGGGTTCTGACAATGGGATGCCAATACGAGGGGATACCTTCGCGCACTTTGGTGCCGCGCAGCGTCGACGCGTTGTCGTAATCGTAGGCGTTGAGCGCCTTCCGCCCTTCGATCCGCCGCTTCATCGCATCGGGAAGCGTTTCATAGGCCATATAGCCGTTGGCAAAGAGCGTGTTGCCGCCCTTGCTCGGCACCTCCAATGAATAGAGCATGGATGCCATTGCCGGCCGCTCCTGATGGCATTGATCGGTATGAAAGTGCATCTCCCCATCGGGCAATGCGCCGATCAGCTGCCCATTTTCGCGAACGTTGGAAATCAGCATGACGGCCGGATTCTTTGTCGTGAACCGTGGGGTATGGCTCACGGCGGGAGGCCCAAATCGCTCGCCGAACCGGACCTGATCGTCTTCGCTGAGATGCTGATCGCGGAAGAGAATAACGAGGCTGTTGTGCCAAGCATCGAGGATTTTCGCAAATACCTCGTCGCTCGTTGGCCTGCTCAAATCGACGCCGGTAATTTCTGCGCCGATGCCGGGAGTAAGCGGCCTCGCCTGGAACTTATCGGAGGACAATTCCGGCGTGGGCGCCTCAAACACTTGCGTGCTCATTCACATCTCCATGGTATCGCCCGAAGTCGGCCCACTTGACGATTTATTGCGTTCAATTTACCCCCAAGACAACTCGTTAGCTAGCTACTTATTTGGCAATATATTCGCAGGCCTGCAAAGCCGTCTGTTGCTGACAACGCTTCACTGGAGTAGTCGACGTGCATTGGCCAACCGGCGCCTTGATATCCATGTCGCCGCCGGCCGGCGACTTCATGGCCGGTCGGGACTTCCCGCTTCGCGGCTACCATAGCGTGTCGGCTGCCGCTAAACTGACATTGCGGGCTCCGTCGCCGGGGCCGGTCAGTTTGAGCCCTGCGCAATTCAATATATCGTGCGTACCGGAAGCCGCAGTAGCAACCAAGGTTTGGGCAGCTCAAACTTTGCCTGTCAACTAAAACGCCGGAAGGGGAATCAATGCGCATGAGCGACGATTTCGAAGACCATTGCTGGAAGGACATCGTCACACCGGATATCTTGAAGATCTATTCCTGCTACCGGCGCAAGACCTTCGTCGGGCCCACTCCCGCGCTGTTGGCGATCGACCTCTATGAATTGGTCTATCGCGGCGGCGCGAGGCCGCCGGACGAGATCGCCGAGGCCTACCCGAACGCGTGCGGCCACTATGCCTATGAGGCGATCGAGCCGACCAAGCGGCTTTTTGCCGCCGCGCGTGCGGCCGGCTTGCCGATTTTCTATTCGACCGGCGACGTGCGCAGCGAAAGCCGTCCTGCCTTCGTCAGCGCCACCAAGCGCGTGAAGCCGTCGATCGAACCCTCCGACTACGCCATCAGGCCGGAGTTCAAGCCGCAGCCGGGCGACGTGGTTATCACCAAGCAGCGCGCCAGCGCGTTCTACGGTACACCGCTCACGGCGCACCTTACGCAGCTCGGCATCCAGACGCTGATCGTCTGCGGCGAGAGTACGTCGGGCTGCGTGCGCGCCAGCGCGGTCGACGCCTATTCGCACGGTTATCATGTCGTGCTGGTCGAGGAATGCTGCTTCGATCGCAGCGCACTGTCGCACAAAGTGAACCTGTTCGATCTGCATCACAAATATGCCGACGTGATGCATGTCGACGAGGTGGTCGCCCATCTCGCCAAAAGCCCGGCTGTGAAGAAGGCGAGCTGAATGAAGCCCGCCCGCTACGGTCCGTTTCCCTATTCGCCGATCATCCACCGTGCGCCGCTTGAATGGCCGAACGGCGCCCATGTCGCACTGTGGATCATTCCCAACATCGAGTTCTTCGCGCTCGACGAGAAAGTCCCGCCCGCCGCCGGCGGGGCTGGCGTACCGGTGCCCGACGTTCCCACCTGGTCATCGCGCGACTACGGTAACCGCGTCGGTGTGTTTCGGCTGATGGAGGTGCTCGATCGTCACGGCATCCGCGCGACGGTGGCGCTCAACAGCGAATTGTGTGTGGAGCATCCGGCGATCATCGAGGAGGGCAACAAGCGGAAGTGGGAATGGATGGGTCATTGCGAAAGCAATACGCGGCGGCTCAATGCCGCGCCGCCGGGTGACGAGCCGCGCATTATCAAGAACGCTCTTGCGACCATCGCGCGGGCGACGGGTGCGCGCCCGTCCGGCTGGCTCGGCTCCGGCCTGCAGGAGACTTGGGACACGCTCGATCTCCTCGCCGGCGAGGGTTGCGATTACGTCTGCGACTGGACCAACGACGACCAGCCCTACCTCATGACGCTCGATGGTCGGCGGACGCTGGTGAGCGTGCCCTATAGCCACGAGATAAACGACAAGCCGGCGTTTGAGAAGTTTCACCGCACCGCCGACGAATTCCGCGAGATGATTTGCCGCCAGTTCGACGTGCTCTACCGCGAGGGCGCGCAATCGGGCCGCGTCATGGCGATCGCGATCCACCCTTATCTGACCGGCGTGCCACATCGCATCGACGCGTTCGATGCCGCGCTACGCTACATCAGCGGACACGAACGGGTGTGGAAGACGACCGGCACGGAGATTGCCCGGCACTATCGAGCGCAACTCAAAGAGCAAGGCGCAAGGCAGGCCGGAAAACAGCTCGAAAAGCAAGGATAGGGGCGACACATGCGGTATGCAGGGATTTTGCGGCGTTCTGCGGCACTATTGGCCGTGTTTCTTGCCGTTTCCGCGGCGCCGGCGGGTGCCGAGGAGCAGGTCACGGTCGGGACAGTCGGCCAAGCCTCGGCGAATATGTGGCCCGCGCTGATCGCGAATGCGAAAGGCTTTTACGCCGCCGAAGGTTTGAAGGTCGATATCGACTACGTGCAATCGAGCGCCGCACTGGTGCAGCAGGTCACCGCCGGCTCGCTCGGCATTTGCCTGTCGACCGGGCTTGCCGATCCATTGCGCGCCGTCGGCATGGGAGCGCCGATCTCGATCGTGCGCATCGAGGTTCAGGCGCCGCCTTACGATCTCGTCGCCAAACCCACCATCAAAAGCATGAAGGAGCTCAAGGGCAAGGTGATCTCGCTCGGCGGCCCGAAGGACATCACGCGCATCTATGTCGAGCGCATGCTGGCACCCAATGGCGTCAAGCCCGGCGAATTCGACATGGTCTTCGCCGGCGCCACGGCGGCCCGCGCGTCCGCGCTCCTTGCCGGCGCCGTCGATGCAGCCATTCTGTTGCCGGCGTTCAACTTCCAGGCCGAGGCGAAGGGATTTAACAGTCTCGGTCTGACCATCGACTACGTCAAAGACCTGCCATTCTCCGGAACCGCGGTCAACAATGCTTGGGCGACCGCCCATAAGGCGACGCTTGAGAAACTCTTACAGGCGCAAACCCGTGGCATCGCTTGGTTCAACGATGAGAAGAATCGCGCCGAGGCCGTCCAGATTCTCAAGACCGCCAGCGGCTTGACGCAAGAGGACGTTGAAAAGGCCTACGACTTCTTCCGCAACGGCCATTTCTTCGAGCCGACCGGAAAGGTGTCGCGCGCCAAGCTCGATAGCCTGGCGAAGGCGATGGAGAGCCTTGGCGACTTGCCGGGCGCGCTCAATATCGACAAGGTGATCCTGCCGGGGATCACGCAAATGACCGATTGACGTGGGCCGGAGCAGTCATGATGCGTAACAGCGCCTTTGCTGCGTTACTGTTGGGGGCGGCGCTTGCATTCGCCCCCGCAGCACGTGCGGCCGACATCGTCTCCGTCGGGTCGGTCGATGCGACCTCCGCCAATCTGTGGCCACTCCATATCGCCATCAAGAACGGCTATTTCGACGCCGCGAACATCAAGATCGATCTTGTTTTCGCGCAGTCGAACGCCTCGGTGATCCAGCAGCTTGCGGCCGGTTCCTATAACGTCGCGCCGAGTGCCGGCATGGTTGATCCGATTCGCGCCATTGACAAGGGTGCACCGGTCGCTTTGGTGCGCATCGTCATCCAGGCGCCGCCCTATGCGCTGCTCGCCAAACCCGAGATCAAGAAAATCGAGGACCTCAAGGGCAAGACCATCATCATCGGCGGCGCCAAGGATATCACCCGCATCTTCACCGAGCGGATGCTCGAGCCGCACGGGCTGAAATCCGGCGACTACGATTACGTGTTTGCCGGCGCCACCAGCGCGCGGTTCGCGGCGCTGAAATCCGGCGCGGTCGATGCCGCGCTCCTTACCATGCCGTTCAATTTCTTCGCCGAAGCGGCCGGCTTCAGCAATCTCGGCTTCACCTTCGACGTTTTGCCCGACATGCCGTTCGCCGGCATGGCGGTCAACCGCCCCTGGGTGGAGACTAATACCGACGTGTTGAAGCGGTTTCTCGCCGCCTACAACAAGGGCGTCGCCTGGTTCTACGATCCAAAGAACCGCGAAGCCGCGGTCAAAATACAGATGGATGTCAGCAAGATCCAACAGGACGACGTGGAAAAGGCCTACGCGTTTCTCCGCGACAAGAAACTGTTCGAACCGACGGGCGAGATCTCCAAGAGAAAAGTCGGCACCGTGATCGACGCGTTGCGCGATCTCGGCGATGTTCCCGCGGATTTCAAGGTCGATTCGCTGCTGCTGCCCAGCGTGACGCAGATTTCCGAGTAGCCGGTATCTGACCGACATGAGCGCGACGAGTGACAGCGCAAAAGCGATAAGCCAGCCGGAATCTGCGCCGGCTGCGTCGAGCTTTTCTCATCCGTTCGTCGGCGCGCTGCGCCGCAGATATCTCGCCGGCACGCTGTCGGTCGTCGGCGGGCTTCTATTGTGGGAATTGGTGAGCCGCGTCCTGGTCGCCAATGCGCTGTTTCTCGCCGCGCCTTCGGAGATTGTCGTCGCCATCTATAATCTCGCGGCGACCGGGCAGCTCTGGCACCATATCGCCGTCAGCGCCGCCGAGTTTGCGCTTGGTTATGTCATTGCCAGCTCCATCGGCATTGCGCTCGGGCTTGCCATGGCGTCGAGCGCCACCATGAAGCAAGCATTGCAGCCGTGGATTTCGGGGCTCTATGCCACGCCGACGATCGCCTTGGCGCCGTTGTTCATCCTCTGGTTCGGCATCGGCATCTGGTCGAAAGTGATCGTGGTGATTTCGCTCGTGTTGTTTCCGGTCACGATCAACACCGAAGCAGGATTGCGCACCACAAGCGAGCGGCTGATCGAGATGCTGCGCAGTTTTGGCGCCACGCGCCGGCAGATCTTCGTCAAAGTATCGCTGCCCTCGGCTGTGCCGTTCATCCTTGCCGGGCTGAAACTCGGCATCGGCCGCGGGCTGATCGGCGTCGTGGTGGCGGAACTATTCGGCTCGCGCGCCGGGCTCGGCCGCCTCATCAGCCAGTCGGCCGATGCCTTCAACATGCCCGAGCTGTTTGCCGGCGTTGTCATCCTCGCCTTCGCCGGCATTGTCATGACCGCAGGCTTCGGCTGGCTCGAAAAGCGGCTGGTGCCGTGGACACGGGACTGAGCATGGCATCCAAGCTTGCGGTCTCACGTCTCAGCAAGTCGTTCGGCGACCTTGAGGCTCTGCGCGGCATCAATCTCGCGGTCGAGCGCGGCGAGTTCATCTCGGTGGTCGGGCCAAGCGGCTGCGGCAAGACCACGTTCCTGCGCATCGTCGCGGGCCTTGAGCATGCGACGGCGGGCGACGTGCTGCTCGACGGCCGCGTGGTGCGCGAGCCCGGCACCGATCGTGGCTTCGTTTTTCAGAACGACAGCCTCTTGCCGTGGCGCACGGTGTTCGCCAACGCCATCATCGGCCGCGAATTGGCCGGCTCGATCGGCCAAGCCGACCGCAAGCGCACCATGGAGCTCTTGAAGCTCGTCGGCCTCGAAGGATTTGAGCACTATCATCCGCGCCAGCTTTCCGGCGGCATGCGCCAGCGCGTCAATCTCGCCCGCGCGCTCGCCATCGATCCCGAAATCCTGCTGATGGACGAGCCATTCGCGGCGCTCGACGCCCAGACGCGCGAGATCATGCAGGCCGAATTGCTGCGCATTTGGGAACGCGGCCATAAGACCGTGCTGTTCGTCACCCATCAGATCGACGAAGCGGTCTTCCTCTCCGACCGCGTGCTGGTATTTGCGCGCCGGCCGGGCCGGCTGCAGGAGGAGGTCAAGATAGCACTACCGCGCCCGCGCACCCTGGAGATCAAGCGGACCGGCGAATTCGTCGGCCTCGTCGATCACATTTGGCGGATGATCGAGGACGACGTGCGCGCCGCGGCGCTCTACGAGAACGCGTAAGCGCGAACGAATAAGGAACACGAGATGGAGTGACTTGAAGACTTACCGTAATCTCCGATTCCGAAAGGCCATTCGCCGATATCGCACCACACTTGCTTTCGCGCCGTCCGGCCGGTTTGTTGTACTGAAGAAACTATACTTCCATCTGGAACATTGGCACATTTCCTGAACCGCGGCGGCGTCTTGCGTCAGCGCCGCGCGGTCGCCAAGCGACGGGGTAAAACGTCGCAATGGGAGGATGTGATGAAGACTACATTCCAAAGCCCGCGTTTTGCGCTGGCGCTGGCCTGCTTGATCTTGCAGGCCCTGGTGGTGCCGGCTCGCGCTTATGACATCAACACAATTCTACCATTGACCGGAGGGGCCTCGTTTCTCGGTAAGGAAGAACAGCAGACGCTCCAACTCGCCGAGCCGATGATCAACAAGGCTGGCGGCATTCAGGGGCAGCCGGTGCACTTTATTTATTACGACGATCAGTCGAACCCGCAAATCGGTGTTCAGCTCGCCAACCGCGTTATAGCCGCCAAGCCGGCCGTATTGCTGGGCTCCTCGCTGGTTTCGATCTGCAGTGCCATGGCGCCGCTGATGCAGAACGGGCCGGCCATGTACTGCTTGTCTCCCGGGATTCATCCGCCGAAAGACAGCTACGTCTTTACCTCCAGCGTGTCGACGCTGGACCTGACCGACGGGCTCATCCGCTATTTCCGTTTGAAGGGATGGACGAGGGTAGCATTCATGACCAGCTCCGATGCCACCGGCCAAGACGCCGAGCGCGGTCTGGACGAAGCCGTGGGGCGTCCCGAGAACAAAGCAATCAATGTGGTCGAGCGCGCGCATTTCAATACCACCGATGTCAGCGTGGCCGCCCAGATCGAGCATATCAAGGCGGCCAACCCGCAAGCTTTGGTCGCCTGGAGCACGGGCACTCCGATCGCCACCGTCTTCAAGGGCATCGTGCAGGCCGGGCTTGATATCCCGATCGCGACCACGAGCGCCAACATGACCTATGCGCAGATGGCGCAGTATGCGGCTTTCCTGCCGAAGCAACTCTATATGCCGGCATCGGAATGGGTGCAGCACGCGGGCGTCATTACGCTCGACCCGGCGGTGGAAAAAGCACAGCGGCAGTTCTTCGATACGTTCCAGGCGGCAAATGCCAAGCCGGGCCTCCCCGCAACGCTCGCCTGGGATCCGGCGATGATCGTCATCGATGCGCTTCGCCATCTCGGCCCCGATGCGACGGCCCAGCAGGTGCGCAATTATATCGCCGATCTCAAGGGCTATGCCGGCGTCAGCGGCGTCTATGATTTTCCGAAAATTCCGCAGCGGGGGCTTGATGTGCAGGGCGTGATTATCACCTTGTGGAGCCCGGCCCATCAGACCTGGGAAGTGGTCAGCAAGCCGACCGGCATTCCGCTCGGCCAATAGGCGCCTCGATCGGACGGAAAAGCAGAATGAAACTCAGCTTTTCAGCATCAGCACCGTAAGCGCCGCCACGTCGGAGGAAACATGTCGTCTCTCGCCGAACTGGACAGGAGCAATGTCGTCGATGTCGACCTTGGCAGCAGTGAGTTTAAGCAGAATGCGCGCAGCATTCTCGCCGAATGGGCCAAGCGTCCGCCGTTTTACGTCTTTGCGCACGGGCCGGCTCAAGTCGTGTGCGGCCGTTATGCGGACGTCCAACAAGTGTTTGCCGATACTGAGCGTTTCTCGTCGGAAATGCCGAAAGGCCCCGGCTTCGAGCAGTTCGACAAGTTCATGGGCGTGCAGTTCATCACCCAGATGGACGGCGAACAACACGCCAGAATTCGCAGATTGCTGCTGCCGGCGTTTTCCTCGCGAAGCCTGAGCCGGCTCGAATCCCGCATCACCGAAATCATCGACGGCATGCTCGACCGCATCGAAAGCGGCGGCAATGCGTTCGACGGCATGCAGGACTACGGCGCGCAGCTCGTCGTCGGTGCGCTACTCACCGCCATGGTGAATTTGGATGAGCGGCGGAAGAATATTTTCCTCGCCTTTCATGAAGTGTTGCCGCTGACGACCTATACCAAGCCGGGCGAGCCGTTTGCTCCGGAATGCGTGCAGGCTTTCGCTCGCGCCGCCGACCTGGTCAACGAGATCATCGCCGAGCGGCGCGCCAATCCCCGCCCGGATTTCATCAATGATCTCATCACGGCGCGCGATCAGGGCGACAAGCTGACCGATCGAGAGCTGTTCGACCAGATTTTCACCATCTGCGGCGCTGCACTTTCCGCCACCAGCCGGGCTGCCGGCGGAGCGCTCTACACGCTCTATTCTCACCCGGACCAGCTCGAAGAGCTCATTGCCGACCCGAGCCTCATTCCCGAGGCCGTCGAGGAGTGCCTGCGCATCGCCAGCAATGGGTATTTCACCTTTCCGCGCATGGCGACGCGCGACACCGAACTCGGCGGCACGAGAATTCTAAAAGGCATGGTGGTGCGGCCTTCCCCGCAGGCGGCAAACTACGATCCGGACGTCTTTCCTGACCCACTGCGTTTCGACATCCATCGTAACCCGAAGAGAATCCTGGCTTTCGGCGCCGGACCGCATCATTGCATCGGCAATATTCTCGGCCGCACCACGATCGTAATAGCGGTCACCCGCTTGCTGGCACGATTTCCCAAAGCCAGGCTTGCGGATCCGGATTTCATTCCGTCCTACGGAGGCGCCGTCGGGGAGCTGCGGCTTCGACATCTTCCGATGAAGATACAATGATGCCGAAATCCAGACCTGGTGGCCATCACCAAGCCGGCGGGCATGTTGGATGAATGAGCCACGTGGCGCGTCCTCAGGAATCGCGTCGGGCTTCTGTGCCATGCTACAAAAGGCCGCGGCGGTTCACTTTGCAGCGGAAGATTAAATAGCTAAGTTTCCGCGCGCCCGTTATTTCATGGCAAATCCGGAAGTTAACCAGATCGGGTAGCAAAGGGAGGAATGTCATGGCGAAGACGCTATGTGGAGGTGCGCTGCCGGCACGGATTTTGTCCGGCGCTATGGCAGTGGCGGTTCTGGGCGCGGCGGGGCCAGCCAGCGCCTACGACATCAACACGATCTTGCCGCTGACCGGAGGTGCTTCGTTTCTCGGCAAGGAAGAGCAGCAGACGCTTCAACTCGCCGAACCGATGATCAACAAAGCCGGCGGCATTCACGGGCAGCAGGTGCACTTCGTCTTCTACGACGATCAGTCAAACCCGCAAACCGGAGTTCAGCTCACCAATCGCGTTTTGGCCGGCAAACCCTCCGTGCTGCTCGGGTCCTCGCTGGTCGCGATCTGTAACGCCATGGCGCCGCTGATGCAGAACGGCCCGGCCACGTATTGCTTCTCTCCCGGTATCCACCCGGCTCAGGGCAGCTACGTTTTCACCTCCAGCATCTCGACACTGGACTTGGCCGACGCCACGATCCGCTATTTCCGGCTGAAGGGGTGGACCAAGATCGCGTTCATGACCAGTGCCGATGCCACCGGCCAAGACGCCGAGCACGGTTTGGATGCGGTGGTCGCACGCCCCGAAAACAAGGATATTAGCGTCGTCGAGCGCGCACATTTCAATACGACCGATGTCAGCGTCGCCGCTCAGATCGAGCATATCAAGGCGGCCAACCCGCAAGCTCTGGTCGCCTGGAGCACCGGCACACCCATCGCCACGGTCTTCAAGGGCATCATCCAGGCCGGGCTTGATATCCCGGTCGCGACCACGGACGGCAACATGACTTACGCGCAGATGACGCAGTATGCGGCGTTCCTTCCGAAGCAGCTTTATATCGCGGCGCCGGAATGGGTGCAGCATGCCGGCGTCATTACGCTCGACCCGGCGGTAGAAAAAGCGCAGCAGCAGTTCTTCGATACATTCAAGGCAGCGAACGCCAAGCCCGACATCGCGGCGACGCTCGCCTGGGACCCGGCAATGATCGTCATTGCTGCGCTTCGCCATCTCGGCCCTGATGCGACGGCCCAGCAGGTGCGCGATTATATCGCCAATCTCAAGGGCTATGCCGGCATCAACGGCGTCTACGACTTCTCGAAAATCCCACAGCGCGGCCTTGACGTGCAGGGTGCGGTCGTCACGTCGTGGAGCCCCGCGCATCAGACTTGGGAACTCGTTAGCAAGCCAACGGGGATTCCGCTCGGCCAATAAGCGTCTCGATCAGACGGAAAGATCAGCAAAGTGGCCCCAATCATTGTCGGCGGGCTGCTTCAGGGCAGTGTCTTTGCCATCGTCGCGCTGGGCTTTGCGCTGGTTTATCGCGTCACCGGCGTGATCAATCTCTCGCAGGGCGCGTTTTGCGTCGTCGGCGCCTTGTCGATGTACACGCTCGAGCAGACGCTGGGCTGGCCGGCCGCGCTCGCAGCCTTGGGTGCGGTGCTGGGAACGACACTGTTCGGCGCGGCGCTCGGAGCGGCGACTTTCGTGCCGGCGCTGTCGCGTCTGCCGAACAGCAGCATGCTCATGCTGACGGCGGGGCTCTTAACGCTCATCGAGGGTCTGGTGCTCGTGGTGTGGGGGAGCGACCCCTACGATCTGCCGTCCTTCTCCGGCGAAGCCCCCGTCGATATCATGGGCGTGCGCGTCGCTACCCAGGGCTTTTGGATTGCCGGCACGGCGGCGATCGTGATCATCGCGCTGTGGTATCTGCTTTCACGCACCATGCTGGGAAAGCAGCTTCGTGCCTGCGCCGAAAATCCGCTTGCCGCGCGGCTGATGGGCATCGACGTACCGCGCATGACGCTCTTGAGTTTCGCCTTGGCGGCGATGATCGGCGCGATCGGCGGCATCGTCGTCGCCCCAATCAGTTCGCTGCAATTCGATTCCGGGCAGTTTTTCACCATCTTCGGCTTCATTGCAGTGGCTATCGGCGGCATGGGTTCGTTCATCGGCGCCATTGTCGGCGGCCTGACCCTCGGTGTCGCCGAACAATTGGCCGCCGGCTACGTCTCCTCACTGTTCAGCAATGGGTTGGCGGTGGGCTTGCTCCTCATCACGCTGCTCTGGCGTCCGAGCGGCTTATTTACGACGCTGGCGCGACGCCATGACGTGCGCGACGAGCAGCAGGTCTACCTTCCCATCCTGCGATTCAGCGAGCGCGATGGTCTGATTTACGGCGCTCTGGCGACGGCGTTCCTGGCGGCGCTGCCGTGGCTCGTTCCGGAGAGCACCGGGCTGCTCGGTTCGCTGGTCATAACCGGCATTCTTTTCATTGGCGTGCTTGGGCTCGACGTGCTCATGGGCTATGCCGGTCAGGTAAGTCTCGGGCAGGGCGGCTTCATGGCGATCGGCGGCTATACGGCTGCGATTCTCGCTGTGAAATATGGCTGGCCGCCGCTGCTCGGCACCGCTGCGGGCATTTTGCTTTCGCTTTTGTGTGCGCTGGTGCTTTCGGTGGCGACGATGCGGCTCCGCGGCGTCTATCTCGCGCTCGCCACGCTCAGCTTCGGCCTGCTGATCGATTCGCTTGATGTCGGCATGATGGACGTGACCGGCGGTCCATCGGGGCTGGTCGGCATCCCCTCGTTCACCATCGGGCCATTCTCCTTCGCCAGTCCGATGTCGATGTACTATCTGGTCCTGACATTGATGGTCGTTCTTGTGCTGCTGCTTCTCGGCGGCATCCGTTCGAGCTTCGGCCGCGCGCTCAGAGCCATTCGCACCGACCAGACCGCCGCAACTGCGCTCGATATCAATGTGCCGCGATACAAAGTGGCCGCGTTCGCCATCAGCGCCGCTCTCGCCTCGCTGTCCGGCAGCCTCTACGCCTTCTTTTTCCATTATCTGTCGCCGGAAATGGTCAATACCTCACGATCGCTGGAAATGATCACCATGCTGGTGATCGGCGGCGAGGGAACGCTCGTCGGTTCGCTCGTCGGCGTGGCGTTGCTGACGCTGCTGCCGGAGATCTTCCAGCCCTTCGCGCTTTACAAGCGGTTGGCCGAAGGCGCGCTGCTGGTCCTCGCCTTCCAATACCTGCCGGCCGGCATTTACGGTTCGCTCGCCGGTTGGCTGTCACGGTTCGGCGCCGGCCGCCGGCCGCCTCGACCACTCAACCTCGCATTGTCGAAGGATCGGAGTCGATGAGCGCCGCCGCCGCGCTGAAAGTCGTGAACGTCACCAAGCGGTTTGGCGGCCTTGCGGCCATTTCCGATGTCACGCTCGAGGTTCCGGACGGCAGTCTGACCGCATTGATCGGGCCGAATGGCGCCGGCAAGACGACCTTGTTCAATCTGGTCACGAACCTGTTCCCACCGACCGCCGGCGACATTTATTTCTACGGCACATCGCTCAATCGCCTGTCGCCCGGACAGATTGCCGGGCTTGGCTTGGTACGGACTTTCCAGACGGCGCGCGTCTTCCCGGGAATGACGGTGCTGGAGAACGTACTGGTTGGCGGCCACCGCCATGTCCGCCGGCATGCCGTCGAACAGATGCTATGGCTGCCGCCGGCCCGGCGCGATGAACAGGCGCTGGTGGCAAAAGCCGATGCGTTCCTCGAACTTGCCGGTCTGGCGCGGTTTCGCGATGAGGCGGCGACCGATCTGCCGATGGGGTCGCAGAAATTGCTGGAAGTCGTGCGGGCGCTGATGGCGCGGCCGCGGCTTCTCATGCTCGACGAGCCGGCGGCGGGATTAAACGACAGCGAAACGGCGGAACTTGCCTCGCTGTTGCGCGCCGTCCGTAGCAGCGGCGTGACCGTTGTGGTGGTCGAACACAATATGTCTCTCGTCATGGGCGTGGCCGATCGGGTGATGGTCCTCGATGCCGGCTACCTCGTCGCCTCGGGCACGCCCGAGGAGATTCGGCAGAACGCGCGCGTGATCGAAGCCTATATCGGCCAGGACGGGAGCGTGGTGTGATGCTCGAGCTTCGCGGCATATCGGCGGGATACGGCGGCTCATCCGTCATTCACGATATCGATTTGACCATCCGCGCCGGCGAAATCGTGACTCTCGTCGGTGCGAACGGCGCCGGCAAGACGACTTTGGTCAAGACGATTTCCGGTCTGCTGCGGGCCCACGGCGGCCAAATCCTGTTCGAAGAAAAGCGGATCGAGACGCTTTCGCCGCGCGCACGGGTCCTGCTGGGCATCGCCCAAGTGCCGGAAGGCCGCCAGACATTCGCCGGACTGACGGTGGCCGAGAACCTTGAACTGGGCGGCCTCGTCCAGCGCAAGCGGACGGGCGAGGACACCGCCCGCCGCATGCGGGAGGTCTGCCAGCGCTTCCCGGTTCTGCTCGAGAGAATGCACGAAATCGCCGGCAATTTTTCCGGCGGTCAGAACCAGATGTTGGCCATTGCGCGCGGCCTCATGGCGAGCCCCAAGCTCTTGATCCTCGACGAACCGTCGCTCGGGCTATCGCCGGTTCTCGTTTCGCAGATTTTTCAACTGATATCGGGCTTGCGCGATGGGGGTGTGGCGATTCTGCTTTCGGAACAGAATGCCCGTCTCAGCCTTGCGATCGCGGATCGCGGCTATGTCATCGAGAAGGGCCGCGTCACGGCGTCGGGACAAGGGCGCGAATTGCTGCATTCGAGCGATATCGCCGAGCGCTATCTCGGCGTCGGCGCGGCATTGGGCAAAAGCGACGAGGCACGCGACCAGAAGCTCACCGTCATGCTGCATGAGCTGATGCGCTAGTTTAGAGCGTATCCCGATTTATCGGAATCGGGATACGCTTTAGCGCTCAAAACGATCAAGCTCCATTCAGGCGCAATCGGCCGCTCAATCACTCTTCCCCGGTCGCCCGCAAGTATTCCACGAGACCCGGGCCGATGTTTGGAACGAAGAGCTCCTCCACCTTCATTCGGCGCTGCGAAAGTTTTTGCTCGTGGACGTAGGCGACCAGAGCCTCCAGCGTCGGGCGGCTGCCTTCGATCGAATAATCCCAGATTTGCGGCCCGAAAATCTTGCGCGTGGCTTCCACCTCGTCGATCACCCAAGGCAGACTGACGGTCAGTGCATCGGTGTCATACATCCAGTGATAGGCGATGTCGCGCGCCCGGCAGAAGGCGCGATAGAAACTCACCGCGAGCCACGGGTTCTCCTCGTAAAGGCGCGTTTTCAGGACGAACGTATGCATGACCGGAAAAATGCGAGTTTTTTCGTAATACTCGCGCTCGACCCGGCGCGGATCGCGAAACAGCCGCCGAACGGTCTTGCCAAGCCGCTTGGGGATCATCACCGACGCGAGCGCATCGATCTCGCCGCGTTCGAGCATCGTCTCGAGCGTCGTCCCGGAGGGCATAGGTTCAAGCCGGATACCCTTGGGCGGCGTAATGGTGCGGACTGGTCGGCCGATCACCCAGGCGATGTCCTCGGGCGCAACGCCGTATTCGTGCATGAGGAAGCCGCGCACCCAAACGGCGGCAGTCATCTGGTAGTCGCCGACGCCGATGCGTTTGCCTTTGAGGTCTTGCGGCTGTTCGATTTTGGAGTCGGCCCGCAGGTAAACCGCCGAATGACGAAACACCCGGGACGGAAACACCGGAATCGCAATGAAGCGCGTGTCGCCTTCCGAGCGCAGGATCGTATAGGACGAGAGTGACATTTCGGATACGTCGAACTCGCCGTGGTTGAGCATGCGCCAGAACGTTTCGCCCGGCCGCAGTGGCAGGAATGTGCAATCGACGCCTTCGGGCTCGACCCGCCCGTCGATGAGCGGTTGAGTGCGGTCATAGCGGCCGCAGGCCAGCGTGAGTTTGAGCTTGCTCATGAGATTTGCAATCGCCGGTTATAGAATGATGCTTGGATTGCGGATGCTTTGATCGCACTCGATCAGATTCACCTGCTTGGCTTGGATCTTCCAGCCGCCGCCGTCGCCATCGCGCACGACGCGGTATCCCGCCCAACCCGCAAGCACCCGAGTTTCGTCCCCCCAGAATTCGCTGATGAGGAAATTCGCGCGCAGCATGCGTACGTCATCACGGGCGGCGGCGAACACTTCGACATTGGCGATCAGGCGTACCGTGCGCGACGCCGGCGCTTGCGACCAGGCAAAACCGGTGCGCAGACGGTAGATGCGGTCCTCGAGCCGGCGGCGGTCATCGAACATGATCGAAATCTCGCGCCGCGGATCACCGGCGTCCGGCGTCGACGGCACCCAGTAGACGCACTCGGCCGTGTACATCGCCAGCCAATCCTCGTAGCGGAGCTGGTCGAGGAGCCGCGCCTCGCGCTCCAAGAGCCGGCGGAACTCGTCCCGCGCGGCGACATCGGAGACGGCGCGCGCTTCATCCTGCCAATTGGAGAAATTTTCAACGAGCTCGCGGTAGAATGCGTCGTCGACATAATAGGAGCTGCGCGACGGATCGAGGGCGGTTGCCGGCGCGTTCATGTTACGGCTCCCGCTGGATCGCGAGGTTCGGCCGGGCCTTCATGAGCCGCTTCCATTCCTTGAAGTGCTCGCGCATGAACGCCTCGTCGGTCGCGGGCGCAGTGATGCTGCCGTCCCGGTGTTTCTTGACGCGGTCGGGAATGCCGAGGCCGCGATGCATGTAGACCCACTCGTCCTCGAGCGCCATCAGTCCGCGCTGGATCTGCTCGAAGTTCGCAATGTCGTCGACCTCGCCGAAATTCGGAAAGCCCTCCTGGGTCCGCATGCGCAGCGCATTGATGTCGGTCACGGCATCGCCGAGCTTACCTTCGTCGTCGACGATCATGGTGCCATACCAGACGGCGTTGGTCTCGCCGACGTTGATCGGCTCGAATACCTGGATATGGTTGCCGAGCAGCGAAAAGTTCGGAAAAACGTTGATGTTGACGGGCTCGGACCCGGCGAGGTCGAGAAGCGCAAAGGCGCGGTCGCCGTAGCGCTTTATGAATTCGGCTTCGTAATGCTCCATGCCGGGGTGCGCGCTTTCCAGCGCCCACAACCCGCCCGGCCGTTTTTCGAGATTCGGCCGCTTATCCTTGAAGTGATTGCCGCGGCCGGTATAGCGCATGTGCATCGGCTGAGCATCGGGCGAGTTGCGATAGTAGGCCATGCCTTTGGCATTCTCGCCGGCGAAGCGGTTCTCAGTTTCCAGCAACGAGCGATGCGAATAGGCGACGTGATAGCCGTCGCATGAATTGTCGTAGGCGAGCTTCCAATTGCCCTTGAACTTGAACCGATTGGCCTCGCATACCACCACCTTCCCGCCGGGATTGCGATCGAGCCATTCGTCGATGACTTTTGCGATCGAGCCGAGGTGCTCGGGGAGCGCAAGCGCATCCATATTGAGCGTGCCGAAGATGAAGCCGCGATAGGACTCCACGCGTGGTACCTGCGCGACGTTGTATTTCGGGTCGCGCATGTTCTCGGCATAGCCGTCCGGCCATGGCACGCCGCGCAGCCGTCCCGTGTTGAGGAAATTCCAACCGTGATACGGGCATTGGAACGACTTGGTATTGCCCTTGTCCCAGCGGCACAACGTGGTGCCGCGATGGGTGCAGCGGTTATAGAGTGCGCGGATTTTCCCGGTGCTATCACGTACGATAATCAAAGGGCGCAAGCCCATGCGCCGAGTGATGAAGTCATTGTCGTGCGGAATTTCGCTTTCGTGCGCGAGATAGGTCCAGGTCCCACCGAAAATTTGGGTCATCTCGGCTTCGAAAATGGCGGGATCGGTGTAGATCAACCGGTGGGCGCGGTCCTCCTGGACCAAATAATCCCAATCGTAGAGCGCGGCGCCGCCGAGGCGGGTTGGCGGCGAACCGATCTTCTCCAGCGCCGTCATGACGTGCTCCTTTTCTCAACTCGTCATGCCCGGCCTTGTGCCGGCCATCCACTCTTCGAAGCAGAACGAAGCCAAGACGTGGACGGCCGGACGAGCCCGGCCATGACGGCTAAGCTCAAAAGAAATCGAAATACTCGTTCTGTTCCCACGCGCTCGGCTCGTCGCTTGGGTGCGAAACCCCGGTTTCCTCAATCGAGCACTGATACCGTTCGGCTTCCGTTCGCTTGAGCTTGATAAAGTAGTCGATGAACGTATCGCCCAGCGTGCCGCGGAACAACGGCTCCTTGTCCAGCGCGTCGAGCGCCTGCGGCAGGCTTTTTGGCAACATCGGCTGCTGCGCCGCGTAAGGGGCATCGTCCGGCGCCGGCGGCTGCAGGGCGGCCTCGATGCCGGCAAGACCGGCTACCACTTGCGACAGAATATAGAGGTAGGGATTGGCCGCGGGTTCGCCGGCGCGGTTCTCCAGGCGGGTGGCGGGATCGCCCAGCCCGCCGAGCACGCGGACCATGGCGCCGCGGTGGTCGTAAGCCCACGTGGCGCGATCGGGCGCCAGCGAGTTCGGCCGCAAGCGCCGATAGCCATTGACGGTCGGCGTGGCGAAAACCACGCCCGCCACCGCGTATTGCAGAAGGCCGGCCAAATACGATTGACCGGTCGGCGACAGCACCTCTCCGGGTCTTTCCGGAACAAACAGATTGGCGCCACTCGCCGCGTCGGTCAGCGACTGGTGCAGGTGCCAGCCGCTGGCGTAATAGCCCTTGAGCGCCGGCCGACACATGAAGGTCGCGAAGTAGCCGAGGCGCCGGCAGATTTGTCGCGTTGCGGTGCGGAACAAAAATGTGTTGTCGGCCGCTGCCAACGCCCCCTGCGGCGCGAACGTGCACTCCACCTGCCCGGGACCCCATTCGTTTTCTATGGAGCGCAGCCCGAGCCCCAGCGCCTCGAAGGCGTCGCCCAGTGCGTCGAACACCGGCTGCATCAGATCCATATTGGATTCGGAGTGGTAGTGATAGCCGGGCTCGGCCGGCCAGGTCCGGATCGGACGGCCACGAAGGCCGGGCATGCCGATATTGTCTTCGCTCAGATGGTCGTCGGCCACCCGCAGCAGGTACCACTCGATCTCCGCACCTATGACACTGCCGCAGCCGCGGTCGGCGAGTTTTTGCAGCGTCTTGCGCAACAGCTGACGCGGGGAGAAATGGAAGGGCCTGCCGTCATTGAAATACTCGTCGCAAAGAATCCAGCCGACGCCGGGCGCCCACGGCAGCATGCGGAACGTCGCAGGGTCGGGAACGAGGGTGAGATTCGGCGAGCCTGTCATCTCATCGAGTCCCATTCCGCCGCCGCGCGTGAACGACGCGAAGACGCGCGCGCCCGCAGAATCTAGTGTCGTGGTGGCGACGCCAATGTTGTAGCCGCTCGTCAAGGCCGAGAGGAAAGCCGGGACGGTCAGCGTCTTCGCCCGCGAATAGCCATGGGTGTCGCCCCAGGCGAGCCTGACATAGCGAAGCTTGTCCGCCTCCAGCCGTCGCTTGATTTCTTCGGCGCGCCGCCTTTGCTCATCGGTCCACGCGCCGTGCCTTTCGATGAAAGTAGGCTGCCCGCTCATGCTTGATCTGCTGCAAGAGGCGACTAAGTGGATCGTTACGGAATGCAAATTTTGGTTGTTGCCCGGGCAATAGCACGGAATTACCTTCGGGCGTCTTTCACGCAACTTTCCAGGTCGAATCTTACCCTGCGACAGCCTTCATATCCTCCGGCGTCGGAACGAATTTCTCCATCTTCGGCGGAGCGCCGTTCTTGCGCATTTCCTCAAGCCAGATGCGGTGGATGCGCGGATCCTGATCTTCATACTCGATCTGGTCGCCGCCCTCCTTGACGCTTTTGGAGACCGCCGGAGTGTCGCCCTCGGTCGCGCCGATGAGCGATACGCGCTGCGCCCGCATGGTCGGATAACGCAGGCCGCCGACCGCAGTGGCGAGATAGCGCGCCGGCTGCGGTCCGGTGTTGAAATGCTGGTGGAACTGGCGGTCGGCCGGCACCAGGACCATGCCGTGCTTCCAATCGATGCGGCGGAAGTCATTCTCGTTCTCGAACCACATCAGCGAGTAGCCCTGGCCCATGACGCACATGACGTGAAAGCTCGGTCCGTGGCGGTGGCCTTTCTTGTAGGTGCCGACCGGCATTTCCGATATATGCGCGTGCATCGTTCCATCGGCCAGCACGAACATGATGTTGGTGCCGCCGGCGCCGCGATCGCCCCAGCTTTTCAGCTCGATGGCGGTGAGATCAGGAACAAAATTCGTCTCCCACATATGATTGCCGGGCCGCACCGTGATGAGATCGCCCTCGCCGGAAAAATACTCTTTTTTTCCGGCGCGCTCGGAGAAATCGAAGTCGCTGCCGAACACGAAGCTTTCGTTATGGAAGACGTTCATCACCATCGGCAGATTGGTGGTGCTGACAAGCAGCGCGCGCTCGCTGCCGCTGGCGTTAAAATGGCGGTGCTTGGCATTGAGGGGGACCGCGAACAGGCTTTTAGCGCCCCACTCGAAGCT
>Ga0070731_10002033_pt1 | contig 19957 bp, 16 predicted proteins | sample Coa_R1_2_FD_66448 | JGI IMG/M metagenome (GOLD analysis project Ga0070731, IMG submission 66448) | Surface soil microbial communities from Centralia Pennsylvania, which are recovering from an underground coalmine fire - Coalmine... | ecosystem: Environmental > Terrestrial > Soil > Unclassified ... | reverse complement strand
CGCGCGCTGCCCGTCGCCGCGGTCGGGGCGCGACGCTTCGCGCTATGCGCTCTTCGCCGCGACGCGCGTCGACGCGAGGCGCTGCGCGATCTCGGCGGCCTTCTTGCCGGCAATGAACGCGTGGTCCGAGTTGTAGTACTCCCATTCGCTGTACCGGCCCGCGAGAATGATGTCGAAATGCGCGAGCCATTCACGAATGCGCGAGACGCGCTCGGCACGCCCGTGGTCGTAGATCACGTACGCGTACGGCATGTCGATCTGGTTCGACGTGAGCAGCGCATCGGAAGCGTCGAGCAAGCCCACGCGGATGCAGTCGGCGACGCAGCGCTCGGTAAGCGCGGCGCCCACCGCGGGCAGCGGCTTCGTCGGCGAATAGCTGATCTCGCACGTCAGGCCGAAGCCGCCCGGCGGATTGCAATGCGGGCTCGCGTTGCCCTGAAGGAAGACCCGGTGGAATACCGTGTCCTCGGGGAAGTAGATCCAGTGCTTGTCCGAAAGGCGCAGGCGCGCGACGCCGAGATTCACGCAACGTATCGACACGTGCCGAAGCTCGCTCGCCGCGCGCCGGATCTCGCCCGGCGCCTCGTCGCCCACCGCCGCGATCAACGCGGGCAGCGGAATCGTGCTAATCATCGTGTCGTAGCGAAACCGCCGGCCGTCCTTCAGCGTCACCGTGCGAAGCAGCGGCGAGACGCGCTCGACATCCGCCTGCAGCAGAAGATCGCCGTGCAAGAGCGGCAGGAATCCGTTGACGAGCGACTGGAAGCCACCGCGCAACGGATAGCCGAAGCGCGCGTGGGGGCCCATCGGCTTCGCGACCGGCGAAAGCGCGCCTTCGATCATTTCGAGATCGGGCATCGGAACGCGGCCGCCGAGCCACGACGTTTCCATGTCGGACAGCGGAATCGTCCATAGCTTGCGGTTGTAGGGGATCGCGAAATGCTTCGCGACACCGGCACCCCACGTGCGATAGATGAATTCCTCGAAATTGCGCGGAGCGTCGTCGGCATCGCCACCGTACGAAAGCGCGCCGAAGCGCGCCTCGATCGCACCGACGAGACATTCGCGAAGCACGTTCGGCGGAAGGCCGTGCAGCGCACCCTGGAACGGATAGCGCGTGTAGACGCCCTTGCTGCAGACCCACGCCTCGCGCTCCTGCCAGTGCACGTTGTCGCCGAGGAGCAGTCGATAGAGGTCCTGCACGTACGGATCGTCGGAGAACATGACGTGCCCCGCGTGATCGAACGTGAACCCGGTGTCTTCGATCGAGCGGCACGAGCCGCCGACCTTCGCCTCGCGCTCGATCAGCACGCTGCCCGTGCCGTAGTGATAGGCCGCGGACAATCCGGTCGGTCCCGCGCCGAGGATCAGGCACGGCGGCCCCGCGAGCGCCGGCGCAACTGTCGGCTTTGGCGGCTTCGCCGGTTCGAGCATCATCCGCGCCGAATCGGTCAGTCCACGCGCAGCCGCCGCCTCGATGATCCGTCGCATCTCGCGCGCCGTCTCGTCCCATGACGTCGACGCCACGATCGCACGCATCTTCGCAAGACGCTTCGCGCGCGAAGCTTCGGGCTCGATCAGCGCGGCCTCGCACGCGGCCATGAACGACTCCGGCGTGTCGGCAAAGCGCACGACCTCGCCGTAAAGGCGCTTCACGTCCTCGACCGACGTCGAGACGATCGCGCGCCCCGCGGCCATGTATTCGAGCGTCTTCGTCGGGCTGATGAAGCGCGTCGCGTCGTTGTGCGCGAAGGGCAGGATCGCGACGTCCCATCCGGCGAGAAAGGCCGGCAATTCGGCGTACTTGCGCTGCCCGAAGTAGTGCAGGTTCGGGGCGTGCGGCAACAATGCTGGATCGATCCTGGCCGTCGGGCCGACGAGGCAGATCTCCCACTCGGGGCGCGCCTTCGCGATCGCCTCGATCAGCGGATAGTCGAGGCGCTCGTCGATCACGCCGAAGTAGCCGAGCCGCGGCCTCGACAGCGCCTTCACTTCGCGATGCGCGATCGCGACGTCCCCGCCGCGCGCGAAATGATCACGGTCGACGCTGCTCGGAAAATGGTGGACGTTGAAATGACGCGTACGCCGCGCCTCGAAGAGGCTCGGTCCGCCGGTGAAGACGACGTTCGCCACGCGAAGCAATGCGCTCTCGCGCTGCACGAGCTGACGCGGCGCGCCCTTGAACGCGGTGAGCTCGTCCATGCAGTCGTAGATGACGATCCGCGGCGACAGCTTGGTCAGAAGCGGCAGTGCCATCGGCGTATAGAGCCACACCGCGTAGTCGCCGAACCGCTCGCGCGTGAGCGTCTGGCGGAGAAGCTTGGTGAGAAGCGGGATCTGATCGTCGTGGAAGCCGGGGGCGGTGAGCGGCGTGTGCGGCGTGAGAACGGTCACGTTCGGCGCCGGCACCGAAAGCTCGGCGCGTGGATCGCCGGACGAGTAGACCGGTTCCTCGACGAACAGCACGCGCCACGTCCGCGCAAGACGCGAGAGAATCTGCTGCGGACGCTGGTAGACGAAGCTCCAGCGCAGATGCGAGAACACCACGAGCTCGTTCATGAACGAACCTGACGCCCGCGCTGCGGGTCGGTGAGAAGCGGATCGATGCGGGCGCGCAGGTCGCGGCGTGCCTGCCCGTAGGCGGAATTCGCGGCGCGTGGTTCCTCGTCCTGGGCAAGAAGCGCGTCCCAGACTCTCCGGGCGCGCCAATGGCGCGGGTCTTCCCACGCCGGGCGCTCGACGATGCGGCATAGCGAGCCGCCGATCACCGGGGCGCCCCGCTCGATCGCATCGCCGATCGCCTCGCCGAAGGCGTGCAGCCATTCGCAGTTTCGCGCCGCCGGACGAGGCGTGACGCCAGCCGACGTTCTCGCGCACGCACCGGATGCCGGCGTCGCTTGCGCGTCGGTAATCGGGAAGGACGTGGCTGCGATAGGAGTCGGCATCCGGTCGGCCGTGCAATCCGGCGAGATGATCGGTGCCGTCGAAACCGGCGATCCAGAACGAGCGAAAGATCGGTGCGGCTCGGGCTGCGATGCCGTGGTCGATGCGCATTCAGGAGGGCGTTGCGAAACGAAGCGGTCGAACCCGATCTGCAAGGTCCATGCCTCGCATGCGCTGTCATCCACCGCAACACATGAACGTCCCTTCGAGTCATCGTCACCGCGAAGCGTCGTCGTAAGAATTACCGAAGCCGCCGGCAATTGCTGCGGACGAATTCCCTCGGTGCGCGAAGCATTCGACGACGCAATGCGCGTGTAGGACAGGCACGTATTGACGGCTCGCTTTCGCGCGCGGTACAAGGAGCCTCACTCGTTCGACAAGGTCGATCGCCACGTGAACGCGAGAGTCGCAAGCTCATCGATGAAGGCAGAAACGAATCGCATGGCGAACGCGGCAATGCGTGCATCGCGTGCATCGCGTCGACGCGTCGCGCACGCGGTGTTTCCCGTGGCGGGTCTCGGCACCGCGTTCCTGCCCGCGACGAAGGCGTGTCCCAAGGAAATGCTCCCGATCGTCGATCGCCCGCTGATCCAGTACGCGGTCGAGGAGGCGGCTGCGTCGGGGCTCACGCGCTTCATCCTGGTCACCGGACGCAACAAGCGTGCGATCGAAGACCACTTCGATCGTGCGTACGAGCTCGAGCACGAGCTCGTCGCGCGCGAGAGCGACGACGCATTGCGCGAGCTCCGCTCCGCGATCCCGAAAGGCGTGACGTTCAGCTACGTACGTCAGCGCGAAGCGTCCGGCCTGCCCGATGCGTTGCGTAAAGCGCGACCCTTCATCGGCGACGAGCCTTTCGCAGTGATTCTGCCCGACGATCTGATCGATGCGACGCGACCGGCGCTCGCGCAGCTTCTCGACGTGTTCGACGAGCAGCAGGTGAGTGTGGCAGGCGTCCAGCGAAGCGCGCGCGATGCAAGCGACGCGCATCTGATCGCGGCCGATCTCGGCACGAGCGCGATACGAAACGCGCGCTCGCTCGTCAAGGTGCCGCCGATCGGCGCGGGATCGGTGCCGGTCACGCCGTGCGGCCGTTATGTGTTCACCAACGCCGTGTGGGACGCGCTTTGCGACGAGCGCGATCCGTTGCTCACGCGCACGATTCGCGCGTTGATGGAACGCGAGCACGTGTTTGCATGCGTCGTCGAAGGGCAGCGTTTCGACTGCGGCACGAAGCTCGGCTTTCTCGAAGCCCAGTTCGCGTTCGCGCAAAAGCGCGCCGAACTATGGCCGAGGCTGCGTCGAAGCCTCGGGCTTCTGCTCGAGGATCAGCTTCCTCCGCACGAGCATGGCAATGCGCTCGCGTCGACGTCCGACGCGAAGGCCGCGATCATGCGCTGATCGCGTCGTCCGCGCATCGTTACAAGCCGCACCAACTTACCTGCAATTCCTACCGAAGTTGCGCATGCGCGCGCGGCTTCGCGCTTGATTCGTCGGCGATTGATCGGTGGCATGTCGATTGCGATCGGAAGCGGGTCGACTTCGAGCCGCGAACCGATCATGCAAAGCGATGCAGAACCATCGACGCAACGTCTGTCGAAACCAAGCGATGCCTCTGCGCATCGGAACGCCGACGAAGGCCGTTCGTGGCCGCGTTGCGAACCCGCGCTCACGCACTTCGAGCTCGGCGCAACCTCGGATTACCGGCCCACGGCATTGATGGCCAAACGATTCACGCCGCGCTATGGCGCAAGAAAGGAATGAGGATGGCAACGACTTCCAGGACAGGGACCACGACCACCACTAACCCGATGAACGTCGGCGACGTCGACTCGCGCTATCGCACCGGCGACGACTACTGGTCGAATCGCAACGAAGGGCCCGGCCCGCAGGTGATGGCGGCCGATACGCTGCAAGGGGACAACGTGCGGAACGATGCCGACGAGGATCTCGGCGAGATCACCGACATCATGATCGACGTGCCGACCGGGCGCGTGGCGTATGCGGTGATGTCGGTGGGTGGGATGCTCGGCATCGGCGACAAGCTGTTCGCGATTCCATGGTCGGCGCTTCGTCTCGATCCCGAGAACAAGTGCTTCCGGATGAATGTCGCGAAGGACCGCTTCGAGCAGGCACCGGGGTTCGACAAGGATCATTGGCCAACGATGGCCGACCAGCAGTGGGCGGAGGACGTGCACTCGTTCTATAACGCGCGGCCGTATTGGCAGTAACGCGTGAAGGCCGCGGGCAGCACGCGGCCAGCGCTCCGAGTCCGCAAACGGTCGCCTACGGGTTCCCCGGCGCGCCGAATCGGTCGGCCAACACGCACTCCCTCGGGCGCGCCACCCGTTACGGCGACCGCTTCCAGTCGGCGCTGGCAGCGTGTTGCCCGCGGCCTATGACGCATCGGTGGCTGCTCGCTCAAGTGAACGGGCACGCGGTCGCCGCGTCATAGTGCATGCCCATGGTCACCCATACGACAGAGGCGGCCCGCAACGGCAACGGCGCGAAGGCCGCCTTTCCCGCTCCCGACCCCGAGCTGCGCGCGACGCTTCGCAAAGCGTCGCTTCGCTACAGCCGCCCGAGCGATCGGGGCTACCGCCGAGAGGGCGATCCCAAGGCGTTCCGCTATCTCGACGCCGACGGACGACGCGTTCGCCGGTCGCAAGTCCTCGCGCGCATCCGCGCCCTGGTGATCCCGCCTGCGTGGACATCGGTGTGGATTTGCGAGGATCCACAGGGTCATCTGCAGGCAACGGGCCGAGACGCTCGCGGCCGCCTGCAATACCGCTATCACCCACAGTGGCGCGCGCAGCGCGACGAGCACAAGTTCGACCGCCTCGCCGAGTTCGCAGCGGCACTCCCCTCGATTCGCGACGCCGTCGACCACGATCTCGCACAGTCCGGATTGACGAGGCGCAAGCTTCTCGCCGCGATGGTGCGCCTTCTCGATCGCACGTACGTGCGCGTCGGGGACGAGCGTTACCGTCGCGAAAACGGAAGCTTCGGGCTCACCACGCTCCGCAATCGCCATGTGCAGGTACGCGGCGATCGCATCCGGTTGCGCTTTCGCGGCAAGTCCGGCAAGGAGCACGATCTCGCGCTATCCGATCGGCGCCTCGCGCGCGTGGTCCGGCGTTGCCTCGATCTTCCCGGCTACGAGCTCTTTCGATATGTCGAAGACGGCGAGACGCGCCCGCTTTGCGCGACCGACGTGAACGAGTATCTGCAGGAGATCGCCGGCGCCGACTATACTTCGAAGGATTTCCGAACCTGGGGCGCGACCGTCATCGCCACGGTGCTGCTCACGCGCTACGGCCTTCCGGGCTCGATCAGCGAGCGGACGAAAACGGTCAACCGCGCGCTTCGCTCAGCGGCGCAAACGCTCGGCAACACGCTCGCGGTATGCCGCAAAAGCTACGTTCACCCCGGCGTCGTCGAGGCTTACCTCGCCGACGTTCTTCCACGGCGACGAGTATCGCTCGATGCGCCCGGCCTCCGCGCCAGCGAGCGTCGTACGCTCGCACTGCTGCGCACGCTGCGCGCGCCGGTCAGGCGATCGCGTCCTCGTGCGCGATCGCGCGCGGTAGCGTCGCTTGCGGCGTCGCCGCCTTGAACCGCTGCGTCCATGCGCGCTTCGTGACCGGCGTGCGCTGCGCAAGCGCGCGCACGATGATCTGTCGCCAATGCGCGATCACACCAGGCACGCGCGAATCCTGAGGGTGTAGCGAGACGCGCAAAAGAGCGCGCGAGCGCGCGCGGAAAAGCTCGCCTCGAATCGCGCATGCGGTGAGCGCGCGTCGCGCGGCGCTCGTCGGGCTGTACCAGAGATTGCCGGTGCGCTCGAAGCGCCACCCGGGCAAGTGAAACATGCCGCTTCGCACCGTGACGTACTCGAAGGGATGATCGCAGCGCTCGAGCGCGATGCGCGCACCGTCGCTCAGCAGCCATGCGGGAGGAACGAAGCCGGCGAGCGGCCAGCCGAGCGCCTCGAAGAGCGCGACGCCGCGCGCAATGCGCCAGGCCGCCGCCTTCTCGTCGAGCGCCGCGAATTCACCTTCGGCGCGCGTCAGCATCCGCCGCTCGAACCAATCGCGAAAAGTGCGCGGGGGCGAAGCGTCGTCGACGTGGAAGAGGCCGTGCAGCGCGAGCTCGTCGCCGCGCGCGAGCCGTGCTTCGATCGCCTGCACGAAATCGCGATCGCGCGAGACGTCGGCGCGGTAGTGAAACTGCGGCACGACGAGCAGCGTGAGCGGGGTCGCGGCGAGGTCGTCGAGCATCGCGAGAAGCTCGCGGCAATCGCGCCATGTCGCCGGCGACACGTCGTGGACGGCGATCGCGACCGCGGTTTGTGCTGCTTCAGGACGTGGCATAACGCGGCGCGCGCGTACAGCGTGGCGCAAGTGCGCCGCGGTAAAGCGCGAGCAACGCGCGCATCGCGCTGTCCCAGCTATATTCGCTTTCGACGCGCGCGCGCGCCGCGCGACCGAATTGCGCGGGATCGCGCGCATAGAACGCGCGGATGCCCTCGGCAAGCGCGGCTGCATCGTTGGGTGCGACGAGCACACCCGCGTCCGGCGTGACAATCTCGGGAAACGCACCGGCATTCGCCGCGACGATTCCCCGGCCGCACGCCATCGCTTCCAGCACGACAAGCCCGAACGTCTCCTGATCGCCTGCGTGCACGAGCCCGTCGGCGCTTGCGAGAATGCGTGCGAGCTCGCGCGACGAATGGAGAAATGGAAGCAGCGTTACGTTCGATGGAAGGCGACACTTCGTTTGCGGACCCGCGAGCACGAGGTGGTAGCGCGCCCCGAGCGCGCGAAACGCGTCGAGAAGCACCGGCAGGTTCTTTTCGCGCGAGAAACGTCCCGCATAAGAAAGCAGGCGCACGCACGCCGGCAGGCCGAGCTCGCGGCGAAGCGCGGGAACGCGCCGCCGCGGCGAGAAGAGCGCGATGTCGACGCCGAGCGGCCGTGCAATCGTGTGCTCGACGCCCCACGATGCAAGCTCCGCGCACATGAACGCGCTCGGGGCCACGACCACGTCGCACCGACGGTAGAGCGCGCGCGCATAGCGCTGCGCCGCCGCGGCAGTCGTGCGACCGAAGCGGCGCTTCGCCATCTTGACGATATCGCTATGACAGAACGCGATCAGGGGGACGTCGAGCGAGCGCGCGGCATGAAGCGCCGCCCAGGCCTCGGGCCCTGCGTCGGCAATCTCGATCAGATCGGGATTCGCGTCGCGAATCGCGCGCGCCCAGCGCGACACCCCGAGCGGCCAGCGATGGCCGCGCGCAGCAAGCGTTCGCGTCTTGAGGAAGATTTCGCCACTCTCACCGCGCGCATCCTCGGTCCCCGGTACGAGCAGCGAATGACGGATCGCCGTGTGACGGCCTAGCCACGCATGCTTTGCGCGCAGATAGCGCACCACGCCGCCACTTTGCGGCGCGTAAAGCATCGTCACGTCGAGCAGGTGCATCCGTCGAGGAGCGTCGGGCGCTTCCCGCGGAAAGCGCGCTTTCTGGTCGGATGTTGCGGGCGGTGGGAAGCTTGATGCCGCTGGCACGGCGGCCGGAGCCGTCATGCATGTCCCCATGCACTATCTTGCGGGTGCCGATGTCTGTCAACCCCGCCTTCCGCTGCCGCGGATCGCACGTAGCCGCGCCTGCCGTTTTCGTTGGTTACTTGCCCTTGTTGTTCTCGTTCGGTGTCGTCGACGTAGCACCGGAGCTTGGCATGCTCGATGACGAAGACGACGTGGAACTCGACGGCGTGCTGCTGCTCGGCGGTGTCGACGCGCTCGACGATGATTCGGACGACGAAGGTGGCGTGGTGCTCGGGCTCATCGACGAACTCGACGACGTCGAGCTATCTGGCGGCGTCGACGGCGTGGTTGTCGACGATGACGGCGACGTGGAAGGCGACGGCGTTACGACGGGCGGCGTGTTGCTGGTTGTCGATGATGACTCGCGATTGCAGCCTGCGACGCCGACGATGACGCCGGCGCAAAGCAACGCAACCAAAGCGCTTTTCATTTCCATCTCCCATAAATTAAAAAAGTGGTACCTCGGGTTTTTAGCAGATTCGGTGCCATGCATGCCGGTGCCGGCGACGCGTTCGACAATAAAAATGTCGAGCGAAATCAGCGCTGTCGTCAATTGGCTACAGCCATTTTCATGCGCACATTGGCGCGAAGCGCCCACGTTCAACGCGCAATTTTCACCGCGGGCAGGTAATAATTACCCGGGAATTGCGCCGCGCGCGGCTAAGGGGGCGTTTCACTTTCAGATTCATGCACATGGCCCGGACGCGGCGATCGGTATGCTCCTTGCGCGCTGATGTTGCAAGCTTTCGAAAACCTTTCACCTCCTCGCAATGCCCCATGCACTGATCGTCGACGACGATACGCACGCCGCCGAAGCGCTCGCCGAGCTCGTCGCCGATAACGGTTTCACGACCGCGTGCGCCGACTCGCTGCAAGGCGCACGAGATCTCCTCTCCACGTCGCCCGACGTGATCCTGCTCGATCTGATGCTGCCGGACGGCAACGGTCTCGAGCTGCTGCGCGACGCGACCGCCCGCGAAAGCGAGACGCAGGTCGTCGTCGTCACCGGGCACGCCACGCTCGAAAGCTCGATCGAGGCGATGCGCCACGGTGCAACCGATTACCTGCTCAAGCCGATCAACCTGTCGCACCTTCGCGGCGTGCTTTCGCGCGTCGCGCGGCCGCCCGAGCTCTCCGCCGAGGTCAAGGATCTGCGCACCGAGCTTCGCTCGCTCGGCCATTTCGGGCGGCTCGTTGGCGCATCGCCGCCGATGCAGCGACTCTACGATCAGATCGCGCGCGTGGCGCCAACAAACGCGACCGTCTTCGTGACCGGCGAGAGCGGCACCGGCAAGGAAATGGTCGCGCAGACGATTCACGAAGTGAGCCGCAGGCGCCTGCGGCCGTTCCTTGCGGTCAACTGTGGCGCGATCTCGCCGCAGATCATCGAAAGCGAGCTCTTCGGTCACGAGAAGGGAAGCTTCACCGGCGCAAATCGGCAACATCGCGGCTACTTCGAGCGTGCGCATGGTGGAACGCTGTTTCTCGACGAAATCACCGAAATGCCGATGGACCTGCAGGTGAAGCTTCTGCGCGTGCTGGAAACGCAGACAGTGAGCCGCGTCGGTTCCGATCGACTGATCGAGATCGACGTTCGCGTGCTCGCCGCATCGAATCGCAATCCGCACGATGCCGTTGCCGCGGGCAAGCTTCGCAAGGATCTGCTCTATCGGTTGCAGGTGTTCCCACTGTATGTCCCGCCACTACGCGAGCATGGCGACGACATCGAGCTTCTCGCGGCGCATTTTCTCGCCGATCTCAACAAGCGCAGCGGCACGAACAAGGCGTTCACCCCGGCGGCGATCGATCGCCTGAAGCGCTATCACTGGCCAGGGAACGTGCGCGAGCTTTCCAATGCCGTGCATCGCGCGTACATCATGACCGACGGCGACTGGATCACGCAGGTTGGCCTGGCCCCCGAGCCCACGCTTGCCGCGGATTTCAGTGGCCGCTCGTTCCAGATCGGCGTCGGCGATCGAATCGATGCGGTGGAGAAGCGGCTGATCCTCGCGACCGTGCAACATACGCATACGAAGGAAGCAGCCGCCGAGATCCTCGGCATCAGCGTCAAGACGCTCTACAACAGGCTTCGCGCGTACGAATCGGGCGCCGACCTTCGCGCCAACGCGACGGCGGAGCCGCCGCCCGCATCGCAACCTTCGACGGGCCCGCGAACGCCGGCGACATGATGACGCGGCTGCCGAAACGCATTGCCTTGCATCCCAATAAGGCCGAGGCGAGTTGGGGGTTAGCGACGCGGCTGGCGCGGGGGCATCACATCCTCGATCGTGCGCATGAGCAACTCGAGGTCGACGGGCTTGGGCACGACGGCGTCGAAACCCGCGTCCATCGCGCGCGCCCGATCCTCGTCGCGCGCGTAACCCGTGCACGCGATCGCCGGCGTGCTTCCGCCTTCGTGCGCGGGAAGATCGCGCACGCGCCGGATCAACTCGTAACCGTTCTCTCGCGGCATGCCCACGTCCGAGATCATGAGATCGGGATGCCAGACGACGAGCGTCTGCCGGGCCTCGCCCGCGGACGCCGACGCGCGCACGCACGAGCCGCGCGTCTCGAGCGCTTCGGCAAGAAGCGCCCGCGTCGTCGGATCGTCGTCGACAATCAGAAGCTTCAACTTCGCCTGCGGCAGCGCGGCCGCGCCCATGAGCCGCCTTTCGGGGAGCAAGGACCTGGTCAGTGAATGCGTCGATGCCGTTGCAGGATTCGGGCCTGACCGATAGCCGGTTGCTTGCGCGGCTCGTGCAGGCGGGAACGCTCGTGCTCGACGAGCAGGACGCGCTGCGCTTCGCGAGCCATGGCGCGTGCGAGCTTTTCGGCGTCGACGGCGAGGCGACGCTGCGGCACCGTTGGCGAGACACGGGCGAGGAGCTTCGCGTGCGCTGCTGGCCGCGAAGCCTCATCGACGGCCACGCGCATTTCGGCAAAGCCGATGTCACGACGCCCACCGGCGTTCGCCCGATCCGTTATGAGATGCACGCGATCGCCGACGGCGCACGCGTGCATCGCGCGGTGCTCGTCCGCGACCGTGCGAGGCTGCTTCCGACGGACCGTGCGCTCCTGCTCGCAAGCGAGGCGCAGACAAACCGGCACGTGCTAACCGGTCTCGTGCACGCCGCGAGGGGGCCGCTCAACAACTTCAATCTGACGCTTGCGCTGCTTTCCGCGGCCATCGCTCGCGCCGGCGATGCCGGCTCGGAGCTCGCCGCACGTCGCGAACGTTATCTCGAGGTTTTGCGCAACGAAGCCGTGCGGCTCGCCGCCTGCATCGACGAGATCCACGCGCTTACGCTTCGCCACCAGCCGACGAACGAGGCGATCGACGTTGCTGCGCTGTCGGCCGATTGCGCGCGCGTTCTGCGTCACGGCGCGACGATGCGCGAAGTCGTGCTCGACCTCGACGTGCCGGGCGCGCCGGTCATGGCGTTCGGCGATCCGCGCCTCGTGCGCCTTGCGCTTTTGTCGTTCGCGATCTCGGTGCTCGATCTCACCTCGTCCGGCGGACGCGTCGGCTGGAGCGTGACGCTGGCCGATGATGCGTGTCTGGTGGCAATGACGACGACGGAGTCTGCTCTGCCCCCTGCGCTTGCCGCATCGCTCTTCCGGTTGTCCTGTACCGCCGAGTCCGATTACTCGGCCGCCATCACAGGTCGGCTGATCATCGAGGCACAGGGCGGTGAAGTGACCATTCTCGATAGCGTGGACGGTCAGCCCGGTCTTCTGCTGCGCATCCCCGCGCGCGCCTAGAGGTTCGCTCGCGCAACGCGCATCGCGTTCGGCGTCGTGCCGACGCAGCGGCGCATGCCGTGCACTGTTGCCGGTAAGAATTGCCTCCTGCGTTCGTCGCGCGCCGCGCTTCGCGGCGGTTCTTTCTTGAAACCAAGCTCGACCGATACGCGGCACGCGCCTTGCAGAAGGAGCGCTCGTAATTCGCAAGCCTGGCAGGCCGCTTGACGTTATCCCCCACAACGATGAGTGCGATCCGGTGAGCGTTGGCATCGCAATGATCAGCGAGCATGCCTCGCCGCTCGCCACCATCGGCGGCGTCGACGCCGGCGGACAGAACATCTATGTCGCGCATACGGCGCGACATCTGGCCAACCTCGGCTATTGCGTCGATATCTTCACCCGTCGCGATCGCGAGGATCTGCCCGACGTCGTCGGCTGGCTTCCCGGCATCCGCGTGATCCACGTGCGCGCCGGTCCCGCGACATTCGTGCGCAAGGAATCGCTGCTGCCTTACATGGCGCAGTTCGCGCGCGTCGTCGTCGAGCATGCAAGAGAAGCGCAGGCTCGCGGCAATCCGTACGCCGTGTGCCACGCGCACTTCTTCATGTCGGGACTCGTCGCGAGGCGACTGAAGCAGGAGCTTCGCATCCCGTACGTGGTGACGTTCCATGCGCTCGGCCGCGTGCGCCTCCTTCACCAGCCGAACGACGAGTTCCCGCCCGAGCGCTGTGTTCTCGAGCAGATGGTGATCGACACCGCGGACGCGATCGTCGCCGAATGCCCGCAGGACGAATCGGATCTGACGCGTCACTACCGAACGCCCTCGTCGCGCTTGCGGATGATTCCGTGCGGCTTCGATCCCGATGAGTTCGCGCCGATGAGCCGTGTGGAAGCGCGCACGCACCTGTCGTTGCCGCTCGATCGTCCGATCGTGTTGCAGCTCGGAAGAATGGTTCCGCGCAAGGGTGTGGACACGGTGATTCGCGCACTCGGCGTGCTCTTTCGGCGTTACGCACTTTCGCCGCTGCTTCTGATCGTCGGCGGCGAAGCGTCGACGCCGGATCCCGAGGTCACGCCAGAAATCGACAGGCTGCAGCGGATCGCCGCCGAGGAAGGCGTCGCGGCCCACGTGATCTTCGTCGGGCAGCGTCCGAGGGACGCGCTGCGCCATTTCTATTGCGCGGCGAACGTATTCGTCACGATGCCCTGGTACGAGCCGTTCGGCATCACGCCCGTCGAAGCGATGGCGTGCGGCATTCCGGTCATCGGCGCGCGCGTCGGCGGCGTCCAGTATTCGGTCGAGGACGGTTGCACCGGCTTCCTCGTCGAAGCGCGCAACGCGGATGCGCTCGCGCGCCGCCTCGCCCACGTCTTCAGCGACCCGGCGATCCCGCGCCTGCTCGGCAAGCGCGCGCGCCGCCGCGCGTGGGATCGCTTCACATGGCAGCAGATTTCGCGATCGCTTGCCGACCTCTATGCCGAGGTCGCGACGGCCGCGTCGTTGTCGCGACCGGCCCTTGCGCAAGGCATGCGGTAGGCCGGTCAACAGCCTCCAGGAATTTTGGATACTGATCTTCACGACAAGGTTGTTCTCGTCACCGGCGGCGGCCAGGGACTCGGCGCGGCGATCTGCCAGGCGCTCGCCGAGGCGGGCGCGTACGTCTTCGTCGCCGATTTGAGCGAGCGCTCGGAAGACATCGCCGCGGCAATTTGCAACGAAGGGAAGCGCGCGTACGCGTTGCGCGGGGACGTCGGCAATCCGGACGATGTTCGGCGCTCCATCGACGCGATCGCCAAACGCTGCGGGCGCCTCGACGCCCTCGTCAACAACGCCGGCGTCGATCGCACGACCGGTGTGGACACGCTCGAGGTCGACGAATTCGACCGGATCATTCGCACCAATCTGCGTGGACCGTTCCTGCTGTCGAAGTTCGCGCTGCCGCTTCTGCGCGAATCCCGCGGGGACATCGTCAACGTCGCGTCGACCGCGGCGAAGCGCGGGTGGCCGAACGCCAGCGCCTATCACGCGAGCAAGTGGGGACTGCTTGGGCTGTCGTATGCGCTGCATGCCGAGTTTCGCGCCCACGAAGTGCGCGTGACCGCAGTCATCGCCGGCGGGATGCGCACGCCGTTTCTGCTCGAGCGCTTTCCCGATCTCGATCCTTCCAAATTGCAGGACCCGCGCGACGTCGCACGCGCGGTCCGTTTCGCGCTTTCGCAGCCGCGCGAATCGGTCATCGCCGAAATCACCGTGCTGCCCGTGCAGGAGACGTCATGGCCTTGAACACGACCACGCCCCAACCGTGGGGCAACACCGGCGGCGCCTCGAACGCCGCCAATCGCGCGACGTCGAGCGATGTGCCGCAGCCACGAGCGCCCATCGATACGACGATCACGCGCGCCGTGTTCCTCGACAAGGACGGCACGATCGTGCACGACGTCCCGTACAACGTCGATCCGAAACGCATCGCGCTCATAGGCGGTGTTGGCGAAGGTCTGCGGAAGCTTCAGGACGCGGGCTTCCTGCTGTTCGTCGTCTCCAATCAACCCGGCGTCGCCCTCGGGCGCTTTTCCGAGAGCGCGCTAGACGCCGTCGAAGCGCGGCTCGACGAATTGCTTTCGCCGTTCGGCGTGATGCTGACCGGCTGCGGATGGTGTACACATCCGCCGATTGGCGTTCGTACCGCGATCGCGTGCACGTGCCGCAAGCCGCGGCCGGGTCTTTTGCTCGACGCGGCGGCGACGCACCAGATCGCGCTCGAGCATTCCTGGATGGTCGGCGACATCCTCGACGACGTCGAAGCGGGCAATCGCGCCGGTTGTCGCACGATTCTCGTCGACCGCGGCAACGAGACGCGCTGGCGCGGCGGACGCGTGCGCACGCCCAACGCGATCGTCTACCACTTCGGGGACGCGGTCGACATGATTCTCGAAAGCGCGCGCGAGCCGCTTGCGGCACGCCCGCGCGCGGCGCCTGGCGGATGAGCGGGAGCGCGCCCTCGCGGAAAGCGCCTGCTGCGCGTGTGCGGATTGTCGCATCGAGCGATCACCATGCTTGCGCGAAGCGGCGCAACGATGTTTGGCGACGCGCGCGCTCGATCCTCGCCGTGCGCCTCGATGGTATCGGCGATCTTTTGATGACGACGCCGGCGCTCCGCGCGCTGAAGGTGTCGACCGCGAATCGCTCGCTCACGCTGCTCACGTCGCCCACGGCGGCGGCGCTCGCCCGCGAGCTGCCCTTCGTCGATGATGTGATCGCGTTCGCAGCGCCCTGGACGAAATCGGCAGGGGCTTCTCCGGTCGCCGCGGACGCGACGCTCGCGCTCGTCGAGCGGCTTCGCACGCATGCATTCGACGCGGCAGTGATCTTCACCGTCTGCACGCAAAGCGCATTGCCGGCGGCGCTGCTGTTGCATCTTTGCGGCATTCCGCGACGCGCTGCCTATTGCCGCGAAAATCCCTACGACCTCCTGACCGACTGGCGGCCCGAGCCGGATCGCGACGTGCGCATCGGTGTTCGCCACGAAGTTCAGCGACAGATCGATCTCGTCGAAAGCCTCGGCATCCGCGTTTCCGATCGTCGCCTGCAATTCCCGGTGAGCGATGATGCGCGCGCGCGAATGATCGCGAAGGTCGTCAACGCCGGCATGGATCCGGCACGAGCGTGGCTCGTCGTACACCCGGGTGCGACGGCGCCTTCGCGGCGCTATCCGCCCGACAAGCTCGGCGATGCCATCGCGGCGCTTGCATCGGACGGCCGCTTCCAGATCGCCGTCGCTGGCGGACGCGAGGATCTCGCGTCCGCGGAAGCGCTCGCCGCACGCGCGCGCGATGCCATTGTTCTCGCGGGAAAGCTCGATCTCCCCGAGCTTGCGGCGCTGATCGACGTGGCAGAGATCGTCGTCTGCAACAACTCGGCGCCGGCGCATATCGCCGCCGCGGTCGGCACGCCGGTCGTCGATCTTTACGCGCTCACCAATCCACAGCACACGCCATGGCGCGTCTCGCATCGGCTGCTCTTTCGCAATGTCGAATGCAAAGGTTGCCTGAAGAGCGTGTGTCCACAAGTTCATCACCGTTGCCTTGCAGGTGTCGAGCCCCACGAGATCGTCGCGGCCGTCGACGAGCTCGTCGCGGATGCGCCGATGCGGCGTGTCTCACGTTCGAGATGCGCGACCGCGAGGATGGTCACGCAATGAAAACGTTGGGCATCAACGCCGCGTTCCACGATTCGTCGGCATGCCTCGTCGAGGACGGTGTCGTCGTCGCGGCCGCCGAGGAAGAACGCTTCACACAGATCAAGCACGGCAAGCGGCCCGTCCCGTTCTCTGCATGGGAGCTTCCGTACCACGCGATCGACTATTGCCTCGCGGAAGCCGGCGTCGACATCGATGCGATCGACCATGTCGCCTACTCGTTCGACCCGGCGCTGCTCGTCAATGGTCATGGATTGCCGGCGCAGATCGAGCTACCGCTCGAACCCAGCGCGATACGCGTCGCATCCGGCACGGCGCCTTGGGATCCGCTGTTCCTGTCGTACATCGTCAACGCGCCGCGCCAGCTCGCGGGCGGCACGCCACACCATCTGCAAGCGCGCCTGCGCTCGAGGCGCGCGAAGCCCCGCTGGCAATGGCATTTCGTTTCGCACCATCTCGCGCACCAGGCGAGCGCGTTCCTCGCTTCGCCGTTCGACCAGTGCGCGGTGCTGACGCTCGACGGTCGCGGCGAGAACGCGTCGACGCAATACGGCGTTTTTCGCGGCGGACGCTATGCCGTGCTCGACGAAGTTCGGCTGCCGCATTCGCTCGGGCTCTTCTACGAGGACGTGACCAGGCATTTGGGCTTTCTGCACTCGTCGGACGAGTACAAGGTGATGGCGCTCGCATCGTTCGGCACGCCTCGCTTCGAAGACGAGATGCGTCGCCACGTGCGCCACGTCCGCGAAGGCCGCTACGTCGTGGACGCGCCACCGCTCGCGCGCTTTTGCGATCCGCGCAAGCGCGGCGAGCCGTTCCTGCCGATCCATGCCGACGTCGCGTACGCCGCGCAGCGCGCGCTCGAGGAAACGGTGCTCGCGATGGTACGCTGGCTTCGCGACGTGACCAGGATGCGTTACGTCGCGATGGCGGGCGGCGTCGCGCTCAATTGCGTCATGAATGCGTTCATCCGCGATGCAGGCGTTTTCGACGACATCTGGGTGCAACCCGCCGCGGGCGACGCAGGCACCGCGCTCGGCGCAGCGCTGTGGATCGATCGCGAGAGGCGCAAAGGCGGCGCCGGCGAGCGCGCGTATCGGATGGATCATGTTCATCTCGGCCCCGGCTATTCGGACGCCGAGATCGAGATGGCGCTGCAACACGCGCACGCGCGCTACGAAAAGCCGGCCAACCTGCCCGAAGCGATCGCCTCGCATCTCGATCGCGACCGCATCGTCGGATGGTTCCAGGGACGCATGGAATTCGGGCCGCGCGCGCTCGGCGCGCGCTCGATCCTCGCATCGCCGCTTCACCACGACATGCAATCGCGGTTGAACGAGCTCAAGGATCGCGAGGACTTCCGGCCTGTCGCGCCGGCGGTGCTCGAGGAAACCGCGTCGCAATGGTTCGAGGGCTGCACGCGCTCGCCGTTCATGCTGTTCGTGCATCGCGTGCCGGCCAATCGACGCGCGCAGATTCCCGCTGCATGCCACACGGATGGCACGGCGCGCGTGCAGACGGTGTCGCGCGAGGCCAATCCCGCGTATCACGCACTGATCGAGGCGTTCGGGCGGCGCAGCGGCGTGCCGGTCGTCATCAATACGTCGTTCAATACACGCGGCAAACCGATCGTCTGCACGCCGCGCGACGCGCTCGAATGCTTTTTCGCTTCGCCGATCGACGTGCTCGCGATCGGGCCTTATGTCATCGAGAAATCGTTGGAAAAGCAAGTACCATGAACCCGCAGGTCTCCGTGATCATCGCCACTTACGAGCGCTGCGAGCTTCTGCTCCGATGTGTCGATGCCCTGCTCGCGCAGACGTTGCCGCCCTCGCGCTTCGAGATCGTCATCGTCGACGATGGCTCGTCGCGCGAGACGCGCGAGCGCGTCATTGTCGAGCTAACGTCGCGCCGCCGATTGCGTCGCGCGCCGACATTGCGCTTCCTGTGGCTGCCGCACAACCGCGGACCCGCGGCGGCGCGCAATCACGGGATCCTTGCCGCGCGCGGCGCGGTGATCGCGTTCACCGACGACGATACCGTACCGCGACGCGATTGGCTCGCGGCCGGTCTCGCGGCAATCGCACATGGCGCCGACGCGGTCGCGGGCGCCGTCGACGTGCCGCTGCCCGACGTGCCGACCGACTACGAGCGCGACGCGGCCGGACTGTCGAACGCGGGATTCGTCACCGCCAACTGTTTCGTCCGCCGCGATCTTCTGTGCGCGGTCGGCGGCTTCGACGAGCGCTTCCGCTTCGCATGGCGCGAGGACACGGATCTCTGCTTTCGCCTCCGCGCGAGCGGTGCGATCGTGCGCGCGTCGCATGCGGCGCGCGTGCTGCATCCCGTTCGACCGGCGCGCTGGGGAATAAGCCTCACGCAGCAACGCAAGGTGATGTTCGACGCGCTCCTCTACAAGAAATTTCCTGACGGTTACCGGCGCTATGTGCGCCCGCGTCCGCCGTGGGACTACTACGCCGCGGTCGTCGCCGGCATCTGTGCGCTCGTCAACGCGATCGCCGGCGTGTGGCCGCTCGCGATCGCGAGCTTCGCCGTCTGGCTTTGCATGGGCGTCGCGTTCGCGACGCGCCGCCTTGCGGATACGAGCCATGCGCCGCGTCACGTTGTCGAGATGATCGTCACGTCGTTCGTCATCCCGTGGCTTTCAGTGTATTGGCGTACGCGCGGCGCGCTGCGCTTTCGCGTGCCGTTTGTATGAAGCGCGTGCATAGCCGATGACGCCACTCGATTGCGCCGATCGCGCGCCCGCGTCGCGGGTCTCGCCGCCGCTGCCACGCTTCGTGCAGATCGAGCCCGTCGGGCAATGCAACCTGCGCTGCCAGATGTGCGCGATCCAGTTTCGCGAAGACGGCCCGCCGCACGGACCGCTCGCGTTCCTCGGTTTCGACGATTTCAAGCGCCTCGTCGAAGGCTTCGGCGACATCGACGAGCTGCAACTCCAGGGCCTGGGCGAGCCGACGATGCACCCGCGCTTCTTCGACATGGTGTCGTGGGCGAGCGCGCGCGGCATCCGCGTGTCGACGAACAGCAACCTGACGCTGTGGTCGCAGCGCCGGGCGCGCCAATGCGTCGAAAGCGGTCTCGCCGCGCTGCATGTAAGCCTCGATGCGGCAACCCCCGAGCTCTACGAGCGGATACGCCGCGGCGCGCATTTCGGCAAGGTGATCCGCAATCTGCGCCGCGTGGTCGAGGCGCGACGCGACGCGGATTCGCCGCTGCATATTCGCGTCGTCACCGTGCTGATGCGCCAGAACCTCCAGGAATTGCCGTCGATCGTCCGGCTCGCGAGCGACGAAGGCGTGGCCGAGGTCTTCGTTCAGTACCTGTGTCACGATTTCGAAGAACATTCGCTGCCCGAGCCCTACCGGCCGATGCGCGACTTCATCCGCGCGCAGGCGCTCGACGACGTGCCGCGCCATGTGCTCGCGCACGCGTTCGCGCGCGCG
>Ga0070731_10002032_pt1 | contig 19972 bp, 17 predicted proteins | sample Coa_R1_2_FD_66448 | JGI IMG/M metagenome (GOLD analysis project Ga0070731, IMG submission 66448) | Surface soil microbial communities from Centralia Pennsylvania, which are recovering from an underground coalmine fire - Coalmine... | ecosystem: Environmental > Terrestrial > Soil > Unclassified ... | reverse complement strand
ACACCCCACCATAGGTCGCTCGGTGAGCCGCGGTATTGCTCCACTCCACAAGTGAGCTTGACCGCACGACGGCAAACACGGGTTGCGGAGGCAACGCGAGTTTTCACCGGAGGCTGCCGCGACGTTATGGAACCCGACATTATTATTCCCATTGCAACGACCGCCAGCGGTGCCGGCGTCGTATTCTCGCGCGAGGAACGCGAGCGCCACGTCTACATTGTGGGAAAATCAGGCAGCGGCAAATCGACCTTCCTCTTCAATCTCGCCATGGGCGATATCCTAAAAGGGGAAGGAGTTGCAGTTATTGACCCGCACGGCGACCTGGCGCTGGATATTCTCGACGCCATCCCGCGCTCCCGCATCAATGACGTGTGCTACCTCGACGTGACCGACAGCGAGCGGCCGGTCGGCTTCAACCCGGCGACGAGGGTCGCGCCCGAACGTCGAGCGCTTGCGGCCGCCGGCATCGTCTCTGCGTTCAAGCACCTCTGGTCCGATTCGTGGGGACCGCGGCTGGAGCACTTTCTCTTTCATGGCGTCGCGGCGCTCGTGTCGCGCGAACACGCGACCCTCATCGATCTGCCGCGCGTTTACACCGACGACAATTTTCGCGAGCGATTGCTTCGCAGCGTCGCGGATCCCGAAACGCTGCGCTTCTGGCAGGAGGAGTTTCCGAGCTACACGAAAGCATTTCGCTCGGAGGCCTTCGCCCCGATCCTGAACAAGGTTGGGCAAGTCAACGCCTCGCCGCAGTTGCGTTTGATCCTTGGCCAAGTCGCTCCCCGGCTTGATCTTAAATTCACGATGGACAATCGGCGTATCTTGATCGCGAACCTTGCCAAGGGGGCGATAGGGGAGCAGGCGTCCAACTTGCTCGGCTCGCTTCTCGTATCCCACCTGCAACTCGTCGCCATGGAGCGCGGCACTCTCGCGCCGCACAAGCGCGTGCCGTTCTTTGTTCACGTAGACGAATTCCAGACGTTCAGCTCTGACGCATTCGCAACGCTCCTGTCTGAGGCGCGCAAGTTCGCAACCCACTTCGCGCTCGCGAATCAATACACCGATCAGCTTCCGCACACCGTACGTTCGGCCGTGATCGGCAACGCCGGCTCACTCGTCGTCTTCCGCGTCGGCAGCCGCGATGCCGAGCTCCTCGCGCCCGAGTTCCGGCCCATGGACGGCGGCGCGCTTGCCGACCAGGAGCCATTCACCGCGTGGCTGCGACGCGGCATCGGACGCGACCGAATCTTCGCCGAGCCGAAGCTGTACGAGCCGCTCGGCACGGCCGAGCTGATCCGCGAGCAGAGCCGACAGCGCTTCGGTCGCTCACGTGGTGTGATCCAACGCCAACGTCACTTCCGCTTCTGACGCGCCCGCAGCCCTGCCGCTCAACCGCTCTACGGGCGCAATGCACACCGGCGACCTCTAGAGCTGGGGGGCACTGCTATAATTCGCATGTATGCTTCAGTCGTTTATTGCGGCGATAGTCATTTTTATTACGAGCATATTCGGCGGTCATCAGGTTCAGCCGCCGGCAAACGCTCAAAGCCAACCGGCCGCAGCAGCCTCGGCCGTGGTCTCGATCGAGAATCCCTTCGGCAGCTCAGCCGCAACCTCGTCGCAAAATTCAGGAACGCCGGGTCCGCAGGCGACGACCACAATCGTCAATCAATACATCACGCAGCCCGTCATCGAGCGCATCGTCCAAAGCCCTCCGCTGTCGGGCGCGGTACTCGGTGCAGCAACGTCATCCGTGACACTCGCAGACTTGCAAAAGCAGATCGACGACTTGCACACACAGTTTTACGGCAACGGCTCCGGCGCAGAGGGAGGCGGGCTCTTCGGTGCTCTGGCGCTTTCGCAAAGGGTCGGTACCTTGAGTGGCGTAACCATCACCAACTCCTCGGTCAACGGCGGAAGCGGCGGTGGCTCCGGCACCGTTGACTCGGGCACGCAGGGACAGTTTGCTTTCTACAACGTAGCAGGCACGACCCTCTCCGCAACATCGTCGATCTTTCTCGACCAGAACGGCGATATTGGAATCGGGACGACGAGTCCTACAGGCAAAGTATCTATTTCGATAAACAATGATGATGGAGATCCCACAACCGCCTTCGGCGCTCTCGCCATCGACAATACAGCTCCTGGTGCCCAGAGCGAGATTTTGTTTTCTACACAAGGGGTACAAAACGCTACGCTTGGAACTGACTTTCAGGGGAACATGAACTTAGAGGCTACAGGCCCGCAAGGCTTCCAATTTTATTCCGAGCACACAGAAAACTTACCCATACTTGGCCTCTCGGCTTCTGGCGCAATCATTGGCGGTTCGAATGGTTCACACTCGACGAATAACCTCGATATAATATCTGGCAACGCTCAAATTGGGTTCCCTGAAGGAACGGTCGCGCCAGCGAACGGACTATTAGTCAGCGGCAACGTCGGCATCGGAACGACGACACCCCAAGCGACGCTCCATGTGAATGGTGCGGGCTCCGGTTATTTCAATGGCGTCTCGTCGCTAAGCTTGTTTGAAACCCCGGACGATGTTCCCTACTACATGGTATTTAGAAACGATACTTCCGGGACCTCGTCAGATGTCGGCTTTTATATGAGAAGTCATGGAGCCTTTGCTTTGGCGAGCGTTGCGGGCGATGACAATGACATTATGAGATGGACGCCTACGCCAACCGGCTTTGGCACAACTACCGCAGTTGGTGATTTCCAGACCCAAGATGGCTCCGGGAACACCATTTTGTATTCCGACGGTTCAAACGATAACGTCGGCATCGGCACCACAACGCCCCAGGCCAAGCTCGCCATCGACGACACAGCCACCCCCACGGGAAGTCAACTCGTCACTAACGGAACCTTCGCCGGAGGAACCACCGGATGGTCTCTCGGCAATAACGTGGCGTATGGCAGCAACGACGTGGTGAGCACGTACGCCGGCGGCAATCCCTCTTTGTCCACGACGATCTCCACCACGGCCGGGGATACATACTTTCTTACCTTCACGCTCTCCTCCGTGACCGGTGGCGGGGCCACCTATTACTTCAACAACAACACGGATGGCGCGAACGAAGGCCCCTTCGGCGCGGGCACCCACAAAGTCGCCTTCCAAACCAACTACACAGGCACGGACACCATCTACTTCGACGACAACAACTATAACAATGGCGACCAATGGACGCTCAGCAACGTCTCTATCAAACAGGTTCCCGCTATCGCTTCTGCGCTCATCATCACGGGCTACGACGGCTCCCCGTGGCTCTCGCTCGGAGGAGACCTCTTGGGGAGCACCGCCCTCGGCGACGCCGCCCTCTCCTCCAACACCATCGGCACCCAAAATACTGCCCTCGGCGACGCCGCCCTCTCGTCCAACACCACCGGCTCCTACAACAGCGCCATCGGCTACAACGCGCTCTTCTCCAACACATCAGGCAACGACAACAGCGCCATCGGCTTCCAGGCGCTTCTCTCCAACACCTCCGGCTACCACAACAATGCCATCGGCTACAGCGCACTCCTCTCCAACACCTCCGGCAACCATAACAATGCCTTTGGCGTCTGGGCACTCTCTAGCAATACCGGCGGCATCTACAACAGCGCCATCGCCGACAACGCGCTCCTCTCCAACACCACTGGCTCCTACAACAGCGCTCTCGGCCCGTCCGCGCTGCAGAACAACATCACTGGCTCTTACAACAACGCCATCGGCTACAACGCGCTCCTCTCCAACACCTCCGGCAGCCAAAATAACGCGCTCGGCGACGCCGCCCTCTCCTCCAACACCACCGGTCCGTACAACATCGGCATTGGATATGAAGCGGGGCAGACGAACACCACCGGTACCTCAACGACCTTGCTCGGCTCCTTCGCCGACGTGGGCGCGCACAACCTCGCGACCTCGACCGCCATCGGCGCCGGCGCCATCGTCAACTGCTCCAACTGCCTCGTGCTCGGCGGAACGGGGCAAAACACCGTCAACGTCGGCATCGGCACCACGACACCGTACGCACCTCTCACTGTGTGGGGCGTCGACAACGCGGCTTCTACCACCGCTTTCCTCGTCAGCAACAGCGCATCGACCACGGAATTCACTGTCCGCGATAACGGCAACGCAACACTTGCCGGCGCGCTGATCCAGAACTCCGACCAGCGCCTCAAAACCAACATCCAATCATTGAATGCGTCGTCATCGCTCCTGGCGATCGAGCAGCTCAACCCCGTCACCTTCAACTGGATAGACCCGAATCAGGGAACAATGCCTCAGTCAGGCTTCATCGCCCAGCAAGTGCAGCAAATATTCCCTAACCTCGTATCGACAACATCGCCGACTGCGCTCACCCCCAACGGCACCCTGAGCCTCAACTACATTGGCTTCATCGCCCCGATCATCTCTGCAATTCAGGCGCTCGACGAGCAGCTTACCAATCTTGCGAACACTGTTGCCGGGTTTGCGCAATCGTTCACGACCAACCAACTTACGTTCGTGCGCGCGACCGGCGATGAACTCGACGTGCAAAAGCTCGCCACCCAACAGCTCTGTGCGACAAAATCCGACGGCACAGAGGTTTGCGTCACCGGTGACCAACTCGCCGCACTTCTTGCAGGCGCTAACGTCCCTCAATCGTCGGGGCAGGGGAGTAACAGCGACACTAATACGTCTGCCGCGACAACAACGATTACCCAATCGCCTGTCATCCAAATCAGCGGCGACAACCCCGCCATCATTCAAGTCGGTGCGACCTACAACGACCTTGGCGCGACGATCACCGGTCCAACGGCCGACCTCAACCTCGGCATCGCGACCTACGTCAACGGCGTTGAAATGAGCCCGGTGCAGATCGATACAAGCGCAGCCGCGACCGACACCATCGACTATATCGCTACCGACCAGAACGGCCTCACATCCACATCCACCCGCATCGTCATCATCGAGGCGACTACCGCACCCTCAATCGTTCCAACGACCGGCGCATCAACCACCGCCACTACTACTATTATTCAATAGCCCACGGCGCGGTGGACGCGTTGGTCAGATGCAATCTAGCAAGCAGCGCACTACGTCTAACGGCCTTGTGGTATATTGAAACCAGTATCACGAGGCAGAGATGCTTTTCTGCGAGAGCTGCCGCAAAGAATTCACCCCAAAGCCAGGGGAGCTCGATTTCCTTGAAGAGCTGTTCGGTTTTCGCGGCGCCGAGTGTCCCGAGTGCGACTCATTCTGCCTATTCCGAAAGGACAAGCCGGCTGGAGAAAAGCCACCGCTCCATTAGAGTGAACTTTGCCTCTTGAAGTGCAACATAGCGAGTGCGAAGGGAACCCCTACTTGGTTGGCTCTGTTGAGCCACTAAATGGGCGCTCGCCAAATCTTGGCTTTGTTGAGCCATATTTTGAGCATCGCACAATATCTTTTTTCCGAAGCTCGACTTGCATCTCAAACGTTGCGCTTCAGAAGGCAATTCTCATTTATCCTAATCGCTCACAACTTGCATCTTTTAGATGCTGTTGTATAATTCTTGGTAGTCCGCTCCCTGACAATTTAGCGCCTCGCCGCAGCCCCAAAGCATCTCACGCCAGTGCGTGGGCTTCTCCGGGCTGCGGCGACATCCATCACGGATTCGCTTTGAGCAGCACCATAAGGAGCTGATCATGGGACGAATCTCTACGGACCAATCCCATCAAGTCATGGCCGTGCTGGCCACCAACGTTGATTGGGACACAGTCGATTTCGACGGATTGCAGGACCTCATCGTCCGCCGTCCGAAGGACGCCGGCGCCGCGTTCGGCGCGTGGCTCAGAAACGGCGGCCGGTTCGCCATAAAAGCACCGAGCGCGCTCGTCGTCGACCGCTCGAAGCCCTTCGACCCCGTGAAGTTCGTCGGGGCCGGCTGGTCGATCGTCGAGGAAGACACGCGCTCGCTCGCGCTCACCGAACTCGACTTCTCCAAGGTCCGCTTCGAGAGCGGCCTGCAAGAAGGCGAGCGCTACATCACCGGCGAGGAGAAGTTGAAGCGGCTCACGGCGCTGCCGGAAATTCGGCTCGACGCTAAGATCGGCCAAGCCCTGTACGAGGAGAAGGGCCAGGCGACCCTCCGATTCCTCCATGACCACTTCGGCGTGTCGTGGATAGAGTTCGCAGGAACCGTTCTGCGCGACTCGGACGGCCGCCGGTGCTTCCTGTGCCTCTACCGGCGCGGGGACGGTTCGTGGGACTGGTTCTGCTTCTGGCTCGACCGCGTTCGCTACCGCGGCAATGTCTCGCCGCTTCTCGCAAGTTGAACTCTGCTTTGGGATCTTGGATTGTCCCTTGGTCCCTTGGCTTTCGGCCCTGCACTCGCGGGGCCGAATTTTTTTGGAGCCCCAGCACTATCACAAATGCCGCCTCTCGGCGGCGTTTGTGCGGTCGCTTGTATCAGTTCGCCCTGTACTGCTCTTTGGTAATAATTCCGCGGAGCAAGCGTTACATAACGCGTTGCCCACGGGTTGCCCTAAAACCGATAAAAGCGAAACTCTTTAGGTCATTTGTGTGCACGACTGAGCACTTGCATTTTACCTCATATGTCTTCCATTTAAGCCATTAATCGTTGTTTCGCGAGCTCGATTATCGCTCCTCCAAAATTCTTGTTTTGCGTTGCAAGATCATGAGCCAAGAGGCGCCGCCGCTCAATCGGCCTTGTTGATCCAAATGACCGGCCCTTGCTAATCCGCGGCTCTGTAGAGGCAATTTTGAGCCTCACACAATATCCAGTTAGCGCCGCCATGCAGTCTTCACGTGATTTGCTATAATAACTGTCTATGACCAAGCTGCTCGAAGAAGCCATTGAACATTTGCGCGACTTGCCAGAAGAGGAGCAAGATAGCGCGGCGGAAGCGCTCTTCGCATTTATTTCTAGCGATGAGCGGCAGTACCGATTGCTACCCCATCAAGTTTCGGAGGTTCGCCGCATTCAGCGCTCTCTCCAAGATGGAACGACACGCCTTGCGACTGATTCGGAGACGGAACGCGTGCGGAAAAAGTTGCGGATATGAAGCTGCGCTTCACGCTCGAAGCGCTTGACCACATCGTCGCGATCCATTTTTACATTGAGGCAAAGAACGCTCGCGCGGCTGCGCACATCGTTGATCGCATTCTTACTGATTGCGACCGCCTCAGCGAATTTCCCGAGATAGGTCATGTCGGAACGGCCCCAGGCACATTTGAATGGACAGTTGCCGGTCTCCCCTACATCATCGTGCACCAGGTTGACGCTAAGAAAGACGAGATCATCGTCCTTGGCGTTTTCCATGGCGCGCAAATCCGCTCGTGAACGCGCGTGTCCTGGTCAATCCAAGATACGGACCTGAGTCCCCTTCCCCGTCGTCCAAAGCACATCGAGCGGATTACTCGCTGCCAGGCTTGTCTCATCCACAAACAGAAACAGGTTCGAGCCGCGTCCGTTTGTCATTTCCTGTTGCGCGTCGATCATTTGTGCGACGCGTTCCGGTGTCGTCGTTACCGTCGCAACACGAAAGTTCTCGACCCCAAGTTCGCGGCGATGCTCCCCTGCCTTGAATGCTTCATAGTAGATCAGCATTTTCTTTGCGTAGTACGTTTGATCCTTGCTCTTGCGCCGATGCACAGGCATCTCCCCCCTATCGCGCTCAAACATGAAGTAACTCTCTTCCTCTGTCTCAAGGGTCCGCAATCCGAACAGCTCGTCTGGATCAGCTGAGTGCTGCACAAGCGTGCCGTCTATCCGCACTTTGGCCGGCAGGCGGACCCGCCGATCGCGGCGCGTCTTGGGCGCATTTTCAAGAATTTCCTTTCGATCGAGCACAGCGATATCGGTTCGGCCGCGAGCCGCCAGCTGAAGGCTCACTATAAACGCGGTGATCTCGACCCGATGCTCAATGAACCGCCAACCGGCGTCGCGTTGCTTGTCGATCTCATACAGCAGCCGGCGTCGCACTTCGTATCCGTTTTTTCGAAGAAGCCATGCCCCTTTGCGGGTCAATCCGTAGATTGTCGGATACGAGCCTTTGTATAACAGCCGGCTCTCGACTTGGCCGATCGCACGCTCGACATAGGCGTGCTCCCACAATGCGAGCAGCGATCGAGATACATTCTGTTCGCTGCCGCCGTCGAGCGCCGCTAATTGCCCGGCCGACGCCAACCGCAAGTGCGATAGATTCCGCAAGAGACCTAGATCGCGCTCCGTTATTCGAAGTGGCCGTGGCTGTGCTGGTCGCTCGAATAATCGTCCCCGTGCTCTCGCCGCCAAATACATGTCATTATTCTAACCCGTCCCCGCTCCCCTGCTGTGGATTGTGCACCTGATAGTCGGGTGTATAGTTTTGCCAGACCTCCGTCTTGTACGCCGCCGCCTGAATCATTCGGGCTTCGGCGGAGCAAGACGGAGGAATAGATGCTTGACATACACACCCGCGCATCCGCGGGTTGCCAACCTCCCATCATTCGAAACGCTGAGTTCTTGCGAATCGAACTCGCGCCCCTCATTGACGGCAAAATTCTTGTTTCGCTTACGGCCACGACCGTCGACGAACAAGAACCCCAGCTCCTCGATCAAGAGATCGCCTGCGATCGTGTCGCCTCGATCGACGACATTATCGCGCTCATCCGAACGCACGTTCGGGTCGTACCGGATCACATTCCCGCCAACCTCGGTTGAGGAGGCGGCGATGAGAGACACTGTCGCATTCAAAACGGCAGACCGCATCCGGCTGCTCAATGACAATTTCCGCACGACGTTCATCGGCGGCCAGGTTGTCATGACGCAAGGCATTGCGGAATTGCCGCTCGACAAGAAAGCTCGCGTGGTCCTGGCCGTTCAGTCCTTCGACAAATTCACCGAGGACAACGACCCGCACCGCGAGCACGACTTCGGCAGCTTCGACATCGAGGGCGAAACCTACTTCTTCAAAATCGACTACTACGCCCTCGACATGGACGGCGGTTCGGAAGATCCCGCCGACCCGGAGAAGACGGCGCGCGTTCTCACCATCATGCGTGCCGACGAGTACTAACCCCAACTGAAACCGAAAGGAGGCCAGCAATGGCCAACCAGCAACCCTCGCATCGTGCCTACACCGTCATCAAACGCGAAGGCCAAGATGACTTTTGGCTCGCCATCGGTGCAGCCTTTCCGCACCAGTCAGGTGACGGCTTCAACGTGGTCCTGCAGGCCTTGCCAATCCCCAACGGGGACGGCCTGTGCAAGATCGTTCTGCGTCCACCCAAGGGCGACGACGAACCGCAACCGCAGGATCGTACCGATCGCAATAACAAATCCGGCTCTCGACGCCGGTAGCCGCCCCGCCATAGTGGCGAGGCAGACTCAGAGCCGCCGGCAATCCCGACGGCTCTTTTTTCATATTCGCTGCCGCATGCAGGAGGCGAGGCGTGGAACGAGCCTGAAGCGGCTCCCCTGCCCCGGTTACGCCCCTTGCTACTGCTATGGATACAGACGTTGCTGCCGTATCCATAGCCAGTATCCACAGGTCGGCCGCCAAATTCTTCGATATTTCAATCTGATCTCAAATCCCCTCGCATAATTTCCGGCCGCGACGGGGGTTGTTATTGATTGATTTGTTTTTGTTTCGCTACGCTGCCAAGGGCTGAGTTGAAAGAGAGAATGGAGTTGAAACTCCACTCGGCACCTTCGGTGCCTCGGGCCCTCGACCTAAAGGTCGGGGCCCTCGTTTGACGTACGAAGAACGACCGGGGAAAGACACTGATCGCCCTAATACAAGCGGAGCATAACGAACACCCACGTTACGGGCTATCGGACAGCAGAGCCGTCCGATAGTCCGCCGCGGGCGTCACGTTATGCGCTGTCTCACGCCTGCCGCCCACCCGCCCATCAAGGTGCCCGCCGCCGCGCCGGCTATCGCCGTCGCGACCCCGCGGCGGGCACGGCGCTCCGACCCGGAGGAGCGTCGCCTGCGGCGACGAATCTCCGGGTCGTCGCTTTAAAGGATCCCCGGCAGGAAATGCGCGCGTAGACCGAGGGTTCGCTCCGCACGCTCTCTCATGGTAGCGGGCGCAGCGCGGCGTCAAGGGACGAGCCCTTGACCCCGCGCTTAGTCGCCCGCTGCGCCAGAGAGCGTCTCGCGGAGCGAACGCTGCGAGAGGTCGACCTTATCAGCTCTCATCCATCCGGCTTATGCCCATCTGCACGTTGTGCCCGCACAGCGGCCTGCATCACGACTGGACCTCTCCCCCGTGCTCGGCGACCGAGTGCGCCTGCCAGCGCCGACATCCGAGGCGCCTGCGCGGGCGGTGTCTGGTGTCGGGTTGCGGCTGTCCAAAGTATGTGCCGCGCACTGACCTTCCCAAGCCGGTCAATCCCCACATCGGTAAGGCCCGGCGTTGGCGTGGGTGAGAGTTCGAACTTATTAGCCCTCATCATCAATCGTATGGGAATTGATATCTACGCCGAGTGGGCGGACCAAACCGAGGCCGAGGAGGCTGCGCAAGTTACGGGCTTCAGCATCGAGCACGGCTGTGTCGGCTACCTACGCGAGGCGTATCACGGCGCACCCTACGTGACGAAGTACCTCGTGGCCGAGGCGTTCGACAGCGCGACGGGTGAAGCCGAGATACCCGCAAGCGTCTTGCGCGATCGGTTGCCGGCGGCGGTGCTCATGTCGATGTACCGCGAGCACAAGGTCTATGGCGAAGGCGATCCGGAGGCATTGAAACTCGATGCCGACTCCGACGCCAGCGCGCTGCTCAAGTGCATTGTCGGCATCTTCGAGAACGAGGTACCCGACATGTCGCACCTCGCATTTGTCGAGACCCTGACGGACGAAAGTCTGGAGACTGCGAAAACTCTCATCGCGTCCGGGGTCCTTCCGTCAGTGCAGAAGTCGTTCGTCGACTTCGTCGAGCTATGTGAGCGCAAGGAGGCGGCGACCGGTGAGCCCTGCCGTATCATCGCGAGCTACTAGCCTGCTCTTACCCGCCGCTCACGCGGCGGGTAAGGCATGCTTCCGCTGGGGGCCAAAGACTTTTTAAATTCAAATCCTCTCGCCGCAATTTCATGATCGCGCATCGCGTCGCGGCGTCAAGGCACCTCTTTCTCGTATCTCCCGATTTTTTGCTCGGGGCTACTGAGCCCTATTGCTCGCCCTCATCGGGGCCTGCCTCGTGACGCCGCGCCGGCGACGCGCGCTGCCACAGGTATGTTGCGGCGAGAGGGCTGCGGCGGTCGAAATTAGAAAATAACATCATCATCCTTATGGAAAAACCAAAGAGTGAGAAGCAAGGGGAAACCGCGGAGGCACCAGAGTCCCGCAAGCTCAACATGGAGGAAAAGCGCAAGCTCGAAAAGCTGCTGATTGCAGACATTGACTCGGCAACAGCACGCTACGACGTGATTACAAACGACGAACGAAAGGCTCTCATCGACCGTCTTCAACGCACGCCTTCCGCAGAATCGAAGGCACTGTTCGCGCGTCGCAATCTCGCGGTGAAGCAACAAGAAGAGTTGGAGGAAAAGCTCGACGCGCTCGGATACGATGTCGGCTACCACGGAGACCTTACGGTCAATACTTCCGGCACGAGAACAAAACAGCTCGCGGAATTCGATGACCGGGCGGATGAAATGCGCCGCTCACTGGCAACGCTGAAGCGCAGCTACGTCATCAAACTCTTCGCTGACCACGCCGACACGCAAAGCCTGTTCGGTTCGCTTGCGAAGGACTTAGCACGCCTGATTGGATAGCCCGGCGAAATTGTAGCACGACGCGACCGCACCGGCCCCCGTCGCCTCTCCGGCGGGGGTGGGGCCGAACAAGTCCCGCCCTTGGGGTGGGCGCCGCCGTAACCGCCTGCGAGGTGCGCCGCTTGCGGTAACCACTGCGCCGGACATTTTGGGAGGGGGTTGTTCTTTGGGCTCCGAGGGAAATGCCTATCCGCTCCCCGCCAGGGAAAGTTAACAAAAAAGGTTGCCGCGACTAAATCCTACAACTTTGATACAGTGGGATTTTCATTAGTGATTCTCTTATGGCGCGAAGAAAAACATCGAGACGACAGACGCCTTCGGCGGCAATGAGCCTTTTCGACGCAGAAATCGATCTTAGGCTTCCGCCCCGATTTGATCTCAGCGGAAAAGTCCACGGCAATCCAGTCCGCAGGCTAGCGTTTGCCGCCCATACCCGCCGCACTAAGATTGCACCCTACACTCGCAATCGAGCGTCAGGCTTTATGATCACGGACCGCCTGGGCCGAACCTCCTTCATTTGCAGCAAACCTACCCGAGTAGAAATCCCTAGCGACGACATTCTTTACGTCGCAGGTGCCAACACTCCCGACGAAATCAAAGAAGCGCTCACCAACGACAATGGTCGGTGGCTAAACCCCAAGCCAATCGATCCAGCGAACGAAGATATTACGGTCTCTGAACGTCGTTGTGCCGACATCGTTGGAAGCTGGCATTCAAAATTCGAATTCCTAATCGAACGCTCAAATTCGGATGGAACGATTGATGCTGGACTTCGCCTCCCGCAAATAGGTGCCCTTCATGCGACGCTAGCGCATTGGAGCGTCAGTCATAAACCCGCAACAATTGTCATGCCGACCGGTACCGGCAAGACCGAGACAATGCTAGCGGTATTAACGTGCGCCGGCCTCACTCGCCTTATGGTCATTGTGCCTTCGAACGCGCTGCGAGATCAAATCTCGGCGAAGTTTCTGAGCCTTGGCGTCCTCGAACAATGCAAGTGCCTGTTGCCAGGTGCACAATTGCCCGTCGTCGCCTCGCTCCTACACCGTCCACAAACTGTTCAGGAGGTAGATGACATTTTTCGAAAGGCAAACGTCATCGTTTCGACCATTCAAATTGCGGGCCAATGCTCGTCAGATGTCCAGCAGCGTATGGCGGAACTTTGCTCTCACCTCTTTATTGATGAAGCTCATCATATTGCGGCGCGAACGTGGAACGACTTCAAACAGCAGTTTGCCGAGAAGCCCGTCATCCAATTTACGGCGACGCCATTTCGTACCGACGGCAAGCGCGTCGACGGCAAATTCATATACACTTATCCGCTCGCGAAAGCGCAGGCAGAAGGTTACTTCCGTCCGATCAATTTTGTCCCGGTCGTAGAATACGACCCTGACCAATCCGATCGGAGAATCGCAAGAAAGGCCGTAGAGCGCCTGACGGCCGACTTGGCGGCGGGCCACGATCACGTGCTAATGGCACGCGCCGACACGATCGCTCGCGCCGACTCGCTCCTCGACCTTTACAAGGAGGAAGCATCGTCATTTGAACCAATTGCCATCCATAGCCGCCAAACGGCCGCCGAGAGAACTGCGCTTCTCGATTCCCTGCGGTCCCGAAAGAGCCGTATCGTTGTCTGCGTCGATATGTTCGGCGAAGGATTTGACTTTCCAGAACTTAAGGTGGCGGCATTGCATGATCGCCATAAGAGTCTAGCTATCACACTCCAATTTATCGGGCGGTTCACACGATCCCAAAGCAATATCGGTGATGCATCGGTCGTCGCCAACATAGTCGATGAGTCGATTTCCAGAGCACTCAGAAATCTATATGCAGAAGATGCGGATTGGAATTTCCTTCTTCGGATGCTCAGTGAAGGTGCGACCGATCGAGCGCGAAAACGTCACGAACTAATTGAGGGATTCACGAGTGCACTTCCCGAGATACCGCTGCAAACGCTGTTTCCGCGCATGAGCGCTGTCGTGTACAAAACGATGTGCGATGAATGGCAGCCATCCAAGATCGAAGACGTTATCGATGGAGCGCAGCTCTATGCGCCCCCAGTAATCAATCCCGAGCACCGGTTGGCCATTTTCGTCACCCGCGACGAAGAGGCTGTCCGTTGGGCATCCGTCAAGCAAATACAAGACGTTGAGTGGAATTTGTACGTGCTCCATTGGAACGAGGAGCTGAAGCTGTTGTTCATCAACAGCTCAAATAAGGACTTTCACGATAAGCTGGCAGAGGCCGTTGTAGGACCTACCGAACGCATTTCGGGCGAGCGTATTTTCCGCGCGCTCGGAAATATTCGGCGCCTCACACTGACGAATCTTGGCTTGAGCCACGCATTCGGAAAAAATATTCGGTATACGATGTTCATGGGCGCCGATATCTCCGAGGGGCTATCAGAAGCGGAGAGAATCAACCGTCGAAAGTCGAATCTGTTTGGGCTGGGGTATGAAGCGGACGAAAAGGTTACGGCCGGATGTTCATTCAAAGGAAGGGTATGGTCCCACAAGGTCGCATACGATTTATCCGAGTGGGTCGATTGGTGCAGTCACATCGGCAAAAAACTTCTAGACGACACCATTGATACCAATGAGGTCTTTGCTCACGTCATCAAGGCCAAAAGCATCACGGAGCGACCTCTGCTGGTTCCCGTCATGGTCGCGTGGCCAGAGGGCTTTCAAGACCAGCCGGAAGAAATGGTCGATATAGAGATTGCCGGCCAGACGGCACCATTCTTCGAATGCGACATCGAGGTTGCAAACTACGGCGACAGCGGTCCACTTACATTCGACATTGTCTCCGGATCACACAGAGCATCCTTCGAAATCAAAATATCGGAAGCCGGAGCGGTGTTTGAGCAAACTAGGGGTGGCGTAGCCTACGCGAGTATTAGGAAGAAGCGGCAGCCGCTTGCCGACTGGTTCAACTTCGACCCGCCGATAGTGCATTTTGCCAACGGGGACTTCCTTGTATTTCACGAGCTATTCGAGATTCCGCGTGGCGACCAGCGGGTGACCTACGATCGTAACAAGATAATGGTATGGGATTGGGAGGGGGTCGATATCAGGAAAGAGTCACAGGGAGAGGAAAAGGATTCTGCCTCAATCCAGCGCCGCGTCATCGAGCACGCGACGGCAGGCGATTTTGGAAACCTTGACGTTATTTTTGACGATGATGGATCAGGTGAGATTGCCGATGTGGTTGCAATCATGCGCACCGACAAAAAGGTGATCGTAGACTTGTTTCATTGCAAATATTCTAGCGGCGATACGGCGGGCGCACGCATCAACGACTTTTATGCTGTATGTGGGCAAGCTCAAAAATGTGTTCGCTGGAGAGAGGATCCTCGTAAGCTATTCAAGCACATGCTTCATCGCGAAGGCTTGCGACAAAACTCAGGTCGAGTGTCGCGCTTCGAGCGCGGAAACACGCAATTGATCCGTCAAATGCTCAATGCGGCGAAGGAGACGAGTTTCGAGTATCACGTTCACATTGTGCAGCCCGGATTATCAAAGGCTCAACTTACACCCGCACATTCCGATTTGCTTGGGGCAACCGAGACATTCCTCCTCGAAACCTATTCTATGCCTCTTCGGGTCATCGCCAGTGAGTGAATTGGCCTTAACCCCTCCTCCGCCTACGCCGAACTTCGCATACGTCGTTTTCCCGGCTTTTGCTTAGTCGCCGCAATAAGTGGCGAAATCAGTTTCTCATAAAGGCCAAAAAGATGCTCGACCCGTTCCCGGTCGCCAGTGAATGACGCTGCCCGATATAGCCCATCAACGGCAGCATCAAGCGCACGGTGTGCTCTCCGCAGCTCCGGCCTCATAACATCGACGTCATACAAATCCGCCAACGTCGCATCCGGAAACATTGCACGCGCATCTAGTACTGCCTGCGCTAGGGCTCGAACCCTTCCTCGTTGAGCAACTGTTGCTTCTGGCCACGGGTATGGATTGTAGACGACACCAATGGAATACCGGTAATCGCTTTTTAGGCGTCCCCCGATGTACCGCAGCCAGGACATGTGCATGCGTGACGTGAGTACGCCGAAATGCCATAGGTCTGCATCCAACAGGACGCGCACCAGATTACTTGGGATTGTTGGCGGCTCCAGCCACCCGATCGGTACATACTCTCGCCGCTCCGAGCTGACTTCAGGTATAATAAGAAAGGGACGATCAGGAATCACCTCGACATTATATTTATCGGGATAATCTGCAATAGCGAGCGTGCTCTTACGTTTGCTCTTATGACGAAACTCTTTCACCCTTTGCATTCGTTCCACCACGGCGGGCAACCGGCGTAGCTCGGCAGGAGAAACACCTTTCAGGAATAAAATCCATCGCGACAGTTCGTTGATGTACTCAATCGATCCGACATAAGGGTGCAACAATCTTTCCGCATTGGGTTCGCCCGCCAGAAACGCGGCGCGCTCGCTGTCATCGAAGATATAATTGCCATCGTCGATCGGCTGTGTGCCGCTTACCAAGCGAGGGGCCTCGCAAATGGGCTTCGAGCGTTCTTCCACAACGAGATGTTTGTCCGCAAGACCGCCCGCGTCAAATAGATATGGAGAAAGCGCGCCATGCAAGCTTTCCACCGGATCGCCGTTAATATCGTCGTAGCTAAATAGTCGCTTCTCTTTCGGTTCATAAGCCCGTTGCGCAAGTCCGATTATTACTACATGCACATGCGCCATTCCCCGAGCGTCCGACCCCCACGCAAAAGTGCGATGAGCGAACGCAATTTCGAGCCGATAACTATTGAATAGCGAGGGCCACAGCTGAGCGACCTGCTCCCCTTGCGTTATCGAATTTGTTGCGACGAATCCGATACTCGCGGTTCCTCCTTGAACGTACTCCCCCGCCTTGAGAAACCAGGCCGTTACGTAGTCGAGTGTTCCTTCCGTCCCAGCGTGTCGAGCGATTCGCAGCACCTGCGCCCTCTGCTTGGGACTCTGATATTTGGCCCCAGCAAATGGCGGATTGCCGAAAACGTATGAACATTGATCTGAAGGAATGACTGTGGCCCATTCGATCTCTAATGCGTCCGCGTTGTGAATGTGCGGAGATGCCTTAAGCGGAATTCGCGCGTAATAATCACCGAACGCCAGTGAGAGCTTGTTATTCATAATGTGATCCATCATCCACAATGCCACTTCAGCAATTCGCGTCGGGAATTCAAAAATCTCAATTCCATAGAATTGATTTACGTCAATGTTGGAGAGCGTCGCCACGTCAAAAAATGTCTGTTGTCCCGCAGGATTAAGCTCAATCAGCAATTCAATTTCCAGCTCTCGCAATTCACGGTAGGCGATCACAAGGAAGTTGCCGCACCCACAAGCCGGATCGAAAAACCGCAGGTTTCCGAGTTTCTCGTGGAATGCCAGTAAACCATTACGCCGACCAGTATCTCGACGCGCTTTGAGGCGTCCGAACTCTGCACGCAGTTCGTCTAGAAAAAGCGGTTGAATCACCTTCAAAATATTCTTTTCAGTCGTGTAGTGAGCACCCGACGCGCGACGCTCTGCCTTGTTCATGACAGATTGAAACAGCGAGCCGAAAATAGCCGGTGATATTGCGTCCCACGAGAACGCACACACTTCCTTCAGCTGTGCGCGCATAGCTCCATCGAACGCCGGAATCTGCAGCCGCTCCTTAAATAAATCGCCGTTGACATACGGAAACTTTTGCAAATCATCGTCGAGATTTTTCTGCCTGCGTTCGATCGCTATGTTGAGAACCTCGAAGAGCTGCGCTAGCCATTGACCAACGTCGCTCCCATCTTCTCTCGTCCGCTGGTCGATCAAGTCGAAGAAAATTCCACGTGGTTCAAATATGCCGGTGTCATCCGCGAAAAGACAAAATAGGAGACGGACAAGAAAGCGCTCGAGATCGTGTCCCGCGTAACCAGCGTCCTTTAATGCATCGTGGAGCTTCCCCATGAGCTCCGACGCTTTAATATTTACCGGGTCCTGATCGCGGAATGTGCGTTTTTCGACGCCGAGAATGAAACCAAAATGTTCAATGTGCTTTGGTAGATCCTTTAGCGCGAAATGCACTGGAGGATTTTCGCCGTCCAGGTCATACAGCTCGAATGTCTGAAAATCACTGACAAGAATGTGCCTCGGCAGCTCCGATTCCTTGATACCCGGAAAATAGTCCAAGGCCTGCTCTTTAGCCTTTGTGAGGCTTCCGCCGGCGCTCTTCTGTTCGACGAGCAACACTCCTTTCCAGAAGAGATCGATAAATCCGTGCTTACCATCCAATTTCTTGACCGGCTCTTCAAAGCTCGCAACACGCCGGCGCGTTACACCGAATACCTCGAAAAATTCATTGTAAAAAGTTTGGGCTTGGCCTTTTTCATAGCGCGCGTCCTTCCACTCATCCGCGAAGTGGGCAGCTCGCGCGCGAATTTCATTCCACGATAATCGCATACGTGTTTAGGCCGACGCCCTTCCCCATGGCATAAGGCATATTACCCTAAAATCGAGTTTGGCCGAATGATTATGCGGCTGACCTACCCCTTATGCAGCTGCTAACTGCACTCTTTCAATCAGCGTCGGGTCATTGTCATCTGCCCTTGAGCTATTGACCCGCTTCGACACCGGCCATTTTTCCAGAAAATCATTTGGCGCGGGCTTGAAATATTCGACTCCCGCCTCCCCGCTCAGCCATGGATCGAACTGCTTTTCCGTGAGCAGCACCGGCATCCGGTCGTGGACTTCCGCGACGAACTCATTGGGCTCGGTGATGATCATAGTGCAGGATTTAAGTGCCGCCTTCGTCTCCGGATCTTTCCACTCATCCCATAGCCCCGCGATCGTCAGTGCCGGCGAGCCGTCGCGTGCGGTGAAATACCAGGGCTGCTTGCCGTCCGACCGGTCTTCCCACTCGTAATAGCCGGACACGGGTATCAGGCAGCGCTTGCGTTTGAACACGCTGCGGAAGAACGGCTTAGTCGTCACCGTCTCCGCGCGCGCATTGAATGTGGCGAGCTTCAATTCCTTGATCGCCTTCTTCCACCAGTTCGGTATGAGGCCCCAACGGGCGCGGATCAGCTCCCGCTTCCCGTCCTCAGCCACGATCGCGTCTACCGTTGTGGTCGGGCAGACGTTAAAGCGCGGCTGGAAATTGTGCGGCGCCGGTCCCAGCGTGAGCCGGTACAACGCAACAATTTCTTCCCACGTCAGCTTGTAAGTGGCACGCCCGCACATGGGAGGAATGTAAGGGCCGCGCTAGCCGGGCACCAGTGCTTCTGTGCTGCGCCGGATGAAAGTGTTTAGCTGCGCCACAAATTCGGCCGCGGTTGCTGGACGAAATTGGTCGCACACGCTGCTGACAAGCGTCGTCAGCGATTGCTCAAACAGCTCGGGATACTTTGCCGCAAGATCGGCTGCGTCCTGCATGAGTGCAGGCGACATTTCCTTGACCGATTCTTTGAAGGCGTAAAACGATTTGACGTTTCTGTGTTCTTCGTCCGTCAGCTCTTCGAACTCGCCCTTTTCGAGATACCATATGGCGGAGTACTCGAAGGCCTCATCCAACCTTTCTGCCATTTTGCGCATAGCAGTCTCCATTACGCTTGACTCTCGGCTTCGGATGTTCTTCTTTTGTTCTCCATGAGTCAAGACCCCGAAGACGAGGACGGCCAGCTCCATACGCTCGGCCTGCTAGAGCGTTTGCGTTCCGAAACGAACCTCGTTCGGGGAGCGTATGGCGGTCTCTACGAGCGCGTGGACAAGCTCTTGCGCGAGATCGAGAACCCGAACCTGCACGACATCGCTAATATGAGCTTTCGCGTTGAACTGTGGGACCGGCACGCCCTGCATATCCGCTGGGTTATCGCCGCTGCGGGATCTGTGTTCCTGGCGCGGGCCGCCTTCGAGGAAGCGATTAAGCAGTGGCCAGATCAGAAGCTGACGCTCCGGCAAGGAATAATGCTCATCAGTGAGCATCCCCCGCCGCTTGGAAATCCGCGCTAAATGCCCTAAATGGTGCACCACGCCTGCACCGAAGCGCCAGAGGCTATTCAGAGGCTAAGAACTTTTGCGGAACGCAAAAAGTCTCGGATGTTCAAAGGTTTTGGGGAATAGTTCAACGGTAGAACTGCGGACTCTGACTCCGTCAATCTAGGTTCGAATCCTAGTTCCCCAGCCACTGAAATCACACAGCTTTTTCTGCTTCCCTCTTGGACAGGTCCGACCAGTTGGGAGCGTAGTTGGGAGAATC
>Ga0070731_10002031_pt1 | contig 19990 bp, 19 predicted proteins | sample Coa_R1_2_FD_66448 | JGI IMG/M metagenome (GOLD analysis project Ga0070731, IMG submission 66448) | Surface soil microbial communities from Centralia Pennsylvania, which are recovering from an underground coalmine fire - Coalmine... | ecosystem: Environmental > Terrestrial > Soil > Unclassified ... | reverse complement strand
CGGTCGCGGTCCGTCATGGCCAGGAGGTCCTCTCCGAAGACGAGGCATTCGCCGTCGTCCTGGTCGAGGATCCCTGCGACCACGGAGATCAGGGTGGTCTTCCCGCAGCCCGAGGGTCCGACCAGCATCATCAGCTCATCCGGGGCGACCTCCAGGTCCACCCCCCGGAGGGCGGTGACCCGGGAATCGCCCGACCCGTAGGATTTCGTCACCCCGGTCAGCTTGACCGCCAGATCCGCCGCGATCTTCATGCGTCATCCCTTGAAGACGATAGCCGGCTCCAGCCGGACGACTTTGAAGAGGCTGAGGAAGGCCGCGAACGTACAGATCACCGCGATGGCCACGCCGGTGCCCACCAGAACCTGCCAGGGGAGACGGAAGGCCAGCTCGGTGTTCGTCCCGAACAGGCGGCCGAACCCGGCGGCGAACCCGGTCCCCAGGCCGTAGCCGATGCCGCCGACCAGGAGAGCCTGGACGATGACCATCACCAGGAGCATGAGGTTGGTCGCCCCCATCGCCTTGAGCGCCGCGAAGTGCTTGAGATTCTCGAGCGTGAAGTTGTAGAAGGTCTGGCCCGCGATCGCGGTGCCGACAAGGAAGCCCAGGAGGACCGCGATGCCGAAATTGATCGGGATGCCGGTGTACTTCATGAAGTAGCTGACCGTGAGATCCTCGAACTCCGGCTTCGTGTAGGCGGAAAGGCCGGTGCTCCGCGTGATCCTCGCCGCGAGGTCCTTGGGGGAAATCCCCGGCTTCGCCTTGGCCTGGATGAACGACAGCAGCTTGCGCTCCGTCGGCGCGAAGGTCGTCGCGCGGGTATACGTCGTGTAGATGACCGGCTGTGACTGGAAGGTGCGCGACACCTGGCAGATACCCACGACCACTGCCCGGTGGTCGTTCAGCTCCAGGGTGCTGCCGACCTTGAGCGGGGTCGTCTTCCCGTCGGCCCCCCGTTTGGCGAGTTTTCCGGCCGCTCCCGTCTGGTCCACGATGACGCCGTCCGCGCGGCGCAAGTCCGCCAGGCGTCCTTCCAGCATCGTCGCGGGCCCGCCGATCAGCGTCGCGTCGTCGAGGCCGACGACGTTGCAGGACTGGAAGTTGCCGTTGTCGAGCCGGGCCTTCAAGATGCCCTTGTAGAGGGGCACGGCCCAGTCGACCCCTTCCGTCCCGCGAACGCGGAGCAGCTGGGTGTCCTGCAGGGGCTTGATGTCGTCGACGAACTGCACCTTCGGATCCATGACCCAGACGTCGGCGAGGGCCGAGTCGGTGATGAAGCCGTAGGTCCGGGTCATGAGTCCGACGAAGATGGCCATCTGCTGGGTGATGAGAAAGGAGGCGAAGGTCAGGCCCATCACAATGCCGAAGTATTTCCCGCGATCGCCGGTCAGCATGCGGAGGGCGACGTAAATCACGACGAGCCCCCTTTTCGCCGGGCCCCGCCCAGGCCGCGGATGCCGGCCGCGGAGAAGCTCACGATGTGATCCGTAATCGCCTCGATGTCGTGCAGCTCCGGGTGGCGCCCATCGAGGAGCCGGATCACGGGGGCGCAATGCTTGTAGAAGAGGCACTGCCCCACGATGCTCTTGGCCGCGCGCTCGACCTGGGGGCCGGTGACCTCGGGTCCCGCCAGCGCCCGGACGAGGGCGCAGAGACGGCCGTACAGGGGGCGGATCATCTGGTCGACGATGCCGGCCAGGGCGGCGGTGGGTTCGATCATCTCGCGGGCCATCATCTTGCCGTGAACGGCCTGCTCGCCTTGGTCCAAGACGCGACGCAGGAACGAGCGGACGAACGCGTGGAGCTGCTCCTCGAGGGAGGCGTCGGGAGGCAGGCCGCCGAGAGGGGGATGCTTCGCGAGCGACTGCTTCGCGTAGTGCTGGAGGACGGCGGCGTAGAGGCCCTCCTTGTCGCCGAAATGATAGTTGACGGCGGCAAGGTTGGCGCCGGCGCGGCTGACGATGTCGCGCACGGTGGCGGCGCGGAATCCCGACTCCGAAAAGACGGCGCCGCCCGCCTCGAGCAGGCGTTCGCGGGTGTCGCTCGTGGGGTCCGCGGTCCGGGTCATCGCTCCTCCGAGTGAAACTACTGTTTAAAACACCTGTATTAAACAGATATTTCAATCCGACTCAAGAAAAAACAGGGAGGAGGGCCGATGGGGCCGCTCAGGAGAAGAATTGGCCCGGCTTGGGCTGATAGCCGTTGATGAATTCCGCGGCGGTCATCCGGCGCTTGTTCTCGGGCTGCAGCTCGAGAATCGTCACGTCGCCGTCCGCGCAGGCCACCTTGAACCATTCCTTGTCCACCGAGAGGATGACCCCCGGCCGGTGGTCGGGCTTGGACGGGTAGCGCGTCCCCTTCACCTTGTGGATCACCACCCGCTGCTTGCCTCCCAGGAACGTGAACGCACAGGGGTAGGGGATCAGGGCCCGCACGAAGTTGTGAATCTTCGCCGCCGGCTTCCGCCAGTCGATCCGTCCGTCGTTCTTCTCGAACTTCTTCGCATACGTCGCCTCCCGCTCGTCCTGCGGGACCTCGACGTGCTTGCGCTCCTGGATCTTCGTGATGACGTCCACGAGCAGCTCGGCTCCGGTCTGGGAGAGCTGGTCCTCCAGCTCCGGCGTCGTCAGCTCCAGCGGCACCGGCACCCTCGTGATGCCCAGGATCGGGCCGGCGTCCATCTTCTCCACGACCTTCACGATGCAGACGCCCGTGAACGCGTCGCCGTTCATCAGCGCCCGCGCCACCGGCTCCGGCCCGCGATGCTTCGGGAGCAGCGACGGATGGATATTCAGGCAGTAGAACCGCGGCATCTGCAGGATCTCGTTCCCGAGCTTCTGGCCATACGCCACCACGACGACGATGTCCGGAGACAGCGCCCTCAGCTCTCTCAGGAATTCGTACTCGTTGCAGTTTTCCGGCTGGAAGAGATGCACCCCCCGGGCGAGCGCAACCTCCTTGAGCGGGCTCTGATGCAGTTCCTGTCCCCGGCCCGCCGGCCGGTCGGGCTGCGTGACCGCCGCCATCACGCGGTGCTCCGAGGCGAGCAGCTTTTCGAGCGCCGGTACCGCGAACCCCGAGGTGCCGAAGAAAACGATGTTCATATGACGTTGATCTCGAGATTGGGAGACCCTTCCTTGAACCGGGACAGGCGGAGCGGGGACAGGTCCATCGACGAACGGCCGGTCTCGAGGAGCTCCGCCACCAGCATCCCCGTCGCCGGCGCGTGCATCACGCCGTGGCCGCTGAAGCCGCAGGCCAGCCACCAGCCGGGCTCGCCGGCCGTGCCGATCAGCGGATGGTTGTCGGGCGTCACCTCATAGAGACCGCCCCAGCCCGTGCGGATCCGCGCGTTCTCGAGCGCGGGCACCCGGCCCATCGCCAGCTCCGCCACCTTTTCCAGAAAACCGTAGTCCGCGTTCTCGTTGAAGCCCGGCGGCTCGTCCTTGTCCGCCTTGCCGATGAGGAGCCCGCCGGACTCGCTGTGCAGGTAGACGCCCGTCGTGAAGTCGATCGTCATCGGCACGGGATGCGGGAACTCCGGCATCGGTTCCGTCACGAAGCACTGCCGCCGCACCGGCTTCACCGGAATGTCCATGCCCAACCGCTCCCCTAGTTTCCCCGAGTACGCCCCGGCCGCGATCACCACCTGATCCCCGCCGAAGGACCCGGACTGCGTCCGCACCGTGCAGCCCTCCCGGCCGAGGACCTCCTCGCCGAAGAAAAACCGAACGCCCAGCTCCCGGGCCCGCTTCTCGTACCCGGCGACGAAATCCGCGGGCGAGGCATAGCCATCCCGCCCATGGAAGACGCCGCCCAGGAGGTCGTCGCTCCGCACGTACGGCGCCTTGCGGACGACCCCCGCCCGGTCGAGCAGCTCGATCTGGAGGCCTCGGCTCTGCTGCAGCGCCGCATTCGCCTCGAAGATCCGCATCTGCTCCGGCCGCGACGCCATCCACAGGTATCCCGCCTGGATGAACGGCGCGGGCACCCCCATCTCCTGTTCGAACTTCTCGAAGCGTTCGATCGACAAGCGGGAAAGCTCGACGTTCACCGCGCTGGAGAACTGCACGCGGATTCCGCCGGCTGCCTTCGCCGTCGAGCCCAGACCCGCCGCCTGCTCCTTCTCGAGCACCGCGACGTCCCTCCGACCCCTCCGGGCGAGATGGTAGGCGATCGAGGTTCCGATGATCCCCGCGCCGATGATCACCACGCCGAACCGCTGGTCCGCCATGAACGTGTGGCTATTCTACGTTGCCCGGTCGACCTTTCAACGTTATCATGGCCGCCCGGAGGACGCCACGTGGGGAAAAGGATCGTTTCCAGCGGCCAGGCCCCCAAGGCGATCGGGCCCTATTCGCAGGCCGTCGACACCGGCGACCTCGTGTTCGTCTCGGGCCAGATCCCCCTCGACCCCGCCACCGGTCAGGTCGTCGGGCCCGGGGACATCCAGGTTCAGACGGAGCAGGTGCTTCAGAACATGAAGGCCGTCCTAGAGGCGGCGGGACTGGGGCTCTCCCAGGTGGTCCGCACGACGGTCTACCTGGTCGATCTGGCGGAGTTCGCCCGGATGAACGAGGTGTACGGAAGGCATTTCGCCGCGGAACCGCCCGCCCGGTCCACCGTCCAGGTGACCGCCCTTCCCCGAGGAGTGCGGGTCGAAATCGACGCCGTCGCGAAGCGCTAGCGTTCCTACCCGCACGTAGGGTTCTTCCCGCCCGACTACGGTTCCGTATCGGGTGAACCCTCCGATTTCACCGGAATCGACGATGGCACGTCCTTTGCTTGAGTCCCCGGAGTAATCGAGGAGGAGCCATGAGGACCCCGGCGACGCGGCCCGGCACCGTGAGGATGGAAGTTCGATTCCCCAGCGCCGGCAAGGCCGGATCGTGCCTCAATGCGCTCTCGAAGATCCCCGGCGTCCTGCTCAATATCCTCCGCGGACGGGTCACCGCCCGGGGGGCGGTCTACGAAGTGGAGCTGAGCGGACCCGGAGACGGCATCCGCCAGGCGATCTGGAGTCTCCGGGCCGGGGCGCTCTTCCCGTAGCCCCAGAAACAGTGGGTCCCCCCAACAAGGAGTCCTGATGGCGAAGAAGCTGAAGGTTCCCGCGCCCCCCCTTCTGGGTCTCAAGAAAGTTCCGCTCAAGGTCCGGGCGGAGGGGGCCAAGGAAGTGGTTCTGACCGGCGATTTCACCCAGTGGGCCAAGGACCGGATCCGCCTGACCCCGACCGCGGGGGGCGAGTGGATCACCGTCCTGGAGCTCGCTCCGGGTGACTATCAGTACCGGCTCCTCGTCGATGGGGAATGGCGCGATCATCCGGACGCGCCCAAGCGGATCGACAACCCGTTCGGCACGCTGAACTGCGTCTTGACCGTGGCCTGAGCCAAGTCGCGGTCGCCGCGGTTGCAATCCCGGCCCTCGTATGTTAAGAGAGAGGGGTTCACGGGAGCGGCTTTTCCTTTGCTCCTGATCCCGCGGATAGGACGTATCCCCGGAATCATCGGCAAACCCCGTCTCCCGGATCGGATCTGGGGTCTACTGACGGGGCTTTCATGGACGCCGCCCGGCCGAACGAGGAGGAGATCCTCGCCCACCTGGAGGCCAAGCTTCAGCACCGCTTCGGGAACACGAAGCTCGCGGTCCAGGCGCTCACGCATTCGTCCGCGAAAGACAAGGATTACCCCTGCAACGAGCGCCTGGAATTCCTCGGAGACGCCATCCTGGGCCAGGTGATCAGCGAGCACCTGTTCCACCATTTCCCCGGCTACGAGGAAGGCGACCTGTCGACCATGAAGTCGATCATCGTCTCGGCCAAGACGCTCTCCGAGAAAGCTCGCGAGCTGGAACTCGACCGCGTCATCATTCTGGGCCGCGGACTCACCGAAAAGCGCCAGCTGCCGCGGTCGATCCTCTGCAACGCGTTCGAGGCGGTCGTCGCCGCGCTCTACCTCGATGGGGGGATGGAGACGGCCCGAACCTTCATCCTCGGCAGCCTCAAGATGAAGGTCGACGAGATCCTGAAGGACGAACACGAGAAGAACTACAAGTCGCTGCTGCAGGACTACGCCCAGCGGCGCGTGAACGCGATCCCGGTCTATCGCGTCATGAAAGAGGTCGGCCCCGACCACAAGAAAATGTTCCAGGTGGTGGTTGAACTCAGCTCCACCCAATACGGACCCGCGTGGGGGGCCAATAAGAAGGAAGCCGAGCAGCGCGCCGCCAAGCTCGCGCTGGAGCAGCTCGGGCTGCTGACGGTGGAAGCGAACGCCGAGTAGGAATCCCTCGGCGTCCGCTTCATGCTCGGTTCTCCGGCCCTCGAACGCTTGAACATGGCGCTGGCCCAGGGCAGACCCGTCCGGGCCGGCGGCGTGTGGGGGTCTTCCTATGCCCTCATCACGGCCGAAGCGGTCCCGCGCCCCGCCCTGATCGTCCTTCCCACCCCCTTCGCGGCCGAGGAGGCCGTCGAAGACCTGCGCTGCTTTGGAACGGCTCCGGTCCTGTTCGAGTCGCTCAAGGAGGCGGTCCGCTTCCAGGACGGCGCCATCGACCTCCTGGTCGCGGATCTCGGGACCTCCCTGGGGGAGCTGCCCTCGCCCGTCGTCCTCCGGAGCGCACGGTTTTCGTTCTCCGCGGGGCGCCCGATCGATCTCCCGGCCCTTTCCCTGAAGCTCGTGGAAAGCGGCTACGAACGGACCGCCGCCGTCGAGCGTCCCGGAGAGTTCGCCGTCCGGGGCGGCATCCTGGACCTCTTTCCCCTCACCAGCGATCTCCCGGTCCGGATCGAACTCTCCGGAGACGTCCTCGAGTCGCTGCGCAGCTTCGATCCCGCGACCCAGGGGTCCCTTCATCCGCTCGACCGCCTGGACTTCAGCCTCGTCCCCCAGGAGGCCCCGAAAACGGCCACGCTCTTCGACTTCCTTCCGGCGAAGGCGTCCGTCGTCTTGAAGGAGCCGTCCGAGATGAACCTCCGGCACGCGCGCTGGGAGGGGGCCTACGCCGTTCTTGCCCGCCACCCGGTTCTTTCGCTCTCCTCACTCCCCGAGCCCGACGCGGAAAACCTCAGGATCCTCTCCCTCCAGCGCTTTACCGGCGTCCTGGCCAACGTCGAGCGCGAGCTCGAGGCCGTCCGGCGCAAGCAGACGATCGTCTACTGTTCGAATGCCGGGGAGGAGCAGCGGCTACGGGAGCTCATCAGGTCCCCCGTCGAGGTCCGCCGGGGCCGCCTCAATCACGGCTTCATCTTCGAGGACCTCGCCACCGCCTACATTCCCCACCACGAGCTGTTCAATCGGTACCGCCTCCGGCGCAGCGTCCGGCGCGCGGACACGCGGCCCATCGACACCCTGCTCGAGATCGAGCGGGGTGATATCGTCGTCCACGTCACTCACGGCATCGGCCGCTTCGTGGGGATCGAGCGCCGTAACCGGCAGGAGTTCATGGTCCTCGAGTACGCGGGCGGGGCCCGGCTCTATGTCCCCGTCACCAACCTCGACCTGATCCAGCGCTACGTCGGCGGATCCGAGAACCCGCCCCCGTTGTCCACCCTGGGCGGCGACGCGTGGAACGCCGCGAAGCTCCGCGCCCAGGCCGCCGTCGAGAAGCTCGCCCAGGAAATGATCCAGATCCAGGCCCTGCGGGCCATGGAGCTGGGGACCGCCTTCCCCGAGGACGGCGAATGGCAGCGCGAGTTCGAGGCGGCGTTCCCCTACGAGGAGACCGACGACCAGTTCCACGTCGCGGGCGAGATCGCGGCGGACATGCACTCCACCAAGCCCATGGATCGGCTGGTCTGCGGCGACGTCGGCTACGGCAAGACGGAGCTGGCCATGCGCGCCGCCTTCCGCAGCGCCGTCGCCAACCGCCAGGTCGCCATCCTCGTCCCCACGACGGTCCTGGCCCAGCAGCACGACCAGAGTTTCCGCGAGCGCATGGCCGACTATCCGATCCGCATCGAATCGCTGTCCCGCTTCAAGACGAAGAAAGAGCAGAGGAAGATCCTGGCCGAGCTCGCCGACGGCGCCATCGACGTCGTGATCGGCACGCACCGCCTGGTCCAGCCCGACGTTCGGTTCAAGGACCTGGGGCTGGTCGTGATCGACGAGGAGCAGCGATTCGGCGTGGAGCACAAGGAGTTCCTGAAACGCATCCGCGCGACGGTCGACGTGCTCACGCTGACCGCGACCCCGATCCCCAGGACGCTGCATATGGCGCTTCTGGGAATCCGCGACATCTCCTCGCTGACCACGCCGCCCCAGGACCGGCTGGCCATCCGGACGGAGATCCTTCCCTACGACGAGCGCCGGATCCGCGAGGCGCTCCTCTTCGAGCTGAACCGGGGCGGCCAGGTCTATTTCGTGCACAACCGCGTCCACAACATCGACGCCGTCGCCAGGCGGCTGCGGATGCTGGTGCCCGAAACGCGGATCGCCATCGGTCACGGCCAGATGGCCGAAGGCGAGCTCGAAGAGACGATGCTCCGGTTCCTCGCCAAGGAGATCGACGTCCTGGTCTGCACGACGATCATCGAAAGCGGCCTCGACATTCCGAACGTGAATACGATGATCATCAACCAGGCCGACTTCTTCGGCCTGGCGGACCTTCACCAGCTCCGGGGCCGGGTGGGGCGCTACAAGCGGCAGGCGTTCTGCTACCTGCTGCTTCCGCCGGACCGCCCGCTGGTCCCCCAGGCCCAGAAGCGTCTCAAGGCCATCGAAGAGTTCAGCGAGCTGGGCGCCGGATTCAAGATCGCCATGCGCGACCTCGAAATCCGCGGCGTCGGAAACCTCCTGGGACGCGAACAGCACGGTCATATCGCGGCGATCGGCTACGACCTCTACTGCCGCCTGCTGGAGAAGGCGGTGAAGAAGACGAAGAAGCAGCCGGTCACGGAGCCGCTGGAGACGGCCGTGGACCTGGGACTCGACACCTGGATCCCTGAAGACTACCTCCCGGATCTCCGGACCCGCGTCGAGGTCTACCGACGGCTCACGGGCTGCCGGACCGAGGAGGCCCTGGACGAGGCGGAGAAGGAGGTGCAGGACCGCTTCGGACCGATCCCGCCTCCCGTCGACGGGTTCATCCGGACCATGAGAGCGAAGATCCGGGCGGCCGCCTGGGATCTCGCCTCCGTCTCGCCGGGGAAGGAAGGGATGATCGCGAAGTACCGGGACCGGAAGAAGGCCGAGGAGCTGAAGAAGCGGAATCCGGAGGCGGTCAGGATCGTGGACGCGGAAACGATCCTGTTCGTGGACCGGCCCGTCCTGGACCTTCTCCGGCCGCCCGCCACCGCCGGACTCCCGAGGAAATAAAAAACCCCCTCGGTTTCCCGAGGGGGTCTTCTATCCGTATCGATCGGGACTACTTGATCTCGGAGACCGGGTACTTCTTCAGCGGATCCGTCTCCTTATCCCACTTGCCCTTGCAGCCGTCGCAGCAGAAGCCGACGGTGTAGGTCTTGTCGCCCTTCTTCACGTCGGACGTCGGACCATCCTTCTTGATGTCCTTCTTGGCCACCGGGCACTTCTTGTTCACGGGATCGGCCGCCGCCGAGGCGTAGACCGCCGAGAACGCCACCGCCGCCACTACGAGCAGCGACATCGTCACCACGAGCTTCTTCATCCGCATTCTCCTTCGAAAAAATTCCACCCGACAATACCCAACGACACCCGTTGCGATTCTTATCCGGAAAAAAACTACTCCACCGACGACTTCTTGAACTCCTTGACCTTCTTGATGTACTTCTCGGGGTCGCCTTCGAACTTGCTCACGCAGTCCATGCAGCAGAACCCGATCAGCTGCTTCTTGTACTCGGACGTCCGGCCCGCCACGATGTCCTTCCCCGTGATCGGGCACTTCTTGTTGATCGGATCGTCGAACGCGATTTCTTCAACCGACGTCTTCTTGAACTCCTTGACCTTCTTGATGTACTTCTCGGGGTCGCCCTCGAACTTGCTCACGCAGTCCATGCAGCAGAATCCGATCAGCTGCTTCTTGTACTCGGAGGTGCGGCCCGCCACGATGTCCTTCCCCGTGATCGGGCACTTCTTGTTGATCGGATCTTCGACACTGGCGTTCGACAGGGTGCCGGCGCGGGATCCGGTCGCCGTGGCGTACGCCATCGACAACGTCATCGCCGCGAGCAACGCCAGGCTCAGCGCAATCTTCTTCATCCTCGGTCCTCCAACGTTCTGGGGATTATCCACGTCGGCCCCGGCCGACTACTTCGGCTTGTGCAGCTCGTGGCACGCCTTGCAGTTCGAGGCGGCCTTGAGCTTGTCCAGCGCGCCTTCCTTCTTGGCCTGGGCGTCCTTCCCCGCGGCCAGCAGCGCGGCGGTCAGGGTCTTCCAGTTCGCTTCGTCTCCCGTCGGAGGCTTCTGGGCCGCCAACACTTCGTAAGCGGCCACGAGCTTCTTGAGGTCGTCGTCCGACCCCTTGCCCGCGAGGACGTTGGCGAGGAAGGATTCCTTGCCTTTATGGAGCGCCATCACGTCCTTGATGTTGGCAAACGCGGCCGCGGCCGCGGCCGGCGGGGGAGCGGGCGGGGCCGCGATCTCGACCACTTTCGCGGGCGGATCGATGCCCCGGTTGATATACACGCCCGGCAGGGCCTTCGCCAGCTCGGCGGCCCCGCCGTCGGTCACCGGCGTCTGCCAGAGATAGACGTTTTTCAGCTTCTTCAGGCCCGCGAGGTTCGCGAGACCCTTGTCCGTGACCTTGGTCGCATACAAGTTGAGGTAGGTCAATTCCACCAGACCCTTCACGGACCCCAACCCCTCGTCGCCCACGCCCGTCTTCTCGAGATGCAGGCGCCTCAGGTTCTTAAAGCCGGCCAGGACTTTCACACCGGCGTCCGTCACGCTCGTGTTGGCCAGGTTCAGCCACACCAGCTGCTCGCTCACGCCCTTCAGCGACTCCAGCGCGGCGTCGTCGATCTTCGACCCCGCCAGGCTGAAATTCACGCTGATCAGGTTGGTGTTCGCGGCCAGAGGCATCGCCCCGCCGCCCAAGGCATTGATCTTTTGGACGGCCGCCGCGTCGGCGGGAGGCGCGGTCGGGAGCTGCTCCTCCTGGGCTCCGGCGAAGGCGACCAGGGAGAGGAAGGCCAGGGCGCTCGATAGTCTTTTCATGCGATGTTCTCTATGAAGAAACCACTCCTGAATTACGCTCACCCGAGGGGGGTTGGGGCCGGGAGGTAAGAATTTAGTCTGACAACCCCCGGACGTCAAGTCCCAGGTGCCCCCCGCCTGCTGGACCTCAAAAACCTAAGGGATCCCACGACGGGCCTGGGGCAAAGATCCCAAGAATATGGGAAAATCCCCTCGATCGGGTCAAAGGGACCGCACGCCTCCATCCGCCCTGGGGTCGCTCCCCCCCGTCAGGGACCCGTCCCCGTCCCGCCGGATCACCTGGCCGCGCCCGAACAGGGCACGATCGTATCCGGAAACCCCGGAAACCACGGGATGGCCCAACTTTCTCAAGGCACTGACGGTCGACTCCGGCAGCCCGGCTTCCAGATGCACCCTCGATTCCGCTCCGTCCACCGGCTGGACGCAGAAGCGGGGCCGATCCACGACCGGCTGAGGGTCGAGGCCGTCGTCGACCAGCCCGACGACCACCTGGACGTGCCCCTGCGGCTGCATGAACCCTCCCATGACTCCGAACGGGCCATAAAGCGACCCGTCGGAGCGGGTGAGGAGGCCGGGGATGATGGTGTGATAGGGGCGTTTCCGGGGCTCCAGGCAATTGGGATGCCCGGGTTCCGTCACGAAACAGGCGCCCCGGTTCTGCAGGCTGAAGCCGCAGCGTCCCGGAACGATGCCCGTCCCGAATCCCATGTAGTTCGAATTGATGAACGAGCAGGCGTTCCCGGCGCCGTCCACGACGCAGAAGTAGACGGTATCCGACCCCGCCACGGGGGAACCCCGCCGGAGGTCGACGACCGCGCGTCGGGGATCGAAGAGGGTCCGTCGGCGGACGGCGTAGTCCTTGGACAGCAGCTCCGCCACGGGGACTTTGACGGCCTGGGGATCGGCGACATACCAGCGGGCGTCGGCAAATGCGATGCGCATGGCTTCGATGAGCAGATGCCAGCGGTCCGGTCCCATCGGGTCCTGGCCCCGGAGATCGAAGCCTTCGAGGACATTGAGCGCGAGGAGGGCCGTCACGCCCTGGCCGTTCGGCGGGCACTCCCAGACACGGAGCCCCCGGTACGTGGTGCTGATCGGGTCGACCCAGGTGGACTCGTGGGCCGCCAGATCCTCCGTCGTCATCACGCCGCCTTCGGCTTGGACCGCGGCCGCCACGGCCTGCCCGATCTCTCCCCGGTAATAGGCATCCTTGCCCCCCTGGGCGATCGCCTGGAGGACCCGCGCGAGAGAGGGATTCCGGAAGGTCTCCCCCGTTCGGGGAGGACGTCCTTCCGGGAGATAGTCCTTCAGCCCCGGCCCTCTCAGTAGGGTCCGGCCGCCCGCCCACCCCTGCCCGGCCCACGCGGCCACCGGATATCCCTCCTGCGCGGTGCGGATCGCCGGCGCCAGGCTGCGGCTCAGCGGCAGGCTTCCATGCCGGGCGGCCAGATCGCACCAGCCGGCGCAGGCTCCCGGAACGGTGACCGCGTGGGCATGGTGGGCCGGGAGCGGGATCAATCCCTGACGCCGCAGAAGATCCACCGAAAGGGCGGCCGGGGCTCGACCCGAGCCGTTGAGCCCGCGGACCGAGCGGGTTTTCGCGTCGAAATAGAGCGCGAACATGTCCCCGCCCAGGCCCGTCGACATCGGCTCCGTGAGCGCGAGCATCGCCGCGGCGGCGATGGCGGCATCGGCGGCATTGCCGCCCTCGCGGAGCAGGGAGATTGCGGCGTCCGAGGCGAACGCCTGGCTGGTGGCCGCCATTCCCGAGCTCACGGTCGCTCCCGCAGAAACCGCGCCCCCGCACCCGGCGGCCAGCGGCAGCGCCGCGGCGCCGGCGAGGAATTCCCTTCGCGAAGGGCGCATCACCTAATAGTACGTTCCGAACGAAGGGGAAAATCGCGACGCGAGGCGAGGAATCCTCTCGCGGCTACCTTTTCGACTTGGGGAAAACCCGGTCGAGCGCCGCGCGCTCGGCGGCATTCAACTCCTTGAAGAGCCTGTCGTCCGGAGTCACGCGCTCGCGGCGGGCGATTTCGCGGATCGCCTCCTTGATGAACTGCGCCCCGGAGTACGTGACATGCTCGTCGATGTCGTAGAGCCGGACGAGCGGCACGAGGGTCCGACGGTCGCCGATCCGGCTGACGGCCTCCACCACCCCGTCCCGAACCCGCTTGCGGCCGTCACCGAGCATCTCGATCAGGTCGTTCAAACCGCCCTTTTCCCCGAACTCGACCAGGGCGCGATGGATCTTGACCTTGGCCAGTTCGCAGCAGTGGACGAGCTGAGGGTGATGATTGCGCTTGATGGCCGCCTGGAGCTTCGCCAACTGTTCGAGCAGGGTGGGAACCGCGCGGCGATCGCGCAACGACGAGATGAGGTCGACGAAATTCTCGATCAGATAGGCGTCCGCGGGGCGCTTCACCTCGACGAGATGATTGAGCGCATGGAGAATCACGTTGAGCGACGGCTTGCCGATCTCCGACAGGGCGTCGGTGAAGCTGGTCAGCGCATGAGGCTCCTCGGGCTTCTTCACGAGCGCGTCGACGATGACTTCGGCCGCGGCGGAACCGTATTTCTCCAACGACGTCATCGACGCGGCGCGGACATGGTAGTCGTCGGAGAGGAGGTCCTTGACGTGCTTCTTGATCTGTTCTTTGGCGGCGGGGGCGAGCGCGGCGTGTTCCTGTTTCTCCCTCAGCGATCCAGGTTGCGACCCGTTCATCGAGCGCCCTCCTCTCACCGAATCTCCGGCGTTCCAGCGGCGACAAGTGGACCGTTCTGCTGAGAAAAATTATACACTCCACGTGACGTGACTCAAGAGAAGCGTCGGGGTTTCCGGAATATATTTCGCGCGCCGCACTGATCGGGAGAGCCGAGCCATGTCGCTAGTGTTCCTGATGACGACCCTGATGCAGGCCGGCGACTCCGTGGATCTCTCCCGATACGATCCCTCGTGCGGCGTGACGATCGACGCGAAGGGCCGCACGATCCGGGCGCAGTGGCCCGCGAGCGCGACGTCGACCTGCGCCGCCGTCTTCAACCTCGATCCCGCGGCCCCGCTGATCGCGGCGTTCGAAGCCGACGGCAAGGAGCTCGCCCGCGACGTGCGGCCGCTGTTCACGATCACCACGGGCGTGCGGGTCCAGCGGCCCGGCGAGCGCTTCATCTTCTTCGACAAGCCCGCCGACCGGAAGAACGGGCCCGTCTCCACCCAGGATGCCCGCTTCGAGCCGAAAGCCGTGCGCGTCGACAGCGCGGGGGCCCGCGCGACCCTGACCTTCGGCCTTCTCTCGGCGCCGCCCTTCTCCGGGGAGCTCCGGATCCATCTCTACGCCGGCAGCCCGTTCCTCCACGTCGAGGCCGCGCTCGGACTCGACGAGCAGCAGGTCGCCTACATCTACGACTTCGTGCTCGAGAGCGACTGGAAGAAGGTCGCCTGGAAGGAGAACACCACGGACCGGTGGGTGCGCGTCGCGCCCGAAGGGAGCCCCAAGCCGGTGGGCGTCCGGCATCGGGCGATTTTCGCCGAATCGGACGCGGGCTCGGTGGGCGTCTTTCCGGCCCCGCACGCGTTCTTCTATCCCCACGACTGGACCACCAACTTCCGGTTCGCCCAGGTCGGACGGGGGCGCTTCGGGCTGCGCCAGGACGTCGCGGGAGGTCCCGGTCACCAGGGGGCGTACATCCCCTGGATCGACGCTCCCGCGGGAAAGATCCAGCACCTGTCCGCGTTCGTCTGGCTCGGCGCCGAAACGCCGGAAGCCGCGCTCGAGCGGCTCCTGAGGTACACCCACGGGGACGCGTTCCAACCGGTCGACGGCAGGACGACGTTCACCAGCCACTGGCACCTCAAGCTGACGATGAACGATCTGGCCGGAAGACCCGCCGCCGCCGAAGCCGCGTCGATCTTCAAGGCGATGAACGTCAACGTGGTCCATCTCGCCGAATTCCACGGCGACGGCCACCCCGCCGACCCGGGCCCTCAGCGGCTGCCGGAACTGAAGCGGATGTTCGACGTCTGCCGCGCCCACTCCGACGATCGGCTGCTCTTCATTCCCGGGGAGGAGGCGAACGCGCAGCTCAACCAGCCCGCGCCCCCGGGAACCCAAGCGGGCCACTGGCTCTACCTGTTTCCCAAGCCGGTCTACCTGACCTTCGTTCGCCCTCCGGAGGCCCCGCTCGCGGAGGACATTGCTCCCTACGGGACCGTCTACCATGCGGGCAGCGAGGCCGATATGGTCGAGATCCTTCGCCGCGAACGGGCGCTGGCATGGACGGCTCACCCTCGGATCAAAGCGTCCTTCGCGTGTCCCGACTCCTACAAGGAGAAGGACTGGTTCCGGGACGATCTCTGGCTCGGGGGCGCCTGGAAGGCGATGCCGGCCGACCTCTCGGAGAATCGGCTCGGCGTGCGCGTGCTCGATCTCCTCGACGACATGAACACCTGGGGCCGCCCCAAGCAGGTCCTGGGAGAGGTCGACACCTTCGAACTGGATCGGACCCACGAGCTGTACGCCCACATGAACGTCAATTACCTGAGGCTGCGGGCCCGCCCCAGCTCCGACGACTGGTCGCCGGTCCTCCGCGTCCTCCGGGCGGGCGATTTTTTCACGACGACAGGCGAAGTGCTGATTCATTCGTTTGAAGTAAAGGCCGGAAGGGTCCTCGCGGACCTGGAGTGGACGTTTCCGCTGTCCCAGGTGGAGCTCGTGACCCGGGTGGCAGCGCAGATCCGGCGGCGGACGATTCCGCTGACCTTCACGCGGGACTTTGGCCGGGCGACGTTCGACTGGCCGCTCGAGCCCGCGGACGCGGCCACGGTTCGGCTGGAGGCCTGGGACGTGACGTCCAGCGGGGCGTTTACGCAGCCGCTGAGACTGCGCTGAGTCGCCGGAATAAAACAGACGGCCCGGGATCGAACCGGGAAAGGATCAGGACCGACGGAGGAATGGATGGTCATCTGCATGGCGGTGGTGCTGAGCGCGGCGGCCTGTTGCCAGGATCCTCCCAGTTATCGCCGCTCCCTCGCGGACGAGGAAGGGCCGCGCCCGGTGGAAGGAGTGGCGATCGGCCGGCTCGGCGTCTGGACCGGCCGCGATTTCAACTTCGCGTCCACCCGGACGGACGGCAAGCTCTCGACCTCCAAGCAGGAGGCGTTCTTCTCGGCGTCGGTCCTGGGAGGCATCGAGCTGTACGACCACTTCCTGGTGCTGGCCACGATCGAGGGGGACGTCGCCTCCAAGCTGTCGAGCGAGCTCGCCGGCGTCTATCTGGGATGGCACGATCGACCCAAGGAACGGTACGGCAAGGGCGTTCCCGACGAGGCGACGGTCTACGCCGGCGCCATCGGCGGGTCGCTGAAGGTGCACGAAACCGACTTCGGAGACTTCGACCGGGGTATCGGCGTCGGGGCCGGGATTACGCTCGGGTGGGCCATGACGCGCCACCTGAGCTTTGACTTGTACGGCGAATACCGGTATCTGAGGTTCGACTACAAACCGGAGGTCATGTCCGGGAGCCGGTCGATCGGCGGCAATACGGGCTGGTTTGGGGCCGGCGTCAGCTTCCGGTTCTAGCCCGGAAATCCGCCGTCGGGGTCCGGCTCCGGCCCGACGGCGGGGGGCGGGGCGTCGGCCACGGCGGGGGCCGGGTCCTCGGGAGCGGGCTCGAGGGGCGGCGGCGGCTCCTGGGTGCCCATCCGGAGCTGCCGCTCGGCGTCCACGACGTCGCGATTGATGCGACGGGCCGCCCCGCGGAGCTTGTCCCGGAGCGGATCCTCCTTCGGCAGCGTGTACATCGTGGTGCGGAGGAGCTGCAGCGTCAGGCGGAAGAAGCGCACCATGTCTCCGTCCGACGCGCCGGTGTGCGCCTCGAGCTCCGCCCAGGTGCATCCCTTGGCCCAGGCATTCACCGCGCCGGCGAGCTTGAACTCCAGCGATTTGGTCCGGTCCTCGAGTTCCGCGCGCTCCTCGGAGCGGCCGATGTCGTCGACGATCCCGAAGGCCGCTTTCTTCATCCACTTGAAGCGCCCGTGCTCGTATTTGCGGGCCCAGTCCGCCTTCTTGGCTTCGTAGACGATCGCGTGAAAGAGCACGGCGAGCTCCTCTTCCGAGAGTTCCTTGAGAAAGCCGCGGAAGACCAGCTCGGTGACCTGGAGTTCGTAGCCCTGGATCTGCCGCGCGAACTCGCCTTTCGGGGTCAGCTTCCCGTCGCGGATATAATTCATCGACTTCAGCAGCGAGAGCCGCTTGCGGATCTGGGTCACCTTGCTCTGGAACAGCTTTTCCCCGCGGCGGCGCGGATCGAAATTCGCGAACGACTTCTCCGCCGCCGCGTAGATCTTGTTTCCCAGGTGCGACCACAGGGTCAGCAACGTGGCATAGGACAGGTTGAACTGCGACCGGATCGGCTCGATCTCCCCCTCGATCACCCGCTCGATGTCCGAAACCCGCATGTGCGGCCATTCGACCACGCTGTAGACGTAGCCCACCTCGTCGATGCCCCGCCTTCCCGCGCGGCCGGACATCTGGTGGTGCTCCCGCGTTTTGATCGGCCCCAGCCGCTTCCCGTCAAACTTGAAGATCGAATTGAAGACCACCGTCCGAGCGGGCATGTTGACGCCGACCGCAAAGGTCTCCGTCGCGAAGAGGAGCTTGATGAGCCCCGTCGTGAAGATCCGCTCGACCACCTCCTTCAGCGTGGGAAGCAGGCCCGCGTGATGGTAGGACACGCCTTTTTCCAGCAGCCGGCGGAGGTGCTCGGTGGTGGAATCCGGGACGAGATCGAATTTCCGGAGCAGCTCGTCGAACAGCCCGAGGATCCGGGAGCGCTCGTCCGCCGCCAGCAGGGGACGCTGGACAAGGGAGGCGAACTGCTCGCATTCGCGGCGGTTGAACGCGAACCAGAGGACGGGCAGGCGCCGGGCTTCTGCCAGATGGTCGATCATCCACGATCGCCAGCGGTTGGGGTTCGCGTTCGGATCGATGCGCTGGTAGTACTGCCGGATGTCGCCCTGCTCGTACTTGCGAAGCTCGCTCAGCGCCTTCAAGCCCAGTCCCGGGACGAAGAGCTGGTGCTTGAGAGGGACCGGACGATTCTGTTCGATGATGACGTGGAGCTTCGGGGTCGGCCGGATCGTCTGGATCCAGCGCGACAGAGGCTCGAGGTTCGGCACCGTCGCGGACAGACACAGCACGCGGATGTGCTCGGGGGCGAAAATGATCGACTCCTCCCAGACCGTTCCTCGCTCGATGTCGTCGAGGTAGTGGATCTCGTCGAAGATGACGTACCGCACGTCGTGGAAGGCTTCCGGCGATTCGAAGATCGTGTTCCGGAAGATCTCGGTGGTCATCAGGATGACCTGGGCGTCCGGGTTGAGCGTCACGTCGCCGGTCTTGATGCCGACCCGGTCCCCGTAGATCTGGCTGAAATCGCGGAACTTCTGGTTGGAGAGCGCCTTGATGGGTGCGGTGTACAGGACCCGGGCGCCCTCGGCCATGCACTTTTCGATGGCGTATTCCGCGACGAGGGTCTTTCCCGCTCCGGTGGGCGCGGCCACGATCAACGACTCCTGGTCGTTGATGATGCGGACGGCCTGCTCCTGGAACGGATCCAGGGTGATGCCTTTATAGATCATGAGCGGCGGGCCGGGAAGCGGCGGGGCTCGGGCGCCGTTCCGCGCGGAGGCGCGGGGACGGACGGCGGGGTACGGGAGAGCGATCCACTCGGGATCCCTGTCCTTTAGCCCGCCGCCGGGCGCCGGGAACCGCTATTTCCCGCTGTTGAGGGCCTCCTGCTGTTTCTGGTAATCCAGCGCCTTGAACCAAAGGCGCTGCACTTCCTGATCGAGGAATTCCGTCTCCGCCTGCGTCACGGGCTGCTTCCGCAGGGCCTTGTCGGCGACGATCTTGGCGGTGTCCGGTCCGAACTGGCCGGGCGGGAATTTCTTGAGGAGATCAAGGCCCTTCTGGAGGTCCTCGAGATCCTTCACCGCGGCCGCGCCCTTGTTCTTCAGATCCGCGGCATTCTTGTCGAGCTTCTCCGCGTCCTCGCGGGCCTTCTTGGCGGCTTTGTCCCGATCCAGCTCGGCGGTACGGCGCGCGGAGTCGTCCGCCGCCGCCTGCTGCTTGATCCGCGCGACCTCGTCCTGGATGCGCTTCATGGTCGCCGAATCCAGGTTCTGAAGCTTGCGGATCTCCTTGACCTCGCTTCGGGGGATGCTGATGGTGCCGTTCAGGCCGGGATATTCGAGGCTGACGTCGAGGGTGATCTCGGTGGCCTGAGAATAGTCCACGACGGAGTCCGGGATGCGGGGATCCGACGGCCGGCCGGTGACCTGCCCCTGAATCATGTTGCCGCTCCGGAACGTCACCTGGACCCGGTCCCCTTTGGACAGGGTTTTCCAAACATCGTCCTGGGCCGACGCCGGCAAGGCCAGCAGGGGAAGGAGCAGCAGAATGTAGTTCATGCCCAAACTGTACCACCCCCCATGAAGCGGGTCAAAAACTTTTCTCGATCTCCGGACAGAGCATGACCCCGGAAGGGGTCATGCGGGAAAAACAACCGGAAGGACTACTTGAGGTGCTTCGAGACGAGCGCGGTCATCTCGAACATGCTGACCTGCTTCTTGCCGTTGAACACGGCCTTCAGCACGTCGTCGGCGTTGATCATGCGCTTGTTTTTGGAATCCTGAAGCCCGTTCTTCTTGATGTAGACCCAGAGCTTCTTGGCCACCTCGCTCCGGGGGAGGGGCTTGGGTCCGGTCACCTTCGCCAGCTCATCGCTGGGCTGAAGGGGCTTCATGAACGCGCTGTTCACCTTTTTCGCTGCCATGACGTTTCTCCTCCTATCTCCTCTGCTG
>Ga0070731_10002030_pt1 | contig 19991 bp, 14 predicted proteins | sample Coa_R1_2_FD_66448 | JGI IMG/M metagenome (GOLD analysis project Ga0070731, IMG submission 66448) | Surface soil microbial communities from Centralia Pennsylvania, which are recovering from an underground coalmine fire - Coalmine... | ecosystem: Environmental > Terrestrial > Soil > Unclassified ... | reverse complement strand
GGTTTCCTCGTGTTCAACTTCCCGCCAGCGCGTATTTTTTTGGGCGACGGCGGCGCGTATCTCATCGGCTTCTGCATCGCGGCGCTTTCGCTGAAGAGTTCCAACAAAGGCGCGGTCGCTTCCGTGCTGCTCGTGACCATTGTCGCGCTCGGCGTGCCGATCCTCGACACCACGTTCGCCTTGATGCGAAGGGCCTTCCGCGGCTTCCCGCTTTTCCATAGCGACGACGAGCACATCCACCACCGGCTGGAGGACCTCGGTTTCTCCAAGCGCCGCATCCTGCTGGCGATGTACGGCATCTGCGTCATTCTAAGTTTGATGGCGCTGAGCATCTTCTGGAGCCAGGGACGGACGATTCCCATCGCCATCGGCGTCATCTTTTTGCTGGCGATCTTCGCCGCGCGCTACCTGCAGTACATCCGGAGCTGGGGCGACGTGAGCAAACAGTTTGGCCGCGTCATCTCGCGGCGGCAGACGGTGCGTTACGCTTTGTTGCAAGCGCAGCTTCTCGACATGGAGATCGACCGTTGCACGAACGCCGGGGAGTTCTGGCCCATCTTCCACCAGACGCTTTCCCGCATCGGTTTCCTCGAAGACGCCGCGGAGGATTGCGTCGTCATCCAGGTGAAGCACAACGGGAGCGAACCGTGGACGCTGCACGCCCCGCGCCACGAGGGGACGGAAGTCGAATGGAAGCGGCTCGCGGAATGTTTCCGGCCCGTCTATGTGAAGGCGTACATGAAATGGCGCGAGGGCGAGTCCAAGCGGGAAACCTCCGTGATTTTCCGGACGATCCGCGCGCACGCCGCGCTTGGCGCCGCTTGATCCGGCCCGTATCCTGTCGTCTTGACGAAGGCGCTGGTTGTTTCCATTCACGATGTCTCGCCCGTAACATGGTCCGCCGTGGACGGGATGATGGAAGGGTTGCGCGAGATCGGCCTGGAGCGTTTCTCCCTGCTCGTCATTCCGAACCATCATCACCGCGGGCATTTTCTCGACGACGAGGCGTTCTGCCGCTGGATGCGCGAACAAGCGGGGCGGGGGAATGAGATCGTCATCCACGGCTATTACCATTCGCGACCCCGGAAGGCTTCCGAAGGGATCGGGGCGCAATTCATCACCCGGGTTTACACGCGCGGCGAGGGGGAGTTTTACGACATCAGCCGCGAAGACGCTTTGCGGGCGGTTTCCGGGGCGCGAGAGGAATTCGGGCGCGCGGGCCTTCATCCCGCGGGATTCATCGCGCCCGCGTGGCTGCTGAGCGAGCCGGCGGCGGATGCATTGAAGACGCTGGGGTGCGCTTACACGACGACCTTGCGAACTGTCGTCGATTTCCGGCGGGGGACGACCTTCTCGCAATCGCTCGTCTATAGCGTGGCGAACGGGTGGCGGCGGACGGCGAGCCTCGCCTGGAACGCCTTTCTGTACCGGCGTTTGCGCGGGGAGCCGCTCTTGCGGATCGGAATCCATCCGCCCGATTTTTCGCATCCGGCGATATGGCGGCAGATCGTGCGCAACGTCGGGCGCGCGCTCCGGGAGCGGACGGCCATGACGTATCAGGAGTGGCTTGAAGGACCCGGCGCGATGACCTATCACGGTTGATCTCCCCCATGTTTTCCAAGTGCGATCTCCATATCCATTCCCGCTACAGCGACCGCTCGGCGGAGTGGGTCCTGCGGCAACTTCAATTTCCAGACAGTTGTTCGGAACCCGCGGCCATTTACGACCGGTTGAAGGGGCGGATGGATTTCATCACCATCACCGACCACAACCGGATCGACGGCTGCCTGGAGATCGCCGATCGGCCCGGGACGTTTATCAGCGAGGAGGTCACGACTTATTTTCCGGAGGATCGCTGCCGCGCCCATCTGTTGGTGTGGGACATAACCGAGCGGCAGCACCGCGAGATTCAATCCGCGCGGGAGAACATCCACGACCTGCAAAAATATCTCGCGCAAAACGGGCTGGCGCATTCCGTCGCGCATCCGCTCTATAAACTGGACGACCGCCTTTCCGCGGCCCACCTCGAGAAGCTGGTGCTGCTCTTCAAATGCTTCGAGGGGATCAACGGTTTGCGCGATTCCCTCCTGAGCGACATCCTCCGTTTCCTGCTCGGGAAGCTGACGCCCGAGAAAATCGACGAGTTCGCGAATCGCCACAACCTGGAGCCGACGCACGCGGAGCCTTGGAAAAAAGCGCTCACGGCCGGCTCGGACGACCACGGCGGCATCTTCGCGGGCTCGGCCTGGACGGAGACGGAACGGGTCGCGACGCACGCGGAATTTCTTTGCCGCATAAAGGAAGGCCGGTGCGCGATCCACGGGAAAGGCGGCACGTCGCTCGCCTTTTCGCACGGCATTTACAACACCATCTATTCGTTCCTGGGGGACAAGGTTCTCAAGGGCCAGACCGGCGGTTCAAGCATCGTGGCGAAGGTCTTCTCGCGCTTCATGGAAGGGCGCGACCCGACGGAATTCAGCTTTTCGGAGAAGATCGGTTTCGTGGCGCAAGGGATCATGTCGGGAAAGATTTTCGAACTGGTGAAACCGGCCAACGCTTCGCTCTGGAAGCAGTTCTCGACTTACTTCGCCGAGACCGACGTGAAATCCCTGCTGGCAAAACAGACCGCCGGCTTCGAGGAACCGGAGCGTCGCGCGTTTCTCATCGCGAATCTTTTCGCCAACCAGCTCGCGTTCCGTTTCTTCACGAAATTCGTGAAGGAACTCTCCTCTGGAAATTTGATCGAGAGCATCCAGGACGTGAGCATGCTCGCCCCGATCCTGCTGACGCTCAGCCCGTACGTGTATTCGTTTTACAGCCAGGCGCCGTCGCGCCGCTGGCTGCGCGAGCTTTGCCGGGACGTGGCGGGGCAAATCCCGCCCGCGCTGCAAAACCGCAAGCGGGCGTGGTTCACCGACACGCTGGAAGACGTAAACGGCGTCGCAACCACCATCCAGAAAATGACCGCCGCCGGAGTCGCCGCAGGCGAGGACCTGGTGGTGGTGACCTCCCGCACGAGCATCCAGATCACCGGCATCCCGATCAAGAATTTCCAGCCCATCGGCGAGTTCGAATTGCCGGAATACGAACTGCAAAAGCTGAGCTTTCCGCCCATCCTCGAGATGATGGACTACATCAAGCGCGAGCAATTCACCGAGTTGATCATCAGCACGCCGGGGCCGGTCGGCATCACGGCGCTGCTCGCCGCGAAGACGTTCGGGCTGCGGGCCAGCGGCATCTATCACACCGATTTTCCGCAATACATCCGCATCCTCACCGACGACAGCTACCTCGAAAGCCTCAGCTGGAACTACATGCACTGGTTCTATTCCCAGCTTGACCGGATATTCGTCAACTCGGAGGAATACCGCCGCAGTTGGATGAACCGCGGCATCGATCCCGGGAAGCTCTCCATCTTTCCGCGCGGGCTGGACCGCGCGCTGTTCAATCCGAATAGGCGCGATCCCGATTTCTGGCCGCGCCACGGCATAAGGAAAGGGGATGTCGTCCTGCTGTACGTCGGGCGCGTCTCGAAGGAGAAAAATCTCGACGTGCTCGCCGCCGCCTACCGAAAGTTGAAGGAGGAAGGGCTGCCGGTCGCGCTCGCGCTGGTCGGCGACGGGCCGTATTTGAAGGAGTTGAAGGAATCGCTGCCCGGCGTTTGTTTTACCGGCTACCTCCAACACGCGGCCCTGGCGCAGGCGTTCGCCTCCGCGGATGTTTTTCTTTTTCCGAGCACCACGGACACGTTTGGCAACGTTGTGGTCGAAGCGCTCGCCACGGGCCTGCCGGTCGTCGTCTCCGACCAGGGCGGGCCGAAGGAACTCGTCGAGCACGGGCGCACCGGCTTCATCACGAAGAGCCTGGAGATCGACGATTTCACGAACGCCGTCCGGCGCCTGGCGACGGATGAACCCTTGCGCCGCGCGATGGCCGCCAACGCCCCGGCGGCGGTGTGCGAACGCGATTGGGCGGCGGCCTTCGAAAAATTCTGGGCGGCTTCCGTCGATTGATATGAGCCTCATCCCGCGCGAGACGACCGAGCAGATCGCGGCGGCCAACGACGTGGTGGAAGTCATCGGTGCGTATTTTCCGCTCAAGCGCGCCGGGGCGAATTTCCGCGCGCTCTGCCCGTTCCACCAGGAGAAGACCCCGTCCTTCAACGTTAACCCGCAGCGGCAGATTTATCACTGCTTCGGCTGCGGAGCGAGCGGCGACGTCTTCCAATTCGTGATGGCGTACGAGAACACCGACTTCCCGACCGCCGCACGGAAACTGGCCGACCGCGCCGGCATCAAGATCGTCGAGCAGGAAATGAGCGCCGACGACGACCGGCGCCATCATCTCCGCAAACGGCTGCTCGCGCTGCACTACGATGCGGCGGATTGGTTCCACCGGAATCTTCTCAAGACCAGGGACGCGCAGGCGGCGCGCGATTATTTGAAGGGCAGGGGATTGACCCAGGGCGTCGCGCAATCGTGGAAGATAGGCTACGCGCCGGAGTCGTGGGACGCGTTCACGCGCTGGGCGGAAGGGAAGGGATACAGCGGCGAGGAGATCATCCAAAGCGGCCTCGCGAAATTGCGGGAGGAGGGGAATCCCGAAAGCGGCGTATTCGACCGGTTCAGGGACCGCATCCTTTTTCCCATCTGCAACGACTGGGGCGAGGTGATCGCGTTCAGCGGGCGCACGCTCCAGGCGGACGCGAAGACGGCCAAGTACGTCAACTCGCCCGAGACGATCCTCTTTACAAAAGGGAGCGTGCTGTTCGGACTGCACCGCACCAAGCGCGCATTGATCAACAAGAATTCCGCCATCGTTTTGGAAGGGCAGATCGACCTCATCACCGCGTTCGAGGCCGGCGTCGAAAACGTCATCGCGTCGCAAGGAACGGCCTTCACGGAAAAGCAGGCGCGCATCCTCCGGCGTTACGTCGCGGAAGCCGTGCTCTGCTTCGACGCGGACAGCGCCGGGGAAAAAGCCACCGAACGCTCCGTCGCCACGCTCCTGGAAATGAACTTCTTCATCCGCGTGGCGCGGATGCCCCCGGGAGACGATCCCGACTCGCTCATCCGGCGGGAAGGCGCGGCGGCCTTCGCGGAGCGCATCCGCGGCGCGAAGGATTTTTTCGACTTCCAACTCGAACGGCGCGGAGGCGCAGAGAGGAGCGTGCGCGAGAAAGTCGACGCGGCGCGCAAGATGGCGGGCTTCGTCGGCCTCATCACGGAACCGCTGCTGCGCGAAACCGTGGCGAACCGCGTCGCGGCCGGGATAGGCCTTTCGCGCGACGAATTCCAAAAGACCGTGAACGCCGCGACGAAGAAAAAGCAGGAGCCCGAGGCCGTCGCCGTCGCGGTCGAAAAACCAGGCAACACGGTCTGGATACTCTGCCTCCTCGCCTTTCGCGACAAGGCCTCGCGCGAATGGCTCCTGCGGCGAAACTGGCGCGAGCTGCTCGACCGCAACCCCGAGGGCCGCCTGCTGCAGACAGTGCTGGCCGCCGACCTCGACCCCGCGCGGCCGCCTTCCGTCAGCGCGTTCCTGGCGGGTCTCGACAAGGACGACGAGGGCGTATTCTCCCTCATGCTCGTGGAAAAGCCCCCCGAACAGCAGGGCGTGGTCGCCAGCTACTGGACGCAGTTCGAGATCGAGGAACTCCGGCGGCGCGAATTGGCGCTCCGGCAGGAGTTGGCGCATAGCGTCCAGGGAATGCCTGCCGCGCAGGTCGAGAAAAGCCATTACGACCTGCTGAGCGCGCAGCGGCGCACCGTCGAGGCCGAATTGAAGGCCCCCGGGCTGCGCAAGGAACAGAGGGCCGTTCTGCTCGGGAAAACGAAGCAGATTCTCAGTCTTCAACTGGCCAGTCTGCGGCGGCGGATGGAGCAGCCCGGAGCCGCAAATATCCTGCAAAAAGAACTTCTTGACCTTCAAGAAAGGCTAAATGATATTGCGCGGCCTTTGTCTTCCGAATCGTGAAAAACCGTAGGCGCTAGCAAGAGAGGGACTCCCCAGACACACCCGGTATGGTTAAACAGAGATATTCTTCGCCGACTCGCACCCTTAAATCGACCCACACAAAGAAGGAACCGCCCTCGCGGAAATCCGCCGACACAAAAAAGCCCAAGCCGAAGACAACCCAGGCGAACGGCAGCCACCATCCCCCGGCGAAGGAGTCCAAAAAGAAAGAGGCTCCGAAGAAGCCTGAAGCGGCAAAGAAGAAGCCCGCTTCCCCCAACGGCGCGCCGAAAGAACCGTCGCCCGCCGTGCGCGCGGCTTCCGAAACGCCCGAGGTGCAGGACAAGATTCGCGAGTTGATGAAGCTCGCCAAGGAGCAGGGGTATCTCACGTTCGACGACCTGAACGAGGCTCTTCCCGACACCGTCAACGAGCCGGAGGAGATGGAAGCCATCATGCTGCGATTGCGCGGCATGGAAATCGACATCATCGACGCCTCGGACGTGGACCGTTACAAGGACGGCCGCAAGGACCAGGACGAGGAAGAGGAAGACAAAGTTGAGGCCAAGCTCGACATGCTCGACGACCCCGTCCGGATGTATTTGAAGCAGATGGGCCAGGTGCCGCTCCTGACCCGCGAGCAGGAAGTCGAGATTTCCAAGCGCATCGAGGACGCCGAGTCGATGGTGCAGCGCCACATCAACCGGTTCGGATTCATCGCGCGCGCGTATTTCGATCTCGCCCACAAGCTGCTCGAAGGCCGCGAACGCTTCGACCGAGTCATCCTCGACAAGAAGATCGAAAGCCGCGAGCGCTACATGAAGGCCCTGCCGCGCCTTTGTGAGAACCTGGAAAAACATTCCGTCCAGGTCGCGCACGCGTACCGGGCGGTCGTCCACAACGGCGCGAAGAGCCACGAGGCGAAGTCCTTCCTGGAATTCAAAAAAGCGCACGAGGGGTTGCAGAAGCTCTACCCGAAATTTTATTTCAAGCAGAAGATAACCGAAGAGTTCGTCCACCAGGCCGACGAGAATTACCGCATCATCAACAGCCTGCGCGGAGAGATCGCCAAGCAAGGCGCCGCGCGCGAGGACGGCAAGACCGACTACGCCGCGAAGCTGCGCGAATTGCAGAGCAGGATGTGGCTCAGCCCCGAGGAATTCATCGCCGAATACCACGAGTTGAAAGGGTGGTTCCGCAAGGCGCTCAAGGCGAAAACGGAGATGGTGGAGGCCAACCTGCGCCTCGTCATCTCCATCGCGAAGAAATACACGAACCGCGGGCTGTCGTTCCTCGACCTCATCCAGGAAGGGAACATGGGCCTCATGAAAGCGGTGGAGAAATTCGAATACCGCCGCGGCTACAAGTTCTCCACCTACGCGACGTGGTGGATACGGCAGGCGATCACGCGCTCCATCGCCGACCAGGCGCGCACCATTCGCATACCGGTCCACATGATCGAGACGATCAACAAGCTCATGCGCGTGCAGAAGCAGCTCGTCCAGGAATACGGGCGCGAGCCGAGTCCCGAGGAAGTGGCCGAGGAAATCCAGCTCCCCGTGGATCGCGTCCGCGCGGTGCTGAAAATGGCGCAGCAGCCCATCTCGCTTCAATCGCCCGTGGGCGACAGCGACGACACGAGCTTTGGCGACTTCATCGAAGACAAAGGCGCCGAGAACCCGAGCGACATGACCGCCATCGTCCTGCTCAAGGAAAAGATAAAGGACGTGCTCGAGACCTTGACCGACCGCGAGCGGCAGGTGCTGGAACAGCGTTTCGGCCTGGTGGACGGCTACAGCCGCACGCTGGAAGAAGTGGGCCGCCAGTTCAAGGTCACCCGCGAGCGCATCCGGCAGATCGAAGCGAAAGCCTTGCGCAAGATGCGGCACCCCACGCGCATCCGGCAACTCGAAGGCTTCCTCGAAGCCGCCGAGGCATAGAGCGTGTGTCATGCACTTTTTGCCCGCAGCGGCGTTGTTGTTGTTGTTATCGTTATCGTTGTAGAGGCGGCTGTGCCAGCCGCCTGGAGCGGAGGCAACGCCAAAGGGCCGGTTCCATGATGGCGGCAACAACCAAGAGCGGGCAAAAGCTCCAGGAAAAATCCGCGACTTTTTGCGGCGTCCGGTGTTGTATAAGCGGGAATCATGAGCACCGAACCGGACGATTTCAGGGAGGATCCATTGTGGCGCTTGCTGGGCAAAGCGAAGCCGGCGGCCGTCTCTCCGTTTTTCTCGCGCAACATCCTGCGGGAGATTAGGAACTCCGGGGAGCGGCAGGATCCGAAGCTGGGCTTGTTTGGCTGGCTGGCGGTGCGCCGGCGGTTTGCAGCTCTCCTCCTGGCAGTGGCGATCGTATTGGCTGGTGTGGAGGTTCAGCTTAAGGAAAAGTCGGTTGCGACCATTTCAACGCAGAAAAAGGAAATACTCGTGGCGCAGCAACTCGCGAAAAACCCGGACTCCGAGGTTATCAAGAATCTCGATGAACTCCTGGCGTCCGACGATAACTCCGTATGGCTGGACAATTCGGCGTTTTAGCCCTCGCCGCCGCCTGCGTCGTCTCGCTTCAATCGTCCTTCGGCCAGAATAGCGGCCCGCCGGCGGGCGCCCAGGCCTGGCAGGAATACATCCAGCAGCTTCCGCCGGAGGAAAAGGCGAAGCTGGAAGATAACCTTCACCGGTGGCAGGCGCTTTCTCCCGAGGAGCGCGAAGTCATCCGGCAGCGGGCCCAAGCCACGAGAGAGCGAATGCAGCAGGCCGCCGAGGCCGCGATGACGCAAAGCGGGCTGACTTTGCCGCCGGATCGAAAGGAGGCGTATGTGCGGCAGTATTTAAAAGAACGCCGCGAGATCGAAGAGCCGCTTCGGAAGGAGATGCAACAGCGGCGCAAGCCGCTCGTCGAAGAAATGACAAAGAACCTCGACGCCGAATTCGCCGCCGCTTCGCCAAACGTCGATCCCGGCGAGAGCGAGGCGAAATTCCAGGCGTGGCAGCAGCATTCGCCGCCTCCCGGCAGGCAGGGGATGAAGAAAAAAATTCTTCAGGAGATCGATGACGCCGTCAGGAATTCCGGTTTGAATCTGGATGACAACCGCCGTCAACTTTACGCGTGGCGCTACATCCAGAGGCGGCGGAAGATCGAGCAGCAGCTTCACGGCGAGCTCGAAGCGAAACGCAAGCCGTTGGTCGACGCGCTGGTCGAGCGGTTGCGAGGGGAATTCGGCGGATCTCCGTCCCCCACCCCTCCCTCGCTTTGAAACGCCCTGCCGGGTCTGGAACGTGTCATGCACTCGTTGTCGTTGTAGAGGCGGCTGTGCCAGCCGTCTGGAGCGGGGGGAGCAACGCCAAAGTGCCGGGCGCTTCGAGGTTTTTAGGCCAGGAGCGGGCGAAAGTGCATGACACGCTCTACGGAATAATCCGCAGGATGCGTCCGCCGCCGTAGTCGCAGACGTAGAGTTCGCCGTCCTTGTCCTGCCCGAAGGAGCTGATGTTGATGCGCGGACGCAGCAGTTCGGAGTCGAAGGTCAGCTCGGAGCCGTTCCATTTGAGACCCGCGATCCACTGGTCGGTGTAGTCGGCGTAGAGATAGACGCCGTTCAGCGCCGGGATCGCTTTCCCGCGATAGACGAACCCTCCGATGATGCAATGGCCAAGGTGGTGGTCGTAGTCCTTGATGGGATCGACCAGCGGGCCGGCGGCGCGCTCCGGTTTAAACGGGTGCTTCCCCTCGCGCGCGCTCCAGCCATAGTTCTTTCCCTTCTCGATGATGTCGATCTCCTCCCATTTGTCCTGGCCCACGTCGCCGCAGTAAAGTCGCCCCGTTTGCCGGTCGAAAGAAAAGCGCCACGGGTTGCGCAGCCCGTAGGCCCATATCTCCGGCAGCGCGCCGTCCACGTGGACGAACGGATTATCCGCCGGCGCCGTGTAAGGCGCTTCGTGATCGACGTCGATTCGCAGCATTTTCGCCAGGCGCGTCTTGAGGCTCTGGCCGTTCTTGAACGGATCGCCCGCCGAGCCGCCGTCGCCCGCGCCGATGTAGAGCTTGCCATCCGGGCCGAAAACGACCTGGCCGCCCTTGTGGTTCGGGAAGGGCTGGGAGTAGCGCATGATCTCGCGCTCGGAGGACGGATCGGCCTTCGACGCGCCGGGAGGAACCTTGAACTCCGCGATGATGGTGTAGAGGCCGCCATTCTCCTCCTTGTCGTAGTTCACGAAGAACCGGCCGTTCTCGAGGAAATGCGGATGGAAAGCCAAGCCCAGCAAGCCGCATTCGCCGCCGAACTTTACGTGGTCGCTTATATCCAGGAACGGATCGAAATCGAGCTGGCCGTCCACGGCGCGGCGGATCCGGCCCTGTTGTTCGACGATGTAAAGCTTGCCCGTGCCGTCATCCGCGAGATCGACGGGATTCGCCAGACCGCGCAGATAGGTCTCGAGCCTTATAAAAGGCGCCTCGGCGGAAACGCCCGGCCTTGGAAACAGCAGAAAAACCGCAATCCAGAGAGCTTTTGGAAATTGCATTTCCGTTCGTAACGTTTTTGCGATTGCAAAAAAAGCGTCATTTTCTGAGAGTCGCGCCCGGGATGATGCTGCAAAATTACCTGGTCTCGCGCCAGCGCACGGTGGACAAGGCGCTGAACGCCTTCCTGCCCAAGGCTTCGGTGAAGCCCGCGACCATCCATCGCGCGATGCGCTACAGCCTGTTCGCGGGCGGCAAGCGGCTTCGGCCCATCCTCTGCCTCGCGGCGGCGGAAGCTTGCGGAGGGGAGGTGGAGCGCGCTCTGCCGATGGCGTGCGCGGTGGAGTGCATCCACACCTATTCGCTCATCCACGACGACCTTCCGTGCATGGACAACGATGATTTTCGGCGGGGCAAACCGACCTGCCATAAAGTGTTCGGAGAAGGCATCGCCGTGCTGGCGGGCGACGCGCTGCTGACGATTGCGTTCGAGATTCTCGCGCAGGCAAAAGCTCCGGCGCGGTACGGGATGTCTGCGTTGTTGCAAGAACTGGCGGTGGCCGCGGGAAGCCGCTGGCTCATCGCGGGGCAGGTCGCGGACCTCGAAGGGGAGGGGAAGAAGACGAGTCCCAGGCAACTCCAGTTCATCCACGAATCCAAGACCGCGGCGTTGCTGACGAGTTCCATCCGCCTCGGCGCAATGAGCGCGAACGCCCCGGCGAAAAAACTGGAAGACTTGACCGTCTTTGGCAAAGCGCTCGGCCTGGCCTTCCAGGTTATAGACGACATCCTGGATGTCACCCAGACTTCCGCCAAGCTCGGCAAAAGTGCGGGGAAGGACGTCTCCGCCCAAAAAGCGACCTATCCGTCGGTCTTCGGCCTGGAACATTCCCGCAAGGAAGCGGATCGCCTCACCAAGGCCGCGCATGCCGCGTTGAAGCCGTTTGGCGAAAAGGCCGCCGCGCTGTCGGCGCTGGCGGATTTCCTCCTGGAACGCGATTACTAGTGCGATTGGTCTTCGCCGCGGCGCTCTTTGCGATCCTGGCGCGCGCGGCCGGAGCGGACGCCCTTCCGCTGCTGACCATCGTCAAGACGGACAAGCCCCCCGTCATCGACGGCAAAGCGGAACCTGGAAAATGGGACGGCGCCGCGGCCTGCACGGGTTTCGTCCGGGTCTCCGACCAAAAACTGGCGCATCTTCAAACCGTGGTCTTCGTCACGTATGACGACAAATACCTCTACGTGTGCGTGAAGAACGATCGCGGCAAGGAACAGACCTTTCTCAAAGCCGCCGGCCGCCGCCCGGATGATGAAAACATCGTTTACGACTTCGCGAACGAAATCTGGTTCAGCCCGCCCGCTTCGCCCGCGCGCACTTACCAGACACTGTTCAACGCGTATCCCGGCGTGCTGGATCAATTGAAAATCCCGTCGCTAGGCTACACCTCCAAATCGTGGACGGGGCGTTGGGAGATGGCGTCTTCCCAAAGCAGGGACGGCTGGATCATTGAAGGTCGCGCGCCCATCAGCGCTTTTGGCTGCGACAGAATCGCGGACGGCGCGGCCTGGAAGGGCCTCTTCTGCACCGATATTATTTCCGGCGCTGATGGATTCCGCGCGTGGGCGCCGGGCGGCGCGTTCGAGGATATCGCGCGCCACGGTGCGCTTCGCTTCCGTTCCTCGGGGCCGGTGTTTCAGTTTCTCGACGCCGAAACCATCTTCTCCGGCAAGGCGAAACTCCGGTTCGGCCTCACCGGTTCCGCCACGGTGCAAGCGCGCTTGGGAAATATTCAAGTCGCGAAAACCCTCAACACCGGCGGCAAGCACGAGGAGTTTTCCCTCGAGGCCGATCTCTCCACGCTTGCGGGCAAGGGCGGCGATTGCGAGATAACCGCGCGCACCGAAACGGGCGACGTCCTCTATCACCAGCTATTCCCTTTTACCGTGGACGGTTTCGTCCGTGAAAGCCCCAAGGCCATTCTCCGTTCCCCCTATAGTACGCCCTTCGGCGTCTCGGCGTTCTATGCGCCATTGCACAAGGACCTGGTCGTGAAGGTTGACCGTTACTATATGGAAAACAAAGCGGCCTCCGGCGAACTGAAAGTAACCGACAGCCGGACGAAACAACTCCTCGCAAGCGGCCCCATCGCGCCGTTCAACTACGATTACTCCGAGTCCCTTGTTCACCTCGCTTGCAAGCCGGGCGACTATAACGTCGAAGTAAATCTGGAAGGCGATTCCGTGAGCGTCCCGTTGAAGGTCGCCGACGATCGATTCGAATGGCTGTCGAACGAGATCGGCGTTTCCGACAAGGTCATACCGCCGTGGACGCCGATGAAGTGGGAAGGGGACGGCTTGCTCTCGATGTGGAACAAGAAATACATTCTCAACGGCCTCGGCCTGGCGGATGAGATCGTCAATTCCGGCGCCCCGCAGCTTTCGGGGCCGATGCGTCTTCTGGCGACAATCGGCGGCAAGGAACGGGAGGTCGTTCCCGGCAAGGCGAACCTGGTCAAAGCAACCGACGCCGCGATTCAACTAAGCGGGTCCGCGCCGGGTTTCCATGTGGATACCCGCGTCGAGTTCGATGGATGTGTTCTCAACACGATGATCCTTGGAACTTCGGTCGATAAACTCTCGCTCGTCATAACGATGCCGAAGTCCGAGGCGACCTGCTTTGTCACGACCTCGGGCGGCTGGTCCGCGTATCACGGCTGGACTCCGAAGCAGTGGGATTCGCGGGAAAGTTCTTCCGGTTCCCGGCGCGGCAATTTTGTTCCCTATATTTTCCTCACGGATTCGGATCGCGGGTTCTGCTGGTTCGCGGACAACGACGCGGGATGGATCCTCGACCCGGCGCTCCCGACGCAGGAACTCTTCAGCAACGGCGCGACCGTGACGCTCAAGGTCAACTTCATCACCCGGCCCGGAGGGGCGGCGCCAGCCACGTTTCAATACGGCTGGATGGTCACACCTCAAAAGCCGCAACCGAAGTCGTGGCGTGCGTACCAGCTTAATTTCATAAAGTCTTATCCCAGGATGCCGACGATCTTCTTCAGTGACGCGGACGGCGCGAAGCTATGGGGCTACTACTCCAGCCCGTTCCCGAGAGACTATGCAAAGTCCCGGGAGCTTATCGAGGACAGCAAGTCGAAAGGCGTCATGGGATTTGTTGGAAGCGTGGCGCATTCCATCGGGCGCTATCAGGATTACGAAGGCAGGCAATTCGATGAACTCGCGGCGGACTGGGGGGAAACGCCCGGCGACAAGGGCGACGGCAACGTGGCGCGAAGCCGCGGGCCGAATGAATTCGAGCTATGGAACTTCAATCGCTGGATCGAGCAGTCGGGGCTGACCGGCATTTACTTCGACGAGAACTATCTTGCCGAGAACAGGAACTATATAACCGGCTCCGCCTACTTTCTGCCCGACGGTTCCATCCAGCCCGGCTACAGCTACCTCGGACTGCGCGAATTCGACAAGCGGCTGCGATACATGTTTCACGATCACAACATCGCGCCTCCCTCTCTCTTCCTGCATACCACGAGCGGGCAGCCCATTTATTCCTGGATGCCCGACATCGCCATGGAAGGCGAAAACGTCGAACCGACGGGAGACGAGGATTATCCCGCCGCCTACCCCTCCAGCCGCATGCTGGCCATCGGGAGAGGAAGCAACCTCGGCTGCGCGCCGCTCGTCATGGCGCAGGCGGATCGCCATTGGAACCCGGTCCGCGGGCCGTTCCTCATCCACCAATTTGTCGGCTGGACCTTGTTGCACGATGCCATCCCCGAACAATCCGCCCTTTGGTCCGTTCTCGCGCCCGAACTGGAGATGTGGCGCGACGACATCCGTTTTCTTCCCTACTGGAAACCCGGCCTCGGCGTTCAAACCGGCGACGCCGAAATCCTTGCATCCGCGCACATCGCGCCGCGGCAGGGCGTCGTCTGGGTATTCAATATGGCTCGCCGGGACAAGCGGGCGACAATCCGGCTCGACCTTTCCAGGCTGGGCTTCAACCCCGAGAAAACCATCGCGTACGACGTCGAGACCGGAGCGCCCGTTGCGCTGAAGGAAGGCGCGTTTGAAGTCGAAATTCCAGCCCGCCTATGGCGCGCCGTCCGGTTACGGCAACCCAAGTTCCCGGGCGTCACCTTCACCGCGAGTTTCAAGGAGCAAGCCTGCGCCGACGAAGCGCTGGGCAACCCCCTCCCTCGCGGCAAAGATTTTCCCGCCCTGGCGCCCGCGGCGCTTCTCCTGGAAAAACCGGTAACCTTCGAGACGCGGCATCATCTGGAAGCGGGCGGGGGGTCTGTTCGATTCGAGGCCGACATCCAGGGCGACGGGCCGCTGCTAACCATCGGCGCCGTCACGCTTCGCCGCGACGGCGGGAAACTCCGCTTAAGCGACGGCGGAAAACTCAACGCCTCCGCGCCGCTTCCAGCCGGAGTGCATGCCATCAAACTGGGCTGGAGCGACGGCGCCGCATCCATCCAGGAAGACGGGCGCGAAATCCTCCGCGCTCCGCTGCCCCGCGGAATGCCCATTCCCGCGATGGGACGCGGCTCGGACATAGCCGATTCCCGCCGCGCCATCGCGCCGGAGGGCATAACGTTCGGCCCCCTCAAAGCCGCGATACGAAATCTCGTCATGGCGCAACACGAATAGGGGTGATAGCCTTGGAACCCGGCATGATTTCCACATCTCTTGATCTCACCATCCGTGTAGGATGCCATTTGACGTATGAAGCCGCCGCGCCCACTCCGGTGGTGTTCATGCTCAGGCCGCGCCTCGACGACGCTCATCTTGTCACCGTGGAAGAGCGATCCTATCAACCTGGCCTGCCGTCGAATGAGTTCCAGGACGCCCACGGCAATCTCGCCTGCCGCTCGATGCTCAAGCCGGGTCGCAACGACATCCGCTACGACGCTTTAGTCGCCGTATCCTCGACGCCTGAAAATCAAGGTTCGTCCAACGCGCTCCCGGTTCCGGTTTACGAGCTTCCGGCGGAGCTATTGCGTTACGCCCTGCCGAGCCGCTATTGCGATTCCGATAAACTGCTCGACTTCGCATGGAAGCACTTTGGCCAAATAGCCAACGGGTACGAACGGGTGCAGGCCATCTGCGACTGGGTTCACAACAACATCGAATACCGCTACGGCGCGGGGAGGCCGGATTTCACCGCGTCCGACGTTATTGAACAGCGCTACGGGGTATGCCGAGATTTCGCCCATCTGGTGGTGGCACTTTGCCGGACGTTCAACCTGCCCGCCCGCTACGTTTCGGGTCACCTGCCAGACATTGGCTTCATCGTATCCACGAGTCACCCGGAAGACTTCCACGCCTACTGCGAGGTCTACCTGGGAGGACGGTGGTATACGTTCGATGCCCGCTTTAACGTTCCGCGCACCGGACGCATCAAGCTCTCGCACGGGCTGGACGCCGTGGATGGAGCCTTCGCCACGATTTACGGAGAGGCTCGTCTATCGTATTTCGAAGTATGGACCTACCAGGTAAACCCGCAAGAGGTCGGGATAGGTGATCCTGTGGATCTGTCGAAACGGCTCGATGGCACTTTGGAAGTCCGCCTGAGTTGAGTGACTAATGGCGCAGGTGGAAACGGCGTCTTCGGGACTGGTATTGTCAGGTGGAAATAGTTGGAGGCCGAAGGCTCTCCCTGCTCGGAGAACCGTGTTGCCAGGCTCATGCGCCAGAGTTCCATGGCTTTGCTGTACCAACCGGTTTGGCGATAGGACCAACCCAGGTTGGTCAATAACGCCAGGCGCCAAGGCGATGCGGGATTCGCTTGGAGAAAGTTTTCCAGCGCACTGTAGTCGTCGCGTTCCGTGCGTTTGGAAAAAGCGGTCAGGGCCTGACCCAAGGCGGCATTATCGGCGCTCGTGGTTTTGCCGCCGACGGGAACGAGCGGCTCTTCGAAAAGAGAATGACTGAAAATATCCCCATCGGTGGGATTTTCGGGAAGTTGAAAGCCGCTCGTGGGCGGAGTAAAGGAAGGCAATTTCCGATCAACCTTTACGTTCTTCGGAGTCAGAACGGGAGCGGGATAGTTGGGAACCCCCGATTGTTTCGCCCCCGGCACCGTCTCTTGCACCTGAGCCAAGACCGGGGGCATTGAGCATCAGGGGCGGCATCAGGATGGCACAAATCATCTTCTGCCCCAGCCCCATTTTGCGCGGCGTGAAACTACCTGCTTCGTGTGTCATGGCAATAGCGTCGATCCGTCGGGGATCGTTAACGTGATCACAGGCGGAGTGTGATCCGTCGGGTCGGGTGTGGGCACCGTCGGCAAAGCAGGGTTGTAGGAACTGAACGGATCCAACCCCAGCGCCAGTTGCTGCGCATTCGTCAGCCCGTAAGAGCGAATGGGCGCATGGGAAACGAATCTTTTCACGTGTTGGAGGCTCATTAGGTTGTATGTCGCCGCGACCATCTCTATTTGGTTAGGCGGGACAGCAGTACAAGGTGGGTATGCTGGATGGTTGTTGAATTGGATGTAGGTGAGCTTCGCTTCCATAGGTTGCGTTTGTAGCTGAGAAGCTATTCTTTGCGTTTATTCTTTTTTTGGCAACTTGGTTGCCATGGTTGGCTTGTCGAGTTCACTATTCCCATCTCGTCGGTTATTTTAAGTCCTTAATTCTGCCTGTCGCCGTGCCCGTCCCCATTTTCGCTCTTTCAAGGAAGCCGCCTTCAAGGTGCTGGCCTATGCCCTCAATCGTTAGGGTGCTATGATGAGCGCCAAGCTTTTCAACAGAGCGGGCGCACTGCTGTGGTCATTGATCATAAATGGGCGCTAATGTATCAATCCGAATGGAAATAAGCAATTTTCCAGTTTTAGATTTAAAGAGTAGAGATTGTGATGCCTTGTCTTGATCAATTTTCACGTCGCTTGTACTAGTATAGCGAACTAACATCAACTCCCAACTCTTATTTACTAAAACATATAAATAGATAACCCGTAGGGTTACGCCTGAACCGTAGTCACCAAGAACAATTATGCATTTGTGATCTTGAACATCTAAATGCTGAACAAGAGGGAATCCATATTTATTTTTACTCCAATCAACAATTTCTTTGACGCTCGTAGCTCGTCGTAGTATAGGTTCTCCGGATGGGGAAGTGAAGCGGCCGAGTTCGGCTGATCCACGGAAAGCATGACGACCATGGCATCGGGTCCTGCCAGGGAAGTCATGCGCGCGTTGATGGGTGGGAGGTTGGCGCCACGCTCCTGTTGCGAAGAACTCCGCTCCGCTCCGTTCTTCGCAACAGGAGCGTCTTCGGTTCTTCACCCCCAGGGGTGGGTCACTTCTCAACGAGCGTTAGTGGGTCAGTTTTCCACGAGCGTTGATATCGACCAAGAAGCCCAAACCGAAAGGAACCATGACCAAGAATTAGGATAGAGCAGGAAAGAAGAGATCAAAGCGATAATGAGCCAGGACGTGGATTTTTTAAGACCGCTGGTAAAGACGGTGATGCAGGAAGTGCTGGAGGCGGAGATGGAAGAGGCGGTGGGAGCGGGAAAGGGGGAACGAACAGGGAGCCGTCTGGGGTTTCGCAGCGGCTATTACAGCCGTAATCTGGTGACGCGAGCAGGCAAGATGGAGTTGCGAGTGCCGCAGGATCGGCAGGGGCGCTTCAGCACGGCGATCTTCGAGCGCTGCCAGCGCAGCGAGAAGGCGTTGGTGAGCGCGCTGTGCGGAGATGTATGTGCAGGGAGTATCCACCCGAAAGGTGAAGGCGATCAGCGAGGAACTGTGCGGGCACGAGTTCAGCGCGAGCACGCAGTTTCTCTTTCAGTTCGAGGATGGCATCTTCCTTGAGTGGCCGGGTGCCGAGTTCGAGTTCTTGGATTTGTTCGAGAGCGGATGAAGTTGGGATGGTATTGACCAAGGCGACAATACCTAAATTCTGACCGGGTTCGTACGCCATTTCACCTCAAGTACTCCGTATCGTCGTCCGGCGGTTGGCGGTTTTGTGAAGGAGACCTGGCCGGCGCCTGGCCCGCGGCTGGCGCCGGTTTTTTGGGAGCAGCCCTGGCTCGCGGCTGGGTGGCGGTCGCGACGAGCAGGTTGGAGGACTTCAAATTCCAATGGTAGCCAACGCCGAAATCAATCTTCATCGCAGGGCTCTTCGCGTACAGTTCAGCCAGGTCTGGCTGGTAGTATTGTTTGAAGATGTCGAGCGGCGTCTCGTACGTGCCATAGAGATGGAGATGCCACCGGCGTAAATCGAAATTGCGCAGCGGAATGCCGGAGTCGTCCTGCACGATGGTGGAGCACTCCGTCAGCAACGTATTGCGGATGATCGAAAATCCCGTTCCGTGCATCAGGTAGGACGCGGCCTTGATGTAAGCGGCATCGGGTTGTGCCTGGTGGATGAAATCCAAAAATGCGCTTCCTTTTCCGAGCGCGCCGTCGCTCAGGTCCGCGCAAAAGTAGGAGAGCGTTCGGGTGCGGGTATCACCCGGCGCGACGAACTGAATCTCGGCATGGCCGCGGTCGCTTGTGAGGGAGACGATGCGATCTCCGGAGCGGACGAGCATCACGCACAGAAGCGGCAGCGCACCTTGCAGCGGGCCGCTCTTCAGTTCGAGGCGCATGTCCTTGGTGACGAAGTAGCCGGCGTCGAGAAGCGTTTTCAGCGATCCCTTCACCCAGCCAAGCGTCAAAGTCAGCGGCTGGACCGTTTCCAGCGAGGGCAGAGTCCCCACCGGTTCCAGTCCGCACAGGATGTAAGTCGTCGCTCTTGGGAAAAAGGTCTCAACGTAAATAAAATCCGGCCCGCTGAACGGGTAAAAGACCGTCTCCGCGCGCACGTCGCGCATCTTTGCGGCCCTCCACGCCCGGGTCGGCTGCAAGCGCCTGGAGTCAAACAGCTTCCACCGTCTATCCATCGAAGTCGCGTAATCGGTCCACTCGCTCGTTCCGGCGAGTTGTGCCAGTTCCCCCCTGCCGAGCGGAGCGAGACCCGCGATGAATCGTGCTGTGTCATTGATCTCCGCGCGCTCTCCCTGCATCGCCGGCGCCGCGGCGGCCTGCGCCAAAAGCGCCAGAGCCAGCACCGTCCAACTGAAAACGGACGCTTCCCATAACGGCAGCTTATTTGGCCTCATATCAAAGGGGGGCGCAGGTTGCGGACTGCTCGCACCGGATAATGATTGTTCCCCCACCAGCATTAGCGAATGAGGAAACATCCTTGCTGATCTCGTCTCGTTCTCTGTCGGCCTTCTTCAAAGACCTTGCCCCCTTGTATTCAAACTGGTCAGCCTCCTCGATTTGGTCGCTGATCAGAGTCAGCAAAGCCGGTTCATTCCATTTCATACGGGATCAGAATAGAAGAAGGTTGAGGCAATTCAAGATTTGCTCTCAGCCCAATCCCTTTAGATTTCCTTACCATGTGTGGCCGTTTCAGGCTTAAAGATCCCGGGAGGGCGTTCGATTAAGTGGTACTCCCCCGAAAAAGTGGACAGCTAAGGCGCAGCCGGATTTGTTAGTTTAGCGATGGGTTGAGGTTTTGGAAGAAGCGATTAAGGAAAGAAAGCGGCGGCGTATTTCCCAGGGAGG
>Ga0070731_10002029_pt1 | contig 19994 bp, 6 predicted proteins | sample Coa_R1_2_FD_66448 | JGI IMG/M metagenome (GOLD analysis project Ga0070731, IMG submission 66448) | Surface soil microbial communities from Centralia Pennsylvania, which are recovering from an underground coalmine fire - Coalmine... | ecosystem: Environmental > Terrestrial > Soil > Unclassified ... | reverse complement strand
TAAAACGCTCTGCAGCTTTCCATTATCGTATGTATAAGAAGTGGTTCCCTGGAATTGATTGGTCGTGGAATCGATCAACCCATTGTCGTCGGCGCTCTGCTGCAGCGTGATTGTACCGCCCGGAAGTTTGATGCTCGTCCAGACGCCCTTTCGCGCGTCGTAGGTATATTCGGTCGTCGGGTCGTCGGTCCCGGACTTGAAGTTGTGAACGATGCTCTTCTGGTCTTTGAATCGATGCTCGAGCGTCATCATGCTCTGATCTTTTTCGCGGCGCACGGAATAAACCACGCCGAACGTGGTGCTGACCGTCGCTTCGTCTTGCTTTTGCGAATTGGCCGGTTGCACATCCGTCGTTTCGTCCGCGAAGCTTCCATCGTCTGGATTAATCGTATACTCCGCCCCAAGCGCGTTCTTAAACGTCACGATTCGATCGTTTGGATTCAACGTGAAATCATAATTCCCAAGCGGCCCGGAAATGCCGGTATCGGATATGGACACCGCGCCGGACGGCCCGGTGATCGTCATATTTCCGTTTTCGTCGGAGTCGAACTGAACCAGGTTGCCCAAGTTATCCGAAACGCGCTTGAGCCGCCCGCGCGTGCCGTCGTATTCCTCATACTCCAGTTTGGCAACATTGTTAAAGACATCGCGGATTTCAATCAGCTTGCCCGTGACGTCTTCGAACACGTACTGCTTATTCTCGTTCGGGCGCAGCAGCACATAATACCTGCGTACTTGAGAATACTTGGCGCCTTGGTCGCCAAACATTCGTTTGCTGACCATTTTGATCGTCGAGAAATCGCCCTTCAGCGGATCGGATCTCCATATTACATCGCTTTCCGCGGTGGCGCTCAAATCGCCGCTGCTGGTGAACTCGATCCGCCTCCCGTCCCCCTCAATCAGCACAAGCTTGCTCGCGCCATGAATCAGCCGCATTTCCAGCGTATGGCGGAAGGGCCGGCGAAGATCGGTGAGCCGTGCGTCGAGCACCGGCAAGTACGAAGAGAAGTCCCCGTTTGAACTTCCCGGAGCCGTCGCGTCATGATAATAACTTGCCGAATTTGCATAAGACGATGGCTGATCCTGAAGCCATTTACGCATTCCAAACGGCAACAGCCGGTTGTTCAATTCGCCGCCGATCGCGTCGCGGCTGTCATAGTAAACGGAAATATCCGGGATGATTGGCGAGCCCATACGCACAGCCGGCCACGCGCATTTGAGCGCGCCGGAGACAAGTTCAACCGACGCCACGTCGTTGATCGGCGCGCGCGGCGCGCCCGTGCGCCGCCCTGCATTATTGTCGGAAACGCCATGAATAAACAGGCGCACGGAGGCTGCGGATGTCTGATCGGCGCCGGGAAGCCATTCGATAAAGCGCCGCTCCGAATGCGGGTAGCCGTCGATCGGCGATTCCGGATCGGGCAGGCACTCCACATAAAACTGACCCTTGGACTGTCCGATCATCGAATTAAAATCGGCATAGTCGTCATCCTTCGTCAAATCCCACGTCTTCGAGTATTTGTTTACGATTTTCGTTACGGGATCGGGATCGGGCGATCCAATTAGATTTTCCGGCGTCTTGTTGCGCGTTTTCCAAAGGCGCAAATTGCTGCTGTAGTTCACGGTAATATAGCGTATCGCCACATCGGAATAGTTATTCGGATCCGGCCTCGGATCGGAAAGCGTCTTGTCAAATGTGACCAGCCGCAGCCCTGTGTCGCTCGAGGCATCGCCGGAAGATGCGAAATCCGGCGTCGATGGAGTTCCCGTCGTACCCACTTCAAAATCGTCGTTGATCGGGACAATGACGCCGTATGTGCGCTGGCGGTCTTGGTCCTCGTCGTCTGTGCGTCCATCGTTGTTTTCGTCGATCAAAAAATGGGGTGCAATAACGCGAACCTTGATGTGGTCTGTTTTTGTATCGACATACTCCTCGTACGTCTCCTGATCCGTCGACCAGTGTTTCGTCGTGACGCTCGCGTCAAATATTCCCTCAGTTTCACGCCGCAAAACGACGACCTGATCGGGATCCTCATGAAACGTTAAGGGATCATCGCTCAGTCCAGAAATTTGACCCCATTCCGCCATTAGAAACAAGGGCTGACCAAGCGGAACAAACGAGGGCAAATCCGGTATAATAGGAGGAAAGAATTTGCCCTGCAAATCCTGGAAATTTCCCGCCCCGTCGAAAGCTCTCAACGTCATCAGAAAGGATAACGTCTCGTAGGTGCCAGGAAGGGCGTTCGGATCGTCGCTTAATACCAATGGATAGATGTCACCAGTTTGAAGGTCGCCCTCTTTGCCTTCAGGGCGTGGAATCGAAACTTTGGCTGTCCAAGCATCATTCGATCCGATTCCAAACTCTCCCTCAATATAATAACTGTCCCCTTCTGTCTCCCGCGGAATAATCGCTAAATTATGTATATCATTTTCGTCCCTGTTCATCAATAGGTCAATCCTTGCTATGCCGCTGCCCTGTGGAGGATATTGATCGTCGTTTCGCTCGTCTTTTATGAAATCGTACGGCGGATCGTCTCGCCACGCTCCCCATACTTCAATTCCATTTCCGCAACTGGAATCAAGAAATATGAAGTTTTCTGAAGAATTAAAATACCATTTATCTGTCTCCGCATGCACCATCGGTATTATCGAATCTGCGTAAAGATCGCGAGAGAAAGACTTGATCGCCGGCCCGATTGCGTCTTCAACGCTAAGTTTAATATTCTTCTTTAAACCTTCGGACAGATTCAACTGGATATTAAACGAAGCGTCGGCTATTTGTTGATTAACGGTGTCAATGCCTTCCCCACTGACGGTAATGGAATACGGTGGCACGCCGCCGCGCACGATTCCTATCACGTGACAGAATGTTTTTTTCGTTGCCGGAATCCAGCCTCTATATGTCGTGAGCGTTGGCGGATACTGCACCCCATCAATCGGGGCCGTCAAGAGTGGCTTCGTCACGCCGGTAATGTCGTTCGGATCGAAATCCCAATACACGGTGATCCTGGCACTGTCGGCGCCCGCCGCACCGTCGGGAGCGTTAACGGCCGGCGCGGAGGATCCTCCGCCGGACGATTGCCCCGGAGGCGGCGCCGCAAAATTCTCGTTATCTGTAAGCGCCGGGCCCTCGGTTCCGTACGCGTCCACAGCAGAAATGACAATTTGGGCCGATGGTTGGCCGGTATTCTGAAGGATAATTGTAAAGTCCCCCGTCTGCGGATTGAATTGCTGGCTTGTGATCGCTGCGCCGCTGGGTATAATGTTCAAACTGGCCAATGGATCGTTAGGATCGACGTCAACGTGTCCATAGTATGTAATATATTGCGAACCAATACTGGGATCGCTGATTGTCGGTTGATTAGGTATCGGCCTGTTCAAGGTAAATTGAACGCCTTTGCTCGTGGACTGATTGTTCGCGTCGATCGCGGTGACAATGATCGAATAGGAACCATTTGGCGTGGCTGAAGGCATCGTGAAATTGAGGACCAGAGTACCCGTCGCCGCGTCGTAGGTACCCGAGGGAACGAGAGTGAGCGGCCCCTTCACTGGCGGATCGTCGTTGAATGTGATCGTGATCTTCGCGGGATCGATGGGCATGCCGCTGTCGATAATCTCAACCTTACCCTGCAAAGAAGCAACCGTCGCCCCATCTAACGGTTTGTCAATGAGAATGACCGGCGGGTCATTGGGATTCGCCGCGATGAAATCGCGATGAATCGTAGCTTTATTCTGTACATTGTCCGTCGCGACAATATCCAAATGATACCTCATATTTCGCAGCAATGAGATTCCGAATGCCCAAGGGTCCGGCGGCCCGTCGAATTGCGGAAGGCTCGCGCCGTTAAGCGTTGCCGTGACGGATTGCACGCCGCTTAGCACATCGTCCGCGCTAATGCTGAATTGGTTTGTGGCTGGATCGACGTGTCCCTCCGGAAGCGACAAACTTGTCATTTCGGGCGGCGCCAAATCGACTATCAGAGAAACTTGGACGTTATCAGCGAGGTTGTACGCCAAATCGCGCGCTCGAATTATGTAGGTAATCTGCGCGCCGTTCGCGCGAATTTGCGGATCGGTAAAGGAGTAAATGTCGTCGTGGACATGTGTGGCTGCAACCCAATTTACTCCATCCGCCGATACCGCCGTGTATGCGTCATCTACGCCGGTTCCTCCAAAATCGTCGTCCACCAAAAACTCGAATGCCGGACGGGCGTCGGGTACATAAGGGCCAATTCCTGGCGGTAAGATGACCGGCGCACTTATGTCCTGAGCAACGGTGAACTGTGCCGGCAGCGTTGCCGGCTGCTGAAATACATTGGTCGCCGTGATCTCAATAGTGTGGGAATTAGAAGAAGACCACGGCGCGGTCGGTTGGAATTCCAGCGTTAGAGTCGTAAAGTTAAGCGATGCTGTTGCGAGAATCGCATGGCCATCCACCAGTATTGTCACCTCCTGCTCGACACACGACTGGCTCTGCAGGGCATAAGATGGGTCGTCCACCGTGACGATGATCGGAGTCCAGCAATTGACATCGCCGCCAGTCCACGGAGACGAAAGGGCAATATACGGCGTGGCTGAGGGGGCGCAAAAGGCGATATTGCAGGGAAGATGGAATGAAGTTAGTCCGCCGGGCGCGCTAACGTCAATCCAGTTCCACGTCATTGTCGGCGCGTCCGCCTCAATCGCAAATCTAATCGTCTTGGTTGCCTCGTCTACGGATATTTCTGTATCAGGCAGCGTTTGGCCATTAAAGCTAAAACTATTTGGATCGATACCATTTGCGTATGATACTTCTATCCATTGAAGGCCGCTGGGATCGAACTCGGCTATAAAATTATCGTCAAAGGGCAGCCATGTATTCAACGGCCTTTGCCCTTTAAAGCCGTACAATGCCATCGTCTGGACGCTGTCAATATGCAATGCGTTTCCAGCCAAATCACGCGCGTCCAAATGAATCGTCCTCGATCCGCTGATTGGAGCTGGCAGCGTCAACGTCGCGCTGCCGTCGCTCGCATGCGATGTATACGTTGCGGGAAGCAGCGCGTTTCCAGCCTCCACCGAGACTAGCAGACTGCTCCAATCGACGCCGGAAACACTGTCCGTCAAGTTTATGACCACGCTATCAAGCGGGGTGTCCACGATCGATTCGGACTGAAGCTTGCTTTCACTCGGCGGAGTCGAATCCAATACGAACGTGGACCTGAATTCCTCCGGCCCATTGCCCGCCTTGTCCCAGATTTTAACTTTCCATGTGTGCGGTCCGTCTGCGTAAGACGCCAGGTCAAAAGTCAATCCCGTGGGCGTCACATCGCCGCTTGGCAGATCGACGGCATTGCTCATGTCATCGATGTAAAGCAGGACACGGCTGGTATCGACCCCGGAAAAATCGTCCGAGTAGGCGATGGACAGGCGGCCCGTGCCCGCGGGCACCGAGCGGAATCCGCCGGGCGCGGGGTCGGCGGCGCCAAACGCCGGGCGCGTCGTGTCGCCGATGCTTCTTGTTGCGACGTTGCCGACATTGTCCGTCACAATCAACGTGAAGTGATACAGGCTCAAATTCGGGACATCCGACAATTGACAATCGATGCTGTTTGGCGAAGCTGTGCAGTATTGGGTTATATCCCGATCGCCGTTCATCAGAACCGCCGATGCAATACCTGAATCGGCGTCGGCAAAAGATGCGGAGATAGAAGAATATCCGGCATTCGCATTACCTGTCATCGCGGATATGACCGGTGGAGTCGTATCCACGTGAAAAGTCCGCGTGGCCGTAACGGTTTGGCCTATGCTATTAGCTACTTGCATATCAATGCTATACGTGCCGGTCGTCAAATCGTCGGGCAAGGACAGCGTGAAATCCGCGCCCATTATGATCGGATTGATGCCGGAGATCGCCATTTTTAAGTTGCCATCAACCAGATAGAGATCTACCTCCAGCGTCGAATAATCGATGGAATCGCCAGTAATATGTGCGCCGATGACCGGTCTGGCCTGGCCGGTCCAACTGTCGTTCACGGGCGTGACGTTCGTGAAACTGGGCGGAGGAATGGAATCGACCGTTGGCGTGGCCTCGTTGGAATAGGCGGAGACGCCGGAGGCGTTGGTGGCCTGCACGCGGTAGGTAAATTGCGCATCCACTGTGTCATCGAAGACGGCGGCGTTTGGAGTAGTCATGCCGATCAGCGAGTAGATGCCGCCCGCGCCTTTGCGCTCGATCCTGAATTCGCGTTCGTTGTTGGAGTTGTCACTCCACGACAAATGGACGACAGTCGGTAGAATGTATACCGCCGCCAGGTTCGACGGAGCAGCGGGCGCCGCTCCCGCGACCGGCGGCGTCGCCGCCACGGCTTCGTTCGAATACGGAAGGACTCCATCGGCATTGCAAGCTTGAATTCGATAGGAATAAGTCTGATTCGGGAGGACGGTTGAATCGTGGAATTGCGCCGTGTCCTGACCGACGCTGCTCAATAGAGCGTAGGTGCCGATGGGCGAATCCTTGCGCTCGATGCTGAAACCCGCGTTGTCGGAGTTGGAAATCCAGGTCAGATCGATTTCGCCGGATGGATTCACAGTTGATACCGTCGCCTTCAGCATGGCGGCCCCAGCTTCAATTTGAAGGTAAGCCGTCGCAGTAATCCCATCGCTGGCTGCCGTGACGTCCGCCGGACCCGCGCCGGCCGCGAGATCAATGGTGAGCACCCCGTTGGCATCGATGGCGCCTCCGTTGGCGCTCCATGAAACTGCGGCCGACATCGGCTGGCCGAATTGATCGGCTCCCGTGGCAGTGAATTGCTTGGACGCTCCCACATTGATGGTCGTGGCCGCCGGCGAAATTGCAATCGAAGTGAGCACCGGCGCGACCGCGCCGAACGTCCATTCGACAAGGCTCCCGTTGCCGGCGTTGTCGCTTACAAAGACAAGAATTCTATAATTGCCGGGCTGCAGCCCGTGCAATACCAACATATTGTCTATCACTTCGGAAGTGTACGCGGTATTATCGCTGCCCTGATCGATGATATCTAAAGAGCTCCAATTCACGCCCGAACCGGGATTCGACCAATAATCCAGTGGGTCGGTGATTTCCAGAACCGCGTCCGTGCCGCACAGAGTGCTCGTTTGTGTATATCCATCCGTTACGCTGCCTTGAGGCTGGATACAGGTGAACTGCGGCGGCTGCGTGTCGAGCGTGATTGATTGGGAGGTTGTGAAGGAATATCCATCTACCGTGTTAAACGTCAAATTAAGTTGATACGTTCCATCTGGTATGCTTAACCAAGTTTGAGGATTCGCATAGAACCAATCCGTATCCCAATCATACCATTCCTTATATACATATAAAAGAAATGCATTAAATCCGTTGGCGTCATATCCCATCCCGCCGTACCACCAATACCAGTAAGGTATCGTGTTTTGCGTCGAAAGGCTTGCACTGCTGACCCAAACGCTTCCACTGGAATTGTCATAAGTTCCATAGAAACTCGATGAATTGATATTTGAACCCTGCCCCGAAGTGAGCACGACCGAAGGCGGATTGTAAACATGGATTGTGATGCTCGCAAAAGACTGCATGCCGCCTGGACTCGTGATGACCGCGTCCACCGAGTACTCGCCTGCGCTCAATCCGGTTGCCGTGACGGAAAATGTTCCAGAGTATTCATCGTTCCAAACTGGACTCGCGGAATATTGTGTTCCTCCTATTGTGACGGTGATCCCGGCGATCTGATAATTATACATCCCAGAAAATGAGCCGCTGAGCGGCACGTTCGGTCCGACCGCGCCTTGTTGGTCCGCGGGACTCTGGATTGCGATCGACGGATTGGACAGGTCAACGTTAAATACCCAATTCAGGCTGCTTTGGTTGCCAGCGTAATCGGTCGTGTAGACCGTGTAGGAATTAAAACCGTTGGGAAGACCATTCAGTTCAATGCCGCAGTCGATTGTGTTGAACGATACGGCATAACCGTTTGAATCGTACACAACAATCGAAGCCACGCCTGATCCGGGCATTCCATTCGTGCATGGGGGATCTTCAATGGCCAGCGTGGCTGTTGACGCCGTCAAATACGTATAGGGACCATCGGGGCTCAGGTATGCGATCTGCGGCGGCGTGCCGTCGGTGGTGAAGTTCCAAAAGTAAGCCTCAACGTCGCCAGAGTCGTCCGTCGCGACCACGCCGGCGCTATGAACGTTGTCTGATAGCCCATAGACATATTCATTGACGCTCGGATACGAGGAATAATTTAACGGAACCGATGCTCCGTCAAGCAGCAGGAGCGGCGGCCAATTTCCCCAGTTTACCGTGGCTCCAAGCGTCAATTCGATGCCGGATGCCAGCCCTCCTTCCGAGGGTGCGAAGCCGCTGATCGAGCCGTCCTGTGGATTTATTTGCACGCTGATTGACGGCGCGGGGTTCCACGTGTCGTCGGGCAAAACGCCATACAAAGTATAGATCATTGGCTGGCCCTGCACAGGCGAGGTGTCCGAAAAGGACGTTGACGTCGTACCGCAAAGCAGTTGCGTGCCATAGATACCGTCGGTTCTATAAAGATAGTACAATTGATAAGCCGGATCGCCTTGGAACGTGAAATCGACCTGTGCCGCGCTGCTTACGCTGGCTTGTAAAACCGGCGGCGGCACGTACGTAAAGGTCCAGGGCTGCTGCGCCATGTTCCAGTTGTCATCAAAAACGGTCACGCTGTAAACGCCGTAATCGGTAATTAATGGGTCGCAACTGAATTCCCCCATCTCCTCATCGAAGCGTTGGACGAAACTGCCATTTACATAAACATTGACAGGTCCGCCGTCGTAAAAGCCGGACAGAATGGGCGGGGAAGCCACGCCCGCACCGTTCGCTGGCGATTCAATCCACACCATCGGCAAACCCATGTCCCCAACGGCGAAGTGCGCGGTTTGGCTTGTATAAGACCAAACACCATTGTATGCGTAAATTTGAAACAGGTGAGTGCCATCGGACAAATCCGGGACATAAAGCGACCAAAATCCCGTCGCATCGGGCTGGATGGGATAGTATTGATTGTCAATGAAAGCATACGCGTAACTTATTCCCGATTCCGGGTCCGTAAGATACCCGGTGAAAAACACGTCGCCGTCCGGGAAGACGTATCCGTCATACACATTCAGTTGGGCCAAGATTGGAGGAGAAGTATCCACGACGAAGTTTTGCGACGCAGTGGCAATGACCCCGACCGAATCGGAATACGTGGCCTGCACAACATGCGGTCCGTCGGCGAGGGGCTGCTGAGCATAGAAGTAGAAGTAGCTCCATGTGCCGCTTTGATAGATCACGGGTTGCCCATTGATTGCGCCGTCTATTTTAACAGACAACGTAGAGTTCGTGACGTTTTCGGTGCTGATCCCGCCGTAAAAATAGGGATACGGATAGGCGCAATCGCTGGCACCTACATAAAACGTCGCCGGACAAACCACGACTCCCGCCGTTGCGCTTCGCCCGCCCGTCGATGCAGTCACGGTGTTGCGACCCACGACGCCCCCCGCGGTAAACCTTCCCATCGAATTGATGGTTCCTCCGCCGCTGGCACTCCACGCATAGCTCAAGCCCGCGATTGCATTGCCAAACTGGTCGGTGCAGGATGCCGCGTATTGCTGGCTGGCATACTGGCTGATTGACGCCGTCGCCGGCGTCACATGCACCGTTGTCGGAGTCTGAAGCACGGTTTCCGCAATGGTCCTCGTCACGCTCAAACCAAAGGGGTTAGTAATTGTTACCTCGAATCCGTAGCTGCCCGCTTTGGTAAACGTCGCGGTAGTCGATTTGGCGGCGTTCGTTCCATTGGCGCTGAAGCCGACGGAAGCCGGCGGCGTGCCGGTAACAGCCCAGGTATAAGTCAAGTTCGATTCACCCGCGTCGTCCGCGCCCAGCACACTGAGGACGGTTGTCGCGCCCGTCGCGGGGCTTGGATTTGCCGCGGGCGCTGTCGCAACCGTCGGATAATAATGCATCAAATCGTGCGAGACGGTGAATTTTCGAACCCGATAAGTGGCCGCATCCGCGATGTATATGCAGCAGTTGGTGGAGTCGACGGCCAGTCCGATGGGTGTGCCGATCGACGCTGAAAGCGGCGGGCCGCCGTCGCCGGAAAAGGCCGCTGTGCCGTTCCCGCAAATTGTCGTGATAATGCCGGTCTGGGCATCGATGCGGCGAATACGTCCATATTCGGAAAAATAGAGGTTTCCCGATGTGTCGGCAGCCATGGCCCCGGCGCCGGAGCCACCCACGGCCAGCCCCGCGTTCACCGCGGGCCCGCCGTCCCCGGAATAGGTCCCGCTCATGTTTCCCGCATAGCGGGTCATCGTGCCCGGCGTTCCCGAGGTTACTTTCAATATGCGCGTATCCCAACCGGCAATGTAAAAATTGCCCGCGGAGTCGGATGCGACAGAATACGAATCATTGAATCCTGTGTTGGTTGCTATTGAGCCGTCGCCGCCAAATGTATAAGATCCGTTTCCCGCCACGGTAAAAATATAGGTGCCCTGCGTGACTTTCCGTATGCGCCCATTATAGGCGTCCGCAAAAAACAAATCTCCGGCTGCGTCACACGACAGGGCGCCATGGTACGCAGAGATCGAAATTTCAGCGCTGTTGGCATACCAGGGATCAATGGAATAGCCAAAGGTTCCATTTCCCACCGCAACGTAAATGACACCATTGATCAACCGAAAAATCTTGTTATAGCTGGCATCAGCAATATATATCGTATTGGACGGGTCGATCGCGATGGCGTAGGCGTTTTGCAAACTTGCCTGCAAAGCCGTTACACCGTACCCTCCTCCTGCATCAGCCGCTGTCGCGCCGCCGCCCGCAACTGTTGTGATTATTCCATTCGTGGCCACTTTTCGGATACGCGTGATGTCCGCGATGTATAAATTGCCGGCAGAATCGAGCGCCAACGGGTTGGGCGACCATTGCGTGTTGGCGCTCAATTGCGCTGCCGTCGCGGCGCCGCCGTCGCCGGAATAGCCGGCTGAGCCGTTGCCTGCCACGGTGACAATCGTGTCCTGGCCTTTGGCAGACAGCGCGAGAAGCATTATTGCCGAAACGATGGCTGTGAGGCCCTTCAAACCACGGAATTCATCGCGTTTCATATTCATGCTCCGAATTAGAAAGTTTTCGCGAGTACGGATCTCTTAAGCGTTCGTGCGACTCGAGGTTTTGATTATTTCTTTTCCTGGGCGCCTTCTTTTTTCTGTTCGGCCGGCGCTGAAACAACCGGCGCGGGAACGGCACTTCCATTCTTTGCCTGCGCGGGTGGGATCGCCGGGCGAAACCGGTTAAAGCGGTCAAAGCGCGCGGCCTCTTCAGGATTGAGCGTTTCGCGCAAGGCAGCGGCCGTTTCGTCGTCTTGCCTCGCCGCCTTGACCCGTTCCTCGCGCATCCACGCGGAGGCCTCGGCGCCAGGTTGCGTGGGACCGGACGCAACACCGGGCTGTGCGGCAATCGCGAGTTTCGAGTTGGATGGCTGCGGAGCTGCGCCCTGGCGCAATTTTTCAAGGAAGCCCGCCCGAATCTTTGCGTCGCGCACGGCTGCATCGGCCGACCGGGCACGGCCCAATTCGAGGAAGTTTTGCGCCGATTCGCGTCTCGCTTCCGGCAACGTTGCAACGATCTTTGCGTCGTACTCCGCGCGCAACGCTTTCAATTCATTTTCAAATCTCTGCGCTTTTTCGAGAAGATCTTTCTGGTAGTCGGAGAGCAGTTTCGCCGCTGGAGTCCGCGCGTCTGGCTCGGGCGCAAAAACGTCCGTCAAAGATGCATTGAACGATCCAATCGCGAGCTCACCCGGGCGCGGCTGGATTTTCAGTCGATCCAGCAGTGCGATCCACTCTGGATTTGGCGGCTTGGGCAAAGTGATTGGCGGCGTTGATGTTTTTGAGACATTTGGAGTCGGCGACGTAGGCATTGTTGTTGCAGGCGGGTTAGTTGGGTCTTGTTTCCTCGGTTCTTCTGCGTAAGCGACATGAAAGAGCGACAAAATCGCTGCTGCGAGGATGTGTTCGCGCATGATGTTCTCCAAGGAGCTTTCAACAAGTGACTAGATGATGCGATGTTTGCTGCCGAGATTTGCAGCTTTTATAGATTTTTTTTTCGCGTCGTCAATGCCTTTCTGTGCAGAAAACACTTTCGCACTTTTGATGATGAACGGTCTTGCAAAAACACATGCACAATACCCGTTCCTTCGACAAGGACATTAAAGCACGTAGATGTAGAGCTTTCGGTTTTCTGAGGAGACTCGCTTTCGCAACGACATGTGAACGATTATCCGCGTCGTACTGCGAAATTATTACGCAAACTTAATCTGAAAAACCCAGCGTTCCGTTTTTCCGAAAGGAACTTTCAATGAGAGAAATCGCTCGTGTCCAACTACGATCTATGTGCAGCCTGCTCAGCAAACGCCCTGACATCGGCGTATCTCCGATCGGGATCGAATTGGACAAGAACGGGACCGTTATGATCGTGGGCGAATCGATGGGCCTGCTGACGTGCCCGCACAAGGGCGACATCACACTGATCGCCCGCTTGGCTGGGCTCACGTCCAACCAAGCGCTGCCCGACGGCACGCATCTGGAATCGGCGGGCAACTGGTTTTCCGGAATTATTCTCCGCGAGAACCTCAACGCCCGGCCGGGCGAACCTCTGGGCGGTGCCCAAATCCCGTACATTACACTGCTGGGCTCCGACGACGACGCGACGCGCCATTGCGGCAGCACGATGATCAACGGCGCCGGCAACCAGCCGTCAGGCGATGAGGGACGCGATTCAAAATGGTTCAAGCTGACGCGCAAAGGCGCCGATTTGACGGCCTTCATCTCCAAAGACGGCAAGGATTGGAAACAGGTGAAGACCGTCACGCTGCCTAAGATGAAGGACGAAATCGAAATCGGCTTTATCCATTACGCCCTGCCCTCCGCGACGCTGGCGATTCACTGGGCGAAGTTCGATAACGTCTCGATCATTAAGGAGGCCCGGTGAGAAAGCTTCCGAAATTCGCCTGTATCGCTCTTTCTTTGCCAACCGGAGGTTACCAAACGACTGGGATCCCATAATAGGAGTCCCACTTTCAGGGTTCCCATTTTGAATAGATTGACCGCCCCCCCTACCCCCGGGCAGTAATGACTGCCTACTTCATCGCATCCCGCAGCACGCCCACGGCCCGCTCTATCCCCTCATGGACACGCGCAGCGACCAGACTCTCAATTAAGCTCGCGATGTCGTCGGCTTTCGAAGGCATGGGCGTCGCCGCCGTCGTCGTCGCTTTAGGTCGGCCAGCCTTGCGTCCTGGTTTGCCGCCCGGTCCCGTGCTCTTGCGTACGAACTGTTTGATGCCGCCCAAGCTGCCCTTGTATCCGGCTTTCTTGGCCGCTTCGTGAGCGAGCTTCCACGCTTTGCCGGCCTTGCGGGCCTCCGAGACGGACTTGAGGATGGCCTCTCTCGTGGCGGGGTCGTAACCGAAGTTGGACATGGCGGGCTCCTATGGATTCTCAATTCTTCACTCTTGTATCGGACAAGCCGCCGGATTGCGCCAATGAATTGCGAACTTGAAGCGCGGGTTGCGCGGACTGAGAATGCGCGGCGGCACTGGCCGCATCGATATCAAATGGAAAACAACGACGAGCATGAAAAACAACATTCTTTACGGTATTATCTGGCTGGCGTACGCAGTGGCGGGCATGCATTCGACCGCGCGGGCAGAATCGGCAGTGGCGCTCGAATCGTTGCTCAACGAGATGATCGACCGCGACGCCGTAGCGCGCTGGCCTGAACCGGCGTTTACGTGCAAGCAAGCGAGCAGCTATGATCGTCGCTCCAAAACGCCGGCCGACCCTGCCGGATGGTTCGCCAATAACGATTGGAGCCAATTCATCCGCTCCGAAGAACACCAAGGGCGGCGCGAATGGGTGATGATGGACGCGGACGGGCCGGGATGCGTGGTGCGTTTTTGGACGGGCGGGAAACCGGCAGTCGGCACCGTGCGGTTTTATCTCGACAACGCGGCGGAACCGTGCATTGCGGCGCAATTGCAGGATTTGCTTTCGGGCCGCGCTTTCGTGCAGCGCCCGCTGGCGATTGAGAATCCAAAGCAGGCGGGCAACCTTTATCTTCCGATTCCGTACGCAAAGCATTGCACGATCACATACGATGAAAAGGATCCAAAAGATCCAGCCGCGCCGCCGCAGCAGCGTTGGTACAACATCGAGTATCGCACTTATGCCGCCGGGACAAAAGTGAAGTCGTTCAGCATGGACGATTTGAAATCGGTTGATGTATTCGTCACGCTCAAAATATTGTCTGGACGTCGCCCCAGAATGGTGCGAAGACGATCCACATTGGACACTACGCTTGCTCCGGGTCAGGCAGCGAGCGCTGCGTTGCCCGCTGGACCGGCCGCGGTCTACAACATGGAACTTCATCTCGACAACCCGGACGCACAATCGTTGCGCTCGCTGGTTCTGCGCGCCACCTTCGACGGCGAAGAAACAATTTGGTGTCCCGTCGGTGATTTCTTCGGCAGCGGTGTGGGGCTCAACGAGTTGGAAAGTTGGAATCGCACCGTCACGAAAGACGGCACGCTGCGTTGCCGTTGGACGATGCCCTTCAAAACGTCGGCCACGTTCACTCTGTTGAATCTCGGTAAGGCTCCCGTCCCAGTAACACTCAATACCGCCCAGAGCCCGTGGACGTGGGACGACCGCTCGATGCACTTCCATGCCAATTGGCGGCAGCAGAATCCGCTTTCCACGCGGCCGATGTCGGACTGGAATTACATCACCACGACCGGCAAAGGCGTGTATGTCGGCGACACGCTGTGCGTGTTCAATCCCGTCTCCGATTGGTGGGGCGAAGGCGACGAAAAAATCTGGGTAGATGGCGAAACGTTTCCCTCGCATTTCGGCACCGGCTCGGAGGATCATTATGGCTATGCGTGGGGCGATGCGCATTTGTTCCAAGGCCCGTTCGCCAACCAAGTCCGCTGCGACGGGCCGGGAAACCTCGGCCATACCGTCGTCACGCGCACGCGCAGCCTCGACGCGATCCCGTTCACCAAGTCGTTGCAATTCGACATGGAAGTCTGGCATTGGAAAGAATGCCAGGTTGGCTATGCGGCGACGACGTATTGGTACGCGCTGCCGGGCGCGACGAGCAACCGCGGGCCGCAGTCTGATGAAGCGGCGCGCGCCATTCCCGAAACGCCGGGCGTGGTGAAACTCAAGGACGCGATCGAATGCGAGAAGATGCCGATTGTCGCTCAAACGCCGGGCCTCGCCATCGAAACGCAAACAGGCGGGTTGACGGCGGGTGGGTGGAGCGGCGGCGCTCAATTGTTTGTGCGAGGCCGGAAGCCGGGCGATTTCGTCGAACTGAAAGTGACGACAAACCAATCAGCGCCAAGCAAGCTTACGCTCTACGCCACGAAGAGCTGGGACTACGGCGTGCTGCGCTTTAGCGTCAATGGCAAGGCGGTGGAGAAAGACTTCGACGCTTATAACGCCACCGCGGTCACGAGCGGCCCGATCGAACTGGGCGCGCATGAGCCAAAGGACGGACAGTTTATTCTGCGGGTTGAGGTCGTCGGGAGCAACCTCGCGAGCAAAGGCACAAAGTCGTACTTCGGCTTGGACGCAGTGACGGTGATGACGCCATGAAGGCATCGTCTTCAAGTCCCACCGTGCGGCGTACGAGCCGGGGCGTCCGAACAAGGGCGGCAACCAGCGCAAGCTGAAGTTCTGGGCGACCGCGACGTGCGTCTGCGCGGCCCGAAACGACAAGCGCAACATCGCTCTCTCCGTCAAGGAAACGCCGACGAAGGGCCTGACACCCATCGGCAACGTAACCATCCCGCCGAACCAGGAAATCCCGAAAGTCGGATTATTGGTCGATATTCGCTATTTGTATGCCCTCAAAGGCGGAAGCCTGTTTCAGCCGCAGTTCATCCGGGTTCGCGACGACATCGACTCCGCTGATTCGCTGACCGTGAGATGCTGACACGGGCGTATCTTGAGGGCATCACGGCGGTCTTCGGCGAGCAGCCCATCGTTGAAACAACCTCGTGGCTGTCGGACGACAAGCAGCCGGACGTGAAGAGCGAAATGTCGAAGATGGGGCTGGACTCGACGGACGCAGCACTCGTTCAGGATATCGCCAAACGCCTCGAAATCATCCGCGTCGCCAAATTGTGGATCGTCGAGCAGCGCCAGTATCCGCTCCCACTTTATGATTGGCCGACAGCGTGGCACGAATCGGGTACCGGCTAACCGATTCACGGCCGGAAGGTGCGATCGCCACCGACCGCTTCTTCTCCGGTGCCTTTGATCGCGCCCTTGCTCCACGCCTTCGCGATTGCAATATCGTCCGCAACCTTGGGCGTCAGATTATTGAGATCGACGAGTTGGGCGAGCCGGCCGAGCCGTTGCGGTTTGTATTGGGCCGTGGCAATGGCGGCATACTTCTTCCAATGCTCCAGCGCCGCTTCCAGATGTGTAACGGCCGACGCCTGTTGCTCCGGCTTACCGCTTTGATCGAACAGCGCCAGATCACATGCGGCGAGAATCTTTTCGCCATAATAGTTGCCCAAGTGCGCCATGGCTTCGCAATCGCCCAGGGTCAGGCGCAGTTCTTTGTTGCCGCCCTGCGCTGGGCGCAATTCGGCAACCAGCGTCAAGGCCTTGCCGGCATCGCTCTTGAGCGTTTCCGCCACTTGCAGCGGAGTGATTCCTTCCATGCGTGCGCCCGCAGCCATTCGGGTGCGCCACTGGCGGATGTTGAGGATGCCGCTGTCGGGCATCGTCACGCCCTGGGCAAAATCCTTTACCGTGAAGAAGCCCTTGTTTTGAATGCACGCTTCAGGGAACCACATGAAATCCAGTTCGCGCCAGAAAAAGCGGGTGGTCTGAGCGAAGACCTTCGACGCGGTCGCGCAAGCCTCGAATAGTTTGGCTCCTGGAACCTGCGGGAAACGCGCCGCCAGCGTGTGCTCGAACAGTGCGTTGGGCAGTTCGGGGTCGTAGCTGAGCCGGCCCCACAGCATGAAGCTGTACCACTGTTTTTTCAGCACCAGTTGATGCGGCGTCTCGGGTTCGCGGTCGATAAACTCGCGGCCCCAGCAATATCCGTCCGGCCCCATGTAGAACCCCACGACCTTGTCCGAGCCTGGAATGTTTCGCACGTAGTCCCGCGCAAAGTCGGGATCGCCCCAGCGGAAACTGTAGATGTCGTCGTTGCGCACGGTCAGCCAGGTCTTCATGCCCGCTGGCAGCGCTTCTAAGACCGGTTTGATGTACGGCGGATTTGGAATCGAATACATGTGCGCCTGCGAATACTTCAAACTGAAGTCGAACGGACCCGGATAATCCTTGAACGAACTCATAACCTGTTTCTGCGCCGTCTGGTGATACCGGTGGATGAGACGAAAGCGGCGTTCCTCCGGCTCCGGCACCGCCGGCTGATCCTTGAGCGCATCGCGAATCCCCTCGCCGTATGTTTGCCACAGCCAGGCTTCGTGATCGAACTGCCCCTGCGTGCTCTTCATATTCTCGCCGGCCGTGATGCCGATGCCCGCAAGCAGCGGGTAAGTCCGCACCGTTTCGCGGACGCTGGCGCGAAAGTAAGCGATGGTTTTCGGGTTGTTGCCATCCTCGGTCAGGCCGTACTTGCCTTCGGTTCCCCACACGAAGGTATTCCAGGTAAACCAATAAATGTCGATGCCGCGATCCTTTGCGTATTGCATGACTTCGCGCCAGAACTTGATCTTGTCGTCAATGCTCATCTTTCTGACCACATCAACATTCTTGAGCTGGAATGGTTTTGCCATATCCGGGCTGTTCATGTTGAAGTTCAGATCGAAGGGTTCTTTGTTGCCCCAGACGTCGTTCAGCGCGACATCCGGATACTCCGGTACTTTCACGATCGAGGGAAAGGGATGCAGGTTCCAGAGCGAAAGGACATTGAACCGCTGGCGGGCCATTTCGTCAAAATACTCGTGCCAGAAATCCATGCTCCACATCTCAGGGATATTGGCCTGTGCTGAGTCGCTGTTGTCGGAGTAGGTCGGCGTGCGACGGTCCAGCGGGATGTTGAACTTGATTCCGCGCTGGGCGATGTGGGGTGAATGTTCGGCATCCGTGTATTCCGCGAGCGTCCCGAGGCGTATTGCCTCCGCGACATCCAACCCGCCGTACATCGCACCCACCGGATCGGCCCCAAGAACCACGTACGTTGTCTGGGCACCGTCCGTGACTTTCCGCGTGGCATAGGACTGCGGGACATCGCTTTTTGACTTTGCGAGATGGAGCTCGGCAGCCACTTGATCGGACTCAAGCCGAGAGGATGCAAGAACGATGCGCGTAGTACCGGGACTGTGCGGGAGAACAGCCAAACTCTTCGCAACGCACGTGTTTCCTCGCGCTTCCAGTACCGTGCGAATTTCCGCCGCGGCAAACTCCGGCTGAGGAAGTTTTGCCGAGTAAAGCAACGTCACGTCTTCCTTGGCGAGGGCCACGCCCGGACCGAAACTCAATAATGCGAGGATGGCGGCCAGTGGCACGAATTCGCCGGTTCCCACGACAAGCGTTGCACAAAAACGCCGAATCGACATACGCGCCTTCCCTTCTTAGACCATCATCCGCTCATTTCAATTCAATCGTCGTTTCCAGGGCGTAAGTCTTGTCCACTCGCACGACGCGGCGATTGTAGACGTCCATGACGTACACATGCTTTTCGCTGAATCCCGCGCTGTTGGGCCAGCCCAGCGGAATTTCCGGCGTGGCGATCGACGGCTTGTTCTCTTTCCCGTCCTTCGTGTTTGAATTGATGTATTGCGAATCGAAGTTGCCATACTTGCCGAAACTGACGATCTCGTTGCCGCTGTTGTCCAGAATCGTGACGAGGTTGGCAGTCGCATTGGGAAGCGCCAGACGGCCGAAGTCATCGACGTCGAAACGCGGAACGCGGCAGACGCAGCAGGTGGTCGCCAAGGGCGGATGGCTGAAGGGCGCCAGGCCTGAATAGCTGTTGAGCGCGCCCTCGACGATGTTTCCAACCATCTGGTCCGGTTTGCCCGGAACGCTGCCGCCGTCCGGCCCGAATTTTACTACGCTGCCGGTGCAGTGCTTGTATGCGTCGTTCCTCTCGAATGCCTTTGGGACCGCCGTTTTTCCTACAATCATGCCGACGTAGATGTTGCCCTTCAGATCGACTCGCACGCCGCCGTTGCATTGTGGAATCGGGCCAATGAACGCCTGCGTCAATTCTGGCGGCGTGCCGCCCTTCGTGTTGGCGGGGTCGATCTCGCTGTACTTGCCGTTGAGCGGCTTACCGTCCGGACCCCACGCCGACACGGCGTACTTGACCCAGCCGCCAAACATCCACGCCGAATAGACCTTGCCGTCCGGGCCGACGCCAATTCCTTTTTCGCAATTCCCGATGCCGTAGCGACCGTAAATGTATTTGCTGAGCACGTGAGTCCCTGACGGATACGGCGCAGGATCCAGTTCGCGTGTGTAACGCTCCAGCGGGCCGCTGAAACCGGTGCCGGTTTGAAAGTAGAGCAAGCCGTTGCGGCCCGCCGCAACGTCCGTGGCGTTGAAAGTCTTGCCGTCCTTCTTAAGCAGCGCGCCTTCGCCGCTGGTGCCGTCGAAACGCCAGTACATGTTTCCGCCGTCGCTGATGTAGACTTCGTCGCGAGTCTTGTCCACTTCCATGCGGTTGAAGACATCGAGCGCATCGGGCGGCGCAGCGAAGGCCGTCTGGCTGAGCTCGAATGTCGCTCCTTTGTCAACGAGACAGACGAGATTGCCGGGCACGCCCGCGACATAAACTGCGCTTTGCTTCTCTGAAGCGACTAGCGCCATCTGCGGCAAGGCGGTCTTCTGTTTTTGGAATTCGTATTTCGCGGCTGCGGCTACGTTCGGCGAAAAGTCTTTGAACTTGGTGACGGTCACACTGTATTGCCAATAGCCGA
>Ga0070731_10002028_pt1 | contig 19994 bp, 20 predicted proteins | sample Coa_R1_2_FD_66448 | JGI IMG/M metagenome (GOLD analysis project Ga0070731, IMG submission 66448) | Surface soil microbial communities from Centralia Pennsylvania, which are recovering from an underground coalmine fire - Coalmine... | ecosystem: Environmental > Terrestrial > Soil > Unclassified ... | reverse complement strand
CATCCAGACCAGGAATCCCAGCCAGACGAGCGGGAAGAAGCCCCAGACCAGCGGATTGCCCTCCTTCAGGAAATAGATGAGGAACAGCGCCGTAACTGCCGAGAGCGTCGGAATAATGTAGGGCCCAAAGGGCACCTTGAACGCGCTTGTGTATTCCGGGTGGAGCCTGCGGAGCGCCGGAACCGCGACCGATACGAGCACGAAGGCGACGAGCGTGCCCATGTTCGTCAGCGACCCCAGAATGCCGATCGGAAACAGCGCGCCCGCTATTGCGATCACCACACCAAAAAAAATCTGCGAAAACATCGGCGTGCGCCAGCGCGGATGAAGCCGCGTAAAACTCGGCGGAATGAGGCCGTCGCGCGACATGGCGTAGAACACCCGCGTCTGGGCGTACATCATCACCAGAAGCACGGTGGTCAGACCGGCGATGGCGCCGAAGGAAACGATCACGCCCGCCCAGGCAAGGCCGACGCTATTGACCGCAAAAGCCACGGGATACGAGACGTTCAGTTTATAGAACGGGACCATGCCGTTCAGGATCGCCACCACGACGATGTAGAGCACGGTACAGATGGCGAGGCTCATGATGATGCCGAAGGGCAAATCCCTGGCCGGGTTCTTTGCTTCCTCGGCCGTCGTGGAGACCGCATCGAATCCGATATAGGCGAAGAAGATGAAGGCGGCGCCGCCGAACATTCCGCCGATACCGAAAGGGAAGTACCCGCCGAGGCCCGTCTGCGGTCCTGGGGGGAGGTGGTAATTCGCCGTGTCGATGTGGCCGATGCCGACGGCGATGAAGAACAGCACCACCGCGACCTTGATCGCGACGATGATCGCATTGACGGTGCCGGATTCCTTCGTGCCCCGCACCAGAAGCGCGGTGATGAGAAATATGATGCCCGCCGCGGGCAGGTTCGCGATGCCCGGTGTCGCGTCCCAGTGACTGTGCTGCCAGGCCTGTGGGATGTTCAACCCGAACAACGTCTGCAAAATGTACGTAAAGTAGCCCGACCATCCCACACTCACTGTCGAAGCGCCGAGCGCGTATTCGAGCACAAGGCTCCAGCCGATGATCCAGGCGGGAAATTCGCCGAGCGTCGCGTAGGTATAGGTATAGGCACTGCCCGAGATCGGGACCTTGCTGGACACCTCGGCGTAACAGAGCGCGGCGAGCGCGCTGACGATCCCGGCGACGACGAAGGAAATGGTGAGCGCGGGGCCGGCGCGCGTGGCTGAGGCGACCCCGGTCAGCACGAAAATGCCCGTGCCGATGATGGCGCCGATCCCCATCGCGGTCAGCGCCCATGGCCCAAGAGAGCGTTTCAGGCCGTGTTCGTCGTCGGCGCCTTCCGCCAGAATCCGCGACAGCGGCTTTATCCGATCAAACAGCATTGAAAATGGTCCCTTCGCTTTACGCCCGTGCTGCATCCCCACTTGCGAGCGTAGTGGTCCGGCAGCGATTCGCAAGGGCAGAGGCGGTCAGCCTGTTTTCGGGTGGGACCAGCAAAGATTGCGTCGCTACGCCTTTGTCCACACCGCGATTTCATTGCCGTTCGGATCGCGGAAGTGGAAGCGCCGGCCCCCTTCGAAGGATTCCCGCGAGAGAATTTGCGCGCCTGCCGCGCGCACGCGCTCCTCCATCGCATCGAGGTCATTCGCGTACAGCACGACGAGCGGGCCACCGTCCGTCACAACATTGCGCGCCGCGTTGAAGCCGCCGTTCCGCCCCTCTCTCGTTCGAAAGGCGACGTAATCCGGCCCGTAGTCTACAAAAGTCCAACCGAACAGAGAGAAGTAGAATTGCTTCGTCGCCGGAATGTCGGGACCGGGTAGTTCGATATAGTCGAGCGCGCCGTCGCCGGGCATGGAAGTTCCCTCTTTGTTCCTATTCAAACACGCCTGGGCGCCGCGCGTCAACCGCGCGCCCCGCGCTTTTCCACCAGAAATTTTTCCCGAACGCAGTTGCCCGTCCTGATCCCCATCCACACGTTTTGGCTGGCTTCGTACAGAACTCGAGACGTCCCACGCCGCCCCGCCTGCGTTGCTCGGCGAGGATGGGCGTGCTGCCGCTTGCCATCATCCACCATTTGGTGGAAGAACAATGGCAGTACGAACTGTTTGCGGATATATTCGGCGCCGGCGGTCAAGAACCCGCGGGGAATCATGTCTATCCGGCACGTCGACGAGCAGCTGGTTCAGCACCTGTACGGCACAGCCGTCGACACGGGTGACTGGCGGCCGGCACTGGGGCGATTCTGCCAGCTGCTGGATTCGTGCGAGGCGGGGTTCACCATGACCGCTGGTGGCCCGGACACGATGTCCATGGTTGAGACCACGGGCCGGCTTCTGACGCCGGAGCTTATCGATCTTTACGTTCGGCACTACGGCCGTTTCGATCCGAAACTTGCAATACTGGCGGAAAACGCGCCGGGTTACCTGTTGAACGATGCGCGGCACTTCGACGAACAATTTGTTTCGCGCGATCTGTTTTATCAGGAATACACGCGACAGGTAGGCACCCGCCACACGTTGCACATGCTGGCCAAACGCAGCGCGAGCCGACAGATATACTTGGCCGTCATGCGATCGCGACGCCCCGGCCCCTACCAGACGCAGGCCGAGATCGTGTTTCGGCAGTCAAGCAGTCATTTCGTACGCGCCCTCTCCCTGATGGAGAAGGTAGATTGCCTCCGTCGGGCTGGCGACGCCCTCGATGGCCTGGATTTCGGTATCGTTGTCGTCGATTCATTTCACCGCGTTGCGCTGCTCAACCGGATGGCCGAAGACCTGCTGGCGGAACGGGGCGAACTGCAAATGAACCGGGGAATTCTTTCTGCCCGGCGTCATGACACAGATCGCAGGCTCAAGGCGCTGATCGATTCGGCTGTCGCAGGCCATGCGGAGGGTGGGGTGCTCGAAATTCGCGATGCCGCCGGTACGGGATTGGCGATGAGGACTTGTCCGCTGCCTGCGGGCAGCCGAATTGCCGCACAGCGCAGCCCCGCAGTGCTCATCATCATCGGCGGTGCAAAAAGACGTCCCGGTCGCGCCGATCTTTCGGCGCTGTACGATCTCACCGAAGCCGAATCGCGGCTCGCGCTTGCCATTGCCGAGGGCCGTACACTTGCCTCCATCGCCGCGCTTCACGGCGTGAAATATTCGACGGTACGCAGTCAGCTCCAGTCGGTCATGCAGAAGATGGGCGTACGTCGCCAGGCCGATGTGGTGCGGCTGCTTGCATCGAATTAGCGACGGGTCGCGAAATCCTGGATCCCGGGTGCCGCATAGGCGTGTCGCTTCGGCTTGTACTGGTAAACGCTCGTTTCGCGGATTTCGCGGTCTTCCAGCTCCCGGGTTGTCTGTACACGATAGGTGGCGAGCCTCAAGGCGCCGCTCGCGGGAAAATAGGCCCGCCCCGGATCCCCGAGAAGGACTGCCGCACCGCGCAGTGCACAATCGCCGAGCCAGCCCAACAATCGCTCCGCCAGGGGACGCTCGTAACACATGTCGCCGACGAGGATGACGTCCCAGCCGCACGGCCTGCCGATCAGGTCGTCGGTCACGATCTCGATCTTTTCCCCGCGCCGGCCCTGACCGTTGCCGTCGGCTGACGGCTTGCGCACCATGCAGCTGACGCCGTTGGCCCAGCAATTGAGGCCGATCGCAGTGGCGGCGAAACCGTCGACATCGGCGGCGACCACCATGCGCGCGCCTGCCTTTGCCGCGGCGATAGCCACAAGGCCCGAGCCCGTCCCGAAGTCGAGCACCGAGCGCGCCGCGACCACCTCGCGGTGGTCGAGCACATAGCGGGCGAGCGCCTGACCGCCTGCCCAGGCAAAGGCCCAGTAAGGCGGCGGAACGCCCTCCGCCTCAAGTTCCTCTTCGGTCTTGCGCCACAGCGGCACGACTTCGGTGGCGAGGTGCAGATCGATCTCGGGAACGAGTGGCGGCGCGGCCAATTCGGTGTTGGCGCGAATGAATTCCGCGGAATGCCCTTCGAACATCTCCAGAAATACGCGTGGGGGTGCCGTCCGAATGACGGTCTGGCGTTGCATTTTATTCCCCGTCGCCCCTGGAGTACGGGTGTTCAAAGCACGCCGCCGCCCTGAAGAACGAGAACCGCCATCCAGATCTCGCAGACGAGCTGGACAGCAAAGGCGCCGAAGCGGAAGCTGACCGCCGTAACCGATCCCGAAAGGAGATGGATGAGCGACTGAACAACCCGCGCGACGATGACGATGACGGCGAGCCGGTTGAACGTTGCGCTCTCCATGCCCACCACCCATCCCGAAAGCACGATGGCGGCAAAGATCGGCAGGTTCTCGAGCGTGTTCAGATGCGCGCGATTAAGCCGCCAATAGGCATCGCCGCCGTGCGGCGCGCCGGCGGTGAAACTGTTCGCTTTTGCCTTGCCCCGCAGGACCATCGCGCTGCGGACAATCGCGAGAATAACGACGAGGGCGATTGCCCACAGCGCATAGGCGATCAGTGCCGTAATCGAATGCGGTGCAACGAACTGGGACATGTGCGGAAACTCCTTTGAACGGGCAAACAATTCACCACAGAGACACAAAGGTCGCGGAGAAAGGCAACGCGCGCGATCGCGCTAACATTTATCCGTGCTCTCCGTGCCTCTGCGGTGTTTTCCTTCTTCATCGCAACCAACTCGCGGCGATTACCGCGGTCGCGACGAGCAGGCCGGCGTCGCGATTGGAGCGGAAGATTTTGAGGCAGCGCTGCGTGTCGCTGGTATCGAGCGAGCGGGTCTGCCACTGGAAATGTACGCCCAGAGGAAGGAACAACAGTGCGATCCAGAGCTTCTGCGCGCTGGCCACCGCGGCTCCGGCCATCAGGACAAGTGCGAGGGCGTAGAATGCATCGATCCAGCGATGAGAATGTTCGCCGAAGAGTCGCGCTGTCGATTTGACGCCGATCAGCGCATCGTCCTCCCTGTCCTGGTACGCGTAGACCGTGTCGTAACCGAGCGTCCAGAAGAAACAGCCGGCGTAGAGGAGAAAGGCGGGCAGGGTGAGCCGCCCGGTTTCTGCCGCGAAGCCAAGGAGTGCGCCCCAGTCGAAGGTGATCCCGAGCCACGCCTGCGGCCACCACGTGATGCGCTTCATGAAAGGATAAACTGCGACAAGCACAAGCGAACCTGCGCCCAACAAAACCGAAAATCGGTTCAGCTGAAGCAGGATGGCGAGACCTGCCGCAAGCTGCAGCGCAAGGAAAATCCATGCGCCACGCACGCTCACTGCGCCCGAGGGGATCGGACGCCCGCGCGTGCGGGCGACGTTTGCATCGATATCCCGATCGACGATGTCGTTGTACGTACAGCCGGCACCGCGCATGACGATCGCGCCAAGGGCGAACAGCGCTAGAAGCCCGAAATCGCCGCTCCAGGTCCCGAAGCCGCGGCCCAACGCAGCCGCGCCAAGCGCAAGGCCAAAGAGGCAGGGCAGGAACAGCAGAATGGCGCCGATCGGCCGGTCCAGTCGCATCAGGCGGAGCCACGGCTGCAGCCGCGCGGGCGCACCAGCCATCCAACTCCCCGCCGGTGCATCTGCGGGAATGGGCGTTGCTTGTCGAAACTCCGTCATGGGTGCAACACGATATTACCGGGAGCGCGGGCTTCCTCGCCCGCTTTCTTTCAATTCGACAATAGCCGCAGTAGCCATCTTTGGCGAAGATGCGGGCGGGGACGCCCGCTGTCCCGGGCAAGGAGCTTTGCGGTGGAACTCGTAGAACCCGGCGGCAAGGTGCGGCTGTTCGTGGAGCAGCCGTTGACCGAAGGCGCGCGCGTGGCACTGAGCGCGCAGCAAGGGCACTACCTGCTGCATGTGATGCGCGCACACCTTGGCGACCGCGTCAGCCTCTTCAATGGACATGATGGCGAGTGGTTGGCCGGCATCGCCGAAGCGGGGCGGCGCGCGTGTGTGCTTTCGTGCGAGCAGCAAACGCTGCGACAGACGGATGACGACGATCTCTGGCTGGTCTTCGCGCCCATCAAGAAAACACCCGCGGATTACGTGACGCAGAAAGCAACTGAACTCGGCGTTTCGGTGCTGCAGCCCGTCATCACCCGCCGCACGATTGTGCATCGCGTGAACATCGAACGCATGCGTGCCAATGCGATCGAAGCGTGCGAGCAGTCCGGCCGTATTACTGTCCCTGAAATTCGCGTGCCGCTCGATCTCGATCGACTGCTGAAGGAATGGCCACGGGAGCGCAATCTTCTTTTCTGCGACGAGGGCGGCGCGCCACCTGTTCTGAAAGCGCTGCGAAGCGTGGAGAAAGGGCCATGGGCGGTGCTGACGGGCCCCGAGGGCGGTTTCGACAATGACGAGCGAAAGGCAATTCGTGCGCTTTCGTCAACCGTTCCGGCGTCGCTTGGCGAACGCATACTGCGCGCCGACACGGCGGCGCTTGCAGCACTGGCAGTCTGGCAAGCTCAGTGCGGGTAGAAAAGATTTGACGTCGAGAATTCGGAGCCGGGCGCTGCGGCATTGCCGTAGGCGTCAGGCGTTGAATTCTGCGGGCGGTACGTATGATACGGATCGCCGGGCCAGTCCTGTCCGGACGACATATTGAAATGAAACGCGCCAAATGGGTTGTTCTTGTTGTTGCTCTGGTCGGTCGCAAAGGGATCCTGCGACGGATCGCTGGGAACCTGAGCGTTCGTTGAACCATCGCCGGGAGGCTGCGGAAGGATGACGGACTGCAATGCCATTGCCGGCACGGCAAGCATGGTCGCTAATATCACGACACCCGACAAAAGCGCTGAACGCATCGGCGGAATCTCCTCGGTCGCACACAGGATCAAAGCACGGTCGCGCTGCCCAGGCAATCGGACGGAGCCTTACGCGACTTGTGCGCCGCGCCGCGCCCGCCTACATACGCACAAAAGCTGAATCCCGGATTTAGAATTCAGGCACAGGGAGAGAGTGCCGGGACAGGAGGGCCGCCATGTCGATCCCCCAGGCAGCGGGCGGACCGATCCAGTCGCGCGACGATCTCGTGCGCTATATTGCCGGTGCCGGGAAACCGCGCGCGCAGTGGCGCATCGGAACCGAACACGAGAAGTTCGTTTACAACCTCAATACGCTGAAGCCGCTGCCTTATGCCGGGCGCCCCGGTATTCGCGAGATGCTGGAAGGGATGCGGCGCTTCGGTTGGGAACCGGTGATGGAGGGCGATCACATCATCGGTCTTTCGCAGAACAATGCCTCGATCAGCCTCGAGCCGGGCGGACAGTTCGAGTTGGCCGGCGCACCGCTCAAATCGCTGCATCAGACCTGCGCCGAGGTGAACACGCACCAATCCCAGATACGCGACGTGGCGGCTGAAATCGGGGCCGGCGTGCTCGGCATCGGCTTTGCGCCGACATGGCGGATCGACGAGGTCGATCAGATGCCGAAGGGCCGCTATGCGATCATGCGCAACTACATGCCGAAGGTGGGCGGCCTCGGTCTCGAGATGATGTTCCGGACCTGTACGGTACAGGTGAATCTCGATTTCGCCGACGAGCCGGACATGGTGAAGAAATTCCGCGTCGCCCTGGCGCTCCAGCCCGTCGCGACGGCGCTTTTCGCGAACTCGCCCTTCCGCGAGGGGTTGCCGAGCGGATTTCTTTCCTATCGCAGTCACATCTGGACCGACGTCGACAACGCGCGCGCCGGCATGCTGCCGTTCGTCTTCGAAGACGGGTTCGGCTTCGAGCGCTACGTCGATTACGCGCTCGATGTGCCGATGTACTTCGTCTATCGGGACGGCCGCTATATCGATGTCGCCGGCAAAAGCTTTCGCGATTTCCTCGCCGGCCGCATTCCCGAACTGAAGGGCATCGAGCCGCAGATCGCCGACTGGGCCGACCATCTCACCACGATTTTCCCGGAAGCGCGGCTGAAGCGCATTCTCGAAATGCGCGGCGCCGACGGCGGCACCTGGCGGCGCGTCTGCATGCAGCCGGCGCTCTGGGTCGGCGTTCTTTACGACGGAGCGGCGCTCGAGGCGGCGTGGGATCTCGTCAAGGACTGGACGGCTGAGGAGCGCGAGGCGCTGCGCGCCGCGGTGCCGTCACTCGCGTTGAAGACACCGTTCCGCGGGCGTACTGTTCGAGATCTCGCGCGCGAGATGCTGGCAATCGCCCAGGCGGGACTGCGCGCCCGCGCGAGAGAGGACGCTGTCGGCGCCACCGAAGAGGGATTTTTGCAGCCGCTCGCCGACATCGTCGAGCGCGGCTATACGCGCGCCGAGGAACTGTTGCGCAAGTGGCGCGAAGAGTGGGACGGCGACTTCTCGCGCCTGTTCACGGAGTACAATTTTCTTTAGTTCGCAACCGGCCATCACGGGGTGCGGAGGAACCCGTGATAGTTGTCTTCGTTATCCGTGTAGAAGCCGACCACAGCGCCCTTGCCGTCGATGAAATTCGCGAACGTGCCGGTCGAGCCCTGGGGATCGAACGTCTGGATCTTTCCGTTACTTTTGCGGACAAACCCGTGCGCGAGCCCGTCGCCGCCGTAGTAATACCCCGCAACATCACCGTCGTCGTTTATGCTGGCTACATAGGTGTAGGTCGAACCGGAAGGATCGAACTGTGCGAACGTTCCATCCGCCGCGCGGATGAACCCGTGCGCGATGTTGCTTGAGTCGAAGTAGTAGCCGGCGATCGCTCCGGTTGCATTGAGGCCCTGGGCAAAGGTGCCCGTGGAACCGCTCGCGGCGTCGAACGTCGTGATGCTACCGTCGCTCGTGCGCAGGAAGCCGTGATTGAAGCCACTCGCATCGCCCCAATGCCCGGTTATGGAATCGGAAGCGTTGATTGCTGTCGGCGAGGTCCCATAGGCATCGCCCGATACGTCGAACTCGCTGATCGTTCCGTCCGGCGTTCGCAGGAACCCATGGGGAACAGCGTAGAGATCGTACCACGAGCCCGTAATCGCACTCTGCGCGGTCATGGCGACGGGGAAGGTGCCGCTGACGTCACCCGGTGCGTGAAATGGTTTCAATTTGCCGTCGCTCTTCCGGATGAAGCCGGGAAACTGACCGTCGGGCGTGCTCCAATAGCCCGTGGCACGGCCTTTGGCGTCGATGCCGTACGTCGCTGTGACTTTCGACTTGCCATGTTCGAACGTCGTGATCGTGCCGTCGGTGCTGCGAAGGAATCCTTTCGTCGTGTTGTCGCTGCTGTCGTAGTAGAAACCGGTGATCAGCCCTTTCTCGTTCATCGACCAGGGGTAGGTGCCGATCGAATCTGGCGGATCGATCGTGACGATCGTCGATTTGGCGAGAGCAGGCCCGGCCAGAGCCCACACACACCCCGCGGTCGCAAGCGCCGCGACGAGGAGAGAGGATCGGGTCACGCGAGCCGAACGCAATTGAGTGTTCATCATTTCTTCCTCCGTCAGGCGCGATGCCGCGCATGGATGATGAGACCGATACCGGCAACGGCGAGCGCAAGTCCGTACCAGACCCAAATCCTCGCATCGATCATGAAGCTCGATGCCGGCCAGCGTACGTAACCCATGCCCTGTCCGATCCAGAGCAAACCTACAAGGACGGCAATACCGCCGAGGAGAAGAAGCACCATTTTCATTCTGTCCCCCTTTTTCCTTGCGGCAAGCCTAGCATGAAATCCGGCCCCACGCACGGCGTCTCCATGGATCGGCGGGAAATCCTCGGTGCTGCGGCATTGTCGGCTGTTGCTACAGTGGGCGCTGGCGCATTGCCGCCGGCAGGTCCCGACTTCGGCCCGGTCGAAAGAGTTCCCCTATGGCCGGGAACTCCGCCGGGCGGTCCGGTCCCAGCGCTTCAACTGCATGTCGTCGAGCGCAGCCCCGATCCCGCGAAATATCACCTGAGGGCGCTGAGCGGCATAGCCCGGCCTTTCCTCGCGGTCGTGCCCTCCCCGTCTCCCCGCGGCGCGGCACTTCTGATCATTCCGGGCGGTGGTTATCGCGAACTCACGATCGATATCGCCTTCGCGGCAGCCCGTCGCTTCGCACAAGCGGGCGTGACGGGCTTCGTGCTGTTCTATCGCCTGCCGCACGAAGGCTGGCGCAACGGCCCGAACGTGCCGCTCCAGGATGCGATGCGCGCCATGCGGCTTCTCCGCGCGGGCGCGGCACATTACGGCGTCGACCCAGCGCGGCTTGGCGCGCTCGGCTTTTCGGCGGGCGGTCATCTGGCCGCGATGCTTTCGCTTCGCTCCGGTGCCGAGGTTTACGTGCCGGTCGATGGGGCCGACCGCGAAAGCGCGCGGCCGCTCTTTGGGGCGCTCCTCTATCCGGTGATCACCATGCTCCCGCCTTACGCCCACGAAGCGTCACGCGAGATGTTGCTCGGGGAAAATCCCACTGTGGCCGAACGCGCCGCTTATTCCTGCGAACGTCTGGTCACGCACGGAACGCCGCCCATGTTTCTGGCGGCAGCGGCAGATGATCCGGACGTGCCGGTGGACAACACGCTTGCCATGTTCGCGGCGCTCCGTCGTGTACACGTTCCGGCGGAGATGCACGTCTTTGAGCGGGGCGGGCACGGCTTCGGCCTGGGCAATCCCGGTCAGCCGCTCTCCGCGTGGCCGGCGCTTCTGCTCGCATGGTTGCGCGCGCATCAACTCCTCTGACAGCCTATTGAACATAAACACTATTGACACAGTAGAGTATTGGGTGCATTCCTGAATGTAGGGGAAGGTCCTACGGCCCGGGGCTGGGCCGGAGCCGTTCCGCAAGAACGAGGGATTGCACGATGATCCGAGCCACGCTCGCCGCAGGGCTCCTGTTGTTCAGCGCCGCATCGGCGTCGGCGACGACGCTCCTGAATGTGAGTTACGACCCGACTCGCGAGCTTTACAAAGCCGTCAACTCCGCTTTCGCCGCTCAGTGGAAAGCGAAAACCGGCGAAGACCTCACCATCAATATGTCGCACAACGGCTCTGGTGCGCAGGCGCGTGCAGTCATAGACGGGCTCGACGGAGACGTCGTGACGCTGGCGCTGGCCGGCGACATCGACTCCATTGCCCAAAAGGCAAAACTTCTTCCGGATACCTGGCAGCGCAGGCTGCCGTTCAACAGCACGCCGTACACCTCGACGATCGTGTTCCTCGTCCGGAAGGGCAATCCGAAGAACATTCACGACTGGTCGGACCTGGTCAAGCCAGGGGTGTCGATCATCGTCCCCAATCCCAAGACATCCGGCGGCGCGCGCTGGGCCTATCTCGCGGCGTGGGTCTCGGCGGAACGCAAGCCCGGCGGCACCTGGAACGCCGCGAAGGACTACGTCGGCCAGTTCTATTCGCATGTACCGGTGCTTGATGCCGGCGCGCGCGGCTCGACGACGACATTCGTACAGCGCGGCTTGGGCGACGTGCTGGTAAGCTGGGAAAACGAGGCCCATCTCGCCATTCAGGAAGCCGGACCCGGCAAGTTCGAGATCGTCTATCCCTCCGTCTCAATGCTCGCCGAACCGCCGGTGGCGTTGCTCGATAGCAATGTTGATCGCCACGGCACGCGCAAGGTCGCCGAGGCCTACCTGCAGTTCCTGTATTCGAAGGAAGGGCAGGAAATCGAGGCGAAGAATTTTTATCGCCCACGCGATGTGAAAATTCTTGCCGCGCACAAGGCCGATTTTCCGTCCATAAAACTGTACACCGTCGATTATGCCTTCGGCGGCTGGCACAAGGCGCAGACCACACACTTTGCCGACGGCGGCGTGTTCGACCAGATCTACAAACCGCAGGCAAAATGAGCGCGATTGCCGCGCTTCCGAGGTGGAAGAGCCCGAGCGTTCTACCGGGCTTCGGCCTCTCGTTCGGATTCACGATATTCTACCTTTCGCTGATCGTCCTCATTCCGCTTTCGGCGCTTGTCCTGCGGCCGCTTGCGCTCGGCTGGAACGGCTTTCTGACAGAGGTTGCCGCCCCGCGTGTCCTGCACGCGCTGCTGCTTTCGTTCGGTGCCGCGGCGGTCGCGGCTGCGATCAATACGGTGTTCGGCTTCATCGTCGCCTGGGCGCTGGTGCGCTACGACTTTCCGTTCCGCCGCCTCATTGACGCGCTTGTCGATCTTCCCTTCGCATTGCCCACGGCCGTGGCTGGCATCGCATTTGCCACCCTCTATGGGCCTCGTGGCGTGATGGGCTCGCTCCTGATGCGGGCCGGAATCAAGGCGGCGTACAGCCCGCTCGGCGTAGTGATTGCACTCACCTTCATCGGCTTGCCGTTCGTCGTCCGCACGCTACAGCCGGTGCTTTCCGACATGGCGCGCGACGCGGAGGAGGCATCGGCGACGCTCGGGGCGAGCCGCTTCCAGACACTCCGCAGAGTCATCATCCCGGCGCTCGCGCCGGCGCTCGTCACTGGCACCGCGCTCGCCTTCGCGCGGGGCGTCGGCGAATACGGTTCGGTGATTTTCATCGCCGGAAACCTGCCCATGGTTTCGGAGATTGCACCCCTCCTGATCGTGATCAAGCTGGAAGAGTACGACTATGCCGGTGCGGCGGCCGTGGGCGTCGTGATGTTGGCGCTGTCGTTCGGTATTGTACTGCTGCTGAATCTGTTCCAGTCGCGGGTGCAGGCGCGGCGATGAGTACTCACACCATTGCCCTGCCGCGCAGCGCCGCGGGTCCCGCGGAGGACTCGCCTGCGACGCGGCTCGTACTGATCGCAGTCGCGATCGGGTATGTCGGCATTTTCCTGTTGCTTCCGCTCGTCACCGTGTTCTCTTCGGCGCTCGCGGGTGGCATTCGCCAGGCGTTGAGCGCAGTTGCCGATCCGGACGCGCTCTCGGCCATCCGGCTCACGCTGATTGTCGCGGCGATCTCGGTTTCACTGAACGTGGTTTTCGGGATTGCTGCGGCCTGGTCCATCTCGAAATTCGACTTCCGCGGGAAGAGCCTGCTCATTTCCCTGATCGATATCCCCTTTTCGGTTTCGCCGGTGATCTCCGGTCTCATCTTCGTCCTCGTGTTCGGGATGCAGGGATGGTTCGGGCCGTCTCTGCGCGATGCGGACGTGAAGATTATCTTCGCGCTCCCCGGCATCGTCCTTGCTACGACTTTTGTCACCTTTCCCTTCGTCGCGCGGGAGCTCATTCCGTTGATGATGGATCAGGGTCGAGACGAGGAGGAAGCCGCGATGTCGCTCGGTGCCTCCGGTTGGCGGTCGTTTCTGCGCGTAACATTGCCCAACATGAAGTGGGCACTTCTCTACGCCGTTCTGCTCTGCAACGCGCGCGCGATGGGTGAATTCGGCGCCGTGTCTGTGGTGAGCGGCCACATCCGTGGCCTTACCAACACCATGCCGCTGCACGTCGAGGTTTTGTACAATGACTACCAGTATGTGGGGGCCTTTGCCGTCGCAGCGCTGCTCGCGATGCTCGCGCTCGTCACCCTCGTTCTCAAGTCCATTCTCGAATGGCGCTACGCCGACGAGATCGCCGCGGTGCATCGCCACTGAAGGAAGAGAATCATGACGCTCCTCGTTGATTCCATTGCCAAGCAGTTCGGTCGCTATCCGGCGCTCAAGGGCGTGAGCTTCAACGCTCCCGAAGGGGCGTTCGTCGCGCTTCTCGGGCCGTCGGGTTCGGGAAAGACGACGTTGCTGCGCATTTTGGGCGGCCTCGAAGTGGCCGATGCGGGCCGCATCACCTTCGGGACTCTGGATTGGATGTCCATGGCGGCGCGCGAACGCCGGGCCGGGTTCGTATTCCAGCAGTATGCGCTGTTCCGTCACATGACGGTCGCACGCAACATCGCGTTCGGCCTCGAGGTCCGCCCGCGCAGCCAACGCCCAAGCCGCAAAGAGATCGCGCACCGCGTCGAAGAACTTCTGCGGCTTGTCCAGCTCGCAGGCCTGGGCGACCGATATCCAAGCCAGCTCTCCGGGGGGCAACGCCAGCGTGTCGCGCTCGCACGCGCGCTAGCGATCGAGCCGCGCATGCTTCTCCTCGACGAGCCGTTCGGCGCGCTCGACGCCAGAGTGCGCAAGGAACTGCGCGTCTGGTTAAGGCAGCTGCACGACCAGACCGGCATTACCACGATCTTCGTGACGCACGACCAGGAAGAGGCGCTGCAGATGGCCGACCTCGTTGCGGTCCTGAACGCGGGCAAAATCGAGCAGATTGGTACGCCGAGAGAACTGCGGTCCGAGCCTGTCAACGATTTCGTCGAGCATTTTCTCGAGGTGCAGCGGCCTGCGGTCGCCAGCGCTCGGCCCCTCGCCAGGGTAGCCAATTTTCATTGATTGCACTGCAACACTCATGCGGGAAATCGAGATTGTCATCGGAGTGGTTGTCGCGGTCTTCGCCTTCCTCATCCTGTCCGGTTTTTGACACTGCCGCCTTCCGGACAGCTCGAAATTGAGACTTTGCGGGGATTTCAAGGCGCGAAGGACAGTCAATGCGCGGGTTTCCCCCTGACACAGTATATCCACTAAGACCCATTGACTTGGTAGAATAAAACTGCGTTGCTCGGAATAGGGAAGGGTCCTACGAATTCCGGGGCGGGGTTCGCAGTCCCTCAAGAGAGGGGACGCACGATGGGTCTTGGGGCACAGTCGTACATGTCTGGCGCGGGGCGTCGAAGCCAATGACACCGGTTGTTCATACCATCCAGCCGCTGTACGCGCTGTCAGGCGTCGTCGTGGGGATACTTGTCGGCATGACGGGAGTCGGCGGCGGCTCGCTGATGACGCCGATCCTTATCCTTCTCTTCGGTGTCCACCCCCTGACCGCCGTCGGTACAGATCTTCTCTACGCCTCGGCGACCAAGACGTGCGGCACGCTTGTTCACGGTTTCAACAAGACTATCGACTGGCGGGTGGTCGGACGGCTGGCGCTGGGCAGCGTTCCGTTTACGGCGCTGACCATCTTCGCCCTGTCCAAACTCGATATGAACAACCCGGCCGCGCAAAAGCTGATTACGAGCGGGCTTGGGATAGCATTGTTCCTTACGGCCCTTTCGCTCGCGTTTCGAAAAACCGTGACGGAGTTGTACGACCGGCGCATCGGCGAAATGGCGCCGGACACGGTCCGGAATTTGACCGTCGCCATGGGCGCACTTCTCGGCGTACTCGTGTCGATCTCATCCGTGGGCGCGGGCGCCATCGGCGTAACGGCGCTGATCCTGCTCTACCCGAAAATGCCCATTTCGCGCCTTGTCGGTTCGGACATTGCTCACGCCGTTCCCCTGACGCTGATAGCCGGTCTTGGGCACTGGTGGCTGGGTTCGATCAATTTTCCGCTCCTTGGCTCGCTTCTGGTCGGATCGATTCCCGGAATCATCATTGGGAGCATGCTCGTCACCCGCGTGCCGGAACCGAGTTTGCGGCTGATCCTTGCGACGGTTCTGGTGCTCGTCTGCTTCCGATTCTGGTTTTTCTAGATAGGATGGGCCGCAAGAGGGGGAGGCGGCCCTGTGCGGATATTTGATTTTACTGACGCCATTGCGCGAATGCCGGGGCGGAGCGTCGTTCACGGGATACGCAAGGATCGGGATGTTGTTCCGGCATTCGAGCGCGTCGCGGCGGAGCACACGGCGTATGTCGAAGCGCTCGGTTCCGTGGGGTTGCGTGTCGAAGTCCTTCCTCCGCTGGAGGAATTTCCCGATTCCGTTTTCGTAGAAGACCCCGCGCTTGTCTTTTCCGCGGGCGCAGTGCTGCTGCGCCCGGGCACGGCCAGTCGCGCCGGCGAGGGCGAGCACCTTCGGACCGTTTTGCGCCAGCGGTTCAAGACCGTGCTCGAGCTTGCGCCGAATTTTTCCGCGGACGGCGGCGACGTACTGACCGTTCCTGGCGGCGTGTTCATCGGCCTGTCGCGCCGTACCGGTCGTGAGGGTGCCGAAGCGTTGTCAAGACTGCTCCGGCAACTCGATCTCCACGCCACAATCGTCGAACCTCCGCCCGGCAGCCTGCATCTCAAATCCGCGGTATCGCTTCTGGACGAGGAAACGCTGCTCGCGAGCGCCGCGGTCGCAGAATCAGGAATGTTCAGCAATTACCGGATCGTTGTACCGCCGCCCGAAGAATACCGCTCCGCTCATGCGTTGCGGATCAACGACGTCATCTTCGTTCCGTCGCACTTTCCGCGCACGACCGAAATGCTTTCGAAAAGGGGCTATGACGTGGCGCCGCTGAAGGCGGCGGAAATCCGCAAGCTGGACGCCGGTCTTTCCTGCATGTCGCTCCGCTGGTTCGCGGCGTCGTGACGCAAACCGGCGGGTCGGCCGATTTGTACTCTTCAAGATTGCCGTAGTGCTCGCCTACCAGCGGCGGCAATAGCGGTGATGATGGTGCCAGTACCAGCCGCCGCGGCAGACGCGATGATGGTAGTACACCGGATGCGTGAAGCCGAGGCCGACATTCGCGCCGATGGGCCCGACATGGGCGCCTGCGCCCACGCCCTGGCTGCCCGCGGTTGCGCCTGCCCCGATCGGGCCGACATTCGCGCCGGCTCCGGCCTGCTGCGCCGAGGCGGCGCCGGCAACGAGCAAGGTAGCCGAAAACGTTGCTGCAAGAAGTGTTTTCATGGGTTTTCCCCTGAGAATGGGTCTCTCTGGATGGGTCTTTCTCAAAGGAAAAACGCGAGGCTCGGTACGTTGGTTTCCTGACGGCCTGGGACAGGATCTCGTGTCCCGGCGCAGCCTTGACCACTCAACCTCTGGTATTATCAGGCACGCTGCCCTGTCCCATCCTTACGTCGGTACCGCCTACGCCGCTGTGCCGCCGACAGTGAGACCGTCGATGCGCAGCGTCGGCTGACCCACACCGACGGGCACCGACTGTCCGTTCTTGCCGCAGGTGCCGATGCCGGAATCGAGCTTCATGTCGTTGCCGATCATGGCGACGTGCTTGAGTGCTTCGGGCCCGTTGCCGATGAGCGTTGCGCCCTTGATCGGCGCGCCCTTGCGGCCGTTTTCGATCAGGTACGCTTCCGTACAGGAGAAGACGAACTTGCCGGAGGTGATGTCCACCTGGCCGCCGCCGAAGTTCACCGCGTAGATTCCCTTGTCGACGCTCGCGAGAATTTCTTCCGGATCCCTGTCGCCCGCGAGCATGTACGTATTGGTCATCCGCGGCATGACGCTGTGCGCATGACTCTGCCGGCGTCCGTTGCCAGTGGGGGCCGTGCCCATCAGCCGCGCGTTCTGCCGGTCCTGCATGTAGCCTTTGAGGATTCCGTCTTCGATCAGCACCGTCCGCGTCGTCGGTGTGCCTTCATCGTCGATCGTGAGCGAACCGCGGCGGCCGGAAATCGTACCGTCGTCCACCACCGTCACGCCCGGCGCGGCGACGCGCTCGCCGAGCAGCCCCGCGAAGGCTGAGGTCTTCTTGCGGTTGAAATCGCCCTCGAGGCCGTGGCCGATCGCTTCATGCAGAAGAATGCCCGGCCAGCCGGGGCCGAGCACGACCTTCATCTCCCCGGCCGGTGCCGGAACCGATTCGAGATTGACGAGCGCCTGTCTCAGCGCCTCGTCGACCGCATCCTTCCAGTATTTCGGATCGAGATAGGTCTCGTAGCCCGAGCGGCCGCCGCCGCCGTAACTTCCCGATTCCTGCCGTCCGTTCTCTTCGACGATGACCGAGACCCCGATGCGCACGAGCGGGCGGATATCGCGCCAGCTCTCGCCGCCGGCGCGCAGGATTTCGATTGTCTGATGTTCGCCGGCGAGCGCACAGGAGACCTGACGAACGCGCGGGTCCCTGGTGCGTGCATAGGCATTCATTTCCTCGAGCAGTTTGATCTTGGCCGCGAACTCGGCGCTCGCGAGCGGGTCCTCGTCGCCGTAGAGCTTGGCGTTGGTGCGCTTGGGTGAGAGATCGAGCGCGCCGGCGTGCCCCTTCGCCACCGCCGAAACGGTTTCGGCCGCGCGGCGGATGGCACTTTCGGAAAGTTCGTTTGCATGCGCGTAGCCCGTCGCTTCGCCCGCCACCGCGCGCAGGCCGAAGCCCTGCGTCGTGTCGAAACTCGCCGCTTTCAGCCTTCCGTCATCAAAAGAGAACGATTCGCTGCGGCAAAATTCGAGGAACAGTTCACCGTCGTCGCTACCCGAAAGCGCGCGATCCACGATTCCCTGCACGTCGCTGCGGTCGAGCCCAGCCTTGTCGAAAAACAGATCGCCATCCATCGCGCGAATTCCTTGAGAATGGTTGAGACATAGCGTCTCCAGGGTGCGAACGAAACCGCGCGAACGCGTCGGTCCTCAGGGGCACTCGCGGCGAGCCTCGTTCCAGTGGCATAAGGTCGCAATGACTTGCGCCGCTTGGCTCCCCTAAACCAGCGTTATCTCGACTCTTTCTGACCGTCGGGCGCCGGATGGGCGCCCATCATCCTTGAGGTCGCCCGGATGCTTCGAAAATGGATCGCACTGGCAGCCGGCGCGTGCGCGGCAATCCTCGCGGCTGCCGGCCCCTTGCAAGCTACGCAGCCACTGCCGTGGCAAACCGGATTTCAGCCGGCTGCTTCGCCGGTGATGGAGCGCATCGAGGCGTTCCACAGCGGCCTGCTCATCCTCGTTACCATAATCTGCCTGTTCGTCTTCGGACTGCTCCTCTGGGTAATCATCCGCTACAACCACCAACGCAATCCGGTCCCGGGCAAGACAACCCACAACACGGTCCTGGAAGTGCTCTGGACCATTGTGCCCGTCATCATTCTGGTCGCGGTCGCCATCCCGTCGTTCAAGCTTCTCTACTACGAAGCGGATATTCCCAAGCCCGACCTCACGATCCGTGCCATCGGCAAACAGTGGTTCTGGACCTACCAGTATCCGGGCAGCGGCAACTTTCAGTTTGATTCGCTCGGCCTTTCGGACGCCGACGCGGCGAAGAAAGGCGAGCCAAGGCTCCTCGGCGTTGACAACGTCGTGGTCGTCCCGGTGAACGAGGTCGTGAAAGTGCAGACGACGGGCGCCGACGTGATCCATTCCTGGGCCGTTCCCGCCTTTGGCGTGAAGATGGACGCCATTCCCGGCCGCCTCAACGAGACATGGTTCAAGGCGACGGCCGAAGGAACCTATTACGGCGAGTGCTCCGAGCTCTGCGGCGCGCGCCACGCCTACATGCCCATCGAAGTCAAGGTCGTGTCCGAGGACGCCTTCAAGGCCTGGCTCGCCGGTGCGAAAAAGAAGTTCGCCGCGATCGACAACGAGCGCGTGGCGTCGAAATGATCCATTCCCATCCAACGAAAGTCATTGTCCATGGCTGATATCGCGCTCGCGCATGAGGATCACCCCACCGGCTGGCGCCGTTTCGTCTATTCGACGAACCACAAGGACATCGGCACGATGTACCTTATCTTCGCCATCTGCGCGGGTCTCGTGGGCGGCACGCTCTCGATGTTCATGCGCGCCGAGCTGATGTATCCGGGGCTTCAGGTCTTCAGCGAACCGCACACCTTCAACGTTTTCGTTACTGCGCATGGCCTGATCATGATCTTCTTCATGATCATGCCGGCGATGATCGGCGGGTTCGGGAACTGGCTGGTGCCGCTGATGATCGGCGCGCCCGACATGGCGTTCCCGCGCATGAACAACATCTCGTTCTGGCTGCTGCCGTTCTCCTTCACGCTCCTGATCCTTTCGATGTTCGTCGAAGGCGATTCGGGCGGGATGGGTGTGGGCGGGGGCTGGACAATGTACGCACCGCTCTCGACCACGGGTTCGCCCGGTCCGGCGATGGATTTTGCGATCTTCGCCATCCACATCGCCGGCGCGTCGTCGATCCTGGGCGCCATCAATTTCATCACCACCATCTTCAACATGCGCGCGCCGGGCATGACGCTCCACAAGATGCCGCTGTTCGTGTGGTCGATCCTGGTGACGGCGTTCTTGTTGCTCTTGTCGCTGCCGGTGCTCGCCGGCGCCATCACCATGCTGCTGACCGATCGCAATTTCGGCACAACCTTCTTCGATCCGGCCGGCGGCGGCGATCCGCTGCTCTTCCTTAACCTCTTCTGGTTCTTCGGCCACCCCGAAGTCTACATCATGATCCTGCCGGC
>Ga0070731_10002026_pt1 | contig 20005 bp, 17 predicted proteins | sample Coa_R1_2_FD_66448 | JGI IMG/M metagenome (GOLD analysis project Ga0070731, IMG submission 66448) | Surface soil microbial communities from Centralia Pennsylvania, which are recovering from an underground coalmine fire - Coalmine... | ecosystem: Environmental > Terrestrial > Soil > Unclassified ... | reverse complement strand
CCTGATGGGCGTGGTCACGCCCCAGTCGGGCTCGGTGATGCTGGACGGCGTCGAGATGTCGGGCAAGAAGAGCTACGCGATCGCGCGCGCGGGCATGCAGCTCGTGCATGAGGATCGCCGCATCTTCGGAAGCCTCGACGTCGAAGAGAACCTGGTGCTCGCGGGACTCACGGCCCAGAAGAGATGGCCGCTCGAGCGCATCTACACGATGTTCCCGCGGCTGAAGGAGCGGCGGCGCAATCGCGGCACGGATCTTTCCGGCGGGGAGCAGCAGATGCTCGCCATCGCGCGTGCGTTGGTCCGAGATCCCAAGATCATCCTGCTCGACGAGCCTTTCGAGGGCCTCGCGCCCGTGATCGTGCGCGACCTCATGAGCGCGTGCCGCGAGCTCGCCGCCGCGGGCCAGACGATCGTGCTCGTGGAGCAGAACATCGCCGCGACGCTGGCCCTCGCGACGCGCGTGTACATGCTCAACAACGGCCACGTCGTGCACGAGGGCCCGGCCGCCGAGATCAAGGCGCAGCCCGACATCCTGCACAAGTTCCTCGGCGTCTAGACGACGATCACGTCGTACTGTTCCTGCATGTACGCGGTCTCGACCTGCATCGACACGGGCTTGCCGATGAAGTCTCCCAGCTGCGCGAGGCTCGCGCTCTCCTCCTCGAGGAAGAGGTCGATCACCTTCTGCGAAGCGAGGATGCGGTATTCCTTCGCGCCGAATTGCCGGTCCGTGCGCAGGATCTCGCGAAGGATGTCGTAGCAGATCGTCTGCGGCGTCTTCAGCTCGCCGCGGCCCTTGCAGACCGGACACGGCTCGCAGAGCACGTGCGCGAGCGATTCGCGGGTGCGCTTCCTCGTCATCTCCACGAGGCCCAGCTGCGAGAAGCCGTTCACGGTGACGCGCGTGCGGTCCCGGGCGAGCGCCTTGCGGAACTCCGCGAGCACGGCGTCGCGGTGCTCCTGCGAATCCATGTCGATGAAGTCCGCGATGATGATTCCGCCCAGGTTGCGGAGCCTCAGCTGCCGCGCGATCGACTGGGCCGCCTCGAGGTTCGTCTTGAAGATCGTGTCGTCGAAGGAGCGCCCGGAGACGAAGCCGCCGGTGTTCACGTCGATCGTCGTGAGCGCCTCGGTCTGGTCGATGATCACGTAGCCGCCGCTCTTCAGGTCCACGCGGCGCGCGAGCGCCCTCTCGATCTCGTCCTCGACGGCGAAGAGGTCGAAGAGCGGCCGCTCGCCCTGGTAGTGCTCGAGGATCGGCAGGGCCTGCTTCGTGTACTTGTTGGCGAACTCCTGCACCTTCGCGAACGTCTCCCTCGAGTCGACGATGATCCGCTCGGTGGAGTCGGTCACGAGGTCGCGCAGCACCCGCGTCGCGAGGGAGAGGTCCTGGTAGAGCAGCTCCTGCGGCGCGGCGGTCTGGGCCGCGAGCTGGATCTGCTTCCAGAGCGTGACGAGGTACTCGATGTCGGCGTTGAGCTCCGCATCGGTTGCCGCCTCCGCCACGGTGCGCACGATGAAGCCCCCGGTCTCGCCCTGGGGCATCAGCGCGTGGACCTTCTCGCGCAGGTGCTCGCGCTCGGCCTCGTCCTCGATGCGCTGGGAGATGCCGATGTGGGGATCCTGCGGCAGGTACACCAGCAGCCGCCCCGCGATCGATACCTGCGTGGAAAGCCGCGCGCCCTTGCTGCCGAGGGGATCCTTCACGACCTGGACGAGCAGCGTCTGGCCTTCGGAGAGGATGCGCTCGATGGGACGCACTTCTCCGCCGTTGCCGTTGCGCGCCGTCCAGATATCGGCCACGTGGAGGAACGCGGCGCGCGGCAGCCCGATCTCGACGAAGGCCGATTGCATGCCGGGAAGCACGCGGCAGACGCGCCCGAGGTACACGTTGCCGACGAGGCCGCGGCTCGAGTCGCGCTCGATGTGCAGCTCCTGCACCGCGCCCTGCTCGGTGACCGCCACCCGCGTTTCCTGCGGCGTGACGTTGATGAGGATCTGTTCGTTCATTGTGGTTTCTGATCAACCACGGATGAACACAGATGAACACAGATGGACCGGGCGATCTGAATCGCATCGCGCTCGAAGCCACTAGCCGAGTCACTCGTCAGCCCAATACTTCTCCTCGATCATCTGTGTTCATCTGTGTTCATCCGTGGTTGATAAGCTTTGGTTACCCCTAGGGTACGACAATTCCGAACTTCCGGAGCAATTCCGCGGTCTCGAAGAGCGGAAGCCCCATGATTCCCGAGTAGCTGCCGGAGATGCGCTCGATGAAGCCGCCCGCGCGTCCCTGGATGCCGTAGGCGCCCGCCTTGTCGAAAGGCTCGCCCGATTGCACGTAGGCCGCGATGCGCGCCTCGTCCAGCGCGGCGAAGGTCACGAGCGACTCGCTCACGGCCATCTCGAAGCGGTCCTCGAATTCGATGGCGACAGCCGTCAGCACGCGATGCTCCTTCCCCGAGAGCGCGGCCAGCGTCCGCTCCGCCTCCGCGCGGTCCGCGGGCTTGCCGAGGATCGCGCCGTCGAGGGCGACGGTCGTGTCGGCGGCGAGCACGGGTTTCCTTTGCAGGCCGCGGCGCATCACGACGCGTTGCCACGCGGCATCGGCTTTCAATCGCGTCACGCGCCGCACGTAGTCGTCGGGCGGCTCGCCGGCAAGCACGGCCTCGCTCGTGTCGGCATCGGCGCGCGCGCCTTCGCGGAAGAGGAGGGGCTCGAACTTCACGCCGATCTGCGCGAGGAGCTCGCGGCGGCGCGGGCTCCGGGATGCGAGGTAGATGCTCATTCGAAAAGGGGAGCGAGGCAGGCGGCGATCGCCCGCGCGCACTCGATGGGCCGTGTCTCGATGGCGAAGTGGGGGCCGGGCTGGCGCACGATCCGTGCATTGTGACAGACCGATTCCAGGTGGCGCTGCGCGGCCCGGCCGATGACCCGGTCGCCCTCGAACTGCACCAGCACGACCGGAATGCGCAGCGCCGAGAGGTCCGCGCCGATGTCCTCGCGCGCGATGAGGCGAAATCGCTCGCCCACGACGGCGCGGTCGAGCGCGCGGATCGCCGCGGGAAGCGCGCTGGACCAGCCGTCGCGGCGCGCCTCGGGCCGCACGGCCAGGAACGGATTCAGCAGCGTCGAGCCGATGAGGTGAGCCACGGCCGGCATCCACGCGCCCAGCGTCGCCGCGACCGGAGCGGGATTGCGCGCGAACGCGCCGCAGAGCACGAGCCCGGCGATGCGCGGATCGCTCGCGGCCCAGCGCGCGGCGACGAGGCCCGAGAACGATTCGGCGATGAGCACGGGCCGCGAATCGGCCGAGACCTGCGATGCCACGTGCCGCCAGTAGCCTTCGAGGGAGCCCAGCGTGCGATTGGGATAGCCGATCCCGCGAGTGGGCCGCGCGTGCCTGGCGCGGGACCAATCCGCGAGTGTCGACGTGAACTCGTCGCGCAACCGTGCGTCGCCATCGAAGGCCGGCAGGAAGAGGGCCTCGGTGGCGCGCGCGCTCACTCGCGGTGATAGGGATGGCGGGCGAGGATCGTCCACGCGCGGTAGAGCTGCTCGGCGACGACGACGCGCACGAGCTGGTGGGGCAGCGTGAGCGTCGAAAGCGACACGAGCTTCGCCGCGCGCTCCTTCACCTCGTCGGAATGCCCGTCGGCGCCGCCGATCGCGAAGACCGGATGGCTCGCGTCGCCCATCCACCCGGAAAGCATCACCGAGAGTCCCGCCGTGGTGATCGCCTTGCCGCGCTCGTCGAGCGCCACGAGCGTCGCGCCCCGGGGGACGGCCTCGAGCAGGCGCCGGCCCTCTTCGTTCTTGTCCCTGCCGGGCTTGAGCTCCACGAGCTCCACGCGGATCTCGGGCGGCATGCGGCGCGTGTACTCGGAGAATCCTTCCTGGATCCACGTCGGCATCCTGTGCCCGATGGCGAGGATCGTGACGCGCATGGGCGCGCTAGCCGTGCCGCGGTTTCGCGGGCTTGCGGCGCGCCTTCGACGCGGGCCGCTTCGTGGCGACGGGCACCGACGAGTTCACGACCTTGTCGAACTTGCCGTCGCTCCAGAGCTCCTCGAGGTTGTAGTACTCGCGGACGGCCGGCTGCATCACGTGCACGACGACGTCTCCCGCGTCGACGAGGATCCATTCGCCGGTGTCCTCGCCCTCGGTGCCGACGATCGTGACGCCGGCTTCCCGGAGGGCATCGCGCACGTGGCGCGCGAGCGCCTTGCCCTGGCGCGCCGACTCGGCCGTCGCCACCACGATCCAGTCGCAGATCGAGGTGATCTTGTGCACCTCGATCGCCTGGATGTCGCGGGCCTTGATGTCTTCGAGCGCGTCGATCACGAGCTTCTTGCGGGCGGGGGTCGAGAGTTTCTTCATTTCGCGTAGATGCCGTGGGTGCGGATGAAATCGGCCACCGGGTCGGGCGTGAGGTAGCGGATGGACGAGCCTTCGCCCGCGAGGGCGCGTATCGCCGTCGACGAAATGGCGAGCGGCGTCATCGCGAACGTCATGATCTTTCCCGCGGGCGCCGCGGCAAGTTCCTTCGGATCGAGCGTGATGCGCGGCCATGCGTCGCGCGGAATCGTGCCGGGACCCCTGGCGAACCAGTCCGGATCGTTGGCGCGAACGGCCACGGCGAAATGCGCGAGGTCGAAGAGCTCCGTCCATCGATGCCACGTGTCGATCTTCGCGAAGGCGTCCGTGCCCGCGAGGAAGACGAGCGGCAGCCCGGTGCCGCGCTCGTTGCGGATCTCCACCAGGGTGTCGTAGGTGTAGGTGTTGCCCCCGCGCCGCAACTCCCGGTCGTCCACGTCGAAGCGCGCGTCGCGCTGCGTGGCGAGCTTGAGCATCGTGAGGCGCTGGTCGTTGGTGGCGTGGGCGTCGCGGCCGCGATGGTAGGGCAGGCCCGCGGGGAGGAACACGACCTTGTCGAGGCGGAATGCCTCGGCCAGCTCGGTCGCGAGGCGCAGGTGCCCGAAATGGATGGGATCGAAGGTGCCGCCGAAGAGTCCGAGTGCCATCAGGTCAGCGGACGTTTCCGTCGCCGAGCACGATCCACTTCTGCGACGTGAGTCCCTCGAGTCCCACGGGACCGCGCGCATGCAGCTTGTTGGTGGAGATGCCGATCTCCGCTCCGAGCCCGTATTCGTAGCCGTCGGCGAAACGCGTCGACGCATTCACGATCACCGAGCTCGAATCGACTTCGCGCAGGAACCGCTGCGCGTTCGACCAGCTCTCCGTCACGATGGCGTCGGTGTGCTGCGAGCCGTACTTCGCGATGTGCGCGATGGCCTCGTCGAGGCCCGGCACCACCCGGATCGAGACGATCGGCGCGAGGTACTCGGCGTAGTAGTCCTCTTCGGCGGCGGCCTTCACGCCCTTGATGCCGGCCTTCTTCAGGATCTCGCGCGACTCGGCGCAGGCGCGCATCTCGACGCGCTTGCCCGCGTAGATCTTGCCGATCTCGCCGAGGACCTGGGCCGCGATGGGTTGCGCCACGAGCAGCGTCTCCATCGTGTTGCAGGTGCCGTAGCGCTGCGTCTTCGCGTTGTCGGCGATCGCGATGGCCTTGGCCGCGTCGGCGCCCGCATCGATGAAGACGTGGCACACGCCGTCGAGGTGCTTGATCACGGGGACGCGCGAATCCCGCGCGATCGCCTCGATGAGGCTCTTGCCGCCGCGCGGCACGATGGCATCGATGTGCTTGTCGAGCGTCACGAGCTCGGTCACGACCGCGCGGTCGGGCGTGTCGACGAGCTGGATGGATTCTTCCGGGAGCCCCGCGGCCTTGAGCCCGATCGCGAGGCACGCGGCGATCGCCTGGTTGGACTTGATCGATTCGCTTCCGCCGCGAAGGATGCACGCGTTGCCGGACTTGAGGCAGAGCCCGCCCGCATCCGCCGTCACGTTCGGGCGCGACTCGTAGATGATCGCGATCACGCCGAGCGGCATGCGCATGCGTCCCACGCGGATCCCCGATGGGCGCTGCGTGAGGCCGGTGATCTCGCCGATGGGATCGGGCAGCTTCGCGATCTCGCGCAGCCCCTCGGCCATGGCCTCGACCGCCTTCGCCGTGAGCGTGAGGCGATCGATGAACGCGTCGTCCCTGCCGTCGGCGCGCGCGGCCTTCACGTCGTGGGCGTTCGCGGCGAGGATCGTCTTCTCGCGCTCCACGAGGGCCGTCGCCGCCTCTTCGAGCGCGCGGTTCTTCTGCGCCGTCGTGGCGCGCGCGAGGGCACGTCCCGCTTCGCGGGCGCGTTCGCCCATGGCGAGCACCATGGCGTGGAGGGGTGTCGAGTTCAGGTCCATTACGCTGCGATTTCCTTCATGACGGGGCGCCCTGCGATGCCGAGGGCCAGCTCCGTCACGTTGTCCCACGGATTGCCGGCCTCGACGCCTTTGATCATGCGGTCGATCACGTGGGCCCGCAATAGTTCCCTGTCGAAGCTCGCGCGCGTGTGCTTTTTCGCCGTGCGGTCGAGCGCGGCCATGCGATCGGGCGGAAGATAGCGCCGCGGGCGCTGCCCCGACGAAACCGCCACGAGCAGGCGAAGCTCCTCGGCGAGCGTCCAGAGCAGCAGCGGCAGCGGCTCGCCTTCGGCCTCGAGCGAGGCGACGGCGCGCACGATGCGCGCGATATCCGCCGCGTGGATCGCGTCGAGCAGCGTGTCGCGCTCGAATCGCGACACGTCGGTCACGCTGTCGCGGATCGCTTCCAGCGAGATCTCACCGCGCGGCAGCAGCAGCCCGAGCTTTTCTATCTCTTGTCTGGCGGCCAGAAGGTTTCCCTCGACTCGATCGGCGAGCCACTCGAGTGTTTCCACGGAAGCGCGCTGGTCCTGGCGCGCGAGGCGCTCGGCGAGCCACTCGGGCAGCTCGTCGCGCGTCACCGCCTTGGCCTCGACCACGACGCCCGCGCCTTCCAGCACCTCGAACCACTTGCTCTTCAGCTGCTGCCATTCGAGCTCGGGCAGCAGCACGAGCCCGACGGCGTCGTCGGGAAGTTTCGACGCCCATGCCTCGATGGCGCGCGCGCCTTCCACGCCGGGCTTGCCCGTGGGAATGCGAAGCTCGATGAGGCGCCGGGTCGCGAAGAGCGAGAGGTTCGCGGCTCCGGCTCCGAAGCGCGCCCAGTCCGCGCCGGGCTCGGCGAAGAACGTCTCGCGCTCGGTGCATCCGCCCTTGCGCGCCGCTTCGCGAATGCGATCGGCGGCCTCGAGCGCGAGCAGCGCTTCGGCGCCGTGCACCACGTAGAGCGGGGCGAGGCCTTTCTTCAGGTTGGCTTCGAGCTGGCGCGTGCCGATCTTCATCGCTACAGCTCCGCCTTCATCGACGCCACGTGCAGCAGGATCTGGCGCGCGAGGTCCTTCTGCATGTCCTTGTAGAGGAGCTGCTCCTCGGTGTCCTTCGCCGTCGGCGCGTTCTGGCTGTAGGTGATGAGGCGCCGCGTCGACAGCTCCGTGGGCGCGATCACCGGCTCCTCGCGACCCGGCACGAGCAGCTCGTAGCGCACGGCGAGGCGCAGCTGGAATTCATACACGCGGCCTTCGCCCGTCACGGTCGACACGGTCTTCTCCCGCGTCTCCTGGAGGATGTGCAGGTGCGCCTGGGCCTCGGGCGCCGTGAGCACGATGCGCGTGGGGCCCGTCGCCAGCATGCGCTTGATGTCCGCCTGCACCTGCGAAGGCCCGACGCTCGAGATGTAGATCTTCTTGATCCCCACCTCGGGATCGCCGCGCAGCTGGAAGCCGCAGGAGATCGTTGTCATCGCGGCGAAGGCCGCGACCCAATGTCTAAACGACAATGTTCACCAGCTTTCCGGGCACCACGATCACCTTCTTCGGTGTTTGTCCCGCGACGAACTTCATCACGGCTTCGTTGGAAAGCGCCGCCTTCTCGATCTCCTCGCGGCTCGCGTTGGCCGCGACGCTGACGTGGCCGCGCAGCTTTCCGTTCACCTGCACGACGAGCTCGATCGTGTCCTGAACGAGGGCGGCGGGATCGGCCTTGGGCCACGGGATCGCGATCAACTCCGTGCCGGGCCGCAGGTGGCGCCAGAGCTGCGTGGCGATGTGGGGCACGATCGGCGTTAGGAGGAGGATCGCGTTCTCGAGGACTTCCTGCGCGACCGCCTTCGCGACCGGCGTTTCGTACTTGCCGTCGGTGTAGAGGTTCAGGAGCTCGCGCACCGCGGCGATCGCGGTGTTGAACTGCATGCGCCGGCCGTAGTCGTCGCTCACCTTGTCGATGGCGCGGTGCAGCTTCAGGCGCAGCGCCTTCAGCTCGGGCGTGAGCTCTCCTTCGCCGCGATAGGGATTCGTCACACCGCGCTCGACGTGCTCGTGCACCATCGCCCAGAGCTTGCGCAGGAAGCGGAAGGACCCGTCGACGCTCTCGTCGTTCCAGAGCACGGTGTCCGTCGGCGGGTTGGCCTGCATCACGTAGAAGCGCGCCGTGTCGGCGCCGTAGCGCTCGATCATGTCCTGCGGGTCGACGCCGTTGCGCTTCGACTTCGACATCGTGCCGATGCCTTCGTAGTCCACGGGGCTCCCATCGCGCTTCAGCTTCGCTCCCGTGATTCGACCGTCCGCGTCCGCGACGGTTTCAACCTCGTCGGGCGCGAAGTACTCGATTCCGCCGCGCTCGCCGCGGCGCGAGAAGATGTGGTTCAGCACCATGCCCTGCGTGAGCAGGTTGGTGAAGGGTTCGTCGATCTTCACGAGGCCGAGGTCGCGCATGGCCTTCGTCCAGAAGCGCGCGTAGAGCAGGTGCAGGATCGCATGCTCGATGCCGCCGATGTACTGGTCCATCGGCATCCAGTAGTCGGCGCGCTTGTCGACCATCGTCTCCGCGCCGGGGCTCGCGTAGCGCATGTAGTACCAGGACGAATCGACGAACGTGTCCATGGTGTCGGTGTCGCGCCTCGCGGCGCCGCCGCACATCGGGCACCGGGTCTCGTAGAAGGCCGGGGACTTCGCGAGCGGGCTGCCGGTGCCGTCGGGCACGAGATCCTCGGGGAGCACCACGGGAAGCTGGTCGTCGGGAACCGGCACGTCGCCGCACTCGGGGCAGAGGATGATCGGGATCGGCGTGCCCCAGTAGCGCTGGCGCGAGATGCCCCAGTCGCGAAGGCGATACTGCACGCGCTTCATGCCGAGGCTCACGGCGTGGAGGTCCTTCGCCACCGCGTCGATGGCGGCGTCCTGCGCGAGGCCGTCGTACTTGCCGGAATTCACGTTGCGGCCCGGGGCGTCGTACTCGGGTTTCCACGCATCCATCGAGTAGGGCACGCCCGAGTCGATCACCTGCTTGATCGCGACGCCGTATTTCTTCGCGAACGCGAAGTCGCGCTCGTCGTGTCCCGGCACTCCCATGACGGCGCCTTCGCCATATCCCATGAGCACGTAGTTCGCGACCCAGACCTCGACCTTCTCGTTCGTGAAGGGATGGAGGACGTACAGCCCCGAGGGCATGCCCTTCTTCTCCATCGTCGCGAGCTCGGCTTCCTGCACGCCGCCCTTGCGGCACTGTTCAATGAAGGTGGCCAACTCTGCGTTGCCTTTCGCGGCTTCCGTCGCGAGCGGATGCTCGGCGGCGACGGCGGCGAAGGTCACGCCCATGATCGTATCGGCGCGCGTGGTGAAGACGTTGAGGCCGGGTTTGCCGTCGTCCATGCGCTTCGCCGTCTCGGGCGCGTACGGCAGCGTGAATTCCACGCCGTAGCTTCGCCCGATCCAGTTGCGCTGCATCTGCTTCACCTGCTCGGGCCACCCGAGCGCGTCGAGCGAATCCAGGAGCTCGTCGGCGTACTGCGTGATCTTCATGTACCACATGGGGATCTCGCGCTTCTCGACGATCGCGTTGGTCCTCCAGCCGCGCCCGTCGATCACCTGCTCGTTGGCGAGCACGGTCATGTCCACCGGATCCCAGTTCACCACGCCGGTCTTCTTGTAGACGATGCCCTTTTCCCACAGGCGCAGGAAGAACCACTGGTTCCACCGGTAGTACGACGGATCGCACGTCGCGACCTCGCGGGACCAGTCGATCGACCATCCCATCGACTGGCATTGCTGCTTCATGTACGCGATGTTCTCGCGCGTCCATTTCGCGGGCGCGACGCCGTTGGCCATCGCCGCGTTCTCCGCGGGCAGCCCGAACGCGTCCCATCCCATGGGCATCAGCACGTTCATGCCGCGCTTGCGCAGGAACCGCGCGAGGGCATCGTTGATCGTGTAGTTGCGCACGTGCCCCATGTGGAGCTTGCCCGACGGATAGGGCAACATCGAGACGCAGTAGTACTTGGGTTTCGGCGAAGCGTCGGGGGCGTTGAAGACGCGCGCCTCGGCCCATTCCTTCTGCACTTGCGGCTCGATCGCGCGCGGGTGATAGTGGGGTTCCATAGAGGGAGAATTATAGTTTGAAAGCCGCTGAATCCGCCGGGCGGCATGATCCGTAGAACCGACAACAATCCCTCGCAAGGGAGGCGCACATGAGAATCGCATCCACCCTGCTCGCCCTGGCGCTCCTGGGCGCCGCAGCCGGGGCGTGGGCAGAGAACGCGACAGTCGAGGCGGTCCAGTACCCCGCCTGGCTCGATCGCGGCGGCAGCACCGTGCCGTTGACGCCCGGAATCGCCCTGAGGGCCGACGACAAGCTCCGCACCGGCGGGAACGCCCGCATCCAGCTGAGGATGGGCGAAGGCAGCACGGTGAAGCTCGGCGAGAACGCGCAGTTCGTGGTCGAGCGCATCGAAAGCCGCGGCGTGTTCCACGCGGCGCTGAACGTCCTCACCGGCGCGTTCCGCTTCACGACCGATGCGCTGCGCAAAGGACAGCAACGCGACATCTCCATCAAGGTGAAGAACGTGACGGCGGGCATTCGCGGCACGGACCTCTGGGGGAAGTCCACGGACGCGCGCGACCTCGTGTGCCTGCTCGAGGGAAAGATCAGCGTGGGATCCGAAGGGCACCCGACGGTCACGCTCGACCAGCCCCTCGATTTCTACCAGAAGCCGCGCGACGGCGAGCCCGCGGTCGCGAAGGTGGACCAGAAGCAGGTGGACATCTGGTCGGCCGAGACCGAGATCGCCGCGGGGGCGGGCGCGGGGCGCGCGGGTGGCAAGTGGAAGGTGGTCGCGGCCACGTATCCCGGGCGTGACGCGGCGCTCGCGATGAACCGGCTGCTGCGTTCGAGCGGCTATCCGTCGGAGATCGGCAGGCGCGACGACCTCACGATCGTCGTGATCCCGGGACTCGCGGGAGAAGCCGAAGCACGCGCCCTCATGGCGAACCTGCGGAGCGTCCCGGGAATCGTGGGTCCGACGGTGCAGGGACCGTAGCGAGGATTTTTTCCGATTTCGTTGGTGGGAGGGCCGGTTTTTTTGGGAAAATACCGGTTCTCCGATGGCTGATTTCCTCTCGAATCTCAATCCCGAGCAGCACCGTGCCGTCACGCTGGGCCGCGAAAGCGCGCTGATCCTGGCGGGCGCCGGCAGCGGCAAGACGCGCGTGCTCACCACGCGCATCGCCTATCTCGTCAACACCGGCGAGGCGAGCCCGGCCGGGATCCTCGCGGTCACGTTCACGAACAAGGCCGCGCGCGAGATGCTCACGCGCCTTTCCGCGATGCTGCCCATCAACACGCGTGGGATGTGGGTGGGCACGTTCCATGGACTGTGCAACCGGATGCTTCGCACGCACCATCGCGATGCGGGCCTGCCGCAGCTCTTCCAGATCATGGACTCGGGCGACCAGCAGTCGCTCATCAAGCGGCTCGCGAAGGCGCAGGGCATCGACGAGGAGAAGTACCCGATCCGGCAGCTGCAGAACTTCATCAACAACTGCAAGGAAGCGGGGCTGCGCGCCAACGCGGTGGAAGCGGGCGACGACTTCACGCGCCGCATGGTCGCCTTCTACGCCGACTACGACGCGCAGTGCAATCGCGAGGGCGTGGTGGATTTCGCCGAGCTGCTGCTGCGCTCCTTCGAGCTGCTCACGAAGCACCTCAACCTCCTGCAGCACTACCAGGCGCGGTTCCGATACATCCTGGTCGACGAATTCCAGGACACGAACAAGCTGCAGTACAAGTGGATCAAGCTGCTCGCGGGATCGAACGGGTGCGTTTTCGCGGTAGGAGACGACGACCAATCGATTTACAGGTTTCGAGGCGCCGAAGTCGGCAACATGAACGAGTTCGTGCGCGATTTCGGCGTGAAGGAAATCGTGAAGCTCGAGCAGAACTACCGCTCGCAGGGGCACATCCTCGACGCCGCGAACGCGATCATCGCGCAGAACAAGGCGCGCCTGGGCAAGAACCTGTGGACCGCGGAAGGCAAGGGCGAGCCCCTCCGCATTTACGCAGCGGCCAACGACGACGAGGAAGCGCGCTTCATCGTGGACGAGGTGAAGGCGCTGCATCGCGAGGGCATGAACCTCTCCGACATGGCGCTGCTCTATCGCTCCAACGCCCAGTCGCGCATCCTCGAGCATTCGCTCTTCCGCGCCGGCATCGCCTACCGGGTCTACGGCGGCCTCAGGTTCTTCGAGCGCCAGGAAGTGAAGCATGCGCTCGCGTATCTGCGGCTCGCCGGCAATCCCGACGACGACACGGCCTTCACGCGCGTGGTGAACTTTCCGCCGCGCGGCATCGGTTCGCGCTCCGTCGAGCAGCTGCAGGACGCGGCCGAGCGCGGCATGGGAAGCCTCATGCACGTCGCGCGATCGGGAATCGTGACGGGCCGCAGCGGCGCTTCGATCGCGCAGTTCGTCGCGATCGTCGACGACCTTCGCAAGGCTTCGGAAACGCTCGCGCTGCCCGAGCTGATCGAGGAGGTCCTCGAGAAGAGCCGCCTCAAGGAGCACTACGGCGCCGAGAAGGACGGCCAGGACCGCCTCGAGAACCTGAACGAGCTCATCAACGCCGCGGCGCTTTTCGCGGAGGACTTCGAGCATGGCCTCGAGCCCGCGGGCGAGACCGGGGAAGAAGTCGCGGCCGTCGGGACGCCCGAGCAGCAGATCCTCGCCGGATTCCTCTCGCATGCGAGCCTCGAAGCGGGCGAACGCGAGGCCGCGGCGGGACAGGATGCGCTCCAGCTCATGACCGTGCACTCGGCCAAGGGGCTCGAATTCTCGGCGGTGTTCATCTCGGGCCTCGAGGAAGGCCTCTTCCCGCACGACAACAGCATGCTCGAGGACGGCGGCATCGAGGAGGAGCGCCGCCTCATGTACGTCGCGATCACGCGCGCGAGGAAGCGCCTCTACATCTCCTACGCGGGCAGCCGCATGCTCCACGGGCAGCCGCGCTATGGAATCGTCTCGCGCTTCGTCGAGGAAATTCCGGCGGCGCTCTGCAAGTGGATCGTGCTGCCGGAAAAGCAGTTCGAGAACCGGGGTCAGACCCCGAGCCGTGGCGATCGTTGGGGTCTGACCCCGAACTGGTCGTCCGGCGGTGGCCGGGCGCCGCAGGCCGATTCCGATCGTTATCGATCGCCGGGAGCGCGAGCCGGATTCGAGAAGAAGCGGCCCGACGAGCATCCCTTCGCGGTGGGCCAGAGCGTGCGCCACGCCAAGTTCGGCGACGGCGTCGTGATCGACTTCGAGGGGCGCGGGCTCGACGCGCGCGTGCAGGTGCGTTTCGCCACGGAAGGAACCAAGTGGCTGGCGCTGCAATACGCCAAGCTCACGGCGGTCTAGGCGACTCGAAGACCTGGTGGTACCCGATGTAGGTGCTGATGGCCATGAGCGGCAGGGCGACGACCAGCCCGAGCGCGTAGGGCAGGATCGCGACGGAGAGCATCACGACGACGCAGATCCCGTAGACGAGCAGCGCGCCGACGTTCGAGATCGACGCGTAGACGCTCCAGCGCACCGCCTGCGCCGTGCCCATCCCCTGGAATGCGATGAGCTGCGGCGCGAACCAGAGCGCGCCTTCGACGATCGCGAGGAGCGCCATGCCGAGGAAGAGGATCCATTCCTTTCCCGACACCGCTTCGGCGAACTGGGCGAGGTTCACCTCGGGCTCGCCATAACCGGTGTCGAGCACGGGCACGCCCAGCGACGCCATTCCCGCGAGGATCACGATCTTCGCCATGAGCAGGATCGCTCCGAGGTTCACCAGCGATTTCAGGTTGCGCCGGAATCCGCCGAAGAGGTCGTTCATCACGATCCGCTCGCCGGCCGATTGGCGGTAGGCCGCGATCGCGAAGCCCGCGAAGAACGCCGGTTGCAGGAAATGGGCCGCGACCACGCCCGCGTACGGGATGACGAGGAGCGCGAACGTGATCGCCATCCATCCCGCGCAAAGGCCGATCCACGCGGCCGGTGCCGCCGCGAAGAGCCGCCACGATCCCCCGAGCCACGACGCGCCGCGCGCGGCCGGAATTTCGGTGACCCTGACGCTTTCGTCCATCAGGGCGTGGGGGCGAGGGCGCGCGCGTCGCGGATGTGATTCTCGAGAAGGCGCCGGGAGAACGCGTGGTCCTTGGGGATCGTCATGTGCGAGTCGCGCGGGAAATAGTTGTAGCCCAGGCGCCCGAGCCAGGTGCGCAGCGCCGCCCTTCGCAGCATCACGGGCCACAGCTCGCGCTCCATGTCCTCGAGCGGCCGGTTCCTCTCGTATCCCGCGATGAACTCGCGGGTCCGCACGGGGTCCAGCGTCGCGTCGGGATTCACGCACCAATCGTTCACGCCGATCGCCACGTCGTAGAGCAGGACGTCGTCGCACGCGAAGTAGAAATCGATCACGCCGCCGTCGTGGTCGTTCTCCCAAAGGACGTTGTCGTGGAAATAGTCGCCGTGGATGATTCCCTGGGGCACGGAAGAGTCGTCGTTCGCCCCCTGGAAACGGTTCTCGCTCGTGATGAGCTCGTTCTCGGCGCGCGAGATCTTCGGCGCGACGGCCTCGGCGAAGCGCTCGCGCCACTCGTGTCCGCGCCAGTTGTCGAGGCCCGCGTCGTACTCCTCGCCCGCGACGTGGATCGCGCCGAGGATCTCGCCGGCGCGATGGCACCGCCTCGCATCGGGACGCGTCACCGGCGCGCCCGGAAGGCGCGACACGATCACCGCGGGCTTGCCGTTCACTTCCGCGAGCATCGCGCCGTCGTCGCGGCGCATCGGCGCGGGGCACGTCACGTCGTGGCCCGCGAGATGGTCCATCAGTCCCACGTAGAAAGGCAGGTCCGCGCGCGGGATGTTCTCGAAGAGCGTGAGGACGTACTCCCCCGTCGTCGTCGTGAGGAAGTAGTTCGTGTTCTCCACGCCCTGGGCGATGCCCTCGAGCTTTTCCAGCTCGCCCAGGGTGTAGTGCTCGAGGAGCGCGCGCGCCTCGTCGTCAGAAACCGGCGTGAAAACCGACATGCCTCCCCTTTTTTCTTAGAAGCGGAACAGCACCCACTGTGGCACGCGTATGTTCGGCGTGAGCGTGTCGTCCTGCTTGGTGAAGGTGCCGTCGCCGTGCATGTCCATGAGCACGTAGGGCTTGCCGCCCTTCGGCGTGACGCGTTGCATGTAGAGCTTCCCGTTGATGCGGTATTCGGAAATCTCGTCGTCGCCGTCGTGGCGGATCGTGACCTGGGGCTCGGGTTCCTTCAGGTCCTTTTCGGTGATCGGCGGCGGCTTGGGCGGATCGTCGAGCGGAACGGACCCGGGCGGTGGCGGCCGCGGGGCGGATTGCGCGGCGGCGTTCAATGCGAAGGCGAGAAGTGCGGCGGCAGTCAGAGTACGCATGGCGACCTCGAGGGAGGCGAAGTGTATCAGTTAGAGCGCCAATTCCGCCTCTCGTTCGGCGGGGGAAGGCTCGAATCCGCGCGCCTGGTAGTGCGCGAAGATCGCGTCGACCACGGCCTGCGGCTCGTCGATCACCTGGATCAGGTCCGGATCCTCCGGGCTGATCATCCCTTCGGCAAGCATCGTCCCGCGGATCCAGTCGAGCATCCCCTTCCAGTACTTCGAGTTCACGAGGATCACCGGGACCCGGCGGATCTTGCCCGTCTGCACGAGCGTGAGGACTTCCATGAGCTCGTCCATCGTGCCGAAGCCGCCGGGCATCATCACGAAGGCGCACGAGAGCTTCACGAACATGACCTTGCGCGCGAAGAAATGCTGGAAGGTATGCGAAACATCCTGGAAGGGATTTCCGTTCTGCTCATGCGGGAGCTGGATGTTCAATCCCACACTGGGGCTCGCGCCCTCGAAGGCGCCCTTGTTGGCCGCCTCCATGACGCCCGGGCCGCCGCCGGAGATCACGGCGAACCCCGCATGGGAAAGGCGCCGCGCGATCTCCTCGGCGAGCTTGTAGTAAGGGTGGCCCGGCTGCGTGCGCGCGCTGCCGAAGATCGCAACAGCGGGAGACACTTGCTGGAGATGTTCGGTGGCCGTGACGAACTCTGCGATAATTTCGAACATTCGCCACGCCTCGCGCGCCGAGCTCTGCGAGCGCTTCAACATCTGGGGATCCGACGGTTTCGGAATCTTGGGTGCGGTGATTGCCATGGGGACCTTGGCGGATTGAGATGAACGACGAAAAGAAGCGCCTCCTGCTCGTGGACGCATCGAGCTACCTCTACCGGGCCTTCCACGCGCTGCCGGAGTTTCGCAGCCCCGCGGGAGAGCCGACGGGAGCGATCCTCGGCGTGATCAACATGCTGAGGAAGCTCAAGCAGGACTTTCCGTCCGATTATATCGCCGCGGTGTTCGACCCCAAGGGCAAGACCTTCCGCGACGACATCTACCCCGAATACAAGGCCACGCGCCAGGCCATGCCCGAGGACCTCGCCGCGCAGATCGAGCCGCTGCTGGAAGCGATCGCGGCGCTCGGCTGGCCCGTTGTCGTGGTCGACGGCGTCGAGGCCGACGACGTGATCGGCACGCTCGCCAGGCACGCCGAGGAGCGCCACGGCTGGGACACGGTGATCTCCACCGGCGACAAGGACCTCACGCAGCTCGTGACCGACCGCGTGACGTGGGTGAACACCATGTCCAACGAGAAGCTCGATCGCGAGGGCGTGAAGGCCAAGTTCGGCGTGCCACCGGAGCTCATCATCGACTACCTCGCGTTGATGGGCGACACCGTGGACAACGTCCCGGGCGTGGAGAAGGTGGGCCCGAAGACTGCGTGCAAGCTGATCGAGCAATATGGATCGCTCGAAAACGTGATCGCGCACGCCGACGAAGTGAAGGGCGTCGTGGGCGAGAACCTCAAGAAGGCGAAGGACTGGCTTCCCACGGGCCGCACGCTCGTCACGGTGAAGACCGACGTCGAGCTTCCCTTCGTGGCCGAGGACCTGCTGGACAAGGGGCCGGATGTCGCGAAGCTCTCGAAGCTCTACGAGCGCTTCGGGTTCCGGACGCTGCGCGAGCAGCTCTCGAAGGAAGCCGGAGGCGCCGGATCCTCGATCGCGCCGGTACCGAAGCCCGCGCCCAAGGCGAAGGGCGGCGATCGCAACTTCGCTTTCCTCGCGGCCCCCGCGCCGATGGCGGACGCCGCGACATTCATCGATACGCGCAAGTACGAGATCATCCTCGAAGAAGCCGCGCTCGATCGCTGGATCGCGAAGCTCGAGGCCGCCGCGATCGCGTGCGTCGACACTGAGACGACGAGCCTCGACCCGATGCTGGCGGAGCTCGTCGGCGTCTCGTTCTCCGCGAACCCGGGCGAGGGCGCGTACGTTCCGCTCACGCACCGCTATGCCGGCGTGCCCGCGCAGCTTCCCGTCGCCACGGTGCTCGCGAAGCTCAAGCCCTGGCTCGAGGACGCCACGAAGAAGAAGGTCGCGCAGAATTCGAAGTACGACCGTCATGTCTTCGCCAACCACGGGATCGTCGTGCGCGGCATGGAGCACGACACGCTGCTCGAGCACTACGTGCTGGAAAGCCACCAGCGCCACGACATGGACGCGCTCGCGACGCGATTCCTCGGCGCGACGAACCTCCTTTCCTACACGGACGTCGCGGGCAAGGGCGCTTCGTCGATTCCCTTCGACCAGGTGGACGTGCAGCGGGCGACGGATTATTCCGCCGAGGATTCCGACGTCACGCTCCAGCTGCACGGCGCGCTGCTGCCGCGCATCGAATCCGAAGGCAAACTGAAATTCGTGTACGAGTCCATCGAGATGCCGGTCTCCGGCGTCCTTCTCGCGATGGAGCGCAACGGCGTGCTGATCGACACCCAGCAGCTCGTGAAGCAAAGCGCCGAGCTCGGCCAGAAGATGGTCGATCTCGAGCAGAAGGCCTACGAGCTCGCCGGCGGCCCGTTCAACATGGGCTCGCCCAAGCAGCTCGCGGAAATCCTGTTCGACCGGCTGAAGTTGAAGGTCGTGAAGAAGACGCCCTCGGGCGCGCCCTCGACCGACGAAGAGGTGCTCGAGAAGCTGGCCGAGGACCATCCGATCGCCTCCACGCTGCTCGAACATCGCGGCCTGGCGAAGCTGAAGAGCACCTACACGGACAAGCTGCCGCGCATGGTGCATCCGAAGACGGGACGCGTCCACACGAACTATGCGCAGGCAGTCGCGGTGACGGGGCGCCTGTCGTCGACGGATCCGAACCTGCAGAACATTCCGGTGCGCACGGGCGAGGGCCGCCGCATCCGCGAAGCGTTCATCGCGCCGAAGGGATCGAAGATCGTGTCGGCGGACTACTCGCAGATCGAGCTTCGCATCATGGCGCACCTTTCGGGCGACAAGGGGCTCGTGGAGGCGTTCGCGCGCGGCGAGGACGTGCACCGCCACACGGCTTCCGAGGTGTTCGACACGCCGGGCGAGCACGTCACCAGCGAGCAGCGCCGCTACGCGAAGGTCATCAACTTCGGGTTGATCTACGGCATGAGCGCGTTCGGCCTCGCGGGCAACCTGGGCATCGAGCGTACCGCCGCGCAAAGCTACATGGACAAGTATTTCGCGCGCTATCCGGGCGTCGCGGCCTACATGGACCGCACGCGGCAGCAGGCGCGCGAGAGCGGTTACGTCGAGACCGTCTTCGGCCGGCGCCTGTGGCTTCCCGACATCACGTCATCGAACGTCGCGCGCCGGCAGGGCGCCGAGCGCCAGGCGATCAACGCGCCGATGCAGGGCACCGCCGCGGATCTCATCAAGCTCGCGATGATCGCGGTGCAGGGCTGGATCGAGAGCGAGAAGCTCGCCGCCAAGATGGTGATGCAGGTCCACGACGAGCTCGTCCTGGAAGTGCCGGAGCCGGAACTCGAGCGCGTGAAGTCCAACGTCGAACGCCTGATGATGGGTGTCGCGAAGCTCGACGTGCCGCTCGTGGTGGACGCGGGCGTCGGCGACAACTGGGAAAAGGCGCACTGACCGTGAGACGCATATCCGGCGCGTTCATCGTGGCGCTCGCGTTCGCGGCGCAGGCGCAGCTGCCGCCCAAGCCTTACGGCGCGGGCGAGACGCGCGGGCAGGTCGTCGATGCCGAGAGCGGCGCGCCCATCGCAGGTGCCGTCGTTGTCGCGCGCTGGGAATGGAAGCGTTATCACTACGTGTACGGCGGCGGCGGCCTCGACTACACCGGCCAGACGGTGCACACCGGCGAGGCGGTTTCCGCGGCGGACGGCCGCTTCGCGATCGGGCGGTGGGCGGCGATGAAGGCCGGAGGCGAGATCGACGAAGACATGCCGCGCCTTCTCGCATTCAAGTCCGGCTACGAACCGCTCGCGCAAACCGCGAAGTCGGGAACGACATTGCGCCTCAGGAAGTTCGCCGGCGAGCCCCAGGCCTACGCGCGGCTCATCGCCAAGTTCCAGGAAGGCCACGGCGGCCTCGAGTGGACGTTCGACGAGGATTCCACGGCGATCCCGAAGATGGTGATGGCGTTGCATCGCGAGCGCATGCGCCTCGGCGCGGACGCCACGGCGATCCTCGGCGCGAATCGAATGCCGGGACGAAGCGGCGAGGGGCATCTCGTGGACACCGCGACGAAGGTCCTTCCGCAGCAGTCCGGCGTCATCTGGATCGAGTGGACGATGCGCCGTGCCGATGGGGCGGCCGGGACACGCCACG
>Ga0070731_10002024_pt1 | contig 20023 bp, 14 predicted proteins | sample Coa_R1_2_FD_66448 | JGI IMG/M metagenome (GOLD analysis project Ga0070731, IMG submission 66448) | Surface soil microbial communities from Centralia Pennsylvania, which are recovering from an underground coalmine fire - Coalmine... | ecosystem: Environmental > Terrestrial > Soil > Unclassified ... | reverse complement strand
AAGAGATCGCCGTGCTCCTTGAAAACCTGATCGAGTAGCGCAAGGTTGGCGGCGGCCACTTTACGCGCACGCCCATAAATCGCGTCCCGATGCCGAAGGGCTAGCGCAGCCAGGCCCTCGCTCACGGCGGTGTTGGATACCGTGAAATAGCTGCGGCCGTTCAGATAGCGCTTACGCCGCGCAGCGTCCCGCTCGATGATCCAACCAACACGCAGGCCGCTCAGACAAAGTGCTTTGGAAAAATCGCCCAGCACGGTTGCATGCGGAAGCCGCGACGCCGACCGCATCGTTTCACCATGATAAACCGGGTGGTAAACTTCGTCGGAAACAAACTGGATGCCGCGCTCGACGCAGAAATCGTGCAGGCTTTCCATTTCGCGATCGCTTAGAACAGCGCCAGTGGGATTGTGCGGCGAGTTCACCAGCAGGATGCGCGTGGTATGGTCAACCAGGCCCCGGATTTCATCCAAATCGACGCGGAACTGATTCTCTGCGCGCAGCGTGTAGTAGCGAATTTCCATGCCGAGCGATTCCGCCAGCGCCGTGTTGGTGGGAAATCCCGGATTGGGCAGCACCACATTGACGCCCGGCGCGGCTTCGAGGAAGAACAACAGCAGCAGCGCTTCGGCTGCGCCCGTCATCACCTGGACTTCGCTCGGATCGACGTTCTGCAAACTTGCGATCTCATGCCGCAGTTCGTCCGAGCCGGCGGGGCTGGTGTAGACCAGCTTGGTGTCAAGCAGGCGCTCCTGATCGCCGGCATCGCCCAGCGCGAGCAGTTCGCGCATCGTCCAGACGGGTCCGGTGCTGGAGGCCAGGTCGAATTCGATGGGCGGATCAGCAGAAAATTTCTGCTCCATCCAAATATCCAGAAGGAAAGGTGACAGCTTCATAATCTCTGATGATAGCGAAGCTCGATCACTTCAGAATGCCGAACAGGTTGCTGTAGTCGTCTGTCCACGGACGAACGGCGCGATGTGCTTGCACCGGACTGCTGAATCGCTGCAGCTCCGATAGCGCACTCGCTTGTTCCGCAAGAACAGCCCAATCGGCCTGGTAGATAGCGTTGGGCCGGTCGGCTGCGTTGTGTATCAGCAGAACCTGCTTGTGCATATGTGCTGCGAGAGACTGAATCAGCGCCGGCAGGTCCAGATATTTGTTGGTGACGTTGATCGCCAGGATTCCGCCGGGCCGCAAATGCCTGAAGTACAGGTCGATTGCTTGCGTGGTGATCAGGTGAACAGGAATGGAGTCGCCGGAGAAAGCATCCAACACCAGCACGTCGAAGTTTTCGGGCGCTTCGCGCTCGAGCATCAAGCGGCCATCGCCCGCCACCACGCTGATCTTCGCTCCGGAATCACGCAGAAAACTGAAGTACGCCGATGCGGCTTGTGTGACAGCAGGATTAATTTCGTAAAACCGGAACTCATCGTCGGGACGGCCGTAAGCAGCCAGCGTCCCGATACCCAGCCCAAGGACGCCCACGCGCCGATGCGATGCAGCCAGGACCCTGCCCACGCCCGATTGGAGGCCGAAATAGGTCGTCGGAAACCGGCTGCGCTCAGGCGTGAGGAATTGCATGCCGTGCAAAATGGTCCCGCTGTAGAACGCGCGCACGGCGGTCAGGCCGCTCCCGTTGTCGATCACCTGCAGCGTGCCGTAGAAATTGCGGACCCGCAGCAGCGTCTGGCCGTTGGAGCGAAGTTGTGTGGCCGCGACGAACGCCAGCACCGAGACCAGGACCCAGCGCGCCAGATGCCGGGGCGAAGCGAATCCATAAACCAGCGCCAGTCCCAAAATGATGCACGCCGCGATACCGACCGGCAGTTCCAGATACGAACTAAAAATATGCGGCGCTATGAAACCCACGAACACGCCGCCCAGCGCGCCGCCGATCGCAATCATCAGATAGAAAAGCGTGAGCCCATGCCGCGGTTCTGGTTTCCGCGCGGCCAATTCGCCGTGGCAAAACATGCAGCACACGAACAGCGCCGCCGAAAGCAGAACGATCTCCCACTCGAAGCCGCCGATCTTGCCTTGCAGCGCCAGCCGGACACTTACCGCGATCCACGCAACCGGCAATATCCAGCGATATAGTAACGGGCGGTACCAACCGTCGCGATCGAAACAGAGGATGAAACTCAACAAGAAAAAGCCTAGCGGCAGAACCCAAAGAAACGGGATGGCCGCGACTTCCTGGCTCAGGTGATTGGCCACCGCGAGCCAGAGCGTCGAAGCGCACGCAGCAAGCGCGAGCCAAAGCAGCGGCTGATTGGATGCTTCGGCCGCGCCCTCCCGCTCGTCGGACATCTGGCTCTTGCGGCTGCGCAGTGCCGAAATACCGGCGAGCAGAGCGAATCCAACATAAGCTCCGGACCATACGGACAACTGTTGGCTGACGGAGGAAACCGGTTCGATACCGAGCGGATACGCCAGCAACGCCGCGAGCGAAGCCAGGTTGGACAAAGCAAACAGGCGGTATGGAGAGCCAGCCGTCAATCGCCCCGCGTACCAGGCCTGCATCAACGGCCCAGTGGTGGAAAGCACGAAGTACGGAAGGCCGATCGAGACCGTCAGCAGTGCGAGAATCGACAACACCGGGTTCTCGGCCCCGGCAAGTTTCCATTGCGCGGACGCTTTCACGGGTAGAACCGCCACGCTTGCGATCAACACCACCACATGCACAGCAATCTGCGCCGGCACCCGCAAGTAACGTATCAGGCAATTCGCATACAAATATCCCAGCAGCAGCACCACTTGGAAAAAAAGCATGCACGTAGTCCAGACCCCGGCCGATCCGCCAAACGTAGGCAGAATTGCCTTGGCCATAATCGGCTGCAGCAGGAACAGAAGCCCGGAGCTGAAAAAAATGGTGGACGCGTAAAGCGGGCGATCGTTACTCACGCCGCTACAGTCCCGCCTTGTCCCATTTGGCGATGGTGTCCTGCACCAGGCTCGTCATTTTTTCCAGCACCGCTTTGAAATAGGCATCGGCCTTCGCCTGATCGAAACGCACGTAGCCCTGGCCAGGCTGATAGAGAATGATCGACGAAGGAAACGGATACGCCGACCATGTGCCAGGGCCGGGCCTGGCGGTGGCCAACGCATCGCTATAACGATCGGGATGGACCAGTTTGGGATCGATCGCCTGCATGAATGCGTTTTCGTTCCAGCCGGCGTGGCCGCCGTCTTCGCCAAAAACTTTGAGCGTCACGTCGGAACAATAAGCCCACCAATTAATCACGAGTGTGCGGATGTGGTGCGCGCGGCCGGTGGTCTCGGCGAGATCGTTCAGGATCGCTGTCTGCGGCCCGCCGTGTCCATTGATAACGATGATGCTGCGAAATCCCTGGCTCGCCAGGCCGTCCAGAACGTCCGCCATGTACGCACGGTAAGCTTTCTCGCTGATCGAAAAGCCACCGGCATAAGCGTCCAGACTGCCGGTAACGCCGTACGGAACTACCGGCGCGACATAGGCATTTACCCGCGACGCCATTTGCCGCGCGATGGCCGCCGGGGCGATGATATCGGCGCCGTTGTTGGCGACGCCATGGGCTTCGAGCGTGCCGGTGGGCAGCAGGACGGTCGAAATCTTTTGCGGCACCCACTCCTTAAATTCCATCCAGTTGACGTCCGCCATATCGCGGGTGGATGGCGCGGGCTGTTGGGCGAACAGAGCGGCAATCGGCAGCAAAATAAGCAGGATTCGCATGGTGGACGGCATTATATCGCCCTCGCTTTCACTTTGGATAACAGGATTCAGTCATCTTTTTTCGTTATTGATCCGCAGGCGGGCCTGCCTTAGCCTCGACTATAGGCCTTAAGTGGGCCTCTTGATGAAATTTGAAATCGGCAAGACCTACGGCGGCTACGAATTTCTGGACACGCTGGGCAGCGCGAAAACGGTGATGGCGTTCCGCGTGCGCAACCTCGCGGAGCAGCGCACCGAACTGCTGCGTATCCTGCCGGATCCGTCGGGCGGGGATATCGAGCGGCAGGAGAGATTTCTGCGCGAGATCAAAGTGCGCGCCCGCCTGGTGCATCCGAATATCGTGACTTTCTTTCACGCCGGTGAGCTCGAAGGCCAGCTCGTCATGACCACCGAGCTGGTGGAAGGGCCGACGCTCGCGGAGCGCCTGGAGCTGGGTCCGATGTCCTGGCATCAGGCTCTCGGCATCATGGGACAGGTACTGCACGCCCTTAGCTGCGCGCATTCGCACGGCGTGGTGCATCGCGAAGTGACGCCGTCGAATATCATTCTGATTCCGGATGGGACCGTCAAACTGAGCGGCTTCGGCCTCGCCAGAGCGGCCAGCGACGCGCAGCTCACGCAAGCTGGCGTTGTGCTGGGTGAACTGAAGTATATTGCTCCGGAGCAGGTGAAGGGACTGTCTACCCTCGACGGCCGCAGCGATATCTATTCCGCCGGCGCCGTGCTTTACGAAGCCGTCACAGGGACCGCGCCGTTCGATTCCAAGAGTCAATTCGATTTGATGTTGGCGCAAGTGACCGCCATGCCGCAGCCTCCGAGCAAGAATCGCGCGGAAGTTCCCACCCACCTGGATGCGGTCATCTTGAAGGCGATGGCGAAAGAACCGCCGCTACGCTACCAAAGCGCGGATGAATTTCGCGAAGCGCTGGAACGCCCGGCAACTCTGGAGGAAATGCTCGATCCTGTTCAACAGGCCGAGACACCCACGCGCGCAACGGTGATACCGATCGCGTCGGGATCGCGCCAACCAGCGCCAGTGCGCACACCGATTGTCCGGCCCATGCATGGCGATGGATCGGGAGCAATCACGGTGACCGTGCCGTCGTTACGCTGGGGTTCAGTCGAGCTGGCCCTGGCCGGCGTGTTCATGTTTATCGTCGCGACAGTGGCGTTCCTGGCGTTCCTGACGATGCGGTCGTAAACGCAGCACCGGGGTTACCTTGTCTCAGTTTGAAAACGGCGCCATCATCGACGCCTATCGGATCATCGGCACCCTCGGCAGCGGAGGAATGGGGCAAGTGTACCGGGTGGAACACACGCTCACCCGCAGACAGGACGCCATGAAAGTCCTGGCTGGCGGCCGTCAAGCTGCCGGCGGGCAGGCGCAACGGTTCCTCCGCGAAATCCAACTCCAGGCCAGCCTGAGTCACCCCAACATAGCTGCCGTGCATCATGCCTTCTGGGTAGACAGTGACCTGGTCATGATTATGGAACTGGTGGAAGGCGCGACGTTGCAGAGCATGCTGCAAGCCGGGCGCGTGCCGCTCGCATCCACACTGAACTACGCCACGCAGGTGTTGGTGGCGCTTCAGTATGCTCATGAGCATGGCGTCGTGCATCGCGATGTGACACCCGCCAACATCCTGATCGCGCCGGGTGGCGTGGTCAAGCTTACAGACTTCGGCCTGGCGAAAGCCCCGCGGGACATGCGCCTCTCTCAGTCGGGCGCAGTGACGGGATCGCTTTACTACATGTCACCTGAGCAGGTCCGGGGCAGCGCTGCGCTGGACGAGCGGACCGACATCTATTCCCTGGGCGCAGTGCTCTACGAAATGTCGACTGGAAGACGTCCGTTCGACGCCGGCGATCCTTTTTCCCTGATGCTCGCCCACGTGCAACAGGCCCCTCGGTCGCCCTTACAAATCGATCCAGACCTCCCGCCGGCTCTTGACCAGATTCTGCTTACCGCGTTGGCCAAGGAACCGGACCAGCGATTTGCCTCCGCGAATGCGTTTCGGGAGGAGCTCGAAGGCCTTCGCCAAATTGCTTCGGCCAGCCGCGCACCAACATGGCCGCGATCTCGCGTGATGCGCTATGGCGCCAGCGCGCTGGTTTGCGCGACGTTGTTGATCGGCGTGGAAAAACCGGAGCAACCCGAAGCGCCCGCCGCCGCTGTTGAAATCCCGCCACCCGTTGAGGTCCGGCAGGAACCCGCCAGCGAGCAACGCCCGGCAGCGCGGGCAACCGGAATCCACAGGCAAGCCGCTAGCAAAGAAATCCGACAGCCTGATGTCCCCGGCGAATCCGACAATGACAAACCACCGCGGCGCCGCTCCTGGGTGTCGAGAGCATTTGGCAGAGTCGTGCACCCGCGCGGCAAGCGGGATGGCGACGCGAATCGCTGATTTAGTGCGAGGCCATTTGAATAATCGCGAACACCGCGCCCTGCGGGTCGCGCAATACAGCGAAGCGGCCCACTTTCTCGATGTCCTTGGGAGGCATCATCACACCGCCTCCCAAGCTCTTCACCTTGGCCACACTGGCATCGCAATTCGCCACCGGAAAATAGATCATCCAGTTAGAGGGAATGTCGCCCCACTTCGGATCGAGCTGCAGCATGCCGCCGATGGCCTGCCCCTGATGATGGATCTCCGTGTAATGCATCGGCCCGGGGTCCTCGTTCTTTAATTCCCAGCCGAAGAGCTTCACGTAAAATTCCTGCGCTTTGGCTTTGTCGCGGGTGGCGAGCTCGTTCCAAGCCATAGTGTGAAGTTCGCCCACGACTCGTGCGCCCACACTTTTGTTGGCCTGCCATAGGGCAAGCGTGCCGCCAGTCGGATCCTGGATGACTGCCATGCGGCCGGCGTCGAAAACGTCCATCGGCTCAGCCAGCACTTTCCCGCCCAGCGACTTCACCTGCGCAGCAGCATCGTCCACGCTGGCGACGGCGACGTATTCCATCCAATGCGTAGGAATTTTTTGATCGCGCTGCTGCTGATTCAGCCCGTAGAGCGCGCCGACTTCTTTGCCGTCCAGCATCAGCATGGTGTAGAACGAGTCCGGACCCATGGGCAAATCGTTAGGCTGCCAGCCGAATAGCGCGCCATAAAACGCTTTGGCTGCGGCGGCATCGGTGGTGGCGAGTTCGATCCAGCAAAAAAATCCAGGGGCGTGTTTTTCGACGGTAGGCATAGTGACTCCTCCGCAAAAATTGTACACGGAAAACTTAAATGCGGCGATCCTGCACGCGGCCTTTCCACATTCCACCGCGGCCTCGCCAATACTGGATGACGGAGTGGATAGTCGCGCCTATGAAAAATACCGCCACTGCGGGTAATGCCAATGCCCACAGCCAGGACAGCCGGTAAAAGCGGACAGCAGGGATGTAGGCAAGCGTCATCAAAGCCCAGGCCGCTCCCGCCCACCGGTTTCCGGTTAGCAGCAACAGCAGCGGCAGTATATACGCGACCAACATTCCGGCCATTGCGCCGGCGAGCACGATTGTCGAGTGGCCTAGCTGGGTGAACGCGCTGCGCGAAATCATCCGGCCTATTTCGCCAAAGCTTCCGTAAGGCCGGATGCTCTGCGTAGCGGACGTCGTACCGAGCCAGACCTTGCCGCCGGTTCCTTTCACCGCGCGGGCCAGCGCGCAATCGTCAATCACTTCTCCTCGGATGCTCGTGATTCCGCCAATGCGTTCGAGCGCCGCTCGGCGAATGAGCATGCAGCCACCCGCAGCGCCGGCAGTCGCATGGCGAGAGCTCGCGATCCATGCCGGCGGGTAGAGCTTGAAAAAGAAAAACACGAAGGCCGGGATAAGCATTTTCTCGGCGAAGGTCTCACAGTGCAGGCGGACCATCAGCGATACCAGGTCGTATCCGCCGCGCTCGGCCCGCGCAACGAGCCTTGCCAGATTGTCCGGAGCATGCACGATATCCGCGTCGGTGAGCAGAAAGAAGTCCGCCTCAAAAGCTGCGGCTTGCTGCAGCCCCTCCGCGATGGCCCATAATTTCCCGGTCCAGCCGGGAGGAAGCGGCCCGGCGCGCAGAACCGTCAGCATCTCGCTTGCTCCCGCGCATTCCGCGGTGCCGTCTTCGCTATGGTCATCCACCAGAAAAATGTGCAAGACACCGGGGCATTGCTGCTTCACGAGTGAGGCGACGGCCCTGCCGATAACGTCGGCTTCATTACGCGCCGGAATGACCACAGCAATGCGCCGCGCGGGAGGCGCGGCCGTTGGGCCAGTCTCGGTATCGCGGATTCGCCAGAAACCGCCTCTCGCCAGCAACAAGCAGAGCCAGATGAGGACGAGAAAAATGCCGGCGATCACGGCAGCGTCAGCGGCGCGACGCGCTTGCCGACGATGAAATCGAACGCGCCCAGCGTGAAGGGAATCCGGCCTTCCTGTATTGGGATCTGAATAATTTTGTCGTCGATCAGATTTTTCAGGGGCCGGTATTCCGCCCACGGCAGATCGACCACGCCGGCGCGAGCGCGATTGGAAAGATTGATAATGGTGAGAATCTCCTCGCCGCCCTTCTTGCGCAGGAAGCTCACCACGTCGTTGGGGGCGCTGTTATTCACCCAGATCACTTCGCCGGAGTGCAGCGCTGCCTCCTCCTTGCGCATATGGAACAGCCGCTGGAACAGGCGGAACTTAGCTTGCGGGCTGATCGCGGCAACGCCGCCGAAATCCGGAATGGGCACGCCATCCGGGCGGGCAAACGGATGCGGCGGGTCGGGACGAAGCGGCCAAAAATCTCCCCATGCAGTGGGATCGGTGCCCGGCTGCACGGCGCCGAATTCCTGGCCGTTATATACGTACGGAATTCCATCGAGGGCGAAATTCAGCACCGCGGCGGCCAGCGCGCCCTTCTCGCCGAACAGCACGACCGAGCGCGGCTGATCGTGATTGTCGCTGAAATGCAGGAAGCGCGCCCCGCGTGGAAACATCGCATGGGCCCGCTCCCATTCCGTGCGCAAACGGCTGGCCGGTTCGCCGTCGCGCATCACCGCAGCAAGCGGGAAGTAATAGAACGGATAGTTGTAATTGAGATCAAACGCCGCGAGTTGATCCTCCGGCATGTCGCCTTCCGCCAGCAGGATCACATCTCGACTCACCTTATCCAGCTCCGCCCGCGCCTGCTCCCAGAAGCTCAGCGGGATTCCGCCGGAGACGTCGCAGCGGAAACCATCGACGTGAAAATCCCGCACCCAGTGCAGCAGGCTAGCAATCAAATACTGGCGCAGCGCCGGATTCTGAAAATCGGGCCGCGGCGCTTTCCAAGCTCCCAGCACAACGCGGCCGGCCTGATCGTGCATGTAGTACTCCGGCGTCTTCATCATCACGTTGTCGCTGGAGGCGTGATAGAAAACGATGTCCATCATCACGCGAATGCCGCGTTGGTGCGCCGCTTCGATCAACTGGTGGAAATCCGCTTCGGTCCCGTAGGTCGGATCGATCGCGTAGTAATTCTGCGCCAGATATGGGCTGCGCTCGGCGGGCTTGTCCGACATGCGGCTGAGCGGGCTCAGGTAAATAATGCCCGCGCCCAGATCGGCGATGTACGGCATCTTCTGCGTAACGGCCGGCAGTTTGCCGCCTGCGCTAAACGCGCTGAGAAATACCTGGTACATCGAAGACCCGGTGAGCCACGCCGGAGCAGACCGCGCATCGCGGCTGCCGACGGGCTGCTGGGCCGACACAGCAACGGCGCAAAGAATCGTGACGAAACTCATCCGTCCGAGAGACACTAGGTCATTATGGACTTGATTCTGCGCCACGCGCACGTCATCGACCCTTCGCAGGAAATTGACCGGGTCATGGATGTCGGCATTAGCGGGAACAAGATTGCCGCGGTCGCCGAGTCGCTTGCCGCGCAGCCAGGCTGCCGTGAACTCGATCTGCGCGGAAAATATCTGTGCCCCGGCCTGGTAGATCTGCATGGACATTGGTACGAAGGCAGTGCCTGGGGCATCGATCCGAATATCTGCCTGAATCACGGCGTCACCACGGCGGTCGATGCAGGCACCTGCGGCTTCATCAATTTTGTGGAATTCCGGCGCAATCGCATCGAAACGGCAGCCGTGCAGGTGCTGGCCTTCGTCAATATCTGTGCCAACGGAATTCCCAGCGCGCTGGTGGGTGAGCTTGAAGACGTACGCTATGCACGTCCCCGCGAGACCGCGGCGATGATCGAAGCCAATCCCGGGGTCACGGTAGGCGTGAAGTTACGTGAAGGCACCATGACCGGCAGTCACGGAAAGGAAGCGCTGGCGCTGGCTCTGGAAGCCGCCGAAAGCGTTCACCTTCCGTTGATGGTGCATGTCAGCCAGGGCGCCGACACCCCCGCTATTCTGCGCAAACTTCGCGCCGGCGATATTCTCACTCACTGCTTTCAGGGGCGCGGCGATGGACTGCTCGAAGCCGGCGAAATGATTCCCGAGGCGCTGGAGGCCCGAAAGAACGGTGTCCGCTTCGATGTCGGACACGGCTACGGAAGTTTTCGCTGGGAGACCGCCAAGCGCGCCTTCGAGCATTTCTTTTTCCCGGATACCATCAGCACCGATCTGCACCGCTATTCGGTGGCGCGTTTTGCGATGGATATGCCAACGACCATGTCCAAGTTTCTCCACCTGGGAGCATCCCTGCGCGACGTGGTCCTGAAAACCACGTGGGCGCCCGCGCAAGCCATCGGCCGGCAGGACGAGCTGGGAACGCTGCGCATCGGCTCAGTGGCGGATCTTTTCGTGTTCGATATCGAGGAAGGCGAATTCCCGCTCGAAGACACGCATCAGCAAGTGGAAAAAGCCGAAAGGCGCATCCAGCCGCGATACACAGTGAAATCAGGAAAAGTTGTGGAGTGTGGCAGCCAGCAGGTTTCGCTGCGTCCGTTCTACCTATGCGACGAGGAAATTTTCCAGCTCATCGAACGTGACGCCGTATAGTGCGGAGCAGGAAGAACAGAGCGCCACTCACGGCGGCGATCATCAGGAGCGTGTGGGCGGGATCATGCTGCATGTCAGTCCGATCGTATCCCGTTAGCGCCACGCGGCGGCAGTCCCCAAAGGTTAACTACCAGGAAAACAGGCGCGGGTACATGGTTCGCAGACGGTCTTTCACCCGTGCATACAGCGAGGTGGCCGGCGCCGGGGCAATCCCTTCAGGCGGAGCGGGCGCGACGCGCTGCGGCTGGGACTCAGGTGCGACATCCAGCTTGCGGCTATCGCAGGGCGTATCGCCAGTCGAGCGCACCTGATAACCCGTGAACGCGTAACTGCGGCGGTAGCGCGTGCCATCGTCTTTTTCCAGGCAGACAGAAAATCCGCCGGCTTTGGCCAATACCGGAAAGTAGCCGCGCACCCGCCGCTGGATGAACGACGTCTCATAGCGATGGTGGCGCAGACTCCACACGAACACGCGAAAGCTATCGAAATCGTAAGGCTGCAGGCTCTCCTCGACAGTGGTCCAAAGCCAAGTGGGCTTCACGATGTCTTTGTCGCGCACTTCGCCGATGCGGAAGTAAGACGTGATGCGCCGGCCTTCGGCATACTGCGCAACTTCGTCGGGAATGCTCATCGACAGGCGCCGCGAAAGGATCCAGCCGGATTCACCGGACGCCGTGCGTATGAGAGTCCAATCGTCCACCGGCTCCGGCTCAGCAGGAACAGCCGGCTTAGCGTTCTCTGCCCCCGGCTGCGCCCCCGAAAGCTCGACCCAATCCTCCGGCGGCTTCGGTGGAGGCGGCGCGGATGGCGGCGGCAGCCGATCCGCCTTACGCTGAGCAGCCGGCTTCTTGTTGGATGCAGGCTTAACCTTGGGCTTGACCAACGGAGCCCGCGGCAGCATTTTGCGCGGCGCCACTTCGCGCGCGATCACGTCGAATTTCTCGCCCTCTTTGACGGTGAGAAAGCAGGGAGACATACGCGCCGGCTCACTGTGCACCCCGACCGCCTCATAGGTAGTGGCCGCGCCCTGGGAAGGCATGGATTTGACGCTTTCGGAAAAACTCTTAAGGCGCGCGACCTCCTGCGGCGAGAGCAGATAATGCTCTTCGGTCCAACCCTCGCGGCCGGCTGCGTTTCTGACTTTCAAAAACCGGCGGCGGCGCTGGATGATCTCGAGCCGGTCGCCATGGCGGACCGTCACCACCTCGGCGGAGCGCGGATTGATGTCCTGCCGCAAAATCAGAGTTGCCGGTCCGGCGTAAGCTTCACCGATAGCCGGTGAGCGCGCGGGCTCGGAATGACAGCCCGCCAGAGCCAGCGCTGAGAGCAGCAGAAGACTGCGGCAGTAGGTGGATGCGATGGGCACAACGTGGGCGAGAATCGGCTCGCCTCCCACTATTATCGCGTCAAGAGCCGGTATTTAACACCCTGCTGCCTTGCCGACTCCAGCACGCTGGGGTAGAATTCCCTCACTAGATGTGAGTCCCAGCGCCGGACTCCTGCGCGCCACGAGAACAAAATTTTATCCACGGAGGATTTACATCATGAAGTACCGAAGAATTCTGAGTTTGACCGTAACGGGCTTGCTGCTCGCCTTTGGTGCCCTCGCCGACGACAATAATCACGGCCCTTGCAGCGGCCTGCCAAGCGCCTCGGCATTGGCAAAGCTGCTGGTGGCTGCCCCCACCTCGGCCGGTGAAGCGGGTGGCCTTTTCCACGGTACCCGAATGTGGGGCGCGGTAGTGAATCGCGACGGCGAAATCTGCTCATTTGCCGTCTCGACGACAGATCCCACGCAGGTCTGGCCCGGCAGCCAAGCCATCGCCAAATCCAAGGCGTACACTGCCAACGCATTCAGTCTGGATTCCCTCGCCCTATCCACGGCGATGCTATACACCTTCACGCAACCAGGCCATTCGCTGTGGAGCCTGGGCCAGTCCAATTTGTTTAATCCACAGTTTCTGGCGCCGACGGGCGGCCAAGGCGGTGGCAGGAATCAGATTGCCGGCGGTCTGATTTTCTTCGGCGGCGGATTGCCGCTGTATTCCGGTGGCAAGATCATCGGCGGCCTTGGCATTAGCGGCGACACTTCATGCACGGATCATGAAATCGCCAAGCGCGTTCGCGACATGGCGGGCTTGAACCCTCCCGGCGGCAAGCTGGTGGACGATATCAGCTACTCGTCGAAGGACGGCGCGAGCGCATTCACGCATCCACTCTGCATCAACACCTGGCGCAACAACGTTAAAATCGGCGATGAATTGCCTGCGACCGGTTACTAGACGGCTCACCTGATTCGTTACCCTCGGGAGCACCCAGGCGCGTATGATGAAGCCTGGGTGCCCCGATGCCCGCCATCGATTTACAAAATTCCACAGTGATTCGCGCGCCGCGCGGCTTAAAACTCCGCTGCAAGGGATGGAAGCAGGAAGCCGCCCTGCGTATGCTCATGAACAATCTGGATCCCGAGGTCGCCGAGCGCCCGGAGGATTTGGTGGTCTACGGCGGCTCCGGAAAAGCCGCGCGCAATTGGCCCGCCTATCACGCGATTGTGCGCGAGCTCGAAGCGCTGAGCGATGACGAAACGCTGCTGGTGCAATCCGGCCGCCCCGTTGGCGTTTTCCGCACACACCCGGAAGCGCCGCGTGTGCTGATCGCCAATTCAAATCTGGTGGGCCACTGGTCCAACTGGGAGCAGTTCCGGGCGCTCGAAAAGCTGGGCCTCATCATGTACGGGCAGATGACGGCCGGAAGCTGGATTTACATCGGCTCGCAAGGGATCGTCCAGGGCACTTACGAAACTTTCGCCGAGGCCGGGCGCAAGCATTTTAACGGTTCGCTCGCCGGCAAGCTGGTAGTTACTGGCGGCATGGGCGGTATGGGCGGCGCGCAGCCGCTGGCTGCCACCATGAACGGCGCGGTATTCCTGGGCATCGATGTAGATGCGGCGCGCATCGAGCGCAGAGTGGCGAGCGGATACTGCGACCGCATCGCGCACGATCTGGACGAAGCTTTGCGCCTACTGCACGCCGCCATGGAAAAAAAGGAAGGGCTCTCCGTCGGCCTGGTGGGCAATTGCGCCGACGTGCTGCCGGAGATGGCGCGCCGCGGCATCGTGCCGGATTTGCTGACGGATCAAACCAGCGCGCACGATCCGCTGAACGGCTACATTCCACGCGGCCTGACGCTCGAAGAAGCCGCCCGATTGCGCGCGTCCGATCCCGCGCAATATCTGGAGCGCTCGATGGACTCGATCGCCACCCACGTGCGCGCCATGCTGGATTTGCAGCGCGCCGGCGCGATCACGTTCGACTACGGCAATAACATTCGCCGCATGGCCGCCGATCGCGGCGTGGCCGACGCCTTCAACATTCCCGGCTTTGTGCCGGAATATATCCGCCCGCTATTCGCCGAAGGACGCGGCCCGTTCCGCTGGGTCGCGCTATCCGGTGAGGCATCCGACATTGCCGCTACCGACGATCTGGTCTCGCGCCTGTTTCCGGAAAACGCCAGTCTGGCGCGCTGGATCGATCTCGCGCGCAAGCGCATTCATTTTCAAGGATTGCCCGCGCGCATTTGCTGGCTAGGCTATGGCGAGCGCGCAAAATTCGGCGTGGAGATGAATCGCATGGTGGCCGATGGCAGGCTGAAAGCTCCTATCGTAATTGGCCGCGACCATCTGGATTGCGGCTCCGTGGCCTCGCCCTACCGCGAGACGGAGGCCATGCCGGATGGCAGCGACGCCATCGCGGACTGGCCGATCTTGAACGCGTTGTTGAACACGGCTGCGGGCGCGAGTTGGGTCTCGGTACATAACGGCGGCGGCGTCGGCATCGGCTATTCGCTGCACGCGGGGCAGGTGATTGTGGCGGATGGTACCGCTTCGAGCGAACGCTGTCTCGAGCGCGTGCTCACCGCCGATCCCGGCATTGGCGTGTTGCGCCACGTAGACGCTGGCTATCAACCGGCCGTCGATTTTGCGTGCCAGGCGGGCTTGCGGGCGCCGATGCGCAACCCTCCGGCAAAAAAGGAATGACCGGCGCGATCCTGCTGCGAAGAGCGGGTCAGCTCCTCACCCTGGGAGGACCGGCCGGATCGCGGCGCGGCGCTGCGTTGGGCGATCTCGGCCTGATACGCGACGGCGCGGTGCTCATTCGCGACGGACGCATCGAAGCCGCCGGTCCCGCGAGCGAAGTGGAAGCGCTTGCCGGCGCGAAGGACGCGCGCGAGATCGATGCCGCCGGCCGCGTAGTCATGCCGGGATTCGTCGACAGCCACACTCACTTGGTGTTCGCCGCGCCCCGGCTCATGGATTACGAAATGCGCCTGGCCGGAGCAGACTATCATCAAATCGCAGCAGCGGGAGGCGGCATTCGTTCCAGCGTGCGCGCAGTGCGTGCGGCTTCAGCGGAGGATCTGGAAGCGAGCGCGCGAAAATTTGTAGCCGGCTTCATCCGTCACGGCACGACGACCATTGAAGCCAAATCCGGTTACGCGCTGGATGAGGCCGGCGAGTTGAAAACGCTGACCGTGCTCAAAGCGCTGAACGGTAATCCGCTCGATATCGCGCCGACCTATCTAGGTGCGCACGTTACGCCGCCGGAATACGACGGCCGCCCGAACGCCTATATCGATTGGGTCTCGACGCACATGCTGCCTCGGATTGGCGCGGAGCGCCTCGCCACGTTCGCGGATGTCTACTGCGATCAGGGCGCGTTCACCATCGAGCAAGCTCGCCGTTATCTTTGCGCGGCAAAAAAGTCCGGACTGCATCTGAAAATTCACGCGGATCAATTCGTCCACACGGGCGGCGCGCGCCTGGCCATCGAGTTGGGAGCGATCAGCGCCGACCACCTGGAGCAAGCCAATGAAGACGATGCCCGCGCCTTGGCCATGTCGTCGACGATTGCCACGTTGCTTCCCGGATCGGTGTATCATCTGGGCCTGCACCGCTACGCGCCAGCTCGTTTGCTGATTGCCGCAGGCGCGACAGTCGCGCTGGCCACCGATTTCAATCCCGGCACAAGCCCGACTTACAGCATGCCCATGGTGCTTTCACTGGCGTGCGTCGAGATGCGCATGACACCTGCCGAAGCCATCTCTGCCGCGACGATCAACGGAGCGCACGCGATTCTGCAGGCGGATCGTGTAGGCTCGCTCGAGCCAGGAAAAGACGCCGACGTTATCGTGCTCGACGCCGAAGACTATCGCGAGATTCCCTATCATTTCGGAAGCAACACCGTTTCCATGACCATCAAACGTGGCCGCGTGCTGTATCAGGAAGGCAAGGTGGCGGGGCTATGATCGACGATCCGCGTTGGCCCAGAGCCAGCGCATGGCTGGCAGGCGCGCATTCCGCAGGCACAACGCAAAAGCTGGCAGTGTTGGGTGCGCCGCTGCGCCTCGGCTCCATCACGCCCGGACGTTGTGACCTGACGCCCGCCGCCGTCCGCGCGGCTCTGTCGCGATTCAGTACATTCGATCTGGAGACGGATCGCGATTTGGAAAATATCGCAGTGCGGGACTGGGGCGATCTCGATCTCGCCGATTTGCGTCCCGATGCAGCCTTCGAGCCCCTGGCCAACGCCGTGCGGACAGCCCTGGCGGAGGCCGATGCGCTGATCTTGCTAGGCGGCGACAATAGCATCACCCGCCCGGCCTGTCACGGCGCGACGCGTTCGCTCGGTAACTGCGCCTTGCTAACCCTCGATGCTCATCTGGATCTACGTGACCTCGACAACGGCCTCACCAATGGCAATCCCGTACGCGCTCTGCTTGCGGACGGATTGCCGGGCGCGAAGATCGTGCAAATCGGCATTCAGCCCTTTGCCAACTCGCGCGCGTATTTTGAGGTAGCCGGCGCCGCTGGCATCACGGTAGTTCCAGTGAACGAAGTCCGCGCCCGCGGAATCGAAAACGTGGTGACGGCGACCCTGCAGCATCTGGCGCAGCAAGCGGAAACAATCTACGTTGATCTCGACGTGGATGTTCTCGACCGCGCCTTCGCGCCCGCTACGCCAGGCTCGCGCCCCGGAGGAATCACGCCCGCTGAACTGCGCGCTGCGGCTCGTCTCTGCGGCGCGCACCCCAAAGTCAAAGTGATGGATTTGGTAGAGGTAGACCCAACCCGCGATGTCGCCGACACGACCGTATTTACCACCGCCATGTGCCTTCTGGCCTTCGCCTCCGGCATGCTGGCGCGCCCTACTTCAAGTGGTCGTCAAACCACGTAATCGCCCGCTTCGACACATCGCGAATATTTCTGGGATCGCGGAACGCGTGTCCCTCGTTGGGATAAATTACGAACTGCGTCTCCACCCCCAGCGTCTTCAGCGCGTGCCAGAATTCGTAGGACTGCGGCGCGGGGCATTCGCCATCGCGCTCCCCCACCACTACCAGCGTAGGCGTTTTCACATTCTTGATGAACGTGATGGGCGAGCTGCGCGCATAGACAGCGGGATCGTCATACACCGAGGCGCCGAAGTACGGAATCATCCACTGGTCGATTTGGTTTTCGCCGTAGTAGCTCTGCCAATTGGCAATGCCCGCGCCGGCCACCGCCGCGCGAAAACGCGTAGTCTGCGTGACGCCGAACATGGTCATGTAGCCGCCATAGCTCCACCCGGTGAGGCCCATACGATTGGCATCGACAGGCAGCGTTTTGAGCACTTCGTCCACGCCGGCCATGATGTCGCGAAAATCGCCGTAGCCGAAATCCTTCACATTGGCCTGGGTGAATGTGGCGCCCATGCCGAAACTCCCGCGCGGGTTCGGCATCAGCACGAAGTAGCCGCGCGCGGACATCGTAGAGGCCCAGTCGCGCACGCCCGGCCAGTGCGGCGTATCCGATGCCGCCGGACCACCGTGCACGGAAACAATCAGCGGATACCGCCGTGCGGCATCATAATCGCGGGGATAAAGCAGCCAGCCCTGCACGTCCATGCCATCGCTCTTCCAATGCAGGCTTTTGGCATCGCCCCATGCAGGCCGTGCTTTAGCGTTCACGTTCGATACCTGTTTCCACGCTCCGATGGGCCCCGCCCATACTTCGGGCGGATTCGAAAAAGAGTGCCGGATCAACGCGGCGGACATCCCGTCGCGCGTGAGGGAGAGGCGGTCACTGCCGGTGGTAATGGATTCCGCGCCGATCCATAGCCTCTCTATGGAGCCACCCGCCAACGTGAGCACGTTGATACCGCTCTCGCCGCGTACATTGTCGGTAAACAGCAGGTGCCCAGCGTCGCGCCATGCAATCCAACTCGGTGAGGACTTGATGCCGGGCGTAAGGTTGCGAGCCTCGCCGCCCGCCGCCGGCACCTGGTAGATGTCGCCACCATTGGCGCCTTCATCGCTCATCAGGCCGCCGATAAAGGCGACGGATTTTCCGTCCGGCGACCAGCGCGGCACCGCCATCTGCATCGGCGTTTTGAAAATGGAGGTCGTCTGCCCGCTCTCTCGCGAAATCCTGTAGAGCTGGGCAATGTACCAGTTGTCGTCGCCTGGACCAGGCGCGGCAGTAGCAGCGAATGCCTGCCCGTCCGGCGACCAGTCGTATTCGTGAACATAAAGATCCGCGGGAGAAACCTGCCTCACCTTGCCCGTCGACGGGTCCACGATGGCAATCCGCTGGTGATCGATCTTTTGCTCCACCAAACCCGTGTCGCGCTTGACTGCTTCCACCGCGCCAGGCACGCGCTGTGCATCCTCGATGAACAAAAAAGCCAGCAGCTTTCCGTCGGGCGACCACGCCGGGTCGGCGAGCGAGCCCTTCAGATGCGTGAGCTGGCGAGGCGCGCCGCCATTCGCGTCGGTGACATAAAGCTGGAGCTGGTCTTTCTTCTCAGCATCGGAAAGAAAAGCCAGGCGCTGGCTGTCCGGAGACCACGCGAGACCGCGTTCGGCGCCGCCGGTCGTGTCCGCGCGTGCTGTAACACGGCGCGGCTCCCCGCGCGCCTCGCGCAGTGGCTTCACGAAAATTGCCGTGCTCCGTGATGCGAACCCCTGCTTATCGTCAACCGACTGCACCCATACCACCCGCGAGCCATCCGGCGCCAGCGCCGTCTCGGTCAGCTTGCGCACCCGCGAGAGCGCGTCGATAAAGGCATCCACGGGATTCTGGGCGCGAAGTCCCGCTCCGCTCAGCAAACCGATGAGCACCGCGACAAAACAGCTTGGACGCATCGTTTTACTGTATCCCACCCATTAACGTATACATACCTCATACACCTCTGATGCCGGTGCGAGCGAGGTTAACAAGGATAAGGCAACGGGAGAGCACCGCGGGGCTAACTATAGAAGGTCTGGATTTCACCGTACAGTTCAGGCAAAAATGACGACTATCCGGCCAGGAGCGGCGCAATCAACGTAACTCCAGGCTCGCCGGCGCAGGTCAGCAATCTAGATTGTGACCCCGGCAGGGGTGGCGACGGATCGTACCAGGGGTTCTGGCGATCCGTCGCCATCAACAATTTAAAAAATTGCTTCGGGATTGATGGGCGATCCGGTTCCACCATCCACGGCCAGCGGCGACGCGCTTAGCAGAAATTCCCATCGCTTGCGCGACGCGCAGGCTTCGCTGACAGCTTCCAAATCCAGATTGTCGAGAATGGGCGTCCCCATCGATGCGATCGAGATCGCATGGACCGGCAGCGCCACACCATCGACGCCCGACGGCAGCACGTCAGCGGAAAGATCGCTCCCGAGAATCGCTATGTCGCGCTGCTTGAGCCACGGCATCACGGACACGTGCAGGCCGGCCGATCCCTGCATGATTTTCCACTGCCCCTCGGCCGCGCGCCGCGCCCAGCGTCCGGTGTAAATCAGAATGACATCGCCGCTGCCCACTTTCACGCCGGCTTTTTTCTCCCACGCTTCGAGATCTTCTATATAGATGGCCTTGGCACCCGCCAGATACCGCGTGCCCAGCAGACGGGGAATATCCATCAGCACGGCGCGCGTGAAGATCCCATTCTTGATATTGATTACGGAAAGTTTTCCGGCGCCTTGCTCGGTGATCTCCTTCGGCGAAACGTCGTTGTACAGTTTGCCGTTGTAGAACACGTGGCAGAGAGCGTCCAGATGCGTCTGGTTGAAACCGTGATACTGGACGGAGTAGGCGTCCATAGCCCCGCCCGAGCCTTCCTTGAACCCGGAAATCATTTTCTGCTCGAAGGCGGGCGAATCGTCGGAGCGCTCTTTGATGACGTTGTGCGCAAGCGACACCGATACGCCCTCCTTCACCAGCTTCGCGGCGGCTTTGCGCTTCTCTGGCGTGATCAGGTTCAGCGCGCCCAGCTGATCGTCCTTGCCCCATCGCCCCCAATTGGAAAGCGTGGTGAACATCTTATCGACGTCGCCCTTGGT
>Ga0070731_10002023_pt1 | contig 20033 bp, 21 predicted proteins | sample Coa_R1_2_FD_66448 | JGI IMG/M metagenome (GOLD analysis project Ga0070731, IMG submission 66448) | Surface soil microbial communities from Centralia Pennsylvania, which are recovering from an underground coalmine fire - Coalmine... | ecosystem: Environmental > Terrestrial > Soil > Unclassified ... | reverse complement strand
TAACCGGAATGCTCCAGAACTTCCTCGAGCAGGATGGTCAGCCGGTTCAGATCCTCCGCATTCGCGGCCTGCTTTGCCTCGGGCTTTGCTTTCGCGGCCGCCGGACTGCGGATAATCTCGTACAGGCACAAGGCCACGGCCTGACCGAGATTCATCGACGCGTGCTCTTCTCGCGACGGAATCCGCATCAGCCAGTGACAGTGGCTCATATCGTCGTTCGACAGGCCGAATTTCTCTGACCCGAACAGCAGAGCCACCGGAGCCGTTACCAGCTTCTTCGCAATGATCCGTCCGCCCAGTTCCAGCCGGTGCAGCGAATGATCCAGCACGCGATGTCCCTTCGACGTGGTTCCCACCACCAGCGTGCAATCGGCTATCGCCTCGGCGACCGTCGTGTATTCGCGCGCGTCCGCCAGCACTTTGTGAGCTTTCACAGCCGACCGTGCTTCGCGGAACGCGACGTCGTAAGGATTCACCAGCCGCAGTTCGCCGAAGCCGAAGTTGCTCATCGCGCGCGCCGCCGCGCCGATATTCAAAGGATTGCGCGGGGCGACCAGAACTACTCGAAGGGGGTTCACGGAGCGCCGCGATGCACCGCGTCCAGAACTCCGTTGATGAAAGACACGGACTCATCGCCGGAGAACTGCCGGGCCAGTTCCAGCGCCTCGTCGATCACCACCGGAGCCGGGGTTTTCAAATCGGTCATCTCGTAAACCGCCAGGCGAAGTATGTTGCGGTCCACCACCGGCATCCGCTCCAGCCTCCAATGCTCCGATTTCTCGCTGATGCACTTGTCGATATCGTCCGATTTTTCGGATGCTCCTCGAACCAGAGTCTCCATGAATTGATCCGGCGGCGAGCGGCGCGGTTGATCCTCGTCCGAGGCGAGCGTTTCATAAAACGACGAGATCGCGTCGTCGATGGCCTGCTTCCGCTGATCCCACAAGAACAAGACTTGAAGCGCGCGTTGACGGGAGCGGTGACGCGCAGGCATGACGCTCAGGTCCGCGCGGCTAGCGAATCGGCAAAGCGGGCCATCTCGATCGCGGTCATCGCGGCGTCATAACCTTTGTTCCCGTGATGCCCGCCCGCTCGCGCTTCCGCCTGTTCGTGATTATCCGTCGTCAGTACGCCAAAGGCGACGGGCAATCCCGTATCGAGCGCTACCTGCTGCAATCCACGCGCGCACTCGCCGGCGACGTAATCGAAATGCGGCGTGTTCCCGCGAATCACAGCGCCCAGCGCGATCACGCCGTGGTACGCGTGTGTATGCGCCAGCATTTTCGCCGCCAGCGGAAGCTCGAACGCTCCCGGCACATGAAATACTTCAAATCCTTCCGCGTGCGCTTCTTCCAGAGCCTTCTTCGCGCCGTCGAGCAGCTTTTCCGTGATCATCCGGTTGAAACGCGCCACCACGATCGCGAAGCGCAATCCGCGGGCGTCGGGTTTCCATTCCATCGGCTCGTTGGACATCGTGGGATAATCGACTTACAACTCTGAAATTTATCTTACCGCATGGTTCCCCAGTACATACGGAATTTCAGCATTATTGCGCATATCGATCACGGCAAGTCGACTCTCGCCGATCGCCTGCTCGAAGTGACTGGCGCGCTCTCGCAGCGCGAAATGATGGCGCAGGTTCTGGATTCGATGGACCTGGAGCGCGAGCGCGGCATCACGATAAAAGCCCACGCCGTCCGGCTCACTTACCGCGCTGCCGACGGCCACGAATATCAATTGAACCTGATCGACACGCCGGGCCACGTCGATTTCACCTACGAAGTCTCGCGCAGCCTGCAGGCGTGTGAAGGCGCCCTGCTGGTCGTGGACGCTTCGCAGGGAGTCGAAGCGCAGACGCTCGCGAATACATATCTCGCGCTGCATCACAATCTCGAGATCATTCCGGTGATCAACAAAATCGATCTGCCATCGGCCGAGCCTGACCGCATCCGTGAACAGATCGAGCATGTGATCGGCCTGGACGCAAGCGGCGCAATTCTCACCAGCGCCAAAAATGGCATCGGCATTCAGGATGTCCTTGAAGCCGTGGTCCGGCTAGTCCCGCCCCCCAAAGGCTCGCCCGACGATCCGCTGCGCGCGTTAATTTTCGATTCGTGGTTCGATCCCTATCGAGGCGTGATTATTCTGGCCCGCGTATTCTCCGGCCATCTGAAGATCGGCCAGAAAATCCGGCTGTGGTCCAACGACAGCGTCCATGAAGTGGAGGGCCTCGGCTACCAATCGCCCAAGCCGATCCCTTGCGATGAACTCTCGGCCGGCGAGGTCGGGTTCATCTTCGCGAATATCAAAACCGTCTCCGACGCCCAGATCGGCGATACGATTATCGATCACGCCAACCCCGCGGCTGAGCCTTTACCTGGATTCGAAGCCCTGAAACCGCTGGTCTTCGCCGGTCTTTATCCCATCGAATCGCATGAGCACGGCCTGCTGCGCGACGCCCTGGAAAAACTTCGCCTGAACGACAGCGCGTTTAACTTTGAGCCGGAGAATTCCGTCGCCCTCGGGTTCGGATTCCGTTGTGGATTCCTGGGCCTGCTGCATCTCGAAATCATCCAGGAGCGCCTGGAGCGCGAATTCAAAATCGACCTGATCACTACCGCCCCCGGCGTCCGCTACAAAATCACCACGACGGATGGCCGCGTCCTCGAAGTCGACAATCCGGTGCGCTATCCCGATCCATCCGAGATCAAGCAAGTGGAAGAGCCGATCATCGACGCGACGGTCATCACGCGCGAAGAATTCCTCGGCGAGATCCTGAAGCTGCTCGAAGAAAAGCGCGGCAACCAGAAAAAATTCGAATACATCGGCGCCGGGCGCGTATTACTCGTCTACGAGCTTCCACTCAACGAAATCGTCCTCGATTTCTACGACCGCCTGAAATCCGCCTCCCGCGGCTACGCGTCGCTCGACTATCATTTCTCCGGCCATCGCGTGTCGCCGATGGTGAAGCTGGACGTTCTGGTCGCGGGCGAACCCATTGATGCTCTGTCGTTGATTGTTCACCGCGATTTCGCGTACGAACGTGGTAAAGCGTTGATCGAGCGCCTGCGCAAGCTGATCCCGCGTCAGATGTTCGAAGTCGCGCTCCAGGCCGCAATCGGAAACAAGGTAATCGCCCGCGAGACGATATCAGGGATGCGCAAAAACGTGCTCGCCAAGTGCTACGGCGGCGACATCAGCCGCAAGCGGAAGCTTCTCGAAAAGCAAAAAGAAGGCAAACGCCGCATGAAGCGCGTCGGACGAGTGGAGATCCCGCAGGAGGCTTTCTTGGCGGTTCTAAAGGTCGGCACGGACGGCGAGTAGTCAGGCCTTTAGCGTCCACTCTACGTGGTCGCATTATCATCATCTCCGTTGAACATCTTCTCGATTTCCTCGTCCGCCTTGTCGAAATCCGGACTGATCCAAATCTTGCCCTTCCAACTGCCGGGCTGTCGGTATGGCACTAATCGCGCTCGTGGTTTTCCATTCTTGTCGATGATCACCTCTTCGCCTGCCAGTACCCGGCGGATGAGTTGACTGAGCTGCTTCTTTGCGTCGTTAACATCTACATGCATGGCTAAGCCTGGTCCGCGCCTGGAAGCGTCGCGACCACCGAGATACCATCCTTATCGGCCCGCGAAATCAATTCCTCGCGATCAATCAACAACGTCCGGCCTGCATCCACTGCCAGCGCCGTGGTCCCCGTCTCCCGCATCACCGCGATCGTTTGTGGACCCACCACCGGCACATCGAACAACATATGCTTCCGTCTTTGCGATGCTTTCACCAGCCGCAGCGGCTTTCCCTCTACCAGCGACGCGGCGCGGCGAAGCATCGCGTCGGTACCCTCCATCGCCTCCAGCGCGACGCACGCTTTCTCCGCGATCGCGACGCTTTGACCCACATCGAGCTCTGATAGCGCCCGGGCGATCTTGCGTCCGTACTCGATGTCCCTTATCTCCTCCGCGTTCGGCTGGCGTCGCGTCAGTACGCCCGCGGGCGCTAGCAGGTCTTTCAATAGCAGCGTCGAATCCGCCAGTTCGATGCCTTCATCTTTCAGCACACGCGCGATTCCGCCAATCAGGCCTTCGGTATTCTTTGTCTTAATCGATGCGAGCAGCTTGACCAGCCGCCAATCCGGCACGATCGAAGAAAAGATCTTCGCGTGTTTCACCTGCCCGCACATCATCACGCGCTCGATTTTTTCCTGGTGGCAGATTTCGATCAGGCGTGTGAGCTGGCCTAGGGAGATCCAGTAGCATTTCGCGGCCAGCGGCTCGATCTCCGCGGACGCTTCTTCCTTGATGCCGATGGCCACCACTTCCAGCCCGGCTTTGCGCGCGGCTTCGAGCGCCAGCACTGGAAACCGGCCGTTTCCCGCAATCAGGCCGTACGGCATTTACTTGATGAATCCGCGCTGGCCGGTGCGGATGAACTCGACCAGTTCTTTCACTTCGGCCGATGGTTCGATTTCGGCGGCGATGCGGTCCAGCGCCTGCGTCGTATTCAATCCGCTGTTCGTAAGCAGACGAAACGCCTTGTGCAAGCCGTCGATCACTTCCGGTGAATAACCGCGTCGCTTGAGGCCGATCGCGTTCTCGCCGAACACCTTGGCCTCGCGCGCCGTCACGGTATTCGAATACGGCAGAACGTCTCGCGTGATTACGCTATAGCCGCCGACGATCGCGTGCTTCCCGATCCGGCAGAACTGGTGCACGCCCGTCGACCCTCCGACCCAGGCCCAATCCCCCACCGTCACGTGGCCCCCCAGCGTCACCGCGTTCGACAAAACCGCGTGGCTGCCTACGTGGGAATCGTGCGCGACGTGCACATAAGCCATCAGAAGATTTTCGTCGCCCACAGAAGTGATCATCCCGCCGCCTTCGGTGCCGCGATGGATCGTAACGAACTCGCGAATCTTGTTCCGGTGCCCGATACGGGTCTCGGAACGCTCACCGCGATATTTAAGATCCTGCGGGGCCAGGCCCACGGAGGAATACGGGAAGAAAACGTTGTCCTCGCCGATTTCAAGCGGCCCTTCCATCACCACGTGCGCGACCACTCTGGTGCGAGCGCCGATCTTCACTTCCGCGCCAATGATCGAATACGGGCCGATTTCCGCCGATTCCGCTACGCAGGCGCCTGGATCGACGATGGCGGTCGGGTGAATCGCCATGCCGATTATCCGTCGGCGCGGTCCGCCAGCTTACACAGCATCGTGGCTTCCGCCACCACCGTCTCGCCGACCATCGCCGTTCCGAACATTTTGGCGATCGTCTGTTTCCGCTTGGCGACCTTCATCTCAATTCTCAACTGATCGCCAGGCCGCACCGGCCGGCGGAATTTCGCTTCTTCGATGCTCGCGAGCAGAACCAGCTTGTTCTTCCGATCCTCTATCTGGCTCAGCACCAGCACGCCCGCCACTTGCGCCATGGATTCGATGATCAGCACGCCCGGCATCACCGGAAACTCCGGGAAATGGCCGATAAAGAACGGCTCATTGATGGTTACGTTCTTGATGCCGACGATCCGGTCCGGTTCCAGCTCCTCGATCCGGTCCACCAAAAGAAACGGATAGCGATGCGGCAGGATCTCGCGGATCCATTGTATGTCCATGCCTGGCATTCGGTCTGGCTATTATAGCAATCGTGGATTCCTTCCTTCGGTACGCGCGAGCGAAACAAAAAGACATCATTGCGTTGATTCGCGAATTCGTCGAATGCGAATCGCCCAGCGATCATCCGCCCAGCGTCAATCGTTTTGTCGATCTCATGGCGACCCGCGTCGGCGACATCGCACGCGTCAAAATATTTCCCGGCAGTGCGTCTTTCGGCAAAAACATGCGCTGTGAATTCACGCTTCCGGGAACCACAAAGTCCGGCCAGGTTCTGGCGCTCGGCCACTCCGACACAGTCTGGTCGCTGGGGACGCTGAAAACAATGCCATTTCGAGAGGCGCGCGGAAGATTGTGGGGCCCGGGCACGCTCGACATGAAGGGCGGCATGGCGTTCTTTATTTTCGCGATGCGCGCGCTACGCGACCTGGACGTTTCCGTCCCGCACAAAGTCGTGATGCAGGTGAATTCCGACGAAGAAGTCGGCAGCGAATCATCAAGAGGGTTGACCGAGGAAGCCGCGGGTCAAAGCAAAGCCGTGCTGGTACTCGAGCCCGGCACCGGACTCGAAGGCAAACTCAAAACCGCGCGCAAGGGCGTCGGCGATTACGCGATCGTAGTTCGCGGACGCGCTTCCCATGCGGGAGTCGATTTCTCCAATGGCGCGAACGCGGTTGTTGAAATGTCCCGCCAGCTTGAAAAAATCGCCGGATTCACGCGCCTGGATCGGGGCGTCACGGTAAGCCCCGGTGTGGTTCACGGAGGCACTCGCAGCAACGTCGTCCCCGCCGAATGTCGCGCGGAAATCGATATTCGGGCCCCTCGCGATCGCGATCGAAAGTATCTCGAATCGAAGTTCGGCTCGCTGAAGCCTTTCGATAAACGCTGCTCCATCGAGGTGACTGGCGGATTGAATCGGCCGCCGATGGAGCGCTCTGCCGGCGTCAGAAGGCTGTTTGGTTTGGCAAGCAAACTTGCTATGGACTTAGGAGTAACGCTGGAAGAATCGGCCACCGGCGGCGGTTCCGATGGCAATTTCACCGCGGCTCTCGGCGTCCCGACTCTCGACGGCCTGGGAGCGGTCGGCGAGGGCGCGCATGCCGTAAACGAAAGTATTCTTATCAACCGCATCGCTGACCGGACAGCGTTGCTCGCCAAACTGGTCGCGGCGCTCTAGAAACGTAGCTGATATCCTGAAATCAACATTATGCGCCGTACCAGGTGGCTCTTTTTGGCCGCCATTCTCGTGATCGTAGTAGCGGTCGGCGCAACCTATCTCAACCGCAAGGCCACCTACGATCAGAACGCTCCCGTAGCCCCTCCGGCGCTTGATCTCACACTCGACGCTCAGTCTCAAATCTGGCACACGGGGAAATTTGACAAAGAGTCTGGACGTCCCATTTGGAAATTGCGCGCGAAGCAGGCGCGCGAGCTCAAGCAGCCCCCCGTGACCCAGTTGGAAGGCGTCGAACTGGAGCTGTACGACAAAGAGGCCACGCAGTACGATCTGATCAAGAGCGAAAAAGCGCAATTCGACGCCAAAGCGAAGACAATGTTCTCGGACGGCGACGTCCAGATCGATCTGAATATCCCTGTCGAAGGCCCGCCGCACGGCCACCAGGTCAAAATCCACACCTCCGGCGTGACGTTTGAGAGCGAAACCGGCCGCGCCACCACGGAACGCAAGACGGCCTTCCAGTTCGACCAGGGAGGCGGAACGTCCATGGGCGCGGACTACGATCCGCAGATCCGGGAACTGCACATGCACAGCCAAGTTTCGCTCGACTGGCGCGGCAAGACCCCGGATTCGGCGCCCATGCACATCGAAAGCGGCGAAGCGTACTACAAAGAGAAGGAATCGAAGGTGCTCCTGCTGCCGTGGTCCAAGCTAAAACGTGACACGCTGACCATGGAAGGCGCGATGGCCGTGGTGGTGCTCGATGAGGGCGAAGTCCGGGAAGCGACGCTCATCCAGGGCCGCGGAATCCGGGACGATTCGGATCGCCAGGTCGAATTCGGCGCCGATCAGCTCCATCTGCATTTTGTCGACGGCATGGTGGTCGATAAGATCGAAGGCGAACACAATGGCCGGCTGGTATCGAACGCCCAGACGATGAAAACCACGGTGACCGGCGACCATCTCGACCTGGCTTTTGACACTTCGAACAAAGACAGCACTCTGACCGGCGTTATCGCCACGGGCGGCGGAAAGGCCGAGGCTGTGCCGCTTCCCAGGCCCGACAAAGAACTCGCCGAGACTCGCATTCTGCACAGCGAGACCATCCGTCTCAAGATGAAGCAGGGTGGCAAAGACATCGATGCCGTCGAGACGGCAGGACCCGGAACGCTCGACTTTCTCCCGAATCGTCCCGGCCAGCCCAAGCGCTGGATGAAAGGCGATCGTATCTGGATCGCTTACGGAACCGAGAATCGTATTCAATCCTTCAAGTCGATCAACGTTTCCACGCGCACCGACAAACCGCCGCAGCCGAATCAGCCTGTACCCCCGCCCGCGCTCACGGAAAGCAAGGAACTCTTCGCCACCTTCGACCCCAAGACCAGCGATCTTTCCCGCATGGAGCAGAAAACCGATTTCCGCTATCAGGAAGGCGACCGCCGGGCCCGCGCCAATCTGGCCATCCTGGAGCAGGATAAGGACTTAATGACGCTCGACGGCGCTGCGCGCGTGTGGGATCCCACCGGTTCCGCGTCCGGCGACCGCATCGTCACCAATCAGAAAACCGGCGATTTCAAGGCCGATGGCCACGTCGCGTCCACACACCAGCCGGATAAAAACGGCAACTCCTCCGCGATGCTTTCCACCGACGAAGTTTTGCAGGCGCGCGCGCAGCACATGGTTTCGACGGACAACAATCAGAAGATCCACTACGAAGGGAACGCTGTCGCGTGGCAGGGAGCAAATCGCGTGGAAGCGGACCGGCTGGATATCGATCGCGATAACCAGATCATGGAAGCCCACGGCAAGGTCAAGAGCCAGTTTGTGGACAAAGACAAGGACCAAGACAAGGACGCCGACAACGAGAGCGCCGCGCCAACAAAGCCGGCGGCCGCGCCCATCTTTACCATCGTGACCGCCCCGGATATGGTCTATCGCGAAGAAAACCGCGTGGTCGATTACACCGGCGGCGTCACCCTTCAGCGCCCGGATATGGTGGTTACGGCCAAACAGATTCGGGCGTTCCTCAAGGACGCTGACGAGGACTCGACCCTCGACAAAGCCATGGCGGATGGAACGGTGAAGATCGTAAGTACGTCACTAAAGCTGAAGCGGACCCGTACCGGCACCGCCGAACATGCCGAATACTACGCGGACAACGAAAAAGTGATTCTTCAAGGCGGCGAACCACAATTGATGGACAACCAGGGCCAGAAGACGCGCGGCAAACAATTGACCTGGTTTGCCAACGATGATAGGCTCTTCGTTGACGGCGCAGACTTGAAGAATCCCGCTAAGAGCACCATTCGCAAGAAGAAATAGCTTCGTGCATACCCTCCAGACCGCCGAAATTACCAAGGCATACCGCGGCCGTAAAGTCGTCGACAACGTCTCGGTGTGGGTGAAGCAGGGCGAAGTCGTCGGTCTGCTCGGACCCAACGGCGCCGGCAAAACCACGTCGTTCTACATGATCGTCGGCTTGATCACGCCGGATTCCGGCCGGGTGATGCTCGACGATATCGATATCACGCCTCTGGCGATGTATCAGCGCGCCCGGAAGGGCATCAGCTACCTGCCGCAGGAGGCGTCGGTCTTTCGCAAGCTGTCGGTGGAGGATAACCTGATGGCCATCCTCCAGACTTTGCCGCTGAATCGCCGGGAGCGCCGCGAGCGCATGAACCGGCTGATCGAGCAGCTCGGCCTGGAGACTGTGCGCCACAGCAAAGGCTATGTGCTCTCCGGCGGCGAGCGCCGCAGGGTCGAGATTGCCCGCTCTCTGGTGATCGAGCCCAGCTTCCTGCTGCTGGACGAGCCCTTCTCTGGTATCGACCCGATCCAGGTACTGGAGCTTCAGAAGATTATCTTCGATCTCAAAAACGCCGGCATCGGAATCCTGGTGACGGATCACAACGTCCGTGAGACGCTCGCCGTAACGGATCGGGCCTACATCATCAACAATGGCCGGATCTTTCGTTCAGGCTCGCCGGAAGCCCTGGGGAACGATCCTGAAGTGCGGCGTGTTTATCTGGGAGAGAACTTCACAGCCATCGATCTCCAAAGCAGTCGTTGGCAGGTTCCAGCGGGCCGAAGCGACGAGAAGTAACTTTTAGGCAGCGGCGCCGGCGGCGGCGCGCTCGCCCATCGAGTTGGCGAAGTGAGCCACCACGGTGGCCATTTCATCCAGCGCCCTGGCAGCAGCAGCCGGAGAGAAACGGCGGCTGACGCTGTACCAGTTCTGCATCAACCGGTAGTTGATCTCGAGCATCCGCTTTTCGAGAGCATCCTGTCCGTCGGACGCGTTGGCCGCGTTCTTCAGCAGGTAAGTGAGCACCTTGTAATCGCGATCGAGAGCGTCTTTCAGGCGATCGAGTTCAGGGCTCGCAACCTCACGCAACTGCGCCTGCACTTCGGGGAAGCTGAGCTGATTGGCCAGCGCCACCGAGGCTGCGTAATCCCGGGTTGTCCGCGCGCTCAGAATCAGAAGGCAAGTGTAGCGGAACCAGTATCCGAACAGCAGCACGGAACTGGACATGATCACGAGTGTGGCTACGAGTTCAATCACGTTTTAGGCTTCGCTGCGCTCTCTTCTCATCTGGCTCTTCTCTGAGCTACAGGAAGAATATCATCCGCTTGAATTAGCGATCAAGACAAATCAGACACCTAAGAGTTTTTCCCGCCTGTTCTAGGAATGACCCTCAGAGAAGGTCATATCCGGCGACATAGCAGGATGCGTTCGCAAGTACTGCTGATAGAGGCTGACATAGCTCGCCGTCAAGTACTCTGCCGCTGCGAGTCCTAGTCGAGACGACGTTCGATCGATCCACTCTGGCGCTCCTTCCAGCTCCAGGAACACTCCAATCGGGGTTTCGTCGATCGACAGGACGCCCGTTTCGCCAGGCGCGCGAAATTTGGTCCGGTATTTCTCATAGCGAAAGCCCGCCACATAGCCCAGACGCTCGAGCATCTTCTCGAAGGCGGTGGCATCGGAAATATCGAACTCAATCTCTTCCCGGCTCTTATAGCGCTGAAGCTGCTCCTGATCCGATTTCGGTCCCTTATAAGTGACGATCGCCTGGGCGCCCGCTCGCCGCAGCCGGAGAACCCGGTCGGTCGCCCTCAACTCGCCGTCGCGCCGATCGAAAAGCTGATCGCTTTCGAGCGTACGCTCCTCGAACCGTTCAAATCCCGCCCGCTCGATCAGCGCCCGCGCAGCAGCCGCTCCTTGCGGAAAGGCGATCTTGACCTCCGTCTCGATGTACGAATCGCCCGCCGGCATCTCTGTGGCTCTACCTTAAGGAATGATACGATGAGGTGCGACGCGCCCGTAGCTCAGCCGGATAGAGCAACTGGCTTCGAACCAGTAGGTCGGGAGTTCGAGTCTCTCCGGGCGCGCCACTAAACCTGTAGCGGGACGTACGGAAACGTCCTCGACGGCTTCGCGGTGACCGATTCCTTCCCGATCCCAAGACTCACCGGCGTGTTCGTCGCCATTGAGAACATCACATTGGGCGCGTTATCGGTAAGCGAGCGGCCGTTCCATTCGCAGAAACCGAAAAAGGCCGGTGTGCCGACGTCGTAGGGAAGAATATTGGGGCAGCACCTGCGCGCTACCCTTTCCCCATAGGCACAGGGATCTTCCGCGGCTCCAGCGGCGGAAACAGCCCCCGCAATCGCCTTCGTGATGGTCTCCCCATAAGTCGCCAGGTCATCCGCCGGCCGCCCTGCGTTGAGGCGATTTCCGAGATCTTCGTTGAACTGCGTAAACAGGGGATGAATCATCGGAAGGCCGACACGGTTGATAGAGCGCCAACCTCCGGCGTCCGTCGCCAGGGTCGAGACAGCCCACACCCCGATTCGCCGCTTTTCGCCGGCAGCGGCGAGCAGCTCACCGTCGGGCACTTCCAGCACGATCGAGTAGACCGTATGGCCCGCGAAAAGGTTCTTCGCCCTGCTTGGATCCCACCCGGATAGGTTGACAACGGTTCCGTCCTCAAGAGCATGCCCGACTGCGTGCAAGACATCCGGCTCGATCCAGAACGGGTCGCCTGCTTTGCCCGTCCAGATACGCAGACCCGCCGGCGTAGTGACCGTCTCGCCAGTCGTCCCGCTGGCGACGATTTCCCCCGGCGCGTCGGGGTTGACCGCATCCGCGCCCGTGATCCGGCGAACAACCCAGCTCTGCTTCCCCTGCGCGTCACGCTCGCCGAACGTAAACCGGTACGTCAGGTCTTCAACGGCATCGCCGTCGAGATCGACTTTGAATTCGTACATGCCCTCCGGATGGTAGCCAGGCGCGGGAATCGGGCCAAATATCGAGTGGCAGAGGTTAATCGCGAACACAGTGCCTGTTTCCCCGCGAAACAGGTACAGGTCCGTAATGTCGAGTCGAATGTCCTGCCGGGCAATTGGTGAATCAAGATGGTGAGACATAATGTTTAGCTCCTGGCGCCACCAGCCGAGCGGATACATGCCGTGCGATTCGTCTTCATGGCTCTCGAGAGTGCAGTCGGACCGCCACGGCGCCGTCCGTGGCGAATGATCGCTAAGACCCAACGCGTCAAGCAGATGCCTCCGGGCGACGAAATCCATCGGAAGTCGTCCCTGACCGCCAGAGGACGCTCCCGTCCGGCCAACGCCATCTGCAACCGAGGATGGGTGTATTGGCGCAGCTCTAGGCTGATTCACCTGTGTCTCCTGCCCCAATGGCCGCGCTTTGCAAGAGTCAACATGTTTAGAATCAATCCAGTAAAACCGGCAAGCCGAATGCGATGGTCTGTCGCGATGGACAGCAAGACCGTACTCATTCTTACTCGCGATCCGGCCGATTCCGCCCTGTATCAAACGTTCCTCAATGATGGAAACGCAGATTGCGGATTCCTCGCGGTAACCACCGCCGAAGAAGCTCTCGCCTTTTGCGAGCAGATGGTGCCAGACTGCCTGGTGGTGGATGAGTCGGTGGACGTTGCGGATTTCCTGACCACCCTGGCGGGTCCCGGCGGAACACTGCCGTGCGCCGTGATCACGGTTGTCAGCCATACTCTGCCGTGCGCGGTCGAGAAAGCCGATCAGACACTATGAGCTTCATGGCGGAAATTTTGAGAGGCCAGCAGATCGAAGACGTGCTGGTCGATTCCGAAGTGGTTTACCTGATGCTGGGAGATGGCACCCAGGTTTCCATCCGGGGACTCGTGGTTGTGGAACCGAAAGCGGAGAACATCGCAAAGTTCTGCGCGTATTTCGATTCGCAGGGGCGGGAATTAGGAAGTTGCGAGAGAAGCTAGCTGGTTTTTGAAACGCGCTGCAAAGACGCGCCGCGTTCCCATTGATTCGGTTTGCGCGCGCTCACCGGCTCCCGGACCGGCGGGGCCGACGCGCGTTCGATAGGCGGGTCCGCCTTGACCATCGGCACCTTCAGCACAATCGCCATCACAAGGAAAGGTAGGGGAGGATCACGTAGAACAATTTTCACTCTTCACGTACCGGATTAAGTATGCCCCAAAAACATACCTAGAGTAAAGTTAAATCCCCCTCCCGGAGTGGCTGCTTTGTTATTGGATTGTAAACTGCGCCGGAACGCTGCAAACCGGCGATCCTCCGGCGCTAGTCCCGCACACATAGAGTTGCGTCGTCATAGACGACAGGTCCGCCGGAACTTGAAGGTTGACCTGCTGAACGCCGATGAGAGTCGGCGCTGGACCCGCGTAGTAAGGACTCGGAATATCCTCATTTGCAATATGTCCCGTGATCGTTCCAACCCCTGACAGTCCGGTCGCGAAGAGATAGATGATGCTGCCCGGCGCAGCGCCGTTGGTTGCGCTGTTTATGGACGAGTCCTGATTGACAATCGCTCCCGGAAAAATGGCGGGTTCAAACGAGCCGACCGTGACGGTGACGGGCGCGCTGCTCAACCCATCCACGGTCACCACCAGCTTGGAGGAAGGTCCCGCAAGCGGCGGGGCCAATAGATTGATCTGCGTCGGGTTGCTGAACAAAATCGTCGCCGGCGATCCGTCGAAAGTAGCCGAAACATTCTTGCCGGTGAATGCCGATCCCATGATCGTAGTCAACGACCCCGGCACCACCGGAACCGCCAGCAGACTTGCCGAATTCAGCACGCTGACGATCGCCGGCGTCGGTTGCGTCACGGTGAGGGTCACGGGCACCTTCGCGGCCGCCGCGCCCGCGACCACGGTTAGCGTTGCCTGATAGGTCCCCGGAGAGAGCGTGCGCGGGTCCACGTCGACGCGCACGTCCGTGCGGTTCGTGCCTTGGCTCGGGTTCAGACTCAACCACGCTGAACCGTTCCCGCCGGCCCCGTTCGCATAGCTGATCGAAATGCTCCATTGGAGCTTGCCGCCGCCATTATTTTGGATGGTCAGAAACTGTTCCTGGAACGGCGAACCCGCCGGAGCTGTGAATTGCAACGGCGCGGTGCTGACGAACAGTTCCGGAAGATACGTGGCGCAGTCCCCGATAATCTGGCAATCTGGCTGCGGCGTCAGCGCGGAGAATCGTGGTACCGGGTCCGAAGCGGAGGCGCTTCCGGCTGTCGACACGGGCGCGAAGAAGACGCTTTCCGCCGTCTGAACCGGGGTCGCGTTGCCGTTGGGCGCAAGGCCGAGAAACGTGGGGAATTGCGCGGTTTCCTGAAGGAAAGGATTGGCGTCGACCACTTCATAGACCGCGTACGTCGACCCGTTCACGAAGGAGAGCTCGGAGACGCTATCGAAGGTGACCGTGCCGGAGCCGATCGCGCCCGGAAGATACACCGGATTTCCACCAGCGCCGCTCGTATTCGCTCCATTCACGCGCGCCAGAAGCAGTGAGCCGGCGGTTGACGGCGCGTACGCTCCACCGGATGCCGGCAGCTCGAAATCCCCTCCCGCTGTGGGTTCGACCGCATCCGACCCGGCGATCACATCCGGCACAAATAATCGCGCGCCTTGCGGAAAGCCCGAGTATTGGACAATGATTCGCTGCCCGCTATCCGCATTGACATTCGCGAACGCCGCATGCGGCCCGAACGCGTCCGCGAAGCCTTCCGTCACGCGGGTGCTGGCGAACGCCGTATTCGCGAGGATCAGATTCGTGAAACCGATCGTCGCCGGAAGCGGCGATCCATTCTGTGAACAGACCAGCGTCGAGGAATATCCCACGAAAAGTCCGCGTGCCGGCACGCCGACGGTAAGCTGGCTCGGAGTAAGCTGCACCAGCGTGCTGGTGATTCCGAGATTCGCCACAATCGGCACGCCGGGCGGAACCTGCGTCGCATTGGCCCGGATCCCGGCGACGCGCAATGTAACCGTGCCTTGCGCGGAAAACGTCAGCGTCACGCCGTTGAATACCAGACTCGATTGATTGTTCAGAACCGGCGGCGCCAGAATCGGCTGCGGACCCGTTCCGTTGTCTGCCGTGAATACGATTCCCGTGAGCGTATTGCCGGCCGACAACCGATTCGTCAGATTTACATTCAGGGAAATAAGAAAATTGCCGGTAATCGTTGCGCCGGCGACTCCCGAGCAGTTGTAAGTGATGTCGCCAATCCGTTCCGTCAAACCCTCGGCGCGAACCCCGGGAAATCCGGCGGTTGGCACACAAACGTTCGGTTGCCCGTACAGGACCCCCGCGGAAATCAGAAGCCCCAGGAAAAACGCCGAGCGGTGATGCATAACAGCCTACTAAGACCGAGTCTAGCAGTCTTCACCGAATCGGCACATCGGCGATTCCCCTGGGGAGAGCCGATGCATTTACTCACACGCCCCTTTCGGTGTTATGCTGGCGACGAAACTGCCGGTCCTCTCTCACGAACCGCCGGCGCTCGCTTACGAACCTGATGTCCGCCACGAACACCGCGCCAGCGGCGCGCCCAACCGCTCTTCTGGCCTGGTGGCCGTCGATCGTGATGATGCTGGGAACGCTGCTCAGCTATCTCGACCGCCAGGTGCTGGCCCTGCTTTCGCCGCTGATTCTCGCCGACACGCATCTGAGCGCCCACGCCTATACCGAAACCATCAGCGCGTTCAGCTACGCCTACATGCTGAGCACGTTGTTCTGGGGGTCGATTCTCGACCGCATCGGCCTCCGCATGGGCATGATGATTTCGCTGGCGATCTGGTTAGTGGCGAGCGCCAGCCATTCGCTGGTATCGACATTTATCGGCTTTGCCGTCGCGCGGGCGGTTCTGGGCATCGGCGAAGGGTCCATGTTTCCCGGCGGATTTCGCACCGCGATGGATTCCCTGCCCCCGGCCAAGCAGGCCCGCGGCATCGCGCTCGCCTACAGCGGTTCTTCGATCGGATCGATACTGGCGCCGCTGATTTTTACGCCCGTTGCGGTCGCCTACGGATGGCGTTCGGCATTCCTGGTCACGCCCGCGCTGGCGCTCCTGTGGCTGGTCCTCTGGCGAACCTCGGTGGATCCGTCCAAGTTTCCCAACAAGGCCAAAGCCCAAAGGTTTCGTCTTCCGAGCCTTCTTGAAACGCGATTCTGGAGCCTGGTGGCTAGCTATGCGCTCGGCGCTTTGCCCGTTGGGGCGATCAGCTACCTTTCCGCGCTGTATTTGTCTCGGGCGTTCGGTCTGACCACGAAGGAACTGGGCTTTGTACTCTGGATTCCTCCCGCTGGCCTGGAGGCCGGGTATTTCTTCTGGGGCTGGGTCTCAGATCGCTTCGCCCCGGGCCATTTGCGCCCGCGCTGGCTGTTCTCGATCATGGCGATTCTGTGCCTTCCCCTGACCACGATCACGTGGTTTCACAGCGCTCCCATTGCGATCGCGCTCCTTGCGTTTACTCTTTTCGCCTCAGGCGGTCTGGTGGTGGTGACGTTACGCACCGGCGCGCTCATTTATCCGCCGAATCAACGCAGCATGGCGGCGGGAATTGCTTCGTCGTCATTTTCGGCGGCCGTGGCGATCACTCTGCCCATCTGCGGCCGGATGTTCGATGCCCACCGTTACGATCAGGCGTTTCTGCTGGTGGGCCTTCTGCCGGTAATTGGAACAATCATCTGGTGGCTGCTCCCTGTCCTTCCTGCGAATCAGGAATAGGATTGCCTGTCGGAACCGCGCCCTTCCTGCAATCGTAAAACTGCAATCTGCAGGCCCGGCAGTAGTACAGTTTGCCGCCGAAAAACTTCTGGATTGTGCTCCACGGCACCCGCGACAGCCGATCGATCCGGTCGCGCTTACGCAGTACCCGGAGTTGCGTCGTGCCACAATCCGGACACGTCGCAAAGAGCGACGCCGGCGTAGACGCGCCTAGAATGGCAGCGACACCTTGAAGAGACCGGCTATTCCTAAGACTGCAGTGCAAGTGGACGCGCATTGCACAACAAACTAAGCTACCACTTGTGCAAGGGATGCGGGTCGTATTTTTTGGAGTGGTCTACGAGGCTTGCGCGGCCTGGCTGATACGCCGGTTTCGCCGGACACGCGTCAGTGTGCTGACGATTTCGGATTGCGAATCCTGCTTTGCCTGAACTTCCTGCTCCGCCCGGAACCAGTCTTCTTCGGCGGTGCCTTCCGGGCATCCCCGCTCCTGCCAAAGCGAATAGGCGAGTGCGGCGATCTGTTCGCTTAAGGGTCCACAATCCAGGTGGGTGGTAGAGTTCGCGCCACCCGCGTGCGGCTTAGCTGCTTTTTGCGCCATAAATCCTCCCTTTTGGGGTCCTTATCCAGCTATCGGCGGGCGCTCGCGGCGCCTTTATGGCCCCGGCCGGACCGGCTAAAGTTTTGCCTGGGTCCTGTCGATGTAACGAGATAAGCCAGATAATGCCAACCCTGTCTGATCTCGATTTTCGCGCGACCGCGATACGTGCCGCGGATCGGCTGCCCCTCTTCTCCATGGTACTGCAGCGCGCGCTCAAGCTGTGTTCGGCCGGCGAAGGCCTCTCCATCGGCGACCTGGCCGACACGATCGAGCAGGATGTCGTGATTGCCGGAAATATCCTAGCGGTCGCCAACTCCGCGCTCTACGGACGCCAGGGCGTCGTTGCCTCCATCCGCGCCGCGATTGCCCGTTTAGGAATTCACAAGACCCGAAACGCTCTGCTCGGGCTGTCGATCGCGAGAGCTTTCGGGTCGGTAAAGATCCCGGGTAAGTGGTCTTCAGCCCGCTTCAATGCGCATTCCCTTGCGACGGCATCTCTCAGCGATCTTCTCGTCCAGCGCAAGCCCGCCGCGGACGCGGAATGGGCGTTCACGGCCGGCCTCCTGCACGACGTTGGCCTGCTGCTGATCGGCGCGGGACTCCCGGAGCAGTTTCTGATTCTTCAAGAGAGCGCCAAAGCCGATCACCAGCTTGTGATGCATGAGCGCGAACTACTCGGGTTCACGCACTTTGAGCTGAGCGGCGATTTACTCGCCAAGTGGAACTGTCCACACTCGGTCCAGGAAGCGGCCCGGTTTTGCGAGCGGCCTTCCTTCGATTTCGACGCCGTTTTCAACCTGGGAACTGCGGTAAAAACCGCCAGCCTGCTCGCCGACACGAACGGGCTCCGGATTTTCCCGTCGAATCAGCAGCACACGCCTATGCTGGAGCTGTTGAAGGCTCTCGAAATCGGCGAACCCGAAGCATTGATCGCGGAGTTCGAACAGGAATACAGCGGCCTCCAGGCGTGCGCGGCCTAAAGAAGCGCCATTAGGACAAAAGAAGCATCAAGGGGCGACGGGTGATATGCCCGCCGCCGGCGTTGAGCCGCGGGTCTCGGAGGTAACCCGCCCTGGGGGAATTCTACAACGGAACGGGTTTAGTACTATAGCCTCCACAACCTAGGAAAATTCCGTAGTGGTTGCTTTGGTGGACAGAAAAACCGTCACACCAGGTCAAGGATCACACTCGATTGCGACCGTCAAACCCGTCGCATCAGTGGCTTTTCCGGCGATTTCAATGAACCAGTTGGCGCTGGTCCAGTATGTCTTGACGGGCCCGCTCGAATCCGACGTGGGCGTCGACGACACGTAACTGCGCTTCGTAAAAGTCTTTACCGTGCAATCTTTTAGCGACCTCGACCGTGCTCGTATAGAGGGCCAGGGCCTTCTCAAAGTGCTCGATCAGGTTTCCGCGAAAAATGCAGTATGCCGAGGGATTGCTCATGCGCGAGTCCTGTTCCGGGTTACTGACATGCCTGGAGATACAAGACTCGACAGGAACGTTACGAATTCAGGTTTAGATTTTTGTGGAAAAGACTATCGCCGCATGCGGCGGGGCAAAGTTCGCATTTGAGCGGCGCGCAGCCACTCGACCAGCGCGGCGCTCCGGATCTCGGTGAAATCTTCCCGCGTGCTCCTCAGGACCACCACGGGAAGCTGGCCGGTGCTGATCGCCAATAGAAGGCATCCGTCCGGTTCGTAGCGGGCGAGCGGCTCGCGCCCCTCTTTCGCATACCGGCGTATGCGATCCAGAACCGCTTTCGGCAGGCGATTTAGAGATGCTTTAGGCCTGGGCACTGCGCGCTTATCGGCAGAACGTCTTCGGTTCAGCATATGCTCCTGAAAATTCCGGATTTCCACCCTCAGCTTGCTATCCTGGGAATTCGAATGCTGAGAGTACGATTCGCCCCGTCGCCGACAGGTTACCTCCATATCGGCAGCGCGCGAACCTTTATCTTCAACTGGCTGTTCGCCCGCCACAACGGCGGAACAATGATCCTGCGGATCGACGACACCGACGTCGAGCGCAACTCGCAAGCTTCGCTGGATTCGATTTTCGACGGTCTGAAATGGCTCGACCTGGGTTGGGACGAATTCTATCGTCAATCGGACCGGGGCGATCTGCATCGCGCGATGGCCCTGAAGATCTTCGAAAAGGGGCTTGCCTATCGCGATTTCACGCCGGCCGCGGCCGATTCCGAAGATAAGTCGCACAGCGGCGGACCGTGGCTGTTCAACCCCGGCATGCGCGAGCTGTCTAAAGACGAGAGCGATCGCCGTGCCGCGGCCGGGGAGCCGTTCGTGCTTCGTTTCCGTGTGCCCCGCGAGACCCGGACCGAAGTTCGTTTTCACGACCTGGTCTACGGCGAACAGTGTAAAGCCACCGCGGATATCGAGGATTTCGCGCTGCTCCGGTCCAGCGGCATCCCGACCTATCACATGGCTTCCTGCGCCGACGACGCGGATCTTCGCATCAGCCACATCATCCGCGGCCAGGATCATCTCACCAACACGTTCAAGCATGCGCTGATCTTTGAAGGGCTCGGGGTTGAGCCTCCTGATTTCGCTCATCTTCCTTTGTTGATCGCGCCCGA
>Ga0070731_10002022_pt1 | contig 20036 bp, 16 predicted proteins | sample Coa_R1_2_FD_66448 | JGI IMG/M metagenome (GOLD analysis project Ga0070731, IMG submission 66448) | Surface soil microbial communities from Centralia Pennsylvania, which are recovering from an underground coalmine fire - Coalmine... | ecosystem: Environmental > Terrestrial > Soil > Unclassified ... | reverse complement strand
GCTCTCCACGCGCTGTCCGAGGCGCGCTTCTCCAAGCGGGGCCAGGGGATCGAACTGGCCCTGCGCCGCCTGCGCCGGGCCGGAGCGCCCCGGAAGGCCCGATGAGCGCGCCGACGGCCATGGGCACTGGACGCCGCCTACGGGTGGAGGCGATCGTCTCGGGCCGCCTCGTCGCGTCGAGCCGGTTCCGGGTCCTGCAACACGTGGACCCGCTCCACGGTCTCGGCATCGACGTCGACGTCCATCCGCCGCGCCTGCCCAAGTACGTGTCGCTGCCGCCGTCGGTCCACCGCCATCCCCGGCTCGTTCCCGCGGCGCGCGGCGCGCTCAAGGCGGTGAAGGTGGCTACCCGGGTCCCCTCCGCCGCCCGCAGCTGGCGAGCCGACGTGACCTGGCTCGAGCGCGAACTGCTGCCTGGCCACCTGACCCTGGAGCGGGTGCTGCACCGGCCCCTCCTCTTCGACGTCGACGACGCCATCTGGCGGCTGCCGGGGCACGAGCGCCCGGTGCGCGAGATCGCGGCGCGCTCGGCCTGCGTCCTGGCGGGCAACGACTTCCTGGCCGACTGGTTCTCGTCGGTGGCAACCGAGGTCGAGCGGGTGTGGACGGCCGTCGACACCGAGCGCTTCACTCCGGGGCCCCCCGTCGAACCCTTCACCGTGGGCTGGACCGGCTCGGCCTCGACACTGCGCTACCTCGAGCGCCTGGCCGAGCCGCTGGCTCGCTTCCTCGATGCCGCCCCCGAGGCGCGCCTGGTGGTCATGGCCGACATGGCGCCCACGTTGGCTGGCATCCCCGGTGATCGTCTCGACTTCGTCCGCTGGAGCCCGGAGGTCGAGGCGTCCTCGCTGCGGCGCTTCAGCGTCGGGGTGATGCCGTTGCCCGACACCGACTGGGGCCGGGGCAAATGCGCCTTCAAGATGCTCCAGTACCTCGCTTGTGGCGTCCCCGCCCTGGTCTCGCCGGTGGGCATGGGACGCGACATCGTGGAGGCGCACGACGTGGGTCTGGTGGCCACGAGCGACGACGACTGGGTCGAGGCCTTGCTGGCCCTGCGCGCCGATCGCGATCGGGCCGCCGACCTGGGCCGGCGGGGCCGGGAGCTGGCCGAAGCGTCGTTCTCGCTACGGGTGATCGCCGCGCAGCTGGCCGACTGCATGCGCCGCCATGGCTGACACCTTGACCGCCGTAGTGGTGGCCTACGGCCACCCCGACGACCTGCGGCGCGCCTTGGAGGGACTGGAAGGATCGGTCCCGGTGGTGGTTGTCGACAATTCTTCCTCTGCGGATGTGCGCGACGTGGCCGAACATGCGGGCGCCGGCTATGTCGATCCTGGCGAGAACCTCGGCTTCGCCGCCGGCGTCAACCGGGCACTGGCCGGTCTCGATCTGCACCACACCGACGTGCTCCTGCTCAACCCGGACGCCGAGGTGCGGCCAGCGGCACTGTGGCGGCTGCGCCAGGAGCTGCGCCACGACCCGAAGGTGGCCTGCGCCGCGCCGGCGCAGCGACACCCGGTGACCGGCGCCGAGGTCCGGGTGCGGTGGCCGTACGCCACCCCGGCCCGGGCCTGGGCCGAAGCCATGGGCCGGGGCCGGCGCCACCAGGGATGGGACTTCGTCATCGCCTCGGTGCTCGTGGTGCGGGGTGAAGCGCTGCGCCAGGTCGGCGGCTTCGACGAGGGATTCTTCCTCTACGCCGAGGAGGCCGACTGGCAGCGCCGGGCCGGCCAGTTCGGGTGGCGCGTCTCGTTCTGCGCCGACGCATCGGCCCTGCACGCCGGGGCCGCCACTGATGACGACACCGCACGACACCAGCTTCGCTTCCACGCCGCGGTGGAGCGGCACGTGCGCAAGTGGCACGGCGCCTCGGGGTGGCGCTCGTACCAGCTCGCCTCGGTCGTCACCGCGCTGCGGCGGGCCGTAGTGCGCCGGGGCCCCGAGCGCCGACGGGCGCTCGCCCTGGCCGCGCTTTACGCCCGGGGGCCCTACTCGGCGGCCCGGCGGGCCGGCGTGGTCCCGGCACGCGCCTTCGGGGCGCCGGGCTTCGACTGACGCACAAGCCCCAGGGCCCGGGTAGCCGCCTGGGTCGCCCACAAGCGCAGGCGGAACAGCCGCACCAACACCGCTGGGATCCGCCGGTACAGCGGGTCCCAGCGGCGACCGGCCTGCCAGGCTTCCGCGGCCGCGTCGACGATCCCGTCGAAGAGCACCGCCTCAGAGAACCATTTCTCCCACTCGGCGCGGGCCTGCTCGCCGCGGCGCCGGCTCGACCCCGCCTCGGGACCCAGGACCTCGGCCAGCGCGCCGATCTTCCGCTCGGGCACCCGCAAGAGGAAGCTGTCCCAGTCGGGTCCCCGCGGCAGTACATAGGCGTCGGCCAGGAGCACGGGCGCGCCGCCCAGGCTCATCACCTCGAAGAGCCGAAGCGACCCGGTGCCCCAGCCGCGCGGGCACAGCACGAAGGCCGACGAACGGATGGTGTCGACGTAGCTCGACTGGCCCTCGTCGCGGCCGGGCGCACTGTGGTCGAAATGCTTGTAGTAGGGCAGGCTGTCGCGCACCTGGATCCCGGGCGCGTCGCGGTAGCGGCGGAGCAACCTCCGCCGCAGCGTCGAGTTCGGCGAGCCCACGAAGCTGAAGAGATACTCAGGCTCACCCGCCGGAGCCAGCGGCGCCGTCCGGGCCAGCTCCACCGCCGGGTTTCCGTGACCCCCGAAGGTCCACGCGTAGGCGTGGGAGCGGACACGGCCGGCGTGTGTGCTCACCCCCCGGCGCGGCGATGCGTACACCCCCGGGGCGAGAGCCAGATAGGCGTCGTCACACGTGTACACGGCGCACTTGGCCCGATGGGCGCGGTACACGGAATTCTCGAGAAGGTACTCGGGGTTGTACGAGAAACTGCCGCACAGCAGCACCAGATCGGCGGCCTCGGGACTGTCGACGACCTCGTGGCGCCGGCTGTGGAGCGCCAGCTGAGCCATGGTGTCGGCCAGCGGGTACGACCCGATGCGCGCCAGGTGGACCTTCACCGGGCGTACGCTCCCCCGGTGCCCAAGGAGTCGCGGTGTCGCCCCGGCTGAGCGTGGTCATGCCGACGCGCAACCGCGCCGGCGAAGTAGTGCGGGCGGCCAACTCGGTGCTCACGCAGGACGTGTCGCTCGAGCTCGTGGTGGTGGACGACCACTCCGACGACGCCACCGGTGTGGTCCTCGACGAGCTGGCCGAACGCGACGGGCGCGTCCGGGTCGTCCACGTCACCGAAGGCGAGCCCCTCGGGCCGTGTGAGGCCCGCAACCGCGGCCTCGCGACTGCCCGCGGTGAGTTGGTCGGCTTCTGTGACGACGACGACGCCTGGCTGCCCGGCGCGGCCGCCACGGTGCTCCAATTCCTCGACGCCCACCCCGATGTGGTCATGGCCTCGGCGTGGCACCGGGTCGTCCACGTGGAACTGGGCACCAGCGCGGTGTTCCGGGGCCCGACGCACTATGGCGCGTCCCAGCTGCGCTGGCAGAACGTCGTGGCCGTTCCCTTCGCCGTGGTCCGGCGAGCCGCGGTGGGCGACGAGCTCAGCTTCGACGTGCGCCTGCCCACGGGGGAGGACTGGGACCTGTGGCTGCGCTGTGCCCGGTTGGGCCCGGTGCGCACGGTGCCCGTCGTCTGTTACGAGTACTTCCAGCACGGTGGCCGGCGGCAGACCCGCGCCACCGAACGCCAAGTTGAGGGCCGGCGCAATTTCGTGGAGAAGCACGGGCCGGACATGGGAGCGAGCTGCCGGCTCTACCACGAGGCCATCCTGGCCGGGTACGACGGCGGGCGGCGGGCCATGCTCGACTCGCTCACCAAGGCGGCGCGGCGCGCACCCATGGCGGCGGGAACTGCCGGTGCCGTGCTGGCCATGGGCACCACGGCCAGCCGGGTAGGCCAGCGGCGCGGCGACCCGGGTCTGCCGGCGCGGCTCATCGCCTCACTGGCCGGCTCGCGACGCGACCGTCGCTGAGCGACGGCGGGGCCCGAGCCAGCGGAGGGCGGCCCGGCGGGCGTAATACGCCTCAACCCGCAGGGCGTGGCCAACGCCGCCGAGGCGCCAGTGCTTGCGCAGGATCTGGTGGAACGTGTGCTCGGCCGCCGGGTCCGACGCCAGACGGTCGCCCCGCGACTCGCCACCGTGCTTGCGATACCACAGCAGCGGCTCGTCGACGAGCACGCCCCCGTAGCCGGCCTCGGCCAGTGTGAGATAGAAGTCCCAGTCCTCCACGCCGGTGCGGGCACGCTCGTCGTAAGGGTGGCGCCGGGCCAGCTCGCCCCTCAACAACGCACTGACGTGCACGAAGGGCCACCGCAATAGGCGCGCCGCGTCCCACTCGGGGAACGACGTCGTCCCCTCCTCGGCGCCGAAGTAATGGCACTGGGTGTAGACGTAACCGGTGGAACCGGGCGCTGAGGCCAGGACCGGCACCGTGCGCTCGAGGTAGTGCTCGTCGAGCCGGTCGTCGGCGTCCAGGAACACCAGGAACTCGGTGTCGCACGCGGCCGCCCCGGTGTTGCGGGCAGCACCGGGCCCGCCGTTGGCACGATGGACGTACTCCACGCCCCGCGACCGGTAGCCCTCGACCACGGCCCGGGTGTCGTCGGGCGAGTCGTCGTCCACCACGAGGATCCGGTCAGCCGGCCGGCGCTGGTTCAGCACCGAGTCCACGGCCTCGGGCAACAGATGGCTGTAGCCGTAGCAAGTGATGACGACCCCGACCGTGGCGGCCTCGTTCACGTGGAGGTGAGGCTGGGCCCGAACGACCACTCGGCCAACAGGTCGCGCCCGATCATGGCGCCCAGCGACGCCACCTCGGAGCTGAGCGCGTCCGACAGCCGCCGCCGGGTGGCCGAGTCGAGCTCGGGCCGGGGCACCACCTTCTGATTGGCCGAGATGATCCGTGTCCCGAGGGCGCGGCGGGCCGACCGGCTGGGCACGACCAGACGGGCCATCCCCCGCACGGGCAATGGCGTGCGCTTGAGCCAGCGCGTCACCAGCCGGGACCGCTCCTCGCGGTTGGCGAAGACCACGGGGAACTCGGGCGTGAAGCCGACGTCGACGCCGAGGAATTCGGTGATGCCGCGGTAGACCGAGGCCGGATCGGCCACGAAGTCCTCGTACAGCACGACGTGCACCCGCTCGGGCCCGAAGACGTCGAGGTAACGCTGGAGCTGCTCCGAGAACCGCAGCAGGCGCGGATAGGTGAAGGCCCACCGGAAGGGCCAGGAGGTGAACGCCCAGCGGGGCTGCGAGCCGTCGGAGACGGCCACCTCCAACGACGGCTCGGATTCGGCGCCCTGGAACGTCATCAAGCTGTGGAGCGAATAGGCCATATCCACCGGGTTGCGGAACGAGACCAGGATGCGGGCGTCGGGCGAGTGCTCCTTGATCTCGAGCGCCGCGGTGGTCGAGTAGATGTAGCCCACCGATGCGTCGCCCGCGTAGTGGACGTCCCCGGCGTCTTCGAAGTAGGCGAGGTACTGGGCGCGGTCGGGCCGGGCGCCCCGGTTCACCTGCGTCCCGTGGCGGCCTAGGTCGCTGCCGAAGTGGTGCAGCTCCTTTGGCGCCATGAAGATCTCGGGATGCTGCCCGAGATAGGTCCACAATCCGGTGGTCGCGGAGCGCTGCACCCCGACCAGGAACAGATTCGGGATCACGGTGCCCCCGGTCTCCGCGTGTCTCGATCGTCGACGGCCGGGAACCTCCGGTCCGCGTTGTTCGCCGTGGCCAATCCTACCGGGTCCCCGCTGGTGGGAGAACGAAAGCACGCGTGCACCCGGACGTAGACTGCGCCGTCGGGATGCGGTGGCCGTCAGGCCGTCGGGGCACAGGAGAAGCGACGATGGCCGCAGCCGGGGGCAACGGAGCGGGCGCCGGTGGCGCCCCCCCGGTCGTGGTCCGGCTCGGGCGGGAGACGGACGCCGCCGCAGTGGCCCACCTCCATGCCGAGCAGATCGGCGAAGGGTTCCTCTCCAGCCTCGGGCCGCGCTTTCTCGAACAGCTCTACCGGCGCATCGCCCATGACGAAGGATCGTTCCTGCTGGTGGCCGAACGCCACGGCACGTTGGCTGGCTTCGTGGCCGGGACCACGGCCCTGCGCCGCCTGTACGCCGCATTCCTGCGCCGCGACGGCCTGCGCGTCCTGGCCGGTTCGCCATGGCGGCTTGTCACGTCGTGGCGCCGGGTGGTCGAAACGCTTCGCCACGGGCGTACCGACACCGGCCCACCCGCCGACGGCGAGCTCCTCGCCATCGCCGTGGACCCCACCCAGCGCGGGCGCGGCATAGGGGCCGAGCTCGTGCACGCGCTGCTCGGCGAGATGGCCCGGCGTGGCGCCGTGTCGGTCGACGTGGTGGTGGGCGCCGACAACGCTGCCGCCATCGCCCTGTACACCAGCACCGGTTTCGCTCCGTTGCGGCGCTTCGAGCTGCACGCCGGCACCGAGTCGCTGACGCTGCGCCACACGGCGATGGCGTCATCGCCTGGCGCCGAAGGGGCCGCCCCGTGAGGAACCCCGGCGTCGCCGGCGCCGTGGCGCTGGCACTGGCCCTGGTGTGCACCCCGGCCGCCATGGTGCTGGCCCGGCGGGCCGGCGTGGTCGACCGACCCGGGCCCCTCAAGCCCCACCAGGCCCCCGTCCCCTACCTCGGTGGGGCGGCCGTGTTCGTGGCGGTGGCGCCGTCGATCGTCGCCTACCGCCCGTGGCTCCTGCTCCCCCTGGGCGGCGCGCTGGCCCTCGGGGTGGCCGACGACGTGCGGGGCCTGCCCCCCCGGGCCCGGCTGGTGGGCGAGCTGGCCCTGGGCGCCGGCATTGCCGCCGCCCTACCGACCCGCCTGGCCCAACCGTGGAGCGGCCTGGCCATCGTGGCCGTGACGGTGGTGCTGGTGAACGGGGTCAACCTTCTCGACGGCCTCGACGCGCTGGCCGGGGGCGTCCTGGCCGTGGGCGCGCTGGGCTGGGCGGTGCTGCTCGGCGGGGCGGCGCGGGCGCTCGCTGCCGCGGCGGTGGGCGCCCTCGTCGGCTTCCTCGCCTACAACCGGCCACCGGCCCGCATCTACCTGGGAGACGGTGGGGCCTATCTCCTCGGGGCACTGGCCACCGTGCTGGTGGTGGCGGCCTGGGCGCCGGGGCGCCGCCCCGCGACCAACGTGGCCGCCCTGTTGCCGGCAGCGGTGCCCGCCGCCGAGGTGGCCTTCGCCGTGGTGCGCCGGGCCCGCGCCGGTGCGCCGCTGCTGTCGGGCGACCGGCGCCACCCCTACGACCTGCTGGTGACCGGCGGATGGTCCGCCGCCCGGGCCGCCGGGCTCTACGCCACCCTGGCCGGGGCGCTGGTCGTCGCCGCCCTGGTGGCCGCGGGGTACCACTCGCTGGCCGGAGCCCTGGCCGTCGCCGGAGCCGGGGCCGTGGGCCTCGTGGCCGGCGCCGCGCGCTGTGGCGCGCTGCGGCCCGAGGGCGAGGTGTCGCGGTGACCCGCGTCTACCTCTCACCCCCGGACGTGGGTGACGCCGAGCGCACTGCGCTGCTCGAGGCCTTCGACTCCGGATGGATCGCGCCGGTCGGGCCTCAGCTCGACGCCTTCGAGCGCGAGCTCGAGGCCGAGGTGGGCGCGGTCCACGCCTTGGCCGTCTCCAGCGGCACCGCCGCGCTCCACCTGGCTCTGCTGCTCAACGGTGTGGGCCCGGGCGACGACGTGCTCGTGCCCACCTTCACCTTCGTGGCCACGGCCAACACGGTGCGCTACCTCGGGGCCAGACCGGTCTTCGTCGACTGCGAGGCGCCCACCTGGCAGGTCGACCCCGACCTGGTGGCAGCCGAGCTCCACGAGCGGGCGCGGCGCGGCACTTTGCCCGCGGCAGTGGTGTCCGTCGACCTCTACGGCCAGAGTGCCGACTACGACCGACTCGTCGCCGCGTGCGAACAGCATGGCGTACCCCTGGTCGAGGACGCGGCGGAGGCCATCGGGGCTCGCTACAAGGGCCAGCCGGTGGGGGGATTCGGCGCGGCGGGCGTCTTCTCGTTCAACGGGAACAAGATCATCACGACGTCGAGTGGCGGCGCGCTGGTCTCGAGCTCCGCGGAATTGGTGGACCGGGCGCGTCACCTGTCGACGCAGGCCCGGGAGCCCGAGGTGCACTACCAACACGTCGATCTCGGCTTCAACTACCGGCTGAGCAACCTTCTCGCCGCGCTGGGCCTGGCCCAATTACGCGACCTCCCCCGCCGGGTGGCCCGAAGGCAGCGGGTCAACCAGCGCTACCGCGACGCGTTGTCGGCGTTGCCCGGCGTCACCTTCATGCCGTGGGCCCACTACGGCGAACCCAACTACTGGCTCACGTGCGTGCTCGTCGATCCGGCCGAGTGCGGCCGATCGCGCGACGACCTACGCCTGCTCCTCGAGGCCGAGGACATCGAGTCGCGCCCGACGTGGAAGCCACTGCACCTTCAGCCCTTGTATGCCGACGCCCCCGTCCTTGGCGGCACGGTGGCCGACGCCATCTTCGAGCAGGGCCTGTGCCTGCCCAGCGGCTCCAACCTGTCGGACGCTGACCAGGACCGGGTCATCGACATCGTGCAGGGGGCGCTCCACCATCGCTGATCCCGCCGTCGCCCGCCGCGCGCTCGAAGTCGTGGTTGTCGCCTACGGGCCGCCGGGCCCCCTCGAGCATGCGCTCGGCGCCCTGGAGGGGCGGTTCCCCGTGACCGTGGTGGACAACGGCTCCGATGCGGCCACCGAAGCGGCCGCCCGGCGCCACGGCGCGCGGTATCACCACAGCGGAGCCAACCTCGGGTTCGCCGCGGGCGTCAACGTGGCCCTGGGAACGATCGACCTCGACACCGCCGACGTCCTGCTGCTCAATCCCGATGCCCGCATCACGCCCGACGGGCTCGAGCGGCTGCACGACGCCCTGGCGGCCGACAGCCGCTTGGCGGCGGTGGGCCCCGCCATCGCCGGCGCGCCCACGGGCTGGCCCTGGCACACCCCGCTGCGCCCCTGGGCGGAGGCCGTGGGCGGGGCCCGCCGGACCCCCGGGAGGACGTTCCTTTCCGGCGCCGTGCTGCTCCTGCGGGGCCGGGCCCTGGCGGAAGTGGGGCCGCTCGACCCGCGCTTCTTCCTCTACGCCGAGGAGGAGGACTGGCAACGCCGGGCATTGCGCCAAGGGTGGCGGGTGCGCCACTGCCCGGAGGTGGAGGCGGCCCACGCCTCGGGCGGCACCGACCGCGACATCGACCGGCTGCTGCTGCGGCTGCACGCGGCCACCGAACGGTACGTGCGCAAGTGGTACGGCCGGACGGGTTGGCTCGTGTACCGCTCGGGGGTGATCGCCGGCCAGTTGGCGCGCACGGCGGTGCGCCGGGGGTGGCCGCGGGCCCGCGCCTGGCGCCTGGCCCGGCTCTATGTCGCCGGACCCGACCGCCAAGCGCGCCGGGCCGGCGCGGTGCCGCCCCCGGGGCAGCCGGCCTGAGGCGTCAGGGCCCGGCGAAGTTGGGCCAAAGGGAGCGGTCGATTGCGGGGAACTGGCCGAGGAGCTCGGCCACATCACCGGCGTACAGCTCGCGCAGTCGCCGCCGGGCGTCGTCCGACAGTGCCCGCTTGGTGGCCCGCGTCGGGCTCACCGGCTCGACCAGCCGGGCGGCCGGCAGCGTCGCCGCCAAGCTCGCGTCCAACCCGAGGAACTTCCACGTACGCTCCAGCTCGCCCCGGGGATCGGCGACGCATCGCTCGTACTGGAGCACGAGCAGCTGGTCAGGGGCGAAGCGCGGCACCCACGAATGCAGGGCGGCGGCGTAGAAGCCGCGATGCAGCGCGTCGGCCAACACCGCGCCGAGGTTCGACCCCGGGCCCGGCGCCTCGTGGGCGACACCGGAGACGAAGCGCTCCACCGGATCGCGCACCATCAGCAACAAGCGGGCTGATGGCGCCGAGGCCTGGAGCAGCGGCGCCGCCCAGGGTTGGTGGATGTAATCGGGCGTCCATTCGCCGGTGACGGCGCCCGGAGGCCGGGGGAACCAGGCGTGGTACTGCCCGGGTTCCTGCGGGCCGAACTCGTCGAAGGCGAATCGGGCGAAGAAGTGCCGCTCCTTGTGCGCGGTGGCGGCGTGGTGCACGGCCGGATGCGCGCACAGCAGTTCGTACCACCACGACGTCCCCGCCTTCTGCACGCCGATGCCGACGAAGTCCGGCGGGCCCGTCGTCTCACCCGTCGCCGGGGCGGGCGCGGCGGACGAGAAACCCTGCTCCCAGGGCGCGAAGGGGCCGATCCGTTGTCGTATGCTCTGCCGGATGCCGGGGGGGAGGAGCGACCGGAGACCGGGGGGAAGGCCATGCAACGTTCTTCCCAGCGACCGTTGCGGGGTCACCGCCTCACGCTGCCACAGGCCATCGGCACAGACAAGCATTGTCGCACGCACGCGCTGAGTCGTCGCGAGCTTCGGCCGGGATGACCGTGCAGCCCGAGTCCGTCGCCGTGGTCTCCCCGCACCTCGACGACGCCGTGTTGAGTTGCGGCCGCGTCCTGGCGGCCCACCCCGGGAGCCATGTCGTCACCGTCTTCACCGGCGGCCCGGCCCACGTGTGGCGGCTCCCGGCCTGGGACCGATCGAGCGGCATCTTCTCGCCCGGCGCCAACGTGATGCAGGTCCGCCGCAGCGAGGACGACGCCGCGCTCGGCGTGTTGGACGCCCGCGCCGAGCGACTCGGGCTGTGGGACTCCCAGTACCGAGGCCGGGCCTCTGTCCTGTCCCGGCTCACACGCCGGCTCCCGGCGCCCGGGCCCGACGACGACCAACTCGCCGACACCATTGCCGGCCGTGTCGAAACGCTCGCGAGAAGCCTCGGTTCCCACCGGTGGCTGATCCCGCTCGGCCTCGTCCATCGCGACCATCTGATCACGGCCGCGGCGTGCCGCCGGGTGGCGACCAGGATGCCGGAGCTCGAGTGGGTGGCCTACGAGGAGCTGCCCTATGCGGCTGAGAGCCCCGAACTCGTGGCCGAAGCGCTGTCGCGCCTGGCCGATGCCGGATGGCAGAGCGAACCGGCCACCTTGGAAGTCGCCGGCGACGCGGCGCCCAAGGAGGCGGCGGTGCAGTGCTACCGCTCGCAGTCGGCCGCCCTGGGCCCACGCCGGGATCTCGCCGTTCACAGCCCCGAGGCGTACCACCGGTTGCGCGCCACCAGCGACGGGGGCCAACGGTGATCTACGTCTGCACCGTGCACTACGCCACGTCGCGCTGGATCGACGTGCAACTGGACTACCTGCGCCGCGCGCTCACCGAGCCGTATCGCGTATTCACCTGCCTGGAGGACGTGGACGGCGACCACGCCGGGAAGTTCACCCGGGTGGTGCCCGCGCTCGGCCCCCACGCCGGCAAGCTCAACCTGCTGGCCGCCGAAGTGTGCGCCGAGGCCGACGGCGATGACGTGATCGTCTTTCTCGACGGCGACGCCTTCCCCGTCGTCGACCCCATGCCCGTGGTGCACGAGGCCCTGGCCCACAGCCGCCTGGTCGCCGTGCGCCGGGACGAGAACGCCACCGACGTGCAACCGCACCCGAGCTTCTGTGCCGTGCGGGTGGCCGACTGGCTGGAGCTGCGCGGAGACTGGTCGCCGGGACATTGCTGGCGCGGCGCCGACGGGAAGATGACGACCGATGTCGGCGGCAACCTGTTGCGGGCCCTGGAGCGGGCGGGCGCCACCTGGACGCCGCTGCTCCGCTCGAACCGGGTGGACCTCCATCCCCTGTGGTACGGGATCTACGGCGGCATCGTGTACCACCACGGCGCGGGGTTCCGGTGGGCCGTCGGGCGCGTCGACCTGCTCGGCCAGCCGCGCCAGGGGACGACAGGGCGCCGGCTTCCCGTGGCCGGCCCGCTCCTGCGCCGGTGGGACTCGTCCCGGCGCCAGCGCTTCCTCACCGACACCGCGGCCACGGCCCAGGCACGCCACGACGAGATGTTCGCCAAGCTCGCCCGCGACCCCGAGTTCTACCGGGAGCTCGTGTGAGGAGCACCACACCGTCACGACGGGCCGACGTACTGGGCGTGCTGGCGGTGGTGCTCGGAGCCGTCGCCGTGCTGGCGCCGGCATTGCGGCCGGGGGTCTCGCTCGGGCCGTTCGACCTGCTGGCCAAGATCGGCCTCACCCATCGGGCGGGTGTGCACTTCCACGACGCCTTCCCGGCCGACCAGGCCCTCTACTTCCTGCCCATGACCAACCTGGCGTGGCACCAGGTGCATGCCGGCCACCTGCCCCTGTGGAACCCGTACAACGCGCTGGGTACGCCCCTCGCCTTCAACTGGCAGTCGGGCGTGCTGAGCCTGCCCACGCTCGTGGGCTATCTGGTCCCGCTGCGCTACATGTACACCGTCATCGTCCTGGTGAAGCTCGTCATCGCCGGCACCGGGGCCTACACGCTGTGCCGGGTGCTGCGACTGCGCCCGCTGGCGGCCGTGTTCGGGGGGATCGCCTTCGAGCTGTCGGGACCGATGGTGCACTACTCGGGCTGGGCCATGACCAGTGTCACCGCCTGGAGCGGCTGGATCCTGGCCTTCGGCATCCTCCTCGTGCGCGGCCAACGACGCGCCCGCGACGGCGCGCTGCTGGCGCTGGTGGCGGCGGCGGCCGTCTACGGCGGCCATCCCGAGAGCGTGCTCGTAACGGGCATCTCCGCCGTGGTGTTCTTCGTGGCCTTGCTCGTCTGCCGGGGCACGCGCCGATGGGCCGACTGGCGCCGTCCGATCGGAGACCTGGCCCTCAGTGCGGTGGGCGCCTTCGGACTGGCCGCCCCACTGGTGCTTCCCGGGGCCCAGGTGGCCGGCCTTTCCTCGCGGGCGGGGGCATCCGGCGGCGGCGCCTTCGGGTTGTCGCACCTGTCGGACCTGGCCGTGGCCCTGCGAGGCAACGACTTCCGGGTGCCGCCGCCGTACCTCGGAGTGCTCACCATCGCCTTGGCGGCACTGGCCCTGCGGACGGCCTGGCGCCGGCCCGAGGTACGGGCTCTGGCCGTCACCGTCGTCGTCGCCCTGCTGCTGTGCTTCAAGACGCCGCTCTACGCGGTGATCAACGGGCTCCCCAAGATCAAGGCGATCACCTGGAACCGCGAGGCCATGCTGCTCGCCCTGGCCGTCGCCGTGCTCGGCGCCATCGGCGTGGAGCAGTTGCTCGACGACCCTGATCCCGACGACGGAGCCCGCCGAGCCCGCCTGGCGTTCCTCGTGCGCGCGGTGATCGTGGTGGGCGCGGTCGTGGCGCTGGTGGCGTTACTGGTGGCCGGGCACGTGGAGCACGCGCACGGCGGGCGAGCCGGCGCCTTCGCCTGGCCCGCGGCCGAGGTGGTGGGCGGGCTCGGTCTCGTCCTCGCTCTGCTTCGCCTCGAGCGCGGCGGCGAGGAGCGCGGCGGGCGGCCCCACCGGCGCCGCGCCGGGCTGGTCGGTGCCCTAGTGGTGCTGCAGGGGGCGGGGCTCGTAGGCAGCGGCGTGTCGTTCTGGTCGCTCAGCTCGAGCTACTTCCCCACCACCCCCGCGGTCAGCGCCCTGGCCAAGCAGGTGGGCGACACCCTGGTGGCGCGGGGGTCGTGCCAGCCCCTGCCCTTCACCGTCGACCCGGGAAACGAGACGGGCATCCGGCCCAACGCCAACATCGCCTACGGCATCCGCGAATTCGCGGCCTACGAGCCGATCCTCCCCCACGCCTACTACCGGTCGTGGGCCGAGGTCAGCGGGCAGCACCTCCCCGGCTATCTCCAGCGGGTCGGGGTGTTCTGCCCGGTCATCACCACGGCCGAGGAAGCCCGGGTCTACGGCGTCTCCTACGTCCTCACCGCCGCCGGCACGGCCGGGCCGACGGGATCGGAGCCAGCCGGGACCGTCGGGGGCGAAGGGCTGTTCCACATCCCCGGCTCGGCCGAGGCCACCCTGGTCGACCGGGGCGGAGCCGGGGCCAAGGTGCCCACTGACGCACCGGGCACGCCGGTCACCGTGCACCACCGCGACGACGCCTCATGGTCGATGAAGGTCGATGTCGGCACGCCCAAGCTGCTGCGCCTGCGCCTCACCGCGCTCCCCGGTTGGCACGCCACGGTGGACGGCCACAGCGTGCCGTTGCGCAAGTGGGCCGGCGGCGCCTTGTTGGAGGCGCAAGTCGGGCCGGGGCATCACAGCGTGGTGATCCGCTACTGGCCGCCGCTGCTTACCGTCGGCATGGGGCTGGCCGTGGTGAGCGTGCTGGCACTGATCGCGGTGAACGCCGCCGCGGCACGCCGGCGCCGGGCGCCGGAGCTGCCGGACTAGCCGACGCGCTCCAGCTGGGTCGGCCTCCAGGTGACGCCGGGCCGGATCATCTGGGGGTCGACGCGGTCCTTGTACCGATCGGCCACGGCGAGCAAGCCCGAGATGACGTGCTCGTCGAGCAAGTGAGGTGCGAGACCGAGGTCCAGCAGCTTGGTGTGAGCGGCCCGGTAGTAGTGCTCCTCCAGCTCGACACGCGGGTTGTCCGTATGCTCGATGACCGTCCCCGGCCGCATCGCCGCCACCATGGTGGCGAGCTGCTCGACCGAGAACGACTCGGTGAACTGGTTGAACACGCGGAACTCGCCCGGCTTGGCCGGGTGCAGCAGCGCCAGCTCAACGCAGGCCAGCGTGTCGAGGATGTTCAAGAACCCGCGCGTCTGGCCGCCCTTGCCGTAGACCGTCAGCGGGTGACCGAGCACGGCCTGGACACAGAACCGGTTGAGGACGGTGCCGAACACGGCGTCGTAGTCGAACCGGGTGGCCAGCTCGGGGTGCGAAGTCGTCTCCTCGGTCTCCTGCCCATAGACGACCCCTTGGTTGAGGTCGGTGGCGGCCAGTCCCCACACCCGGCAGACGAAGGCGATGTTGTGGGAGTCGTGCACCTTGGACAGGTGGTAGAAGGATCCGGGCTGCTTCGGGTAGGGCAGCACGTCGGTGCGGCCCTTGTGGGTGATCTCGATGTACCCCTCTTCGATGTCGATGTTGGGGGTGCCGTACTCCCCCATGGTCCCGAGTTTCACCAAATGGATCTCGGGGTTCGCCTCGGCGATGGCGTAGATGAGGTTGAGCGTCCCCACCACGTTGTTGACCTGGGTGTAGACGGCATGGGCCTGGTCGATCATCGAGTACGGGGCCGAGCGCTGCTCGGCGAAGTGGACCACGGCGTCAGGGGCGAACTCCTTGACGATGCGGTGGACGAACGCCGACTCCTGGAGATCGCCCTCGTAGCAGTCGATGGTGAGCCCCGACACGCCCTTCCACACCTGGGCCCGGCGCTCCAGTGTGGAGATGGGGACGAGCGAGTCGAAGCCCAGCTCGGCGTCGTACTGGCGGCGGATCATGTTGTCCACCACGGCCACGTCGTGGCCCCGCCGCGACAGGTACAACGCCGTCGGCCAACCCAGGTAGCCGTCGCCCCCCAGCACCATGATCCTCATGACCCGAAATCCCCCCTGATGATCGGCTCGCGACTCGGCTCAGTATGAAGGTGGGCCACGCCGGATCGCCTCGCAAGAATTGAGGAAAGGGACCCCATGGCGCGGGAGAAATCGCAGAAACGCTCAGGTTTTCAGCCTGTTCCCCGGACGTTCCCAGGTCATTCCCAGCTAGCGAGCCCCCGGGGACGCAGCGCTCGGCTTCCTCGAGAAGGCTGCCACCGTGACGAGGAGGGCTAGCAAACCCAGCGCCGCCAATCCCAGGCCGGCGCTGAAAGCCGTAGGCCAGTACCGGAGTTCGATCACGTGGGGGCCTGGCGGGATCCGCGCCTGCAACATCACCGTGCTGAAGCCCACAAGTTTCAACGGGCGCCCGTCGATCGTCGCATGCCACCCGGGCAGATTGGTAAGGCGCAACCGGAGGACCTCTGCGGCCGCCGAACGCGTCCGAATGGTCCATGCCGCCGGGTTCGGGTGGACGACGGGCACGACCGAACCCGCCGAGTCCGCCGACGGAAGCATTTTGCCCGCTGGTGCCGGGACGAGGGTGGCCGGAGCCGCTCCGGGCACTCGATAGATGACGCCAGTCGGCACGGCCCGGACCCGAACGGCACCGGCGAACCCAGGTTGACCCTGTGGCTCGACCACGTACGAGGTTCCGTAGCGCTTCGCCAAGGCCAGGGTGTCGATGGTGGGACAGAAGAAGCTGACGTTGGTACGGGCTGAGCCGACCAGTCCACCGGACGAGCCCGTGAGCTCTCTGTACGACGTGTAATACGCCATGGGAGTCATCGGGTCGTAGACATCGAGCTCCTGGACTCGGTAGTCCAAGTTCATGTCCTGGGTGATCCCCAACGAGGCAGGGAAGCACAGGTTGGCCCCGAACCCCAGGGGTGATGCTCCAACCGTTCGTGCGACGGCCAGCTGCGGCTCGGCCGATTCCGGCGGAGCGACCACCCACAGAGGCATCGCGGCAGCGATCAGGAGCCCGGTTTGGCAGAGCAGGAGAACAGTGGCCGCGGCGACACCGGGCGCCACTCTCAACCCTCCCGCATCAGCACGAAGCCGTCGCACCCGGAGAAGCACCAAGGTGACGCCCACTCCGGCCGCGGCAGTGGTGACGATCGGCCAGAGAAAGCTCCCAGAGCGGATCGACTTCGCCAGACCGCTGAGATTGCCGGTCGTTCCGAGCCACAGGACGATGAGCAGTCCTGTGCCCAATCCAAAGGCTACCGCGAGCCGGCCCAACGTCTTCTGCAGCTTCGAGTCGCGTACGAGCTCGTCGGTGCCTACCGCGACAAGGACAGCGAGGCCAAAGGCGAACAGGATGCTGGCGCGCGTCCATTGCACGCTCCCCAGGACTTGTTTTGCCAGCCACACGAACGGCGGCAAGAACGTGAAGAACAGGCCGACCACGGTCAGCAGGCCAACGGCGCGGACCTCGGGGCGTCGGTGCTGACGTGCCACACCGAGTGCGACGAGCACAATGGCGATGATGCCCACGTAAGGGACACCCATGCCATCGAGGTAGTTGACACCCCCCAGCCAACTGCTCCCTACGATCGGCAGCCCATCGAATCGAGGTACAAGGATCGACGTGTAGAAATGCGGTGACAAGGCGGTCGCCGCTGATTTGATGCCGCGAATGGACTTCGACGCGACCTGTAGCCCGGGAAGCCAGAGTGGTGCGCTCAGGGCGGCCGAGATCGCGCCACCGAGGACTACGTCGACCGAGCGCCGCAAGACCAGACGCCGTTCTTCCAATAGGCGCGAGCGTTGAATCAGCAATGCGATCACGAACACAAAGAAGCCGACGGCCAGGAGCACGAGCGTGTCGGGTTGGCCGGCGTAGACGGCAAACGTCACAGCCACGACGAGCAAAATGAAGCTCGTCCGACGCCTTCGACCCTGGAGCAGGAGCACCGTGGCGGCCAGAATCCACCCGGCCCACGACATGACCGACGCCACCGGCCAGCCCACCCAGCCGAAGAAGGGCCCGCTGAGCTCATAGAACGTCGCGCCGGCAGCGCAACCCAGCGCACCGAGGCCGAGCACGCGCCCGAGGACGAACACCCCTGACCCTCCCACGACGATCGTCGTGAGAGCCCCGGCAATAGGGGCCGAGCCGTTGGGGACCAGATACCCGACGAGAGCAGGGAGACCGAACGCCCCCGACTGCCAGTTGAAGGCCAGAGGCATCCCGAGAACGCTGTAGGGATTCCAAAGGGGAAGGTGGCCCTGATGGACCTCGGTCCAGGCCAACCGGATCCACGGCTGGATCTCCACCGCTTGGTCCCCCGTGAGCGGGTTCACCATGGCGGTGGGATGGGTGAAGAGTCCCGGCCCCAATACGGCCAAGGGAATGAGGACGATCCACGCGATTCCCAGGGCATCGCTCCGCCGGAAGCCGGGAGGCAGGATCCTACGCATGGGGCCGAGAAGAACGATCGAGTTGCGGGGCCAGTGCCCTCACAGGTGACCAGTCATTCATTTGGTGCGCAGCGCCCGGAGAAGGTTGGCGCAGATCGGCGTGGTAACTCGAAGCGACTTGACGGGTCCATACGCCGAAGAACCGGCTGAACCTCCACGCGTGGTGCGGGCCTCGAGCATCGGGCCTGGCGGAATGGGCGCATACGCCGCAAACACCGTTTGCGCATCCTCCGCAAACGGCGTCTGCGCACCCTCTGTGACCGCCACCAACGCCCTCGAACGATCGACGGTCACATCGAACACTTCCGTGGCTCCGGGACGGACCCGGAACGGCGTACCTTTGAGATCTACCGCGGTCGCGCCTCCGAATCGGTACGAGATCATGGCCTTGCCGTGATTCAATCGGGAGACTGTGAGCGTAGCTCCAGTCGGACCACCACCGATGACAAGTACGGTCCACGACTCCCCTACGACACCAGGCGCACCAACCAATTCGAACCGAAAGTGACCAGAAGCATGGGACACTTCAACGGGAGTCCAGGACCGGCCCGATGATTCATACAGTGCCGAACAGTTCCCGACGATAGCGAGATCTCCGGGAGATCCATGCGCCTTCGCCAGCTCACTTACCTGCTTCACCCCAGCTGCCTTGTTGCTCAACACGGTCCCGTCAATCGATTCCCGCAGGGCAATGAACCTCGACATTGCCGTAACAGACGGGGACGGTGCCGCCGCACCCTGGTACACGAGTGCCAGCGAGGTTTGGATCCACACGCCAACGAGCCCGAGAGCAACGCACGCGACGATCAGCAATCGTCGCCACCAACGCGGCCACGTGGAACCGGCGGCAATCAGGCTGAAGCCCGCAGCACCCGTCAAGATCACTAGGGGCAGGAGATCGGTGAGATACCTCGTTGACAGGAATCCATAGACGAAGATGCTCGCTGCCGCTAGAGCCGCCCCGATGACGGGTACGCGCAGGGTTGAAAGCCCGGGCTCGGCTCCGGATGCCGATCCGATCAGCCGATCGGCTCTGTTGGCTCGCCTGAAGACTCCGAACATCCCCACCAGGGACAAACCGACCAAGGTAGGAGCCGTTGCCACGATGCTCGTCGGACTTTCGATGCCACCATACCAATGCGTTCCGATGATCGAGGCGGGGCGGAAATTGATCCACGGAAACAGCGATGTAAATCGAAACGCGTCAGGACGCAAGTAGTTCACGAAATTGGTGGGAATGAAGCCAACATGGAACAAGGTTCCACCGTTCTTTCGCACAGCCAGCCCATAGAGCGGTGAGATGTGGTCCGCCGCTTGGCGTTGAAACGGCACGCCGAACAGGGAGTGAAACTTGATCTCGTTCAGAATGGCGTACGCAATCACGGGACATGCAATCACTCCGGCCAGGGCCGCGACCCAGACGAGTCCGCCGCCGTGGTTACGCCTTCTGAAGTCGATAACTGCACAGATGGCCAGCGCTCCAAGCAGGCCAAAACCTATTGTGGCGCGCGTAAAGAGAGTCAGGGAGATGAAGAGGGCGATGAGTAGCAGTGACTTCCGGGTGTGGCGCATCATGAACGTGATCATGAAGTAGAGCGTTCCGAGGGCAAATGCACACGCCCACAGCTCGGCTTCGTCATAGACGCTGAGCCAGCTTGCCAAGTAAAGAAACGAGGACCCCGCTCCGACGAGGAAGACGAAGCCGCCCGTCAGGGCTGCCTCCATCCGACCTACCGGCACACCCGATCCCCTGACGAACCAGCGCGCGCGCCAAAGCAGTGCGCTCGTGAACCCGAGCGCGACCAATTCGGCCGCGAGCATCGACACTCCCGACAGCCGGCCGTCGAAATGGTGGGTGAAGACCAACAGTGGAACACGAAGCAGCGCCGGAACAGGCCCGAAGTACATGTAGTAGTGGGTGCCCGTCTTGAATCCCTCTAGGCCGAGCAGCGATGCCGGCATATACCAGTGCCCAGCAATGAGGGAATGGGCCTGGGCGTCATAGAAACCCGAAGTGACATCGCCGTGGAGCAGGCTCCACGTGCGATCACTGGCCATCCACACAAACGCGATGCATGACAGAGCCGTCCCGACCACACAGGCGATGCCGAACCGTCGACGCGAGAGGTCGTTC